>Ga0265295_1000282_pt1 | contig 105758 bp, 97 predicted proteins | sample Munlansysbiofilm_FD_192503 | JGI IMG/M metagenome (GOLD analysis project Ga0265295, IMG submission 192503) | Leachate microbial communities from a municipal landfill in Southern Ontario, Canada - Methane capture system biofilm | ecosystem: Engineered > Solid waste > Landfill > Unclassified ...
GCCATCGCTTCTTCTCCTTTGGTTTGTGAAACGTCTTTGACAACGTCAACTTACCAAACCGGAGCGATGGCTACCTACCAATTTATTTACAGCAGTTTACGGACTTGATCTATTTTGCGCAAATTGCTGAGTACCCGTAAGCAAAAAAAACGCAGAGAAACGAGCAAGGTTTGTCTCTGTAACTGCATTGACAAAGCCCTGGAGCTGTTTCGCGAACAGATAAAACACCAGAATATAACCCTGAATATGGATATTAGGCGTACTCCAGTGTATATAGCCGCAGAAGTTGAGGAGATTGAACAGATATTCACCAATTTAATTGGGAATGCCCTGTTTGAGATGAAGAATTCGGGAACCTTGAGTATAGACTTCAGGATTGAAGATGATCGGGTGCTGGTGCATGTAGGGGATACGGGCGCAGGGATTCAGGAGGATAATCTGGTTAAAATTTTCGACCCGTTTTTTACTACCAAAAAGGAGGGAACCGGTTTTGGCCTTTCGGTGGTGCTCAGGGTCGTTAAGAGTTGTAATGGTAGCATCTGGGTTGAAAGTGAGCCGGGGCGTGGTACTGACTTTCACCTGGAGTTCCCACTTGAAAAGATATCAGGTCAGCCAACTGTGTGTGTCAGGAGTGAACCTTAGGTTTTGAAGCAACATATGAATCAACGCTGGAGATTGGCCGAAGTGCCATTGAGTCTTACCCGATCTGAGGATGAACTGGGTCAGATTGTGGCAGATGTTCTGCACATACACGCATCCTGTATTGGGAATTTAAGCATCGTACGGCGCGGAATCGATGCCCGCCGCAAGGGTAGAATTGTGCGTGTATACACCCTGGAATTTGATTTGCCCCAAGATCTTCAGGTGCCGCCGCAGCTGGAGAAAAATGGGAGGCTGCGCTTAGCCAGGCCGGAGCCGGCACCTGAATTCAGCATGCAGCGCAATTCCGCAGTCAAGAAGGTGATCGTTGTTGGCATGGGCCCGGCAGGGCTGTTCGCCGCGCTGGAACTGGCGCGCTGCGGCCACGCGGTGACTTTGCTGGAACGCGGCGCCCCAGTGGAGCAGCGCACCGCCGATGTAGAGGCGTTCTGGCGCGGTGGCCCGCTGAATCCGCAAAGTAATGTCCAGTTTGGCGAAGGGGGCGCCGGAACCTTTTCTGATGGCAAACTCACCACCAGGGTTAAGCACCCATTTTCGGCCCTGGTGCTGGACACCTTTATCGCCTGTGGTGCCCCCGCCGAGATTCGCATCAATGCCAAACCGCATATCGGCACCGATGTGTTGCGCAACGTGCTGGTGCATCTGCGGGATAAACTGCGTGACGCCGGCGTTGCCAGCAGGTTTCATACCCTCCTTACCGATCTTGACATTGAGCAGGGGGTTATCAGGGGGGTTGTAGTGAATGGCTCTGAGCATATACACTGCGACGCGGTGGTGCTCGCTATCGGACATAGTGCGCGGGATACCTATGCGATGTTGCAGCGGCGCGGGATTGTCTTGGAACCGAAACCGTTCGCCATGGGGGTACGGGTAGAGCATCCAACCGCGCTGATTAACGCCATTCAGTATGGTGCAGCTCCACCCGTGCAGCTGCCTGCAGCGGAATACGCCTTGAGCTGGAATGACCGCTCCAGCGGTAGAGGAGTGTACTCGTTCTGCATGTGCCCTGGGGGCGAGGTGGTGCTGAGCAGCAGTGAAGAGAATGCAGTCGTAGTTAACGGCATGAGCCGCTCCAGGCGGGATGCACAGCGCTCCAACAGTGCCTTGGTTGTGAGTGTCCGCCCGGAAGATTTTGGCGCCACCGGTCCCCTGGCCGGGGTTGAGTTTCAACGCTACTGGGAACAGAAGGCTTTTGCCGGTAATGGTGACTATCGTCCGCCGGCGCAGAATATGCTGAGTTTTTTACACCGCGGCTCCGCCAGGGTTTCCAGCAGCTGCCGTCCCGGCGTGCGTGAAGAGGAATTGCGCGCTTATCTGCCAGAATTTGTATACAGCGGGCTTTTACAGGCGCTGCCGCAGTTTGAACGGAAGATGAAGGGTTTTATCACTGCGGAGGCGAGCCTGATCGCCCTGGAGTCGCGTACTTCTGCGCCGGTGCGGATTCTCCGTTCGGCGCAGCTGGAATCACTGAACTGCCGGGGGTTGTACCCGGTGGGCGAGGGGGCGGGGTACGCCGGCGGAATTATGAGCGCCGCCCTTGATGGACTCAAGGTAGTTCAGGCCATCAATGCGCTACAAGCGTAAATGCAACAAAGGACAGCAACAAGCGGAATACTATGGCATCACAGTGGCAACAATGTATGTGGAACCTGCCCACATATCGAATCTACCGGTAAAAGAGGTAAAGAAGGGATTAGTGCTTTTGAAGAAGACCTACATTGAAGATATTGGTGAACGTGACCCCATCGACAGTATTTTTCTGGTTCGGGATAAAAACATGGCCATGGCTAAAAACGGGAAGCCATACATGAACCTGAAGTTTATGGATCGCAGTGGCGAAGTAGATGGGAGAATCTGGGACCGGGTTGATGAACTCACCACCCTGTTTGACAAAGATGATTTTGTCCACGTCAAGGGCAAAGCCAATGTGTTTATGGGCAAGATGCAGTTTATCATCACCAGCATCACACGCGTGGATGAAGCGCAGGTTGATCTGGCCGATTTTCTGCCGGTATCCGCCCATGCACCAGAAGAGATGCTGGCGGAATTCAGGTCCATGGTTGCGCATATTGCTGACCCTGATTATCGGCGTGTGCTTGAATCCTTTGGCGCGGATGAAGAGTTCATGCGGTTGTTTGCCAAGGCCCCAGCGGCAAAAGCGATGCATCATGTCTATCTGGGCGGCTTGCTGGAACATTCTCTGTGTGTGGCGCGCCTGGCGCTGGATGTAAGCGCACGCTATCCGCAGATCAATCGCGATCTGCTGGTATGCAGTGCCCTGTTGCATGATATCGGCAAGGTTGCCGAGTTGCGCTATGCCCGCAGCTTCGATTACACTGACGCCGGCAAGCTCATTGGCCATATCGTCCTTGGGGTAGAGATCCTGGAAGAAAAGATCAGCGCATGCCCCGATTTTCCGCAGCACAAAGCGATGCTGCTCAAACATATGTTGTTATCGCATCATGGCCAATATGAGTATGGTTCACCTAAGCGTCCGAAAACCCTGGAGGCGGTGGTGCTCAATTTTGTCGATGATATGGATGCCAAGATCAATGGTATTTCCCTCCATATCGAGCGTGAGCAGCATAATCCATCCGCATGGACATCGTACCATCGTCTGTTTGACCGCTATTTTTACGCCCCGGCAGATGAGGTGGAAACAGCCGTAGACCAGACACCGCTGGCAGCGGGGCAAAACGCCCCGGCCCCTTGCGCCCTCAGCGCCGAGCGCGCAAAGAAACCCGCTGCAATATCTGCACCCCCCAAGCGCAACAACAGATATCAGGAGCCTCTGCGCACCTCCCTCGGTGAGCAGCTGGCAGGAGCAACCCTTGATCTGTTTGGAAGCAGAGAGGAAGGCAAGAATGATCGTTAAAACTCTGCCCGTAGGGCCATTACAGGTTAATTGCTATATAGCGGCGTGCCCGCGCACCAAAAAAGCGTTGATTATCGATCCCGGCGACGAGGCGCAAAGGATTCTTCAGCTGCTGGAACAAGAGGGGCTGGAACCCAAAATGCTGGTAAACACCCATGGCCATTTTGACCATGTGGGGGGCAACAGCCTGATTATTGAAAAAACCGGGATCGAACTCTGCATTCATAAAGAGGACCTCCCTCTGCTTAAACAGGCATCACGGCAGGCGGCAAGCTATGGCCTTCCGGCGGTGGAGTCTCCGTTACCCACCCGCTTTCTGCAAAACGGAGATCTGCTCGAAATCGGAGATCTGAGTTTTGAAGTTATCCATACGCCAGGGCATTCTCCCGGCGGAATTTGTCTGTATGGGCAGGGGCACCTGTTCTCAGGAGACACCCTGTTTGCTGGCTCCATCGGGCGTACCGATCTGCCCGGAGGAGATATGCAGCAGCTGCTCGGCCACATTCGTTCTCAGCTTATGGTGCTGCCGGAGTCTACCATTGTCCATCCGGGGCACGGGCCAGAATCGACCATTGGAGCTGAGCAGCAGTCCAATCCATTTGTAAATGGGGACTATATTTGAGCCACCGTTAAGCAAGAAATGGAGCTGACATGACAAAGAGGCGAAGCTATGCCAACACTTAAGGGGAAGCATATTGTCCTGGGGGTGTGTGGGGGAATTGCGGCGTATAAGGCCGTTGAACTTCTGCGCCTGCTTACCAAGGCCGGAGCGAATGTCTCTGTGGTGATGACGCAGAACGCATGCGAATTTGTCACCCCCCTGACGTTTCAGACCTTGTCCAACAACCCGGTGCATACGCACATGTTCGATCTGTATCAGGAAAAAGAGATCGGCCATATATCCTTGGCGGATAAAGCTGATTTATGTGTTATTGTGCCGGCAACGGCCAATATTATCGGCAAGTTGAGTGCTGGGATAGCGGATGACCTGCTCAGCACCACCCTCATGGCAACCAAGGCGCCGGTGGTTCTGGCTCCATCCATGAATGTGAATATGTATGAAAGTGCCGCCGTGCAGCACAATCTGCAGGTTTTATCCCAGCGGGGGTTTCATCTTATTGAACCGGATGTTGGAGCTTTGGCCTGTGGTTGGGAGGGGAAAGGGAAGTTGCCCGCGCCGGAGCATATTCTGGCGTGGATTAAACGGATCGTCACTCCAGCCGACCTCGCCGGGCAGCGGATATTGATTACCGCTGGGCCAACGCGCGAAGAGTTGGACCCGATCCGCTACCTGACCAATTATTCTTCTGGAAAGATGGGATATGCCATTGCCAGAGCGGCATGGCAGCGGGGGGCGGAAGTGGTTCTGGTCAGCGGTCCCACCGCCCTGGAGGCACCCGTTGGGGTCAGGCGGATAGTGGTAAAGAGTGCACTGGATATGCACGCGGCGGTGATGCAGGAATTGCCATGGGCTATGGTGGTGATCAAAGCTGCTGCCGTGGCGGATTATCGCCCTTGTAGCGCTGCCCACCAGAAAATCAAGAAGAAAACGGCCGCCCTTAGTATTGAACTTGAGCTCAATCCAGATATTCTGGCCGAGATTGGCGCCCAGAAAACAGCACAGGTTGTAATTGGCTTTGCCGCCGAAACCCATGATCTGCTGCGCCATGCACAGGATAAGTTGAAACGCAAAAATCTGGATATGGTAGTGGCTAACGATATTACCGCCAGTGGCGCCGGTTTTGACGTGGAAACCAATGTAGTTAAACTGCTCCATGCCGATGGCAGCGTAGAAGATCTGCCGCAGCAGAGCAAGGACGCTGTTGCGCATGCCTTGCTGGATCGGATTCGTGCCCGTCTTGGTTCAAATTGAGTTTACAATGCGCATAATCAAACTTTAAACAGAAATGATCACACGGTGTTGATAGGATCGGTCACGCTGGAGCGAAAATGCTCTTTTATCTCCTCTAAAATTGGCAAAGTCAGCTCAGAGGGCAGGCGCCCATCCTGCCACAGCGCCTTGAGACTCTCGCGCATTTTCTGGGCTTTCCTCAGCGCCTGTTCGCCGGTGGGGTCTGCATTCAGGTAGGGGCTGTGCGGGTCAGACAGGATGCTCATACTCGCTTCCAGCGCCAGGTCCAGGTACTCCTGCCGATCCTGAGGCTCCATTTTCCATACAGAGCGCTCATCCAGGCGCTGGAGGATTTTCTGCCAGCGCTGGATTCTACTGACGAGCAACATGGAGTTGAATAAGCGCTTATTGGTTCTGAAGGAAAACAGGGTGCGCACCAGAACCTGGTGCAGAAGTTTGTCGTTGGCGCTGAAATCGTGTTGTGCCAGTTCTTTGGCTTGTTTCCAGATAGCCGGGTCGATTCTGGCTTCAAACCGCAGCTCCCAATAGGCGTGGTTGAGAAACACGGTGTTGTAGCTACGCACCATTTTGTAGGGGACCATGAAGCCGTGGGCGATGGTGTCAGCGGCCAGATGGGCGATGTAACCATAGGCGCAGGCGCGCTGGGAGTCTGCTTCTGCCGCAGCCAGCACCTTGTTCCCCATGTTCCAGCTGTGGCAGTGTTTCAGATAGTGGGTGTATTTTTTTCCCAGGGTAATATCGGCGCTGATGCAGCCATAGAGGAAATCATGCGGAAACGCCGCGAGTAGCGCAGCCAGGTGGGGGGGCAGATTGTTAAGCTGCGCAAGGATACCGTTGCCCAGGAGTAGGTGCACCCCGAATCCCCAGGCGCAGGCATCCGTGGGAAACAAAAATACAGCTGGAAGTATGAACAGAAACGTACGCATCCAATAAATCATTTAAGCGACAACTCTCACAAGGTTACAGAACTTGAAGGCTATTAGCAGGATAATCCTATCCGCAGGCAGATGTAAAGAATATGCTGGATAAACGCGCCCAGAGCATAAAAATCGCAACGTCCGAAACCCTGGCAACCCTGCGGGATATGCAGCGTTGGGGGGTGGAGCATCTATATGCCGCCGCTTCCGCTGCGCAGGAAATGCTGCCCGTGTGCGCCCCCCTGAATAGCTCAACTACGGCCGCAACGCTATGTCGGGCCGAAACCCTGGAGGAGATCCGCGCCGACCTGGGAGAGTGCCGACGTTGCCCCTTGAGCCGTACCCGCCACAACATCGTGTTTGGAGCAGGTAACCCCAAGGCGACGCTGGTGTTTGTCGGTGAAGGTCCTGGACGTAGAGAAGATGAACAGGGAGAGCCGTTTGTCGGGGAGGCGGGGCAGTTGTTCAACAATATTTTATTCGCCATGGGGCTTGCGCGCGATGCGGTGTATGTATGTAACGTCATAAAGTGCAGGGCACCGCAGAACCGCGACCCCGAAGCAGATGAAATAGCTGCGTGTGAACCCTTTCTGAAGCGCCAGCTCGATGCCATCAACCCGCAAGTGTTGGTAGCTCTGGGCAAATTCGCCACCCAGAGCCTGCTGCAGGATAACACTCCCATCAGTAAATTGCGGGGTAAGTGGCGCAGTTACAATGGGATTGACCTCATGCCCACCTTTCATCCGGCTCACTTGCTGCGCAACCCTGAGTTGAAGCGTGAACTGTGGCAGGATATGAAACAGGTGGCGGAGCGCCTGCGCCGCATGGATATGTAGCGGATCCCAATCAGGACCAGGAGGACTGCGAAATCATGGAATTAGAATCTGTACCAGTGCGGGTTTCCGCCCACGGCGGCCACAGCGGCCAGTTTTGTCTCCATGCTGAAGATGAACTTGAAGCTGTAGTGCAGGCCTATATCGCGCAGGGGTTTGTGTGGGTCGGCATAACCGAACACATGCCGCCACTGCAGGATCGATACCGCTACGCAGATGAAATAGAGGCAGGCATCAGTGCGCTGGCATTGCAGCAACAGTTTGCAGTTTATGTAGCTGAAGTACAGAGACTAAAGCAGCGCTACCGTAAAGAGATCCTCCTGCTGACGGGGATGGAGGGCGAATCTTACCCTGGAGCCTTTGAATATGCATTAGAGTTGCACCAACGCTATGCCCTGGATTATATTGTCGGATCCGTGCATCATGTGGGCGGGATTAATTTTGACTTCAGTCCGGCCGCATACCGCAACGCTGTTGCGGTATGCGGTGGCATTGATGCCCTTTACTGCGCCTACTTTGATGAACAGTTCGCGATGCTCAAGGCTGTGCATCCTGCCGTGGTTGGGCATTTCGATCTAGTGCGGTTGTATGATCCAGATTATGCGCAGCGTATCCTCAACCCGGAGATCATGCGCCGGATCGAGCGTAATCTCAAGTACGTGCGGGATAACGCTCTTTGTCTTGATCTGAACGTGCGTGCTTTGGCAAAAGGGGCGTCAGAGCCCTATGTTTCCCGCCCGATCCTGATAAAAGCGCTGGAGATGGGGATAGATATTCTCCCTGGGGATGATTCGCACGGGGTGGCCAGCGTGGGGCGCGGTCTCGACGCAGGGATCGCATTGCTGCAGGATTTGGGTTACGGCTGTGGATGGAACAACCCCGCCGACTTTATCCACACCAGCGCATAAGAGCGCGATATTATTATAGTTTGGATAGGCATAATTTTTATGGGTCATAACTTAAGTGCTGCAGAAGTTGGCTTCGTTAAAGGATTTGATAGGGATAGATGAAAAAAATACTCCAAAGTAAGGGTACTTCTCTAAGTTTTGAATTTTTCCCACCTCGAACAGAACAGGGGTGGGATAATTTGTTGCAAAATATTGAAAAATTGATGCCCCTGCATCCAGCATCGGTGAGCGTTACCTATGGTGCAGGTGGCTCTGCCCGCAGTCAGACCAATAAACTGGTGCTGCGGATCCATGAAGAGTGCAAGGTGCCGGTGGTGCCACATCAGACTTGTGTGGCGGCGACACGCACAGAAGTGCGGAATATTATGCAGCAATATCGCGCTGTCGGGGTGCGCAATGTTCTTGCCCTGCGGGGTGATCCACCTGCGGGTGAGGATAACTGGCATCCGCCCGCAGACGGATTTAAGTATGCGGTGGATCTGGTGCGTTTTATTCGGGCGGAATTCCCTGACACGAGTATCGGGGTCGCAGGTTTTCCCGAGGGACATCCTGAAATGCCGAACAGGCTGCTGGAGATTCAGTACTTAAAGGAGAAAGTGGATGCCGGGGCGGATTATATCGTAACCCAACTGTTTTTTGATAACCGCGATTTTCACGACTTTAGGGCGCGGTGTCGCCTGGCCGGAATTGAAGTGCCAATCATCGCCGGAATTATGCCCCTGCGTAATCGAAAAGGGATGGCGCGCATGGCTGAACTTGCGGCTGGAGCGCGCTTCCCGGCGGAGTTGCTCCGCAGAGTTGCGCAGGCCCCGGATGAAGCTGCAGTGGAGCGGGTCGGGCTTGACTGGGCGACCGAGCAGGTGCGTGATCTCCTGGAGCACAAGGTCAGCGGGGTTCACTTCTATACCCTCAACAGTGCAGAGCCAACGCTGGAAATTTTCTCCCGCCTGGGTTTAGCCAGGCCCTGAACCTGATTTATGCGCCCACCTGTGAGCATTCATGCGTTTGGCGGGCTGTTTCCACCAGCAGGATCAGGTGTATTTTTTCTGCAGGATCTCCAGGATGGCGCGCAGCAGATTCGCCGGAGTAGGGGGGCAGCCCTTTATGCAGGCATCGACGGGGATGACGTTAGCCACCGGTCCGCAGCTGGCGTAGCTGACGCCGAACTCTCCACCATTGGTAGCGCAGTCACCCATAGCCACAACCAGTTTGGGTGCCGGGGTGCAGGCGTAGGTGCGTTTTAGCGCTTCTTGCATATGGCGTGATACCACCCCGGTCACCAGCAGCATATCGGCATGGCGCGGCGAGGCGACAAAGTGAATCCCGAAGCGTTCGATATCGTAGAAACTGTTGTTGAGGGCGTGCATCTCCAGTTCACATCCATTGCATGAACCTGCATCCACCATCCGGATCGCCAGACTTCCACCGAAGCTGGCGGCGATCTCACGCTGGCAGTTTTTTCCCAGCAGGAGGATTTCGTCCTCAGTTGCACCGACTTTTTCGGTCAAGATTCCGGTTTTGCGAATTTTATTCAGGATTGAAAGCATGTCTAATCTGTCTTCCTGGTTAAGGGGTGTGGCTGTGGTCAAGGGACCTGATCGAGGTTAGAGATCGTGCCCGGCGTAGGAGCCATTGACCGATTTGTTGCATACCGGAAAGTCGGGGATGATGTTGCCGTGAATCGTCTCCTCCAGCGCCAACCAGTTGAACCAGCTCGGATCCCGCGGGAAGTACCTCTCCACCGTTCCTGCTGCATTCAGACGCACATAGGCGAGGGTCTCTCCGCGCCAGCCTTCGATCAGCCCCAACCCCGCCGCGCCGTGCCCACTAAGGGTGATTGCGGTGGCGATGGGCCCGCTCGGCAGGGTGTTAAGTAGTTTTTCGATCAATTCTGTCGCTATCAGGATTTCATCTCCACGTACGCGGGTGCGCTTGGCCACATCCCCTTCAGTATATACAGGGACGTGGACCTCAAGGCCGGTATAGGGGGGATAGGGGGCATCCCGGCGCAGGTCGTAATCGATGTTGCTTGCTCTGGCTACATACCCCAGTGTTCCGAGGTTGACGGCAGTTTCGTGCGCCAGAATGCCGGTGGTGCGCAACCGATCCTGCAGGGAAGGATACTCCAGAATCATAGGCATGAGTTCCGCGACTTCAGTGCGGAGCATGCGCTGTTCTGCCAGGATGGCGGTAATTCCATCTGCATTCAGATCGCGGCCAACCCCTCCAGCCTGCATACAATCCATCAACAGACGATGGCCAAAGAGTTCCATGCTCAGACGTTGAACCCGTTCCCGCAGGGCACTGAACTGGACCATGGCAAAGCTGAAGCCGACATCGTTGCAGACCGCGCCGATGTCACCACAGTGATTGGCGATCCGTTCCCGTTCCGCCAGAACAGCGCGCAGTGCCAGGGCCCGCGGAGGCACCTCAACCTGCAGGGCGTGTTCCACCGCCTGGCACGCAGCCCAGCTGTGGGCGATGCTGCTGTCGCCGCTGACTCTGGCAGCCAGACGAATCAACCCCGGGATATCGCGCCCCTGAGCAATTTTTTCAATCCCCTTATGCACATAACCCAGGCGTTCCTCCAGGCGCAGCATATTCTCACCGATGGTGTGAAAACGAAAATGCCCCGGTTCAATAATACCAGCATGCACTGGTCCGACGGGAACCTCGTAGATATCTTCCCCCTCCATTTTGATAAACGGGTAGGTGTCATCTGCGGGGGTGTTTTCCACTGGAAAACCAGCCACAGGGAAATTCTTGCGCAGCGGATATGCGTCAGGCTTCCATCCCTGATGCCGTGTCCACGGGCGCGGATCGGGGTGAGCACTGAATGTTATGCCGAACATATCGTGGAGATGGCGTTCGGGTCGATTTGCATTGGGGTAGATTTCTGCCTGCGAGGGCAACTCGGGCTTCGAGTCCGGCACGGTAGTGCTAAGGAGCAGATGTCCATCTTTCCCTGCCAGCAGCGCCATCAGCACCATGCGCTCCGGAATATGGTCGGCCCACACCCCTGCCCAGCGCAGACCGCAGCGTTTTGCTATAACCGCCGCGTCACCCCAGGCTGCAGCGGCGATTGCTATGTGCGCAGCAGCCCCGCTTGGAACCGTATAGTCTGCTGGCGCGGTTAAGTTACTCCGGCGCAGTTGCCAGCTGCATGCCTGTATCGATGCCTCTATGTACGCTTCAACCCCCGGCGCCTCCAGCGGCTCTTTTTCAAGCTGCGAACTTGTCATAGCACACCCTTCCCCGTAATCATTATGGTGGCTTGATCAATCCAGCCGGCCAGAACATCAGGCACCGCAATGCCAAGCCACAGAATAATGCATAGATGCACCGCCACCGGCCACATATTCGCCTTTACCTTTACCTGCCCCAGGGGGCATTCGCCGAACACCATGGGCTGTACATGGCGGAACAGACCGGCAAAAGCTACGCTCAGGCCGAACAGCAGGGTAATGACCAACCATGGAAAACTTTTAATGGTAGCGCTGAAGAGGAGAAATTCGCTGGTGAATACTCCGAATGGGGGCAATCCGGCAATCGCAATAGTGCCGATGAGGAGCCCCCAGCCGATTTCCGGTTGGGTCTTTATTAAACCACGAATTTTGTCGATGGACTGGGTTTGGCATACCTGCGCAGCATGGCCAACGGTTATGAAGATGGCCGATTTGGTCAGAGAGTGGACAATCATATGCAACAGGGCCCCGAATGTCGCCAGTGGACCTCCAATGCCAAAGGCAAAGGTAATAAGACCCATGTGTTCGATGGAAGAATAACTGAACATGCGCTTCACATCACGCTGGCGGTGGAGAAGCAGACCCGCCACCAGAAAGGAGAGCAGCCCGAACCCCATCATGATATATCCGGCAATATTGGAATCAAGGGCCGGGTCGATGAGCATCTTGAAGCGCACCACCGCGTACAGCGCGATATTCAGCAACAGCCCGGAGAGGATGGCAGACATCGGGGTCGGCCCTTCGCTGTGGGCATCTGGAAGCCAGTTATGCAGGGGTACCAGACCGATCTTGGTGCCGTATCCCACAATCAGAAACACAAATGCGAGGAGCAAAACGGTGGGCTCAAGTTCAGCCGCATGTTCATACAACACACTCCACATCAGCGCCTGATTGTTGTCCGGCATAATCTGCACAGCGGCAAAATAGATCAGAGTCGTGCCAAACAGGGCCTGCGCAATACCAACCCCGCACAGGAGAAAATACTTCCACCCCGCTTCAATGGATTCCGGGGTGCGATACAGGCTTACCAGCAGTACTGTGGCCAGGGTTGCCCCCTCCACCGCGACCCATAAAATCCCCAGATTGTTGGTCAGCAGCGCCAGCAGCATGGTAAATAAAAAGCCCTGATACATACTGTGGTACAGGCGCATTCCTCCAGCTTTAACTTTGCCGATGCTCTGTTCGTGCGCCATATACGGGGAGGAAAAGATAGCCGTAGTCATGCCGACAAAGGAGTTAAGCAGCACCAGGTAGACGTTAAACGCGTCCACATAAAAGAAGTTCAGCGGGGTGAGAATGACACCGTTGAAAAATACATCAACCGCCAGTTGCAGGGCTGTGATGAAGGTGGCGATGCAAACGAGCAGATTCAGCCTGCCGGCGATACGCAGATGTCCGCAAAAGGCAAGGACCACCGCACCCGCTAGCGGTAACAACAGAGTTAAGTAAAGCGCAACCATTATTCAACCTCTTTCAGGAGATTGAGTTTGTCGACATCGAGGGTGCCGAATTCCGTGCGGATCTGGAAAAAGAAGATACCGAACAGAATAGCCGCCACCAGTACGTCCAGTGCCACCCCCATCTCTACCACCATGGGCATCCCCTGTGTTGCCGCCACTGCAGCGAACATCAGACCGTTTTCCATGCACATAAAGCCCACCACCTGCACTACCGCTTTGCGGCGTGAAATAATGAGCAGCATTCCCAGTAGAATAATCGCCAGTGATACGGCGATGGTGTTGCGGGTTGCCAACATCGAGAGTTCACGGATGGGCAGTACGGCATAATAGCTGAACAGTACCAGTGCGGCAGCTCCAAACATAATCAAGGATGGATTCCCCACCACCTCTACTTCGCGTTTTATATCCAGATGAGTGACCAGTTTTTGCAGCTTTAACGGGATAAAAAACACCTTCAATCCCAGGGTCAGAGCGGCAGAGATCAATAAATGGTGGCGTCCGTAGGTAAATGCGATTACCAAGGTGGTGGCAAACAGCAGAGCACCCTGAAGTGCAAATATATGGATAAGGGTGACCAGGCGTGTTTGCGCCAGGAGCAGGAAAGAGGTGAATAACATAAGGGCCGCCAGGGTGAGGATCACCTGTTCCGCCATGGTTAAGACAACAATATCCATCAGTGCACCTCCAATATGACGTGGCCGAGCATTCCCAGCAGGGAGAGTATAAAAGCCAGACTCAAAAGCTCAGGGGTGCGAAATAGGCGCATCTTGGCCAGAACCGACTCCGCTAGCGCCAGCGCGAGGCCGAGTCCCATCAATTTTCCCACCAGCGTGAATGCTCCGATGCTGAGGGCAACGGGCTCTATGTGTAGCGCGGTACCCCAGGGGAGGAACAGATTGCAGATTAAAATCCCGAATATCAGCATTTTCAACATCGAGGCCCACTCCAGCAGCGCAAGGTGGCGCCCACTGTATTCCAGAATCATGGCCTCATGTATCATGGTCAGTTCCAGGTGGGTGGCCGGGTTGTCGATGGGAATGCGCCCACATTCGGCTACAGCCACCAGCAACAGACTCATGCCGGCAAAGATAAACGAAGGATAGATGTGGAACGGTTGGGTCAGAGTGTAGTACACCATGGCGTCCAGATTGGTGCTGGTAAAGGTCATGGCCAGGGTGAAAATAGCCAGCAGCATAGCCGGCTCCGTCAGAGATGAAACCGTAACCTCACGCGAGGCCCCCATCCCGCCAAAGGCGGTGCCGAGGTCCATCCCCGCCAGACTCAAGAAAAAGCGTGCCAGCGCAAAGAAGCCCACCATGACAATGACATCGGCAATGACAGCTGTGGGCAGACCCACCGCAAAGGCGGGGACAATTGAGCTGGCCAGCACGGTCACGCTGAACACCAGATACGGCGTGGCCCGAAACAGCGGCGAAGCCTGCTGCGCCACAACCACCTCTTTGCGAAACAACTTGGCCAGATCGCGGTAGGGTTGCCACGGGACGGGGCCGCGCCGAGCTTGAAATTTGCACTTCACCCATTTGATCCACCCACTCAGCAGCGGGGCGAACAATACCAGAAGTGCTGTCTGTACTAAGGCAAGAATCCAGCCGCTCATATCACAATCCACAACATAACGATGAGAGTAAAAAAGGAATACGCCAAGTAGGTGCGGATATTTCCCCCTTGAATTTTGGTCACTAGTTTCGCGCTGCGCTGAATCATTCTGCCCAGAGGCAGGTAGAGCTTTTCCCAGGCCCAGTCACCAATGTGAATGGAGTAGCGTCCCCCTTCAGCAGCAGTTTCAGGGGGGTCAACCCTCTCATCTATAGGCCAGATTGGGCGAAAAATCCGCCGTATCGGCTGGGAGAAACTTGTTGCCGTGTACTGGTTACGGGTGCTCAGGGAGCCGAACCCGCAGTCCCACGTGGGGCTGAAACGCACCGGAGTTTTTCGCCGCCGTGGATGCAACAGTAGATAGGCTCCCGCCCAGGCAATGCTTATCCCAAACAGGACCAGGGGGGCACCATATGAGGAGGCACGCGCTGAAATAGGGGTGAGCCACAGCCAGCCCCCCGCCTCAACCTGACTTAGCCCGATCCCCAGCAATTCGGTGGGGATAGCCTGCATGCTGTTGATTACAGCGCTGGGGAATATTCCCAGCAGTAGGCACCCGGACGCCAGAAGAACCTGACTTGCGCGCATCCCAAAGGAAACTTCATGCGCCTGTAACGTATCCTTACTGCGCGCCTGTCCCAGAAAGGCAATACCAAACACCTTGACAAAACAGGCTGCAGCCAGAGCCCCGGTAAGGGCCAGAGAGGCGGCGGCCACCGCTATGATCGACTTGGTGATCCCACTATCCAGCACTGTGCCCTGCAGGGCGGTCTGAAATGTGAGCCATTCCGACACAAAGCCGTTAAACGGAGGTAACGCCGAAATGCTGATGCTCCCCACCAGAAAGCAAATGGCAGTTATGGGCATGAGGCGCATCAGTCCGCCCATGCGGTTTAAATCATGCTGGCCGCTTTGGCTGATGAGCGCGCCCGCTCCAAGAAACAGCAGGCTTTTGAACAGAGCGTGATTCATACAGTGATACAGCGCCGCCACTAGACCCAAAGCCGCCAGGGCAGGATTACCGTTGCTGGCAAACAGCACCGACAGCCCCAGCCCCATGTAGATGATGCCGATATTTTCTACACTGGAGTACGCGAGCAGGCGTTTCAGGTCGTGCTGCATCAGGGCATACAGGATCCCCAGCAAGGCCGATGCACACCCGGCCAGCAGTATTATAACCCCCCACTGCCAATGGAAGGTGCCAACCAGATCGTAGCAGAAACGGATAAATCCATAGACCGCCACCTTCAACATCACGCCCGACATCAGCGCAGAGATATGCGAAGGCGCTGCAGGGTGAGCTTGGGGCAGCCACACATGTAAGGGGACGATCCCCGCTTTCATACCAAAGCCGATAAAGGCCAGGATGAAGGCGATATGTTGCCAATGCACTGGCAGCGCCGCGGCCTGCATGTCAGCGAAGGTAAATCCGGTGCCGAAACCAGCCAGTACCCCATATCCCAGCAGGATGAACAGCCCTCCGGCCTGGGCCATGAGCAGATAGATAAATGCTGCTGCGACATTTTCTTTCTGGTGATGGTCGTGGGCGACCAGAAAGTAACTCGCGACCGACATTAACTCCCATGCAACCATGAACGAGAACGCATCGGCCGCCAGGATGACCAGGTACATCCCGGCCACAAATAGCCCGGTGAAAAAGGCCAGAGTACGCGCCGCCGCGGAATCACTCACGCTGCCTATGACATAGCCTGGTCCGAACAGCGCGACGATAGCTGTGACTCCCCCGACAAGAAGGAGAAAGAAGCCCGCCAGAGGGTCAAGGTGCTGATGGCTGTTAAGCCATGGCAGACCGATGGGTAAAACCAGATTCAGGCTGCACCCGGTGAGCATCCCCATGCATCCGCTCGCAGCTGTGGCCAGACCGGATAAGCCCAACAAGGCAAACGCCATCCGCGCTCCGGTGCTTATGCTGCGTATGGGCAAAGATACCACCGCCGCCAACAACGCCAAAAGCACTCCTGAATGAGCTAGATATAAATACATGGGGGCAAGTCCTGCAGGTTAGGGATTTAAGGTAGAAGTTCTAATTATTGCCTGGAAACAAGATTTCTCTCAGCGGCCTGTATCGCGGCAATAACTTCATCACGCCCTGGCTGGGCGGCCAGCATCTGTCTGAGAGCTGGATCGCGCAGCACCAGGTGCAACAGCGATAAAAGGTGCAGTTGAATACGCAGCGATGGGGACACCACAATAATCAAGGTGTGCACCGGTTTTCCATCCAGAGCCCCAAATTCAATCGGGTGCTCCAGGAAGCATATATTGACTTTGGCACGGAGAAGGTGGTCCAGAAGCGCGTTGCGCGGATGGGGCAAGGCGATGCCGTCTCCTATGCCGGTAGAGGAGAGTTCTTCCCGAATGAGCAGTACCCGCTTGAGTGCTTTCAAGTCTACCTCATCGGGCATCCGCAAGTGATTTACCGAGTCCGCGAGGACTTCTTCCCGGTTGTTGCCTACCACCCTGTAGATGATCCCCCCGGCACTGATTGAGTCCGCCAGGCTCGGGAGCGGCTCTTTTTCACCCTGAGTAATCTCAAAGGGTTCTTCAATGACATTGCGACGCTTGGAAGTGGCCCAGTCAAGCAGTTCCGCACGCTTGAATCTATAGCTGCCATGCACCTTATAGGTGGGAACCAGGTTGCGTTTGATCCAGCGGTAGACAGTCTTTTCCGATACAGACAGCAGCTTGGCGGTCTCCTTGACGTTGACGTACATATATCTCCTATCTTATCTATAGCTCCATCAAAATCCCTGAGGCCAGTTGTTTCCACAGGTACAGGTCTATCAGGTTTTTCGGACATTTCAGCTTCTTAAGAATTATCCGCACAGGTTTATCCCGCAGGGCCAATTCGTTCGCCTGAACTCATCTTCTTCCATATAGCTCTTATTTTGTCAAATTTGGCTACGGCTTGACATGTGTGTACCTTAGTAGCATTTTTGCCTTGGAGTCAAATGAAATATACTTCTGCAGCCATCTCAAAAGGACGCCGCACAGTCACGCCAAATGACTATGCACGCTCGGCCGAATAACCAGATCGGCGTGGAAGCGCAACCGACATGATAAGTAGCCATGTTTTTATACAATTAATAGCGGAAATTATCCCTGGCTACGAGGATGGCACTTTTGCGAATGCTGGTGACCTCCTTGGAGATATTTAAAGCATTATCACAGCCAATCACAGGCGCGAAGATGCACTCGAAGTGTTTCTGGAGCGTTAGGGGGTGTTCTCTGAGAGTGTTGGAATTAATAGTATGCTTATTTAAGTGCTATGTATGTATTAGATGAAAAATGTGCACATTCTAAGCTTCAGGCTTTAGGGTTTAGCCATACTTGATGCGGGCTTGTCCGTTAGATATGTTTTGTGGTCGTGGCATAGGCGGCCGCAAGGAAGAGCAGTGAGGAAGAGTAGTGAGCTGTAAAGTTCAGGTTTCGATTCCCAGGCGTTTCATTTTTTCTACCAAGGTTGTGCGTTTGATATTGAGCAGAGCGGCAGCTCGCGTCTTCACTCCAGCGCTTAGATTCAGCGCCTGGCGTATCCAGTCGCGCTCAATCTGCTGGAGTTGAAATGCCATATTCAGTCCGGTGCTTGGCAGGGTGGAGATCACGCGATAGTGCGGTTTGTCAATCCCGGATATGTGCGCAGGTAGATCTTCAATTCCGATTCTGTCGTTGTCACACAGCGCCGCAGTGCGTTCAACGATATTCTCCAGTTCCCGCACATTTCCGGGCCATCTGTATTGCTCCAGTACTTCAAATGCGGCATTGTCGAAACTAAGTGGAGCACGCTTCAGTTGTTTGCAGCTCTTTTTAAGAAAATGCCGAGCCAGGATAGAAATATCTTCTTTGCGCTCGCGCAGGGGAGGCAGGTTTATCGGGATCACATTGAGACGATAGAACAGGTCCTCGCGAAAGGTTCCTGCCTCGATCATCTCCTTCAGATTAGTATTGGTAGCAGAAATAATTCTGATATCCAGTTTAATTGAGCGGGTAGAACCGACTGGTTCAATCTCGTGTTCCTGCAGAACCCGGAGCAGCTTTAATTGTAGATGCACCGGCATGGTACCTATTTCATCCAGAAGAATAGTGCCGCCGTTGGCTTGCTCAAATTTCCCCGGTTTGTTCTTTACCGCCCCGGTGAACGACCCGCGCATATGGCCGAACAACTCACTTTCGAGCAAATCGCCCGGAATGGCTCCGCAGTTGATAGCTACAAACGGCTTATCCTGTCGGGGACCGTTGTAGTGCAACGCACGCGCTACCAGCTCCTTACCAGTCCCCGATTCACCCAATACGAGAATGGATGAATCGGTATCCACCACTTTTCCCATTCGGGCAAAAACGGCCTGAATCGCGGGGCTGGTTCCGATAATATTAGTAAAGCTGTGTCTGTTGTGAAGCTGGCGCCGCAAGAACAGGTTTTCTTCAATCAGTTTTTTCTTTTCCAGAGCCTTGGATATTATGAGTTTGAGCTTGTCGATACTTAAAGGCTTGGTTATATAGTCAAAAGCACCGTTTTTCATCGCTTCAACGGCGGTTTCGGCTGAAGCATTACCTGTGATGAGAATTACAGTTGTCTGCGGCGCGTTTTCCTGCAGATGTTTGAGAATCTCCAGTCCGCTTATGTCGGGTAGAACCAGGTCAGTAATGACAATGGTAAAGGAGTTGTGCGCCAGAACCTGAAGCGCGGCTTCGCCGCAAAAGGTGTTTGTCACACTATATCCGGCGCGTTTCAATGCGATGCGAAGTAGTTTGCTGCTCTGGATATCGTCATCAATAAGCAGGATGTCAGTCATATTGGCCACTGCGTCTCCCCTCTACGTTAGCCCCTTAAGGCACTTATCGTCATTTTTTTGACTACAATAGCAGCCACGTTGACACTATGCTAGATAAAATAACTTTGAGACGCCACTGCGGCACAGCGTCAAGAGAGCGTCCATCTCCAGAATAATGTTTAGATATCTGGTATTATTATCCATGCAACAGACTGGAATTGCCTGGATGGGTGCAGGTGTTTGTGCTTGACATGTTATTGGTTGTCCTGCTTTACTTACGTAAGTATTTGAAATAAAACATATTTTAAAGTATGGCTAAAAAACAGGCCAGTTTTTTACCTGAAGTTAAAAGCTTTTCTAAGCAAAAAACGGAGGCAATATGGCTATAAAGCAGTTCAAGAAAATTATGGCAGCTAATCGGGGTGAAATCGCCATAAGAATCTTTCGTGCATGCACGGAGTTGGGGATCAGCACCCTGGCGATATATTCCAAGGAAGATAACGTCGCTTTGCACCGCTACAAGGCGGATGAGGCCTACATGATCGGGAGGGGTAAGGGCCCGATTGATGCTTACCTGGGTATTGATGAAATCATAGAGTTGGCGCGCGCTAAAGGGGTAGATGCCATCCATCCGGGGTACGGTTTTCTGTCGGAAAATCCTGAATTTGCTGAAGCATGTGAGCGCGCAGGTATTGCCTTTATCGGGCCCACTGCAGAGATTCAGCGCCGCCTCGGGAACAAGGTGGCGGCGCGTGAAGTAGCTGTGGCAGCCGGGGTGCCGGTGGTTATGGGGACAGAAAGCCCGGTGCAGACCGAGGAGGAAGCCCTGCTGTTTGCCAAGGAGTGCGGTTATCCGCTTATTGTCAAGGCTGCCTCCGGTGGCGGCGGCCGGGGCATGCGTGTAGTGCGCAAGCGTGAAGAGCTTGTAGAAAGTATTAAATCGGCATCCTCCGAGGCAAAAGCTGCGTTCGGTGACGGAACAGTGTTTCTGGAGAAATACATAGAGAGCCCCAAGCATATTGAAGTGCAGATTATGGGGGATCATCATGGCAATCTAGTCCATTATTTCGAGCGTGACTGCTCCATACAGCGGCGACACCAGAAGGTTATTGAGCTGGCCCCTTCGCCATCTCTGAGTCAGGAAAAGCGCGAAGAGGTGTGCAAGTATGCCATGCAGATAGTGCGCGAGGTTGGCTATGTCAATGCTGGCACCGTCGAATTTCTCATGGATAAAGAAGGTAAGTTCTACTTTATTGAAACCAATCCGCGCATTCAGGTGGAGCATACCGTGACCGAGCTGGTCACCATGCGCAACCTGGTGCAGACCCAGATTCTGGTAGCGCAGGGGTATAAACTCTCTGATCCGCAGATCGGGATCAAACAGCAAAGTGATATAGAATTGCGCGGATATGCTATCCAGTGCCGCGTCACCACCGAAGATCCTGCCAACAATTTTGCCCCCGATTTTGGAACCATAAAAGCGTATCGCACCGCCGCTGGATTTGGTGTCCGTCTGGATGCGGCCAATGGCTTTGCCGGCTCTGAAATAACCCCTTATTACGATTCGCTGCTGGTCAAGGTTTCCACCTGGGGGATCAATTTTGTCGATGCCTGCCGCACCATGGATCGTGCGTTGAAAGAATTCAGGGTCCGAGGGGTTAAAACAAATATCGGCTTTCTCGAAAATGTCATTAACCATGAACAGTTTATCCAGGGGGAATGTGACACCTCGTATCTGGACAACAATCCGCAGTTGTTTAATATCCCGGTGAAAAAAGACCGCGGCAATAAATTGCTGCAGTATATCGGCCATGTTTCCGTTAACGGTTATCCCAACATCAAGAAACGTCTTCGTCTGAAAGACCTGCGCGAAGCGTGTGTGCCGGAAATCCCTGGATCAGCCACCTGTCCGCGTGGAACCCGGGATATTCTGCTGGATAAGGGCCCCGCGGGGTTGGCACAGTGGGTCAAAGACCAGAAACATCTGCTTATCACCGACACCACCATGCGTGATGCGCATCAATCGTTGCTGGCAACCAGGGTACGCACGTATGATCTGGAGAAGATAGCCGCAGCGACCAGCCACCTCGCGGGGGGACTGTTTTCCCTTGAGATGTGGGGCGGCGCAACCTTCGACGTTTCTATGCGGTTTTTGACCGAAGACCCGTGGGAGCGCTTGGACCGTCTGCGCGCTAAGGTGCCTAATACCCTGTTTCAGATGCTGCTGCGTGGTTCCAATGCCGTTGGTTACACCAATTATCCCGATAATGTAGTCCAGGATTTTGTCACCAAAGCCGCTCAGGGTGGTATTGATGTCTTCCGCATCTTCGATTCGCTCAACTGGACAACAGGGATGAAGGTGGCTATGGAAGCGGTGCAGAATGAGGGCGCCATTTGCGAAGCGGCCATATGTTACACCGGCGATATTTCCGATCCGAAACGGGACAAGTATCCTCTTGAGTACTACGTGGGGATGGCCAAAGAGCTGGAACAGATGGGGGCGCATATCCTCGGAATCAAGGATATGGCCGGATTGCTGAAACCGTTTGCGGCGGAAAAACTTATAAAGGCGCTTAAAGACGAGATCAGTATCCCCATCCATCTACACACCCATGATACCTCAGGCAACGGGGGAACTATGCTGCTGATGGCGGCTAAAGCCGGGGTTGATATAGTTGATGCGGCACTGTCATCTATTTCCGGGCTCACCTCCCAGCCGAGTATGAACGCTTTGCTCGCTACCCTCGCTGGAACCATCTGGGATCCAAAATTGGATGAAGAGGGGATGCAGCAGCTGGCCAACTACTGGGAGACGGTGAGGACCTACTATGAACCCTTTGAGTCGGAGCTGCGTGCTGGCACCGCCCAGGTCTATTATCATGAAATTCCCGGCGGTCAGTATTCCAATTACAAACCCCAGGTCGAGGGACTCGGTCTCGGTGATCGTTGGGATGAGTGCAAGCACATGTACCGTAAGGTTAACGATATGTTCGGCGATCTGGTGAAGGTTACTCCATCCTCCAAGATTGTCGGAGATATGGCCATGTTTATGGTGCAGAACAATCTTGAACCCGATGATGTTATGCAGCGTGGGGATGAACTGACCTTTCCTCAGGGAGTGGTGGACTTTTTCAAGGGGATGCTGGGACAGCCGTATGGGGGCTTCCCCCCGGAGTTGCAGAAAATCATTCTCAAAGATGAGGTCCCCTTTACCCACCGTCCGGGCGAGTTCCTGGAGCCGGTGGATTTTAGTGCCAAAAAACAGGAGTTGGAGCATAAACTTGGGCACGAAGTGAAGGATCGTGATGTTTCTTCTGCGGTACTTTATCCAGGTGTATTCGAGGAATTTGATCGACACCGCCAGCAGTACAGCGACACTTCGGTTCTTTCCACCCCGCTGTATTTTTATGGCCTGGAACCTGGTGATGAAGTGAGTATAGAAATTGAGGCAGGTAAAACTCTGATCGTGAAGCTTACAGCTATCGGAGAGGTCAGCAAGGATGGTGCTCGCAGTATTTTCTTTGAACTCAATGGCGAGCCACGGCAGGTTATCGTCAAAGATCTTTCTGTTGATACCGATATCGCAGAGATTGTCCTGGCAGATTTGGACAACGACAAACATGTTGGCGCCCCGATGCCGGGCAAAATATTTAAAATGAATGTCTCCGTGGGTGATGAGGTTAAGGTTGGCGATACCCTTCTGGTCACCGAGGCGATGAAGATGGAAACCAACGTCCGCGCAAAAACCGATGGTGTGGTCAAGGAGATTCTGCTGGGCGAAGGTGCTCGGGTGCAGCAGGATGTACTTATATTGGTGCTTGAATAAAAAATATGTAAAATAAAATATTACATAGTGTGAATGGAAAATGTGGGCCGTCCTTGTAATCTGAGGGCGGCCTTTTTTGTCCTGCCCAGACAATGTTTCGGCCGGCAAAGCAGATCAATAAACTCACTGGGCCCGGAGTCGAAAATATGCAATAATGCCCAAATGTTATTGCCCATGACTTTAATTTGCAGGAGTTGGTTCAATGCCTGAACAAAATATTATAGCTTACGTCGCTGTATTTGTTTTCGGCGCAGTTGTGGGGTCATTTCTGAATGTATGTATTTATAGGATCCCCCTCCAGCAATCCATTGTGTTTCCCGCTTCGCATTGTCCTGAGTGTAATTTGGCGTTGCGCTGGTACCACAATATCCCGGTGCTCAGCTTTCTGGTTCTCAGGGGTCAGTGTGGGTTTTGCCAAAAGCCCATAAGCTGGCGCTACCCGGCGGTAGAACTGCTCAATGCCCTGCTTTATCTGGCGGTATTCCATATCTCAGCTTTTTCGCTGACGACAATAGTGCTGTTTCTGTTTATCTCTGCCCTTATCGTGATCACCTTTATTGACATAGACCATCATATAATCCCCGATGTGATCAGTCTTCCAGGGGTTGTTGCCGGAGTTGCGGCTTCATTTGTGCTGCCGTGGGTTTCATGGCAGGATTCAATTCTGGGTGCCCTTCTGGGGGGTGGAAGTTTATTCGCAGTAGCCTATGTATATGCCCTCTTTACCGGTAAAGAGGGCATGGGTGGAGGAGATATCAAGCTCCTGGCGATGGTTGGCGCATTTCTTGGATACAAAGCAATATTGCCAGTGATATTTTTCAGTTCACTCATGGGGACCGCCGTAGGTGTTCCCCTTATGCTGATAAAAAAGGCAGACGGACGTCTGGCGATTCCCTTTGGACCATTTATTGCGGCGGCGACCCTGGTGTATTTGTTTGCCGGAGCACAGATAATCCGCTGGTATCTGAACCTATTCATTTCTTAACTTGCTTAAAATGCGGCTTAAGCAGCCAGGTCAGATCTCTTGCCAGGTCCTGCTGTACTAAGATAACCGAAAGATAATATTTGGTATTGCGCTAATTTATGAAACGAACTGTATGCTTTTAAGTATGTTTTCGTTGATGTTATGCGAAATTTAATTTATAACAACAAGAGTGTAAGTTTTTCTGTGCCGGGTAGAAGAAATATGACAGGGGCAGAAGCCAGAGTGGGGCAGGCAATGGAGTAGATGCATAGCTCTTAGCCGAAGCAAGGCGTTAACTTTACCCTCTGCGAACCAGGACGTTTTAAATGCGAATGCAGCGCTTTTAAACTTTATTGACCAGTTGTCGATAGTACTACATTAGTATAGTACTCCGAGTGTTTGTAAGGCATGAAAACATCCATCATGGATGTTCAACTTCAGGGTTCTTCCGTTTCTGGCCTGGTCTCGCCCCTGGGTAGTCAAGGCCAGCTTTTCTGTCGGAGATGTCGGGGCAACCAAAAGGCTGCTGTTTCAGGACGGGAATTTATAATTATGTTTAGATCTAAAAAATCGATTGTTGGAATAGACATTGGTGCCAGCGCAGTCAAACTGGCCCAACTCAAGGAATCCAAGTCGGGCTATACGCTCAAAGCTCTTGACCTGGAACCTCTGCCACCTGAGGCTGTCGTGGACAGTTCCATTATGAGCTCCAACATAGTGGTACAGGCTATAAGAGATTTGATCGTCCGGAACAATCTTGGCAAGAATGCAGAGGTTGCCATCGCTGTTTCGGGGCATTCTGTAATCATCCGCAAAATATCTCTTCCATTGATGACAGAGGAAGAACTTGATGGATCAATTCAGTGGGAAGCTGAACAGTATATCCCTTTTGATATAGCGGATGTTTATATGGATTATCAAATTATCGGCCCTGATCCTGCTGATCAGGGGCAGATGGAGGTGATCCTGGTTGCAGCCAGAAGAGATTTTATCAACGAATATACCGGTGTAATCAGAGAGAGCGGGCTGGTGCCCGTGGTTGTAGATGTTGAAAGTTTCGCCGTCGAAAATATCTACTGTTCTTTATACTCCGACGAGCTTCTTGATGTAGTTGCACTGATAGATATAGGTGCCAGTGCCGCCCAGTTAAGCATCCTCAAGGATAATATTTCGGTCTTTACGCGTGAGATCCAAATGGGTGGTGCTGCGTACAACGAAGAGTTGCAGAAACACTTTGGCCTCAGTAACGAAGATGCTGAAATGCTCAAGTTAGGCGGTTCATTTGAAGGGGTGGATAGTGAAGAAGCACGCACGGTTATCGATCAGGTTAACGAGAACCTGGTCCAGGAAATCGCGCGCGCGCTGGATTTCTTTTCGGCCACTTTTAACGTTGAAAAAATCTCCAAGGTATATCTTACCGGCGGCGTATGCCTCACTTCTGGACTGATGGACAAGTTTGAACATTCGTTAGATATGCCTGTGGCGCTACTGGATCCATTCAGTCGCATAAATGTCAAGGAAAGTGCTTTTGACCTTGAATTTGTCAAGGCTTCGGCTGCTTTTTATGCCGTCGCAGCCGGTCTGGCTACAAGAACCTTCGGAGACAAGCTATGATTAAAATTAACCTGCTTCCGGTAAAGGCGGTACAGAAGCAGATTCAAATGCGGAATAATCTGCTAGTGACAGTGGCGATGCTGTTGTTGGTGGGTGGAGTTTGCTATGTCTTGCATGCTTCGATTACTTCCGATATTGCTGCTGTGGAGCAGGAAGTAAATGACAATCGGCGCGAGATAAACAGTTTGAAAAAAAAGATAGGCGAGGTCAATCGTTTCAAGAAACTGCAGGAAGAGTTAAATAGCAAACTTAAGATCATGGATGAGCTGCGGGCGTCCAAGTCGGGACCTGTTCATCTGATGGATGAACTAATAAAGGCGTTGCCGGAGAAGCTGTGGATCACCTCATTTACTGAAAAAGGTGGAGCGGTCATGATTAGTGGAGTTGGCCTTACAGAGAACGATGTGGCGACTTTTATGACCAACTTGGAACGCTCTCCCTATTATTCCAGGGTGGATCTTAAAGTCACAAAACAGAAAGTTCAGGATGGTCTGAGATTGCAGAGTTTTGACTTGTCATGCCGGGCAGAAAATCCTGCAGTAGCAAATGACGATAAGTAGGGGAGCGTAAACCATGAACCCGCAAATAGAAAAAATTCTGAAGTTGCCCCTGTATCAACGGGTCCTTATTCTGGTGTCAGTGTCGATTCTGCTGGTGGGGGCATACGTTTATTTCTTTTATAATCCCGCACGTGAAGAGCTTGCCAGTAAGCAGTCTCAGAATGATAAGTTATTGGTTGAATTGCAGGAAAGCAGACGAATTGCCAACAATCTGCCTAAATTCAAGGCGGAATACGAGCAGATGAAGAGGCGTCTGGACTTGGCTTTGAATGAACTGCCGAATGAAAAAGAAATTCCCTCTTTACTCAGCAGTATAGCCGGACTGGCGCGAGACAATGGGCTTGAAGTTTTGCAGTTTAAGCCCGAGAACGAGGTGGCAAGGAATTTCTATGCCGAGGTCCCTGTCAGTCTGGATCTTAAAGGCAGTTATCACCAGATGGCGCTTTTTTGTCAGGCCGTAGCGCGGATAGCGCGCATTGTAAATGTTAAAGATATGAAATTAAGCAAGCCACAGCAGGGCTCCGGCATCACAACCCTGTCCATAGCCTGCCGCACCGTCACCTATCGTTTCATTGAAGCATCCAGTGCAGAGAAAGGGAAATAAGTATGCACCGATACGCTGCAATTTTTGTCTTCCTTGCCTTCTGGATGGTAGCAGGGTGTTCAGATGATAAGCCAACAGAGTTAAAGCCAGTGCAGACCCGAAGTGCCGTAGCGCCTATGCCCACAGCACCCGCTGCAGCTGAAGAGGTTCCCTCGGCAGAGCCGGAACCTGAAGAACCTGAGTTTGTGTATAACGAACTAGGGCGGCGTGATCCCTTTACGTCTCTGCTGGCCATAAAGGAGCCGGTTACAGATGATGCTGAACCTCTGACACCTTTGCAGAAATTTGGCTTAAAAGAGCTACGCATTATTGCAATAGTGATCGGTAAAGATGAACCACGTGCTATGGTTGAGGCACCGGACAAAAAGGCATATACCCTGACTCCTGGAGTTAAAATCGGTAGGAATAAAGGGGTTGTGCAGGCCATAACTCCAGATGAAATAATTGTTGAGGAGCGCTTTCGAGATTTTGCCGGAACAACGCGGACGGAAATTAAGCGCATAGTGATCCCTCAAGGGGAAGGGGAATGAATATGAGGTTGAAAAATGTTTTTCCGTCAGCAGTGCTATCGGTTTTATTGCTTGTATATTTATTACTGCCCGTTCTGACACCCTGCGCTGCATATGCACAGTTGAATATGGTTACGTCGGTGCAGCTTGGGGTCGATACGGCATCCATTGTTACAGATATGGATAATCCTGTTTTTAGCACCTACACCCTTGGGGCTCCTGAACGGTTGGTGGTGGATGTAAAGCAAGTCACCCCGGCATTTGCGGAACGCTCGTTTATGCTTAACCCCGGCCTGGATTCCAGCTTTAGTGCGATGCGCGTTGGGGTTTATGCCGATAAAACCCGGTTTGTCTTTGATGCTGTAGCTGGCAGTTCGCCCCATGCAGAAGTTTATGTCGATGGGCGGGAAATAGTTGTTGACTGGTCCGGGCAGGCAGACAGGCGTAGCGGCGCGAAAGCTATTACCCAGACAAAGACCGGGACTAAGATCGTAGCAGCACAAAACACCATCTCTCCTGCAACCGGAGCACTGGCAGTGGTGACCGCCCTTAATTTCGATATTGAGGGGGCCGAATCAGTTTTTGTGGCAGACTTTACCAGTGCAGCACAGCCGGTTGAATTGATTCAGCCGCGGACCCAGGGTAATACAGTGCGCTTCGGGGTCACCAATGCGGCAATACCTCGAAGTCTGCGCCGGGTGATTGATGCATCGGTATTCCCCAGCTCCGTTTTGCAGATAACCCCATATTCCACCATAGTAGACGGGGTGCGCAACGTAATGTTTGCAGTGCAACTCAAAGATGCGGTGGAATACCGGGTTGTGCTGCATAAGGGGGCGCTGGAATTTCGGTGCAATAACAGTGTTTTTGCTGACTTGGCTCCTGCAGATATGCAGCTCAGTGTAGATATGGCCAGACTCGGCTCCGATGCGGATGAGGCGAAGTCAGGGCAAGCTGTGCGCACACCGCCGTATCAGGATGAGCCCTTCGACACAATTGAGCATAATCTCACTGTTGGAGCGGTGCTCGAAGCACTGTCAGCTGATGCGCAAACCGAGGCTATGCCATTAAAAACAGAGACCGAGAAGATCTACACCGGCGAACCGATCAGCTTGGTGCTTGATAATGCGGACATTCGCAAGATTATGCGTCTCCTCGGCGAAATCAGTGACATAAATCTGATTGTGGCGGAAGAGGTGCAGGGCAATATTTCATTACGTCTGCAGGATGTCCCCTGGGATCAGGCGCTGGATCTTGTCCTGGAAATCCAGGAATTGGGGATGACTCGGAAGGGTAATGTCTTCTATGTCCTCCCCCTGAAGAAGATTCAGGCTATGGAAACCGAGCGCCTGCGCGCCAAGCAGGAAATAAAGCGTTTGGAAGAGACCGAAACCGAAATATTTGCCATAAACTATAAAGATGCAAAATCGTTTGAAGATGTGATTAAAGATATGCTCTCAGATCAGGGCCAGGTTCGGGTGATTAAGGGCAGCAAGAAGATCATGGTCAACGATATTCCCTCGAAGCTGGATGAAGTCAGAGATATCCTCCGCGTGCTGGATGAACCGGCCCGCCAGGTAATGATTGAGGCGCGGATCGTGGAAGCAAACACCTCAGAAGGGTTAGAGTTTGGAGTTAACTGGGGATTCAGTTATGACAATGACGCATCAGGTAGCATCGGTACACAGAATTTGGACTCGGCCGATGTTGCTCTGGGGGGGGGATTTCTTCTGCCCACTACCACAGGAACCTCCGGTTTAGGTAGCCAACTTACTTTTGGGCGCTTAGGTTTTGATTCTACGGTTTTAGACCTTCGGATTTCAGCGCTGGAAACCGCGGGTAAAGGACGCGTGGTCTCCTCGCCTAAAGTTCTGACCCTTGATGGGGAAGAAGCCAGAATTGAACAGGGCACATCTATCCCCTATCAATCCGTGAGCCAAGATGGTACCACCACCGAATTCGAAGATGCCACTCTGGCTCTGGTGGTGACCCCTGAGGTTAATCCGGATAATACCATCATCCTTGCAATTAAAGCCTCCAACAGCACTATAGGAAATACGGTCTCCACTGGTGCTGGCAGCGCCCCATCCATTGATACCAAGGAAGCTGAAACCAAACTTCTCCTTAAAAATGGGGAAACCACGGTCATCGGTGGGATTTATGTGGAAAATCAGCAAGATAGTGAAACTGGAACCCCAATCCTCAAAGATATCCCCTTTTTAGGCCACCTGTTTAAGTCACGCAATAAGAGCAACACCAGAAACGAGCTGCTGATTTTCATTACTCCCCGTATAGTCGACTGAGGCTGGGTCAAGCAACATGCGGTAAAAAAAGACAGGCGCTGCCTGTCTTTTTTTACTTGTATTTTTAATAACAGATCCCTTTTTTAGCAAGCAAACGGTTAGCATGCGGGAAAAATATATTTTTTTAACTGGTTTTATGGCAGCAGGCAAGTCTACAGTTGGGCGGATCCTGGCCCACATGCTTGAGGGCCAGTTTATTGACACTGATACCATAATCGAGCAACGGTTGTGCATGAGCATCAAGGCAATATTCGCCCACTTTGGAGAAGAGTACTTCCGCTCCTGTGAAACCGTTGTATTGCAGGAATTGTGTTGTGCTGATCCCAATTCGAGGTTGGTTAAGGGTAACTATACAGTATCATCCGCCGGGTCAATTTATCGGATAGTTGCTACCGGTGGAGGGATGGTGGGACGTATGCAGAACCGGGAGATGATGCGCCAGCATGGCACCGTGGTTTATCTGCATGCCCCTTGGACAGAGATCAGCAACCGTTTGCAGGGGGGATCCAATCGACCCCTTGCACACAAAGTTGAGACAGACAGGTTGCAACGGCTGTGGCAAAAACGCCTGCCGCTGTATGAGGACGCTGATTTCATAATTAAGACTGCTGATCTTGGCCCACGAGCCATCGCACAAAATATAGTACGTTGCATTACTGCCTGACATTGGTTGAGCTCGTCTCCAGTTCAGGATTTTTCAATATTGCCTTGGAATTTTGCCACTAAAAATTATGCCGCGGGGAATTATGTCATTATGCAGCAGATGACGGTAGAGCTGGCTGAGCGCGCATATCTCATCGTTCAGGAAGATGGTTTGCTTGCCCATTTGGGAGAATTGTTGGCTCCACTCCAATTGGCTGAACATGTAGTGGTGATCACCAATGATGTAGTGGCGCCGCTGTATGGCTCCCAAGTTGAACAGGAGCTGAAACGGGCTGGCTACCGAGTTGATACCATTGTTCTCCCCGATGGGGAAATACATAAAAATGGGCACAGCTTGGACCGTATTTATACCTACATGCTGGAGCGCGCTTGCGATCGGCACACGACTATTATTGCCTTGGGCGGCGGCGTGATAGGTGATATAGCGGGGTTCGCAGCAGCTACATATATGCGCGGCATCCCCTTTATACAGATCCCGACCACTCTCCTGGCGCAGGTGGATAGTTCCGTCGGAGGGAAAACAGCCATCAACCACCCCCTGGGTAAAAATATGATCGGGGCTTTTTATCAACCTCTCAAGGTCATTATCGACACATCTGCCCTGAACACGCTCGAAAAACGGCATTTTTGTGCAGGCCTGGCCGAGGTGGTGAAATACGGTGTCATCGCTGACGCAGAGTTTTTCACCTGGATAGAAGACCATTTGACGGCACTGTTGCGCAAGGAACCGGCGGCGCTGAGCCATGCCATAATGCGCTGTTGCAGCATCAAGGCTGATATCGTTGCCCGAGACGAAACGGAGCAGTCTGTGCGTGCATTACTTAACTTCGGCCACACCTTTGGCCACGCAGTTGAGCAACTCAGCGGCTACGGCGTAGTTCTCCATGGAGAAGCTGTGGCTATCGGAATGGTGGTCGCCGCGCGTATTTCTGCGGCCATAGGATTGTGCACCTCGGCTGATGTCACTAGGCTGGGCAACGTTTTACACCACTGCGGTTTGCCAACCACCGTGCCCACACAGTTCAGCCCGGAGCAGTATGTAGCTGCCATGATGCGCGATAAAAAAGTGAGTTCGGGCAAGCTGCGGATGGTGTTGAACCACGGGATCGGTTCGAGTGCTGTTCATGACATCGATGCTCCAGAGCAGACTTTTGCTGCAATTTTAGCGCACAAACCGGGTCTGATGGTGTAGATTATGGCAGAAATCGACCTAAAACAACTGCAGACCGAGTGGGAGAATAGCCCAGAGACAGATGCCTTTTATCCTCTGGCGTGCGCTTATCTGGAAAGTGGTCTTTATGAAGCGGCAGCGGATGTTTTGCAGCAGGGGCTGCGCCACCACCCCCGCCATTCCAGGGCTTTGGCAGCACTGGGACAGGTGCTGTTCAGGCGGCAGGAGATCGATGAGGCACGCGCTGCTCTTGAGAGAGCTTTGTCGTTTGATTCCACCTGCAGTTCCGCTCTTTGCACTTTGGCCGAAATTGAAATTGAGGCAGGCAATTTTCAGCGTGCCGACAATTGGCTGTGCCGGGCGGAGTCTGCTGCTGCTTCCAGTGGTGTTCCCGCCGGTGCTCCGGGTGGTACCCTCAATGTTGCTGATTTACGCCACCAACTCAAGCGCAAACGGTGCAGTTATAATGCTGATCCCGCAGAGATCACTTTTGTCACTGAAACCATGGTTGAGTTGTATCTTCAGCAGGGGATGCAGGAAAAAGCGGTCGCAGCACTGGGCCAACTCGTAATCCGCAACCCTGAAGATGCTGCACTGCGGCGCCGCTTTGAGGAGCTTCGCGTCTGTATGCAGAGACCATTAAGCGACTCAGGCGTGCAGGAGCAGTTGGGCGCCTGGTTGCGAGCTATTGAGCAGCAAAAGCTTGAAAGGCCGGGGAGCCAGAGGAGAGAATAATGTTTAAACCCATTTTGCAAACAATTCTGGACGAAAGCGACGCTGCGCTGGGAGTTTTTCTGCTTGGTGACGACGGCATCGTTATTGAGCAGGTGCGCGCAAGTCACGCTGAGGCAGAGGAACAGCTGGCGCTGGTTGTAGAACTGGCGGCCGGAATTAAGAATATACGTCAGACGGCTGATGTGCTGGAAGCCGGCGCCTTAAATGAGGTTGTCATTCACTATGAAAAACTCAGCCTGTTGATACATATCCTCAGCGCTGAGTATTTTGTCGTCCTGCTTTTAGAACCAGATTCTCTGAGCGGGAAAGGCTCTTATCTGCTTAAACGTGAGGCGCGACGTCTGCGTGTCGGTCTGGATCAGGAGATCTAAATGCATATCCAGGTAATTCACGGTCCGAATCTCAACATGCTTGGAAAGCGTGAACCGGAACACTATGGTTATCAGAGTCTTGCAGATATAAACGGCCTTATAGCGGCGAAAGCCCATGAGCTTGGGGTAGAGGTAGATTTTTTGCAGTCGAACCACGAAGGTGTTTTAATTGATGCTCTGCACCAGGCAGCTGGTGCAGGTACAGATGGTGTAATCATAAATCCTGCAGCTTTTACCCACACCAGCATCGCGCTACGTGATGCTGTTGCAGCTATTGCGCTGCCAGTTATTGAGGTGCATCTGTCCAATATCCATGCGCGAGATACATTCAGACACCACTCTTGGCTGGCGCCAGTAGCGCTGGCGCAAATATGTGGATTTGGGGCCAATGGCTACAGCCTTGCCCTCGAAGGTTTGGTTCTGCATTTGCGTACCCTGAATGAAAAATAGAATAATATTTTACTCTCGCTGAAAATTTCTGATTATGCTAGATTCTCGACTTATTCGTTTGCGCCAAGAGCTTAAAAAATACAAACTGGATGCCGTATTGCTCCTGGATCCTGTCCATTTGCGGTATTATTCAGGCTTCAGTGGCAGTGACGGCGCCCTTGTTGTTACTCTCGATCAGTGCCATTTTCGTACCGATTCGCGCTATATCTCCCAGGCTACGGCCGAAGTTAACGCCGCTTCTATAGAAGCATACACAACCAAACATGCTAAGGTGATTGAGCTACTGCGGCGTTCAGGTGTTAACAGGGTGGGGTTCGATGCTACAAAGCTCAGTGTGGCGGAGTTAAATCAGCTTAGTGAGTTTGATTCTGCTCTCGTCTGGGAACCCTTGAAAAACCTGGGTGAGTTGCGTCAGGTAAAAGATTATGCCGAGCTTGAATGTTTAGAACAGGCCGCGGCCATTAATGCAACAGCGTTTGATAGAGTTTTGCCGTTCATCCGCCCTGGTGTGACGGAACGTGAAATCGCGATAGAGCTGGAATATGCTTTGCGTTATTGTGGCGGAGAGGATAAAGCTTTTGACTTTATTGTAGCATCCGGCTGGCGCGGAGCCTATCCCCATGGAGTTGCATCCGATAAAATGGTACAAGCGGGCGAGCTTGTTACCATAGATTTCGGCACCCGCAAATCGGGTTACTATTCAGATGAAACCGTGACGCTAGCCATAGGTGAGGTGAGACAGGAATTGCATGATATTCATGCCTGTGTTCTCAAGGCTCACGACCTTGCGCTTGCAGCCTTGGCCCCATCAGTTGTGGCACGAGATGTAGACCGGGTAGCGCGCGACCACATTGAAGCATGCGGCTACGGCAAATATTTCGGCCATGGCCTGGGGCATGGAATAGGGCTTGCGGTGCACGAAGGGCCAACCCTCTCCCCCCGATCTGAAGCGGTACTTAGCGCCGGGATGGTTTTTACCATCGAACCCGGCATTTATATCCCCGACTTTGGCGGGGTACGCATAGAGGACACTGTATTATTGACCAACGACGGATACAGAACATTGACTTCTGTACCCAAAAAACTACGCTCATTACCCATTGAATGAACCTGCAGGAGAGATTTTATATGGACATCAAAGACATTAAAGCGCTGGTAAAACTTATTTCTGATACAGATATCTCTGAATTTGAAATGGAAACAGATGAAGATCGTGTATTTATAAAGCGTGGCTCACAACAGGAAGTTATCCATGTAGCTGCTCCAGTTTCTGCGGCGCCTGCGCCAGCCCCGCCGGTGGCACAGCAGGTAATGTCTGATGTCCCAGGTTCCAGTGCGGAAACAGCCCTTGGAGATAAACAGGAGCGCGTTACCTCTCCTATTGTCGGTACCTTTTATGCCGCACCTTCTCCGGAGTCTGATCCCTATGTTAACGTTGGAGATGTGGTGAGTGCAGGACAAACCCTGTGTATTGTCGAGGCTATGAAGCTCATGAACGAGATCGAAGCTGAATATAAGTGCAAAATTGTAGAGATCGTAAAAGCCAATGCCGAGCCGGTAGAATTTGGCGATGTTCTTTTTATCGTAGAAAAAATTTAGATTTTATCCTTGACCTGTGTTTTTTCATCTTGAAAAACTGCAGGTTTGTGTTCAGGAGTGACTATGATTCACAAGGTTGTTATTGCCAATCGTGGGGAAATTGCCCTGCGGATTATTCGCACCTGCAAAGAGCTCGGGATAAAAACAGTTGCCGTTCACTCAGACGTGGACAGTGAAGCCCTGCACGTCAAATTAGCGGATCAGAGTGTCTGTATCGGTCCCGCAGCCAGTGCAGACAGCTATCTGAACATGAAGGCAATTATCAGCGCGGCTGAGATCGCAGATGCGGATGCGATTCATCCTGGCTATGGTTTTTTGGCCGAAAACGCCGAGTTTGCGGAGATCTGTCAGAATTGTGGTCTGACCTTTATCGGACCCACTGCAGAAAACATGCGCTTGATGGGAGATAAAATCAGTGCCCGACAGACGGTGACCAAAGCTGGTGTGCCGATCTTGCCCGGCACAACCGATGCTGTCACCAGTGCAGAAGAGGCAGTACGGATTGCAGAAGAGATAGGCTGTCCTGTTATTATCAAGGCAACAGCAGGTGGCGGTGGCCGAGGCATGAAGATAGTCCATTCCCTGACATCGATTCCCAATGCGTTCGCAGCGGCACGCTCTGAAGCCAAGGCAGGCTTCGGCAACCCTGAGGTCTACATCGAAAAATACTGTGAGCGTCCGCGTCATGTCGAAATTCAAATCATGGCCGATAAGCACGGTAACGTCATCCATCTGGGCGAGCGCGATTGCTCCATTCAACGCCGCCACCAGAAACTGATTGAAGAAGCTCCTTGCTCAGTGCTGACTGAAGAGTTGCGCAAGGAGATGGGTGATTGCGCCGTTGCCGCCGCGAAAGCAGTTAATTACTCTAGCGTAGGTACTATCGAATTCCTCCTCGACAGTGACAACAAGTTCTATTTTATGGAAATGAACACCAGGATACAGGTAGAACATCCTGTCACTGAAATGGTCACAGGCATTGATATTGTCAAAGAGCAGATACTCGCTGCTGCGGGAAAACCGCTGCGCTATACTCAGGCCGACATCAAAATTACAGGCCACGCCATCGAATGTCGTATCAATGCAGAAGATCCGGACAAGTTCACCCCCTGTCCCGGTAGAATTGATGGTTACCATGCTCCAGGCGGGTTTGGCGTTCGGGTTGATAGCGCCGTATATGACCAGTATAAAGTGCTGCCTTACTATGACTCCTTGATTGCCAAGCTTATTGTCCATGCGGAAAATCGTGAACAAGCGATTCGCCGCATGGATCGGGCGCTGGAGGAATACATTATCGAAGGGATTAAAACCACGATACCCTTCCACCGCAAGGTGATGAACAACAAAGATTTCATCGAAGGCAATATTGATACCGGATTCCTTGAACGCACCAAACTGTAATATCTACGTACACTATACCCACACATAGAGCGGCAACTTCGGTTGCCGCTTTTGCCTTATGTACAAGGAGCCCGACAAGCTCCCAGGCACGGGAGAATTTAGATGGAATTAACGCTTGGCCATATAGACTATTTGAACTGTGTCCCTTTTTTTCATTATTTACGCACCTGTGGTTTCCACGGGAAGATCCGCAAGGGGGTACCGGCACAGTTAAATAAGATGCTGGCCGAAGGTCTGGTTGACGCCAGCCCTTCATCTTCGTTTGAATACGGACGTAATTTCTCCAACTACCTCCTCTTGCCGGGTCACTCCATCAGCGCCTTCAATCAGGTGCAGAGCGTCATCCTCTTCAGTCGTGATTCTATAGCGGATATTAAGGATTCCCCCATCTATCTGACTGGAGAATCGGCCACATCGGTACATTTGCTCAAAGTTTTATTACGTGAATTTTACGCCTGGGGTGACGTTGAGGGGATAGTGCCGCAACAGCCAGCAGAAGAATTGATAGACGAAGGCAAGCCAGTGTTACTCATCGGAGATAAAGCCCTTAAGCAACGTACCAGGCTTCATGCGACAAACTGGTATTGTTACGATCTGGCACAACTATGGGCCATGCATACCGGATTGCCGTTTGTCTTCGCCCTATGGATTGTGCGGGCTGATCTGGCAGAAGAAAAAAAAGCCCCTCTGCAGGCTCTGCCGAAACAACTGCGCTGCGCCCGTACACGGGCGCAGCAGAACATTATGGAGTTAGCCCGAAATCGACCAGAGCGTAGTTGGATAACCCCAGAGCAGTTAGTGTCCTACTGGCATGCGATGTCCTACGATCTTGATGAATTACATATTGAAGGGTTGAAGTTGTTTTTCCACTACTGCCACAAATTTGAATTTTTACCCCACATACCGGAAATTTGTTTTGTTCCCGCTTCCTCCTGAAACAGCACATGGATAATAGGGGCGTGAAGAGCTTTTCATTTGACACCGGTTGGCGTTTTGCATTACAACTACCGACTGCAGAGCCCGGGTGGCGGAATTGGTAGACGCAAGGGACTTAAAATCCCTCGGCTGTATAGCCGTGCGGGTTCGATTCCCGCCCCGGGCACCATAAATTAAGAGCCAAATCAGGAACTTAGCTGGTTTGGCTTTTTTCGATTCTGTATTAACTCTTCCTTGTAAACTCAGGTTAAGTCCATATAGTGCTGTAAATCTATAAGGTTATCGTGGCCTCTATCTCGTAGGATTGGTGCCGTGGAATCAGTGGAAGCGTCCATGGAGTCAGTTGAGGCGCCTTTTTAACAGCATAATACGCTCATAGGCCTGATCGATGCGTGCTTCACTCAGGGTGCCGTTGTGTACCAGCTCTTTGATTGTGGCAATGGCGCGTGGGACTATATTTTCGTCGTAACGCAGATTGTTGCCAAAAACCAGGATATCAACCCCGGCTGTAAGCGCTTGGGCAATGGCGGTCTCAAAGCCGTAATGATCGACAATCGCCCCCATCTGCATATCGTCGGAAATCACCACCCCGTCGAAACCAAGTTGCTGACGCAATATGCCATCAATGGTTGCCCGCGAGAGAGTCGCAGGATATTCGGGGTCTAGTTGAGCGTTAAAAACGTGCGCCGTCATCACCAGGTCGGCCTGCCCGGCCGCGATAATGTTCTGGTAGGGGAGCAGTTCAACCTCGGACCAGCTCTGCGTGACATCCACCAGACCGAGATGAGAATCGTGTTGCGAGCTCCCATGTCCGGGGAAGTGTTTCAGCGTGGTCAACACGCCACGTTGGTGGTGCGCGGCGATATAGCTCAAGGCCTGCGCAGTAACCTGTTGCGGCTCGACAGAGAAGCAGCGTTCATATCTGGCGATGACAGGGTTATCAGGGTTGATGCACAGATCGACCACCGGCGCCATGTTGAGGTTAAATCCAGCTTCGTTCAAAGTGGTGGCGAGCGCGCCGGTCACGGTTAAGGTGAGGTGCTCATCATCCTGCGTGCCCAGATCCATATGTGAGCGGGTAGGGGGGAAGCCATAGCGCTCTTTCAAACGTGTAATGATGCCCCCTTCCTGATCGACGGCAACGCACAACGGCGTGGTCGCGGCCTGCTGGAGCTGGGACACCAACGCTTTGACTTGTGCGGGCGACTCAATATTGCGACTGTGCTCTGCGCTGACCACATCGTAGTCAAACAGAATGACGCCACCAAGGTTACGCTCTCGAATGTCCTGCACGATAAAGTGATTGGCGTCGACCTCCATCCCGCGAAAGCCAACCATCAGCATCTGGCCGATCTTTTCATCCAGGGTTGGAGCAGCGCTCGTGGCAGAAGATACAGGCGAGGCACATCCTGACAACAGCACTATGGAGATGAATAGCAGCAGCGTCAGGATGAGTGAAAGTGCTGGAGTAAGCCTGAAGCGTGGCGAAAAATAAGTATCTGGCATCAAATATTGTCCGGTTAATTATTGAATAAATTAAGCATCTGGGCAAAAAGACTATTTTTTCAGTATGTTACAAGACTGTACGGTTTTTTTAACCGGACAGTAGTTATATTGCTTCTTTTTTGCCCCAGCGTTTGCGATACACGTGGAAATACAAAACGGGTATTAGCACCAGCGTGATTGGCGTAGAGATCAGGACGCCGCTGGCGAGGCTCAGCCCCAGGGGTTCTAAGGCGGGTTCGAAGATTAGTATCCCACTCCCGAACATCACTGTGGCAGCAGTGAGGAGGATAGGGCGAGTCCGCTCAATTCCGGACTGAAGCACTGCTGCGCCGATCTCCATCCCCTCTTTTTCGCGCTGTATTACAAAGTCAACCAGAAGAATAGCGTTGCGGGTGACAATGCCGGCAAGGGCGATTAACCCCAAAACGCCGGTGCCGGAAATATCTACGCCCCAAATCCAGTGTGCCGGGAGCACCCCGATAAAGATCAGAGGGATCGGGAGCATTATGAGTAGCGGCAGAATATAGGAACTGAACCACCCTGCGATGAGAATATAGATCAGCAGCATGGCCACCACACTTGCTACCCCCAGATCGCGGTACACGTCGCGAGTCATTTCCCATTCACCAGACCAATAAACCGCGGTCCCATCTGTGCTGGATATTTCTCTTTCTTTGGGGATGTCAAGCCAGTACACGGGGATATCACTCCCCCCAGCGTCAATGGTGTTGCCCTGTACCAGACTTTCGAGTTGAACACTTAAGGGCAGCGCTATATCCCGATCCAGATCTGCCGCAACCGTGAGCACGGGGCGCAGATCGCGGCGCTGCAGAGCAGGTAACCCGTCTGAATCTTTGAATTCCACCAAGTCGGCAAGAGGCACAGCGGTGGCAGTCTCGCTCGCAACATATAGGGCGGTGAGGGCGGTTCTATCTTGGCGCTGTTTTTCATCCAGGCGCAATATCACAGGGATTGCGCTGCGCGCCGCTGGATCGGGCCAGGTTCCTATCTGCTCGCCGTTGAGGGCCAAGTTCAAGGTGCGAACAAACGTATCCGGTCTCACTCCGTGGAGTGCCGCACGTTGAGGATCGAGGCGCAGAGTGAGATTGCGTAACGGGGCACGTGGGATCTGCTCTGTCCCCATTACCCCTGCTCTATGTTGAAGCCACTGTTCCAGCTGTGTTGCCGTGTGTTGGCGTGCGTTAACGCCTGCGCCATATATTTCTGCGGTTATATCCCGATCACTCGATGGCCCCGAGGGGATCCTGCCGATATGGCCCCATCCGTTGTAGGGCTTCAGCCAGTCACTTAGGCGGGAGTTTATCTCTTGACTCACTTTATAGCTGAGGCGATCGCGCTCACCTTCTGGAAGCATCTGTACATGGATAACCGCTCTGTGGGGTCCGCTCTGTGCAACTGGATCAGGAATCTCGGAAGGGGGAAATATCGGCGGTGCGCTGGTTCCTACATAAGATGATAGCGATTTAATCTCTGGGTAAGATTTTAGTTTCCGGTGCAGGGCACTTACCACCTCTAAACTTTCCTGGCGGGTTTTCCCCGCAGGAAGCTCGATATTGATGGCAAAGGTTTCGCGATCGAGTAGAGGGGTGAGCCCAACTTGTACCATCCGCATCGCGGGGAGGAGGAAACAGGCACCCAGCAGCACAAGTAAAGACAGATACATGCACCAACGCATGCTGCTGCTTTGCCCTAAGAGTGGCCGCATGATGGCGGCGTATAAAGTGGCACTCCTGGAGGTTTTATGCCCGCTGTTCGGACTCACCTCTGCGACAGCGGTGTTTGGTTGAGACTGAAGATCTGCTCCTTCTTTGGCGTGTGGGGGTAGCTTGAGGAGGCGAAAGCCAAAATAGGGGGAGATAAGGAGTGCGACCAGCAGAGAAAACAGCACCGCAGCCGAGGCTCCTATCGGGATCGAGCGCACATACTGCCCCATCTCTCCAGTTATATATGCGGTGGGGAGCAGGGTTACAACTATGAGGAGATCTGCGAGGATTGTTGGATTGCCCACTTCGTTTATAGCATCGATGGTGAGGGCGCGGCTCTTTTCTCCTGCCATGCGGTAGCGGCGCGCAATATTTTCCAGCAATACCACCGCATCGTCCGAGAGGATCCCTATAGCCAGGATCATAGCTGCAATTGATACCGGATTGAGACTGAAATCAATCTGCTTATATAGCCACGGGACAATCGCCAGCGATGCGGGCATCATCATGGCGATGATCAGCCCGGCGCGCCACCCGAGTCCGAGCCAGATAATCGCTACCACCACCAGGGTACCGGTGAGGAGCTGGTTCAAGACGCGGTACACCCGTGCAGTGGCATCAGCGCCTGCGTCGTAGGTGGTGGAGAGCTTTACATCTGCAGGAAGCTGCGACACTGCGTACTGCTGCATGTGCTCGTTAAGCGCACGGGTAATATCACTGACGTTTCTACCGTCGAGGGTGGTAGCCGCTATGGTTACCGAAGGCCAGGCTTCATCCTGACCTTGGTGCCAGTACAGCGCGACATCATGAGTTTTTACACTTCCATCCCGAATGGTGGCGACATCTTCAAGGTAGATGGGACCGCTAGCCCCTCTGCCCACGGGAATGCGCGCCAGAGTTTCGATCCTGCCGATATGGGAACCTGCGCGGATGAGGGTTACCGGAGCGCTCTCCAGCCGTCCGACTGGGAACTGGCGCGTAGCGATACCGATCGCATCGGCTATGGCACTCAACGTAAGGTTGTGTGCCGCCAGGGACTGGATATCGGGAAGAATCTCTATCGCGCGCTGATTACCCCCATATACGCGGATATTTCGTACCCCTTCGATCTGTTCGAGTTCAGTCGCCATCTCGGTGGCGAGGAGTTCGAGCTCGGTAGCAGAACGGGTTTTGCTACTCAAACTTGCAGAGAGCATCACCAAATGGTCATCGCCATAGGTTTCAATCTGGGCTGGACCGGCTCCCTGTGGAAGCATGTGGGCATGGGCGGAAAACACCTCTTCGAGGCGCGCAAAGGCCACCGCTTGGGCTGTTCCTGGAGTAAATTCGATCTGCAGAAGGGTAGCATCGTCCGTGCTGCTGCTGCGCACCTCGGTGACATTTGCCAGCCGACGTACCCAGGTTGCGCCGCGCCGCGCAAGTTGATTGTCAATCTGCTCTGCTCCGGCACCGGGCCACGGGATAATTACGCTGGCGGTAGGAATATCAATGTCGGGGCGATCTTCACGTGGAATGACCATCAGGCTATAGATGCCAAAAACGAAGCACGCAATGACAAACAACGGCACCAAAGGGGAATCTATACTGCGCTTTGCGATACGCCCGGCAAGACCCAAGTGTTCCATCAGTTGGGCTCCACCGTAAGTTTCACCATTTGGCCGTCAGCCAGTGCAGGAGTGGGATTGAGTACCACCAGCGCTCCTGGTTGCAGCCCCTGGATCACCTTGACCATGGGCTCAGATGGTTCTCCGGGTTTAGCTCGGGTATCAGAAGAGGCGGTGACGATCCAGCGTTTTTGCACTGTGGCGGTGTGTGCTGAAGCTGAATCTTTTACAATGAGCATTACGCTGGTGAGCTGTCCCTGATGGATTAGCGCAGAGCGGGGCACAGCTGTTGCTGGGTCTGCAAACGCCGTGTCCTCTGCTGCCTCCTGAGATTGCGGGTTTTCGAAGACTATCTCCACTACCTGTCCGGGGCGGATGGTATCATGCGCTGTTTCGAGTTGCAGACGTAGAATCTGTCCGACTCCTCCCTGCTCCATGGATGGGACAATGTCCTGATATGTAGCCGTTAGAGAGTGGCGCAGAAAGGGGGCTTTAACCAGAAAGGGGGAAGTGTTTTCCCTGAGGGAATTGGCCACATCTGCAGATATGGGCACATCAATGCGGAAAGAGGAGCGATCTTCAAGAACCACCAAGGTAGTGCCGGGACCTACAAACGAGCCCTGATCGACAGGAACTTCACTCACAACGCCACGGAACGGAGCACTGATGCGGGCATACTCGAGATTGGTTTGCTGCATACGCACCTGCGTACGCGCCTGTTCCAGCGCGGCTTTAGCTCTGTCGCGTTCTATCTGAGCACGTTCGAGGCTGTTACGCGCAATCAGGTCGTCAGCGTAGAGACGTTCCAGGCGTTGCACGTCAAGGTGTGCTTTGGTGTATGCGCTTTGCGCTGCGTTCAGGTGTGCCTGCGCTGCATCCAGTGCGGCAATAATATCGCGCGCATCAACCTGAGCCAGTAGCGCCCAAGCTTCAACCTCGTCTCCGGCGCCAACATACAGGTGGGTCAGGGTCCCGCTCATGCGCGTACTCAGCAGGGCGCGCTTCTGGGGGCGCACTACGCCACTGAAGTGCTGTTGAATATCCGCACTCCACAGGGCTGAACTCCACAGGGTTACCTCTGCAGTTTCTACTTCGGGGATATTCTTCTCGCTCGGGGCAGATGTGGGCGTAGGCTGAGCAGGTGCACGTTGCTCTTGTTGGCACGCGCACAAGGCAACGCCGCACAAAATAAGCACAAAGAGGCACATTGGCCTGTGCACCTTTTTCCGTCTGTCCCTAGCCAAGGTTATCCGCTGCGGCAAGGTGCCTGTGAGCCATTTGGGGTGTGAGAGGTACATATAATGTCTATCCATTGGTTGTATGTATGTTGTGGTTGTGTGCGGATGTTGTTTCGGTGAGTCCCAAAACTATCTCATCTGTAGCGGCAACCCCTGCAGGGGGCTGTAGCCGTGATGCAGATAGTAGCTCATCCCCGCAAGAAGGGTATGATACTGATATCGGCTTGTGTTGACCTGATGCTGATACAGCTCCGCGCGGGTCAGGAGCACCTCGGTGAGATCTCCCAACCCTTCAGCGTAACGGCGTATTGCCAGGTCAGCCGCTGTTTCTGCTGCCTCCACTGCAGAGCACGATGCTTGCCACGCACTCCAGGAAGCAACCCAGTCGTTTAAGCTATTAAGCTGCTGTGTGCTGGCGTCACGCATTTTCTCTGTTTTTTCAACCCGCGCCAGATCTGCATGTGCTTTAGCTTCTTCGACCTCGCCTTTGCGATCCAGCCCTTCGAATATATCCCACTTCAGGTTAGCGCCTACAAACCACGCGTCAGCATAATCTTCAAGTGGCGCATCCCCATTAACCCATTGCTGGCGTGCAAAAAAGTTTACCTTAGGGAGGATGCGTGCTTGTGCTCTTTTGACCCCTGCAGCTGCTGCTTTTTGCATGAGTTCCGTCGCAACTATATCTGCACGTTGCTGCTGCGGAAGAGGGTATTCAGCGGGTGGAAGAGGGCGGGGTAATGGGGTGGTAACCCGAATTGGCTCCACCGGGTTTAGCCCGAGGAGGTTCGCGAGTTCGTTTTTGGCTCTATGTACTTCGGCTTCAGCCGCAAATACGCGTGCCTGCGCACTTTGAAATTCAGCCCTGGCTCTGGTAACATCCAGCTTCCCCGCCAGTCCTTGCGTATAGTTGGCACTGGCGTGTTCAAACACCTGCCGCGCTGCGCGTAATGCCTGTTGCGCTGCGTCTAAAACCGCTCCCTGTATATGTACGCCAAAGTAGGCATGTGCGGTTTGGAGCTTCAGCACTTGCGCCCCCCACTCGGTTGAGGCAGCCTGCGCCTGTGCAGCGGTACGGGCTTGGGCGTGACCTATCCAACCTTCTACATGAATAAGTGGCTGGATGATGTTCACTCCACTTATTATCCCTTCTACGGGGCCATAATCGTAGGTGGTTATGTTTGGGGGGGTAGCGTGCAGATCAAGCCGCGGAGTATATTTAAGCGCATCTGCGTCGGAACGTACCCACGTGGATTCAGCAATGATATGGGGGAGAAAAGCTTGCTTAGAGCGGGTGTGGGTAGCACGTGCGAGTTGCTGTTGTTTTTGCAGCCGTTGAAACTGTGTCGCTTGGTCAGAGGCGCGCTCCAATGCAGCGCTAAGGGAGAGATCCACGGCATGGGCTGGAGAGGTCAGCAGAATGATGACCCCCAGAGTGCCGAGGAGGATATGTGCCAAATGCTGCCTATGCGATAGGAAGTGTTTCAGCGCGTGCATGCTTGCGCTGTTGAAGAATTTTGGGGCCTGTTCTCTGGTTAGCGTCTCTGCTTCAATAGAATGCAGGAGTAAATCCGGGATGTGAGCAGTAGACTGTGACATGAATCCTCAGTGAGCGGCGAATCGGGGGGATAATGGCTTTTCATGCTGGTATAAAGCTACCCTCTAATGTGGTGCTGGTGCAAGCCCAAACGGTAACGGCAATGAACGGGGTCGGACCAAGCTAACTAGCTAAAATTAAAACAATTAAGTTCAAAATAACGTAGCTTCTTTGTCTTAGAAGCACCTTTTGCTGGTTTGAAAGCGTACTTTAAGGAAATTATTATGCGTGGAGCAAGTCGATATAGCTGGTCATCTCTACCCTTACACAACAGACTTATAGCTGATATACATCCTACTTAACTGTAGAACTTTTGGACGTAAAATTGTGGAGCGTGGTAATTTTTATTCTGCTCGAAGCTTCAGGTGCTTCCAATTGACCATTTGATCCACGAAAAAGGTGCTTTTAAGCGCTAAAAACAGCTATTATTCACCCATAACCGTGTAGATTCAGGTAGATGGTTTGATCATGCCCTGAGAAGAGATCGACACTCTACTTTTCAACTGTCAGCTTGATAAAGGAGCTTACGTGGCAATGGAACAGCAAGCGCATGGTGAACAGAAGCGTTTGGTGGAGAGCATGCTTAATCCGGCAGTTTATGATCATCCGGTGACGCAGGTTGATCTGATTGAAACCCATATCTCGTGGGTTTTTCTGGCTGGAGAGTTTGTCTACAAAGTCAAGAAACCCGTGGATTTCGGTTTCCTTGATTTTTCCACCCTGGCCCTACGGCAGCATTTCTGTGCAGAGGAGTTGCGCCTCAACCGCCGCCTTGCCCCGGAGCTCTATGTGGATGTGGTGAGCATAGGTGGTTCGGCGGATATGCCCCGGCTCCACGCCCATCCGGTACTTGAGTACGCCGTTAAAATGCGGCGCTTTCCCCAGGCGCAACAACTGGATGAGATGCTCAGCGCCGGCGCTCTCACCACTGCGCACATGGAGCGCTTTGCTGTGGTCATGGACGAATTTCATGGCCGGACCCCGATAGCGGATGCCAGAAGTGATTATGGGACCCCTGCGCAGGTCTTTGCGCCGATGGAGCAGAATTTTGAGCAGATCAGCGCCAATCTTCCTGACCCTGAGATGCAACAGCAGCTCAACCAGCTGGAACACTGGAGTCGGGCAATGTACGCGCAGTTGCGCACTACATTGCAGGAACGCAAAGATGCTGGCTTTATTCGCGAATGCCACGGTGACGCCCACCTGGGTAACATGGTCTGGTTCAATGATGCTCCGGTGCTGTTTGACTGTATCGAGTTTAACCCGGCCCTGCGCTGGATTGACACCATGAATGAGGTCGCTTTTCTGGTCATGGACCTGGATTATCGCGGCAGGCAGGATCTCGGCTGGAGTTTTCTCAACCGTTATCTGGAGTACAACGGCGACTATTCAGGGTTGCAGGTGCTGGATTTTTATAAAGTCTATCGTGCACTGGTGCGAGCCAAGGTGACCTGTATGCGTCTGGCCCAGACCGGCCTGAGCCTGAAGGAGCGCCGTGCGGACATTGATCTGGTCCGCAGCTATCTGGAACTTGCCCGGCGTTATACCCACCCGCGGCGCGCACAGCTGATTATCACCCACGGATTCTCCGGGTCGGGAAAGACCTCCTTTATCGATGAGCTGGCGCCGCTGTTGGGTGCGATCTGCGTGCATTCAGATCATGAGCGCAAGCGCCTGTTCGGACTTAGCCCTGAACAGGGTAGCCGCTCGTCGGTGCGCGGCGGCATCTATTCTGCTGCCGCGAGCCGTAAAACCTACGCCTGCCTGCATGATCTGGCCGAAAACCTGCTGAATGTTGGCATCACCACCATTGTCGATGCGACCTTCCTCAAACAACAGGACCGCTGTTTGTTCTCGACTCTGGCTCAGCGCCACAAGCTGCGCTTGACCCTGCTGGATTTCTGTGTACCCGAAACCGAACTGCGCCGCCGCATTCGGCTGCGCCAGAGCCAGAACTCCGCAGTGTCGGAAGCCGGCGAGGAAGTGCTTGATGAGCAGATGTTAACAGCTGAAGAGTTGGGGGATGCAGAGATAAAGCATTGTATTAGGATCACATCTGCAGTAGATGCCCACCAGGTTGCCGCAGCCCTCAACAAAACACGTTAGCCTCTTGTGTGCTCCTTTTCTGCCCCAAGTCGCAGGGTCAGGTCTACAGAATTCAAATTTCTAGCTTATCCTTTGCTCACTCAACCCCCTTTGCCACTCCTTCATCCTTCTCAACCCGTTGCGCAAGATGTCGACTGTCTTCGGTAATTGCGGCAGGGGCGGTGCCTCCCTTTCAATTTCCCTTTGGGCAAGCTGCTTTGCTGTTTCTTGAACTGGAGAACCCGCGCGCATAATTTTGGCAGAACATTTTTCTCTGCTCAGGCGCACATCCTGCGCACGACCTCGATATGGCGCTGTTTGTCTGTGGCACTCAGCCATGAGCCGGAGAAACTATTGCACACCAACTGCTGCAGGTGCGCACGCGTCAAGGGGAGGTTTTCCAGTAGCACGCGGAAGTTGGCGTTGATATAACCGCCGAAGTAGGCAGGGTCATCGGAATTGACCGAAACCAGCAGATTCTTTTCCAGCATGGTAAGGAGCGGATGGTGCGCCAACTCCTTAACTACGCGTAGCTTCAGGTTCGACAGTGGACACACGGTTAAAGGGATCTGTTCCTGCGCGAGGCGTTGCACCAGCTTCTCATCTTCGAGGGCGCGGTTCCCGTGGTCGATGCGGTCTGCTTGCAGCAGATCAAGGGCCTGATGCACATACTCCGGCGGCCCTTCTTCGCCAGCGTGGACGGTGATCTTGAAACCCAGGGCGCGGCACCGGGCAAACACGCGGGCAAACTTCTGCGGTGGATGTCCCAGTTCGGAAGAATCGAGGCCAAAACCGTCAATACGTGCATAGAAGGGCTGCGCCAGCTCCAGGGTTTCGAAGGCACTCTGTTCCGACAAATGACGCAAAAACGCGAGAATCAGGCGGTAGCTGATGCCAAGCTCCGCTTCCCCATGTTCCAGGGCGCGCAGAATTCCGTTCATCTGAACCTCAAGGGCAACGCCGCGCTCCAGATGAGCCTGGGGATCAAAGAATATCTCCACATGCACCACATTATCCGCATGGACGCGCTCCAGATACGCCCACGTCAGATCATAAAAATCCTGTTCCTGCTGCAGCACCGCCATCCCCGCATAATACACATCGAGAAACTCCTGCAGGTTGTGGAACGCATACGCCGCGCGCAGCGTCCCCACATTGGGGTAGTCAAGCTCAACGCCGTTGCGCTGCGCCAGGGCGAACACCATCTCGGGCTCCATACTCCCTTCAATATGCAGATGTAGTTCAGCCTTGGGTAGTTTTTGAGCCAGCGCCAGCAATGTTTGATCCATAAACGCACCTCTTAAATAGGTAGGATAAGAACAGCAAAGATATTTACCCTCACCACCGCCGGGAACGGTATCCCTCCTCGGGATGAGGTTCCAGCTCAATAAGACTTTTTATTTCACCATTCATCAACTATTTTCCCACTTCAAGCTGCTTTCTTGATGGTTTTGCGCTGCTAAAGGCTTTTAAGTTTTGCTCTTTAGTTAGGGGCTCTGCTCCAACAAGATGCAGGGGTAAAACATGGCTATAGGCCGTGATATATGACATGAACCCCCAGTATGCGGCTAGTCGGGGATTAATGACATTCCATGTTAACAAAGAGCTACCCTCTAATGTGGTGCAGGTGCAAGTCCAAATGGAGCTTGGTTGCACCATTGGTTGCTGTGATGAGGCAACTATGTGTGCAATCGCGCTTTGGCTTGCAGTTAAGCTCTGCTAGAATCAACGCAGCAAGTCTTACCCCCGATACTTGATGATGGAGAGATGTGTCTATGAAATCAAGCTGGAACAGAGTGGTGCTGTTCATGCTCGCAATTATTGTTCTCAACGGAGCGTTTGCCTATTTTTTCCCTTCGCAGCCGCAGGATCCGCAGGCAACTATATCCTATAGCCGTTTTAAGCAGATCCTTAAGGATGGGCAGGTGGCAGAGGTTTTGCTGGAAGGTGAGACGCTAAGTGGGCGCTTTAAGCACCCCATCGCCCTTGAACAACAAGATGCGCCAGATGGAACACTTAAGCGTCGCCCTCAGGAAGAACAGACACCGACCGGGCCACAAGCTCAAGAGTATGTCCGCTTTAAAACCACATTGCCACCGGTAGATGATCCGAGTTTGCTTCCGCTGCTCGAAGAGCACGGGGTCGTCATTGAAGCCAAAACCGCTGAGGATACGCCTGTGTGGGCTAAGCTGGTTCTGAGCCTGCTCCCCTGGGTTTTGATTATCGGGGTGTGGTGGTTTTTTATTGCCAGGATGCGACGTCAGGGTGGGATTGGCGGCAACTTGATGGGGAAGGTGGGAAAATCCGGGGCGCAGTTATATCTGGATGATAAGACAGGGGTTACCTTTGCGGATGTCGCTGGCCTTGAGGAGGAAAAGCAGGAATTAGGTGACATCATCAGCTATCTGCGCGATCCGCAGCGCTTCACCCGCCTTGGGGGCAGGGTTCCGCGCGGAATTCTCCTTGCCGGTTCTCCGGGAACAGGGAAGACGTTCCTGGCGCGTGCCGTCGCGGGAGAGGCGGGAGTGCCTTTTTACAGTATTTCGGCGTCGCAGTTTATTGAAATGTTTGTCGGTGTCGGGGCGAGCCGGGTACGCGACTTGTTTAAAACTGCGAAAAAAGATGCGCCGAGTATCATCTTTGTCGATGAGCTTGATGCCGTCGGGCGCGCGCGTGGCACAGGGCTTGGAGGTGGAAATGACGAACGTGAGCAGACCCTCAACCAGCTCCTGTCGGAACTCGACGGCTTTACCCCAAACGATGAAGTTATTGTCATGGCGGCGACCAATCGGCCCGATGTATTGGATACGGCACTCCTGCGCGCCGGGCGTTTTGATCGTCAGGTGGTTATCGGGCGGCCTGACTGGCGCGACCGGGAGAAGATATTGCGCATCCACACCCGCAATATACCGACTGGAGATGATGTGGATTTTGAAGCTATCGCCAAGGGAACCCCGGGGATGGTTGCTGCAGACCTGGAGAGTTTATGCAACGAAGCAGCCCTGATAGCTGGACGCGAAAATGCAGAGCGGGTGGGTAATGTGCATTTTGAGCGCGCCAAGGATCGACAGCTCATGGGGATGGAGCGGAAGTTGATTTTATCTGAGCTTGAACAACGTATCACCGCGGTACATGAGTCGGGGCATGCCCTGGTGGCGCGCCTGCTGCCCGGAGCTGATCCGGTGCACAAGATAACCATAATCCCCCACGGTCAGGCGCTGGGTTTGACCCAGCAGCTGCCGGATGATGATGTCTACTATTACCCGCGCAGCTATCTGCTGGGGCGGATGTGTGTCATGCTTGGTGGACGTATGGCAGAAAAAGAGATGTTTGGAGAATATTCCACCGGGGCTCAGAATGATCTGAAGCAGGTGATGGATCTGGCGGAAAAAATGGTGTGTCAGTGGGGGATGAGTGACGCCCTTGGAGCCTTGAGTTACCCCCGAGGGGAGGAGCATCCTTTCCTGGGGCGCAAGCTGGCATCAGAGAAAAATTTCAGCGATAGAACCGCATGGATTATCGATCAGGAGATCAGATCTCTAGTGGAGCAGGCGGAAAAGTGCGCTGCCGCAGTCATTGCAGTCAATCGAGAGATTCTGCGGGAACTCTCGGAACTGCTGCTGGCTGAGGAAACCATCGATCGGGCTATGTTCGATGAGTTTATAGCAAAGAAAAATCCGGTTGATCCCGGTGAAGCGTGTAAGAAAGCGCGGCCAGTACCGTCTCTTTCGTAGCCGCCGTGTTAACGATGCGCTTAACCCTCAACCTGTGGGCGCTGAAGTAATACGGTGCTGAACTCGTCGAGCATCCGGTTTTTAAGTACGGTGCAGCCCAGCCGCTGGTAGCGTTGGCGTACGTCGAAATTGTACTCATATAGGATGCCGGAAAGGAGAATCGTGCTGCCAGGCTTTGCGTATGGCACCAACTCTGCCGCCACCTCGATGAGGATATCGCCGTAGATGTTGGCAATGATCAAATCGAACGCTGCGGCGCCGATATCTGCGATGGTGCCGCAGCAATGTTGCACCTGATGTTCGACCTGATTAAGTTTGCAATTGTACTTGCAGGTTTCCACCGCGCTGGATTCGATGTCAACGCACAAAGCAGATGCGGCTCCGAGCTTTAGCGCAGCGATCGCCAGAATGCCGGTCCCGCTCCCTAAATCAAGGACCTTTTTGCCGTGCAGATTCTCCAGTTGTTCCAGTTCTTCCAGGCAGCTTGCGCTGGTTTCATGTTCGCCTGAGCCAAACGCACCCGCCGACATGATGAGGTTTAAGCGCGTCTGCGCGGTGTTTGGATTCAGTTCTGGTGCAGTTGTATCCTGTTCCGGTACGATACTTAAGCGCTCACCGACAGGAAAAGCTGTGAATAAACGTCCCACATCTACTCCTGTGCCAACTCTGCGCATATAATGTCTGTGTGCATCTATTTTGGCTCCAATATGAAGGTTGCCCCATGGGGTTTCCCCCGTGGATTCCCAGCTGCCCCCCGTGCAGATAAATCCAGAGAGACAGAAACTCTAGACGCTACAGGGAGATTAGGGGAGATTAGGCACAATTGCGTAATTGTTCCACACCCTTTGCGCTGCAGTCAACCGGATTAAGTCTTCTGTTGCCAGAGGCTCGCCTGCATCTGTTAGTTCGAGCAAGGGACGAACAGGCAGCCACTGGAGGCAGAGGAAACAGGATATTTATCAAGTGAAAAAAATCGTCTGTTGTGTTAGGTATAGGGCGATCACTCAGGGTAGTTCATGCGTGGCGATTTTATCTGTCATGCAGCATTTCACTTATTTTTTATCTACAAGGAATTCTAGAATGTTCAACAGCATTTTTAAGGCTTTCGGTTGTATTGTAGTACTGTGTCTTGTCTTTGGCAGTGTAGCCGCGTGCGACCGGGCAGACACTCCCCAGCCTAAGTCCCACGATACCCTCACCCCCGGGAAGGTGGCGCCTGATTTTACCCTGACCGATATGGAGGGTAAGGAGATTACCCTTTCCGCCTTGCGCGGGCAGGTGGTGCTGGTAAATTTCTGGGCGACCTGGTGTCCGCCGTGTCGGCAGGAGATGCCTTCCATGGAGGAGTTGTATCAGGAGCTTAAGCCTCACGGGGTAGAGTTGCTCGCGATTAACATAGAAGCAAACGGTCCCAAGGTGGTAGCGGACTTCCTTACGGACAGGTCACATAGCTTCCCAATCCTGTTTGACCAGAAGGCGCAGGTGCAGCGCCTTTACCATGTGTCCAGATTCCCCGAGACCTTTATCGTTGATCGCAATGGCAATATTGCTGAACATGTAGTCGGTGCTATTGACTGGATGCAGCCGGATGTTGTGAATTATCTGCGTAGCCTGTAGAGTGGCGAAAGCTATCCGGGCAGATTTTACCCGTGGCCGCCGGGCCACCAGGTTGGCAGCGCTGATTTTCACTTTACAAGATGCAGGAGATTGAATGCATTCAGTGCAGGAGCAGTTTCGCGCATATCTGGCTAAACATAATCTGAAGGTTACCCGCCAGAGGAAAATTATATTGGATGCCTTTCTGTCTTCCCCTTCGCATCTGTCTGCTGAAGAGCTGTATATAAGGTTGCGTAAAACGCATCCGAAGATTGGTTACGCCACGGTATATCGAACCATGAAGCTGCTGGCTGAGAGCGGTATCGCGGCGGAAAGGCACTTTGGGGATCGTCAGACCAGATATGAAGCCAATACTGGTGAAGATCACCATTATCACCTGATCTGCGAACAGTGTGGGCACATCGTCGAATTTGAAGATACGCAGATCGACTTTTTGTTGCAGAAAGCCGCCTCGGCACATGCTTACACGTTGTCTCATCGGCGCCTGGAAATTTACGGGCAGTGCCCCGAGTGTCAGGAAAAACAGCTGCAACGCTAGATAAACATACTCTTCGACTTCATCAGCAATTCTGGAGATCCCATGCAGGTTACCGCCAAGGTTGTCGCTATAATCCCGGCGCGTTATGCTTCAACCCGTTTCCCCGCCAAGCCCCTGGCCGATATTCACGGCAAGCCCATGTTGCAGCATGTGTATGAGCGCAGCCTGAAAGCCAGATTGGTCGACGCCGTAATTGTAGCTACCGATGATGAGCGAATTTTTAACGCTGCGCGCGCTTTTGGGGCCGAGGTGGTGATGACTTCCACGGCGCATGAAACCGGTACCGACAGGTTGGCTGAGGTGGCTGAAACTCTGAATGGTGCAGAGCTGATAGTAAATGTGCAGGGGGATGAACCCATGATAGAGCCGGCCATGATCGATGCTGCGGTTGCGCCGTTGCGGGCTCAGGCGGATATCAGCATGGGTACTTTGATGGCGGTAATCGACAATCCGGCGGATTTTGCCAACCCCAACATAGTCAAGGTGGTCACCGATAAGTGTGGGTCTGCGCTGTATTTCTCCCGTGCGCCCATCCCTTATACGCGCGACTCTGAGGTCGGGCAGAAGAGGGTGTATGGGTTCAGGCATATCGGTCTTTACGTGTACAGACGTGATTTCCTCCTGCGTTATCCGCGCCTGCAATCTACTGCGTTGGAGCGGGCTGAAAAGCTTGAGCAGCTCCGTGTTCTGGAACATGGGTACCGCATCCATGTGGCTCTGACCGAGCATCAAAGTATGGGGGTCGATACCCCAGATGATCTGGAGAAGGTAAAAGCTGCGCTGTGGGGGCAATGCTGAAATCTTTAATGTTGTCTGTAAAATGCGTGCCTGTCCGGCCCGTGTTTTTTTCAGGTTTGAACCGGTGCGACTTTTGCGTGGCATCGGTTTTTTGCTTTTTACTTTTCATTCCATAAAGTGTAATACTATGCCCTTTTGCTGTAGCTTCAAATACTTCGCTTGTCCCTTGAATATTTTGTTTAAAACGCAGGAGATCACTAGATGAAGACCAAGTTTCTGTTTGTAACCGGGGGGGTGGTTTCGTCCCTGGGTAAGGGCTTAGCTGCTGCTTCAATTGGAGCATTGATGGAGGCCCGTGGCTTACGCGTGTCCATGCAGAAGCTTGACCCGTATATTAACGTAGATCCCGGTACTATGAGCCCCTTTCAGCATGGTGAGGTTTTCGTCACCGATGATGGTGCTGAAACCGATCTGGATCTGGGCCACTATGAGCGTTACACCTCAGCACGCCTGTCGCGCAAGTCCAATTTTACCACCGGGCAGGTATATGACAGCGTTATACGTAAGGAGCGCCGCGGGGACTATCTGGGGGGGACGGTGCAGGTAATTCCCCATATTACCAATGAGATCAAGCATAAGATTATTGATAACGCGCGTGGAGCTGACCTGGCCATAGTGGAAGTAGGGGGCACTGTTGGTGATATCGAATCTCTGCCCTTCCTCGAAGCGATCCGCCAGTTTCGCACAGATTTGGGGCATGAGAATGTTTTGTATATCCACTTAACGCTGGTTCCATACCTGAAGTCTGCTGGAGAGCTGAAAACCAAGCCTACCCAGCACAGCGTTAAGGAATTACGTGAAATCGGGATTCAACCCGACATCCTTCTGTGTCGCTGCGACCGTGAAATTCCGCGCGATATGAAAAGCAAGATTGCCCTGTTCTGTAATGTGAAGGAAGAGGCAGTTATAACCGCCAGAGATGTGGACTCCATCTATGAGGTGCCGGTGGTCTATCACGATCAGGGGTTGGATGAGCGCATTGTCGATGGATTGGGGATTTGGACCAAGGCCCCGGATCTGTCGGTATGGAAGAATATTGTGCGCCGCATCAAGGAGCCGGCAACGAAAACCTGCATCGCTATTGTGGGCAAATATGTAGAATTAACCGAGAGCTATAAATCACTTTCGGAGGCGCTTATTCACGGGGGTATAGGCAACGATTGCCGCGTAAATCTTAAATATGTTGACGCTGAGGCCTTAGAGCGCCATGGCATCGGCGACTCTTTTACCGATGTAGATGGAATTCTGGTGCCTGGTGGTTTTGGGGAGCGCGGCAGTGAGGGGAAAATCGCCGCGGTGCGCTATGCGCGGGAAAATAACATTCCATTTTTCGGAATCTGCCTGGGTTTGCAGATGGCTGTAGTTGAATTCGCGCGCAATGTCAGCAACCTCGAGGATGCCTACTCCGCTGAATTCAGGGCGGAAGCTAAAAACCCGGTAATTGATATCATGGATGAACAGAAAGGCCTCGACAATGTAGGGGGCACCATGCGTCTGGGGGCATATCAGTGTGAAATGGTGGAGGGGAGTCTGGCACATCGCATCTATGGGCAGAAAACCATTTATGAACGTCACCGCCACCGCTACGAGTTCAACAATGCGTATCGCAAAACTTTGGAGCAGGCGGGATTGGTTGTTTCCGGTGTGAATCCGAAAAAAAATCTGGTCGAGATTATTGAATTGCCGCAGCATCGCTGGTTTCTGGCGTGTCAGTTTCACCCGGAGTTTCGCTCGCGGCCGATGGATCCCCATCCGCTGTTTGAATCCTTCGTCGGGGCTTGTCTGCACTATAGAGAAGATGGTGAAGGAACCTCAAGTGAAAGGAAGTGCTGATGCAGGTTGGTAAAATTCAGGCAGGCAACGTAGCCCTTGGGGGTAACGGCCGTTTTATTTTGATCGCCGGTCCCTGTGTGCTCGAAGATTTGGACAAAGCGCGCAGCATTGCCGCTTCTCTGATGGAAGTCTGCACCCGTTTGGAGATAGGGCTGATATTTAAAGGATCATATGATAAGGCCAATCGCACTTCGGTGGATTCCTTCCGCGGCCCCGGCATAGACGCCGGACTGGAAATTCTGGCCCGAATCAAGGAAGAGTTTTGTGTGCCGGTTCTGTCTGATGTTCATGCCGTAACTGAGATCAAACCCGCAGCAGAAGTTCTGGATATCATGCAGATTCCTGCTTTTTTATGTCGTCAGACCGACTTGCTGGTGGCCGCTGGCGAAAGCGGAAAAGTAGTGAATGTTAAAAAGGGTCAGTTCCAGGCCCCATGGGACATGCAACATGTGGTGGATAAAGTCCGCTCTACCGGCAATGAAAATATAGTGCTCACAGAACGAGGTGCAAGCTTCGGGTACAACAACCTGGTGGTTGATATGCGTTCTTTACCCATTATGCGCAGCATGGGATGCCCGGTGGTGTTCGATGCCACCCATGCGGTACAACTTCCTGGGGGTGCTGGAGGGCATTCGGGGGGGCAGCGCGAACATGTCGCGGCATTGTCGCGCGCGGCGATCGCGGTTGGTATTGATGGGCTGTTCTGGGAAGTATATGATGAGCCGGATAAGGCCCGCTGCGATGGTCCTAACTCACTTTACCTGCGCGATCTGGAGGCGATGCTCCAGCCATTACTTGACATCGACAGAGTGGTAAAAAGAGATGCTTGAAGATAAAGATCTTATCCTGGATGCAAAAAAGACCATAGCGATTGAGGCACGGGCAGTGTCCGCGCTTGAACACCGCATTGATGCAGCCTTCTGCGAAGCGGTAAGGCTGATAGCCGCATGTGAGGGGCGGGTGGTGATAACCGGAATGGGAAAGTCTGGACATATCTGCCAGAAAATCGCTGCAACCATGGCCTCGACCGGAACCCCGGCGTTTTTTTTACACCCGGCCGAAGGGGTCCACGGTGATCTGGGGATGCTCATGAAGGGCGATGTAGTTCTGGCTGTGTCAAACTCCGGCGAAACTGAAGAGATTATCAAAATCCTCCCTGTTATCCGGCGCCTGGGGCTGAAACTTATAACCATGAGCGGAAATATGAAGAGTACCCTCGCCGGAGCCGGTGACGTCTCGCTGGATATTTCGGTGGCACAGGAAGCCTGTCCCTTAGGTCTGGCACCTACTGCCAGCACCACCGCCACCCTGGTCATGGGGGATGCCCTGGCGGTGGCTTTGCTCAAGTTGCACGACTTTCAGGCCGAAGACTTTGCCCTGTTCCATCCGGGTGGTACGTTGGGCAAGCGCTTACTCCTCAAGGTTGAAGATCTCATGCATAGTGGTGACGAAATCCCCATGGTGCATGTAAACACATCGGTAAAAGAAGCATTGTTTGAAATTACCAACAAGAAACTAGGGGTAACAGGTGTCGCTGCAGCTGATGGGAGTCTGGCTGGCGTATTTACCGATGGAGACCTGCGCCGCTGCCTGGAAGAGAATACCCACTGCCTGGAATGCCATATTGAAGAGGTTATGACCACAAACCCCAAACGGGTGTTACGTCAGCATCTGGCAGCGCGGGTCCTGCAGCGGATGGAAGAGTATAAGATCACCTCGCTGTTTGTTTTTGAAACTGAGGATTCGTCCATCCCTATCGGGATTGTCCATCTCCATGATCTCTTGAAGTCGGGTGTGGTATGATCAAAGAACAGATGCAAAATGTTCGTTTATTGCTCCTGGATGTTGATGGAGTGATGACTGATGGCGGTATCGCGTTCGATAACAACGGGGTTGAAAGCAAGCGTTTTCATGTGCGTGATGGGCATGGGCTTAAATTATTGCAGCGCGCCGGAATAGAGGTGGGTATTATCACCGGGCGGAAATCGGACATTGTTTTAACGCGCGCCGCAGAGCTAGGTATCGCCCGCGTTTATCAGGGAGTGAAGAACAAGCTGGAACCCTACGAGCAGATTCTGCAGGACACAGGTTTTACTGACGCTCAGATAGTATATGTAGGGGATGACCTGGTAGATTTACCGGTGCTGCGCCGGGTTGGCTTTGCCGTCGCTGTTGCAGATGCAGTTGCAGAGCTGCGCCCCTGGGTTGACTATGTTACCAGCGCTGGCGGGGGCAACGGTGCAGTGCGCGAGGTGTGTGACCTCATTCTGAAGCAAGGTGGCAGGTGGGAAGAAGTAACTGCGCGCTACTTTGAATGATGGATGAGTGACAAAAACAGAGCCACGTCAGAACTGCCCAACCCCTTGCCCATATGTGCACCTAAGATGTTGAAACTGTAGAGATGACATGATCCTTACCCGGCAAAAAATTCGCATGTTGCTTCTGCTTCTTATCCTGTCTCTGAGCGTTGGCGTAGTGCTCATGGTCTTCACCCGTGAGCGTTTGGCACCGCCAGAGCAGATCGCCGAAGATATCGCAGTGGAAGCAGATGCCGCGCTGGCCGATTTCAGCTATACCCAACTCGAAGCCGGCCGCACCAAGTGGAAACTGAAAGCAGTCCGGGGGATGCATGACACCGAACGCAACAAAACCCTGCTTGAAGATGTGGAGGCGGAGTTTTTTGGTGCTACGGCGGCTGACAATATTGTTATGACCGCAGCAGAAGCGGAAGCGGATCTTGAGCTAGAGACGCTTGAAGCGCGCGGCAATGTTGTCATGACCACGGCAACAGGTTATCGGCTTAAAACTTCGGTGCTGGAATATGTGGGGAGTAAGACCGCGCAACAGGAAAAAACTTTGTCACGAGAACAGATAGAGAGGCGCGATTCGGCTCCCGCTCCGACTGCGATGGCCGAAGGGCTGATCAGAACCGCAGCCTTTGTCGAATTGGAATCGGATAAAGTTAAAATTCAAGGACAAGGGCTGACGTATTTCATTGGGCCCCGCGTTTTGCACATTCACAGTAATGTCGAGGCGCAGATATATCCAGGCGGGGATGCAAAGGAGTAAGCCATGCGCCCGAAAAGTAAACCATCAGCCGGAAAATATCATGCGGCGGGAGATAAACCATGTGGGATAGGATGATTTTTTCAGGCTTGTGCCTGTGGCTGACCCTCATGTCGGTGCCGACATTGATGTGGGCCCAGGCTGAGGCTACGCACGATTCGGGCCAGCCGGTTCAGATCTCTTCGAATTCCCTGGATGCTGATGATAAAGCAGGGGTTTTTATTTTCAGAGGCGCGGTGGTAGCAAAGCAGGATAATGCCACTATATATGCAGATCAGCTTGAAGTTTACTATACCCAGACGCCGAGGCAGAACAATGAGACCGGAACTGTGGATAAAAACACCAGAAGCATCCAGAAAATCATCGCCAGCGGCGCAGTGCGAATTGTGCAAAATGAGCGGATAGCAACGGGGGAACGGGCCGAATATATATATGCAAACAGTGCGATAATTTTGACCGGATCTCCTACAGTGAGGCAGGGCGCCAATACTGTCAGCGGCGAAAAAATAACGGTATACCTCAACGATGAGCGCAGTATCGTTGAAGGTGGTGCGCAAAAAAGGGTTAATGCTACGTTTGAGCCGGGCGAGCAATGAACATGAATAGCCACAGATTGCAGGCAATCTCCCTGTGCAAATCCTATGGGGGTAGAAAAGTAGTTAAGGAGGTCAGCCTCAGCCTTAACTCATCTGAAGTGGTAGGGTTGCTTGGCCCCAACGGCGCAGGTAAGACCACATCATTTTATATGATTGTCGGGTTGGTTCGTCCTGACAGTGGCAGGGTAGATCTGGATGGAATTGAGATTACCCACTGGCCTATGTATAAACGTGCAGCAACTGGCCTTGCGTATCTCCCGCAGGAGGCGTCGGTCTTTCGTAAGCTGAGTGTGAAGGAAAATCTGCTTGCCGTACTGGAATATCACCTTGAGGATAAACAGCAGCGTGAAGATCGTTTACGGGAATTGCTCGAAGAGTTTCGCCTCACCCATGTAGCAGATTCACCCGGCTATGCCCTTTCTGGGGGCGAACGCCGCCGCACCGAGATTGCGCGGGCATTAGTGATCGATCCGCGTTTTATTCTTCTGGATGAGCCTTTCGCGGGCATTGATCCGCTGGCCGTAATTGATATTCAGAAAATAATCATAAGTCTTAAGCAAAGAGGTATTGGGGTATTGATTTCCGACCACAATGTCAGGGAGACCCTGGGAGTCTGTGACCGTGCTTACATCCTTAATGACGGACAGCTGCTGGAGGAGGGGAGTCCAGAACAGATTGCTACCAGCCCCAGAGCAAGGCAGATATATCTCGGCGAAGATTTTCGTCTGTAGAGGATAAGGATTTTATCCTCATAGACAGATGCGCGAATTTGTACCTGAACCAGGAACTTTGTAGCACAGAATAGAGCCGATGTGGAAATTTCGGTTTTAATTATGCGTTTTATCCATTTAGCTAAAGATTGGATCGTTTCATGGCGTTGGAACTTCGACAACAACTAAAGCTCAGCCAGCAGTTGGTTATGACACCGCAATTGCAGCAGGCGATCAAGCTGTTGCAGCTTTCACGTGTTGAGCTTGAGGAAGTGGTCGAACAAGAGCTGGAAGAAAACCCCGTGTTGGAAAAAGGAGACACCGCAGAGGTTGAGTCTGAAACCCAGGTGTTAGCTAATGAAGAAGCAGCAGAAGAGGCCGCCAAAGCTGAGGACATCGCCGAAGTGGGGGAGCCAGACGATCTGGGCAGTATTGAAGATTGGCAGACCTACCTGCAGGGCTACAGTCAGGGGGGCAGTATAACCGAGGGGGGCGATGACGATCTGCCTGCATACGATAATACCCTCAGGACAACTGAGACCCTGCACTCCCATCTGTTGTGGCAGCTTCAACTTGGACGCTATCCTGCCGATGTGGTTCAGGCTGGCGGGGTGATATTGGGCAACCTCGATGAAGCGGGTTACCTTCGTTTTGGGCTGGATGAATTGCGCCATCAGTTCAACGTATCGGAAGATTTACTCACCCGTGCGCTCGAAGTGGTTCAGCAGTTGGATCCGCCGGGGGTAGGGGCCAGAAATTTAAGTGAGTGTCTGCATCTGCAGCTGAAGGCTCTTGGCCTGGAGGGTTCCCTGGCGGATATCTTAGTCACGCAGTATAGTGCCGAGCTCGAGTCGAGGCGTTACAATGTCATTGCCAGAAAGTGCAAGGTTACCGAAGAGGAAATATTTGCAGCAGCGCGGGTATTGCAGGAGCTTGATCCATACCCGGGAAGCGTGTTTACCAGCGCGGATGTTCAGTACATAACTCCAGATGTTTTTGTCTATAAAAAAGGGGATGATTATATCGTGACCCTGAACGACGATGGGCTGGCAAACCTTGGTATCAGCTCATATTATGCAAACATCGCGAAACAGAAACTCGATGAGAAAACCAGCGAATATCTACAGGAAAAAATGCGTGGGGCACAGTGGCTGTTGAAGAGCATCTACCAGCGCCAAAAGACCATCTATCGGGTAACCGTGAGTATCGTAAAATTTCAGCGAGAATTTTTCGACAAAGGTATCAACTATCTGAAACCACTGGTGTTGCGCGATGTGGCGGAAGATATTGAAATGCACGAATCAACCATCAGCAGGGTTACCACCAATAAATACCTCCAGGCTCCGCAGGGGTTGTTTGAGTTGAAGTATTTTTTCAACAGTGGTATCGGTACATCTACGGGCGAGGACATGGCGGCGACCGCGGTTAAAAGCCGCATACAGGAGATTGTAGCTGCAGAAAATCCGCAAAAGCCCTATTCAGATCAAAAAATTGTAACGATGTTGGCAGAAGAGGGGATCAACATAGCCCGGCGTACTGTCACCAAATATCGGGAGATGCTGGGGATCCGATCATCAACCGCGCGCAAGCGTTTTTTTTAGCACTGTGGAGGACTAATTTATGCAAATAGCCGTAACCTTTCGTCACATGGACAGCAGCGATCCTGTGCGTGAGTATATAGAAGAGAAACTCACCCGGGTAAAGAAATATATCGAGGAACCGATAGAAGCCCAGGCGGTCCTGGCCGTTGAGAGGAAGATCCGCAATCTCGCCGAGGTAGTTCTCACTGCTAAAGGGGTTACCATCAAGGCTTCCGCTGAAGTTAATGAAGATATGTACGCGGCTATAGACGCAGTTGTAGATAAAATCGAACGTCAGCTCAAGCGTTATAAAGAAAAACTGAAGGATCACTCGCCACGCAAGGGCAAGGGGCGCAAAATCACCAAAACAATCATTGAGGCTGCAAGTGTCGATGACGGTGCGGATGAGCCTAAGGTGGTCACCACCCGGAGTTTTTCCATTAAACCCATGTCTGTGGATGAAGCAGTAATGCAGATGGATCTTATGTACAAAGAATTTCTGGTCTTTACCGATGATACTTCCGAAGAGGTTACGGTTATTTATCGTCGCAAAGATGGTAACTACGGCTTGATTGTCCCTGAACGCTAACCAGAAGAATGTCCGGCCGCGGCGACCATGCCGCGGCCGATATCCTTATAAAGAACTAATATGAATATCGTAGATTTACTTAATGTTTCAGCTGTCGAGGCGAATTTAAACGCTGAAACCAAAGAGCAGGTGCTCGAAGAGATGACTGATGTCATGCTGCGCGCGGCCCCCCTTGACCGTGAGCAGGTGTTGTCGGTGTTGCAGGAGCGCGAACGCCTTGGCAGCACCGGTATTGGCAGCGGAGTGGCAATTCCACATGGCAAGATTGCTGATATCGACCAGATGTACCTGGCTTTCGGGCGCAGCACCAAAGGGGTTGATTTTGACTCCATGGATGGCAAGATGGCGCACCTGTTTTTTTTACTTATAGCCCCGGAAGAATCTGTCAGCACTCACCTGAAAACGTTGGCTCGAATTTCTAAATTACTGAAAAAACAGGACGTCCGTACTGAGTTGCTTGAAGCCGATAACGCAGAGGATATTTATAAAATTATCCGCGCCGAAGATGGTGTTTGAATACACAGGATACGCATGCATAAACTCAGTGTAAAATGCCTGCTGGCAGAAAAAGACACCGGGCTTGAGCTGGAAGTAATCTCCGGTGCAGATGGCCTGGATAAAGTAATTGAGTCACATCGCATTCAAAAACCTGGCTTGGCACTGGCTGGCCACCTTAACTTTCTCCACCCGTCCCGGGTGCAGATTTTGGGCTCTACCGAGCTCAGTTTTCTTAAAACCCTGCCCGAAGAGGTCGCGGAGCGCAATGTAGAGCAGTTCTGTGCCCTGGGCTTCTCCTGTATGATTGTAACCAAAGGGCAGATGATACCCACAGTCCTGCTGGAAAAAACGCGTAAATATTCGATCCCTCTGCTCCGCACCCAATTACAGAGTTCCACCTTTATCGCCCTGATAAGCAGGTTTCTGGAAGAGCGCCTGCTGCCTGAAACCTCAGTCCATGGGGTGCTGGTCGATGTGTTTGGAGTAGGTGTACTCCTTATGGGGAAGAGTGGTATCGGCAAGAGCGAGTGCGCCCTTGATCTGATTTTACGCGGGCATCGCCTGGTGGCCGATGATGTGGTGAAAGTGCGCACAAAACTACCTGCGGTGCTCTTTGGCGAGGGTAGCGACCTGCTTCATTATCACATGGAGATCAGAGGTCTTGGTATTATCAACATCAAACATCTGTTTGGGGTCTCCGCCATCCGGGAACGAAAAAAAATTGATGTCGCGATTAAACTGACAGAATGGCAAGATGGCGAGTTGTATGATCGTCTCGGGATTGACGCGCAATATTTTGAACTTCTGGGTATCAACATCCCCCTCCTTAAAGTTCCAGTATGTTCCGGGCGTAATATCGCATCTATCATAGAGGTGGCAGCGCGCAACCAACTCCTCAAAGAGATGGGATACAACAGTGCGCGTGAGTTTCAGGATCGGTTGGAAAAACGGATGGCAGAGACGGCACAACAACACTCCCATCACATTATAGGGGATAATCTGGAGTAAAAAGTGCGTTTAATCATTGTCACAGGGTTGTCTGGTTCAGGAAGGACTACGGCTGCACGGGTACTGGAAGACGAGGGCTTCTATGTTATCGATAATTTTCCCCTTGCCCTTGTGCCGCAGTTCCTCCAGTTAAACCGGGATAAGCCGCTGGTCCAGTCTGCCGGAATAGCGCTGGTGATGGATGTGCGCAACCCCCATTTTTCCGGGGAGGGTAAGTCGTGCATAGAAACCGTCAAGGCTGAAGGGTACAAGCCCGATATCCTTTTTCTTGAATCTGCCGACGATATTTTAATCCGGCGCTTTTCTGAAACCAGACGCCGCCATCCACTGCTTAATTCTGCAGGACTGGTTGAGTCAATCGCCGCAGAGCGCTTGATGCTGGGTGAGATGCGCAATATGGCGACCGCGATCATAGATACCAGTTTCCTCTCGGTGCATGAACTTAAGGCCAGCGTGCTACGCCATTTGTATAACGATGCCAGTGCTGGTGCATCTATGGGGATACGCTTGCTGTCATTCGGCTTTCGCTATGGTTTGCCTATTGACGCAGATATGGTTATTGATGTGCGTTTCTTGCCTAATCCGCACTATGTTGAAGCTTTACGCCCTCAGTGCGGCCTTGATCATGATGTGGCAAGATATGTTCTGGATAAGCCCGTTGCGGCTGAATTTATGCAACGCACCACGGCCTGGCTGCAGTTTATGCTGCCTCTGTATATAGCTGAAGGAAAGAGTTATCTGACCATTGCTATCGGGTGCACTGGTGGTAAGCATCGCAGTGTAACCATTGCGGAGGAACTACACACAAGATTAGTGTCTGATGCATACAATGTAAGGGTTTCACATCGTGATTTAGTCAGGGAGAGATGATGGTAGGCTTGATTATTGCGGCGCACGGCGGTATCGCGGCTGAAATGTTGCGCTCTGCAGCATCCATTATGGGATCGCTGCCGCAGGCACGCGCGTTTGCCATCGAACCGGGCGCAGATATTGAAGCTATCCATACCCAATTACAGGATGCTGTAGCAGAAGTTAACCCTGAAGGAGACGGCGTTATTATAATGACCGATATGTTCGGCGGTACCCCGGCGAATATATCCAACCGTTTTCTTAAAAATCCAAAAGTGGAGATAATCAATGGGGTAAATCTGCCGATGGTGCTTAAGTTTTGTGGCAGTAGAAATTCCATGCCGGTGAAGACCTTGGCTGATTTTCTGCTGCGGTATGGGAAAAAAAGTATCATCAATACCAGGGAAATTCTGGGCGGGATGGAGGGATGATGTCGGTAGTACTGGCACGGGTTGATAATCGCCTGATTCATGGTCAGGTGCTCGAAGCGTGGGTCCCCTATGTGCGCGCAGATTATATCCTGGTAGTTAATGATGTTATCGCCAAAGATCCTTTTCGCAAACAACTCATGCTCAGCTGTGTCCCCAACAGCCTACAGGTGAAAATATGTTCCTTAGAAGAACTACCGGCGCTAAGTCAGCGCCATCTGGAACACAAGCATAACCTGCTGGTACTGTTTGCTACTCCTCAGGATGCTCTTAGCGCCTACGAGAACGGACTCGAGTTTCCCCGCCTTAATCTCGGCAATATGCATCTGGAACAGGGCAAACACTGCATATCGCGTACTCTGGCTGTGGATGAAAACGATGCCCACATTTTAGATCGCTTTGCCCAGTTGGGGGTTGAGGTGACGGCTCAATGCGTTCCGAGTGACAGAGCGCAATATTGGGACTGTATGTGCCATGATCTGGGCAACTGACTTAAGTGCAGTACAGTGGTTGCTCCTCCTGCTCCTTTCTGTTTTGGCAGGACTCGATAGAACGGCGCTGGCGCAGAGCATGTTGTGTCGACCCATTGTGTGCGGCTGTCTGTGCGGCCTGATCATGGGAAACTATGCAGCAGGATTGTTGCTGGGGGCAGCGATGGAACTTCTGTGGCTTATGCGTTTGCCCGTTGGGGCATCTGTTGCCCCGGATGACACCCAGGGTACCATAGCGGCAGTGTTTTTATTCTGTGGCCTGAGCCCACAGATAACAGAGGTGTTACCCCCGCAGGTGCTGTTACTTGCGTTGCTTTTTTTTGCTGCTGCATTTTCTCCCCTGGGGCGTCTAATAGAGATCGGCGCGCGCCACCTTAACGACATGATTGAGCGGCGGGTGCAGAATAAACTTGAGGGTATCCATACGACTGATGCGCCATATTCCTTGGGATGGTTACCTGTCACGGGTCTGATCAATTTTTCGGTGGCGAGTCTGTTCAGTCAGATAGTTATCTTATGTGCAACCTTGGCAAGCATAGTCTGCACCATGCCGCTGTTGGCCGCGCTACCCTGGCATAGGCCCGGCTTGCTGGTGTACGCGGTGTTTCTTGTTGGTGTTGCCGCCGTGTATGCCCTGATTACTGTACGCTACAGTGCCGTTCTGTTCGGAGCCGGCTTTGGCGTGACTTTTCTCCTTACGCAGGTTTAGGTTTTATGCATAAAACGCTTAAAAATCTGCTCAAATCAATCTTCAAACTCAATGTACGCTGCATGCTGTTGCAGTCCAGCTGGAATTTCAGAGTATTCCAAGGACTAGGTAGTCTCTGGATTATGCAGCCATTCCTGCACAATATTCATAGAGCAGATGTCAAGTCTGTGCCTGGCGAGCGTCTGAGCGCGCCGCAACGGCTGAAGTACTTCAACACCAATACCTTTTGTGCCCCGTGTGTTCTGGCGGCACAGCTGGCTTTGCAGGAAAAACAGGCCCGCGGCGAATATGTGGTTATCCGGGCAGAGGATTTCCCCACGGCGGTGATGGCGCCTGTGGCAGCTGTAGGTGATGCGCTGTTTTGGGGGGGGCTGCGTCCGTTGGCGGCTCTGGTTGCAATTATTCTGGCATTGCTGGGGTATGTGTGGGCACCAGTCGCGGTTTTACTGCTGTTTACCCTGCCAACTATCATAGTACGTATTGGGGGCAGTGTTGTGGGCTACCTCCAAGGAGCACAGGTGGTCGCTCTTATCCAGCAATTGCACCTTGCGAACCTGGCCGTTCAAATAAAGCAGATAAATGTTGTCTTGCTCGGGGTGGTTGCCGCGTTGGCATGGCGTGGCGTTGAAGCGGAGCTCGCCCCTGAGAGTAGCTCTACAGTTTTTTTTGCGGCGGCATTTATATTCATGTTCGGGATAAATGTATTCCTGCTGCGCCGCAGAATACCGGTGGTGGTGCTCCTGGGGCTCACCTTGATTATTTTTAGCGCTGCTGGCAGTGCTGTGTAAAAACAGTGGAGTGGTGCTGCTCAGTTCTATCCGCCAATTACACTATCACTCATGGGTAAAGTATAAGGCCTTATATTTTTATGGATTGTATACAAAAAGAGCTCGTCATTCAGAACCGCCTGGGTTTACATGCCAGAGCCGCCGCGCAGTTTGTACAGCTGGCGAATAACTATGCTTGTGAAATATTTATTGAGAAGAATGGCGAGGAGGTAAACGGTAAAAGTATTATGGGAATACTTATGCTGGCCGCCCCCCAAGGCACCATGATTAAGGTGCGAACCCAGGGAGACGATGCTCTGGACGCCATTGCCGCCCTGGAACAGCTGATAGACAATAAATTTGGTGAAGATTGATATGGGACAAAGGGCACAAATTTCCTATACCGGCATCGCCGCATCTCCCGGAATAGCGATCGGTGAAGTCAGGCTTCTCGATCGCAGGCGGATCTCGGTTCAGGAGTACAAAATAGCTCCTGAGCAAGTAGATGAGGAGATAAGGGGTTTTCTTGAGGCGGTAGAGCTGACCAGGGAACAACTGGAGACGGTGCAGCGCGAGCTGGTGAGCCAAAGCAAGACCGAACACTTTTATATCATAGATACCCAACTGCTGATTCTGAAAGACGCTATGCTCATCGACTCCACCGTGGAGCTGATCCGGACAGAGTCGATCAATGCTGCCGGTGCTCTGAAAAAGGTGTTGCGACGCTTTGCTGCCGTATTTGAGCGGATCGAGGATGAATATCTGCGCGAACGTGGCTCCGATGTAGAGCTGGTAGGTGAAAGGATAATTCGTAATATTAACGGAATGGAATTGCCTCAGGTAGGAGAACTGGAACGCCGCTCCGTGATTGTGGCTCACGATCTTTCCCCTACCGATACCTGTCAGTTTGATGTTGAGCATGTGGTTGCCTTTGTCACCGATCTGGGTGGTCCCACCTCGCATACGGCTATCCTGGCTCGTTCCATGGAAATTCCCGCGGTGGTAGGGCTCGAAAAGATAACCCGTCTGGTTGGGGATAACACTCCGGTGATAGTAGATGGAAACAGCGGAGTTCTTATATGTAACCCCGACAAGGAGACCCTGAAGAAATATCTGGAACTCAAGCGTCACTACGAGTTCTACAAAAAGCAACTGCGCAGCTACTGCGATCTGCCAGCCGTGACCGCAGATGGCAAGAACATCAGCATGCAGGCGAATATTGAATTTCTGCAGGAAGCTGATATTGCGCAGAACAACGGAGCGCAGGGGATCGGGTTACTGCGGACCGAATTCATGTACATGGCGCGTTTCCAGCCTCCGACAGAGGAAGAGCAGTTCCTGTCGTATAAAAAGGCCGCAGAGCTGTTTGCACCTTATCCGGTTACCATCAGAACTCTGGACATAGGTGGGGATAAGTTTGTCAGCGATATCAGCCTCGAAGATGAACCCAACCCAGCCATGGGGCTGCGTTCGATCCGTATGTCATTGTGTGAAAAGCGCCTGTTTCGTATCCAGCTGCGTGCCATATTGCGTGCTTCAGCCTATGGCGATGTACGCCTGATGTTTCCAATGATATCAGGGCTGGCAGAGGTGCGGGCCGCCAAAGAAATTGTCACCCAGGTGATTCAGGAGCTTGAAGATCAAGGAATAAGTGTTAACCGTGATATTGAAGTTGGTATCATGGTTGAGACCCCTTCGGCGGTATTTATTGCAGATATTCTGGCTGCAGAAGTTGATTTTTTTTCCATCGGTACCAATGACCTTATTCAATACTGTCTGGCGGTTGATCGGGGGAATGAGCACGTTGCGTACTTGTATGAGCCCTTTCATCCTGCTATTCTGCGTGCGCTTAAACGTATTGCGGATGCGGCGCACACAGCCGGGATAGATCTGTGCATATGTGGTGAGATGGCGGCAGAGCCCATGTTCAGCATTGTCCTTATCGCCATGGGATACACTCAGCTTTCCATGAGCAGCCAGGGGATTTCACGGGTAAAAAAATTGATCCGGCAGTGGGATACACGCCACAGTCAAGAGTTGATTGCAGTTCTGATGGAGCAGAAAACTGCGGCAGATGTCCTGCGGGTACTCAAGGACAAGTTGCGCCAGTTTCTCCCAGAATCTGATCCATCCCTGGATTATTAAACAGAGACTTTATCCTATCGGCTTGTTTTTTTTAAGTTATATCTGGATAGGGCTTTGCATTTAATTCCCCAGGTCATTCAGCCATATTGCTTCATTTGTGCATTTAGCCTACAAATACTTTTAATGGGATAAAGAAAGGTACTCGAACCATGTCCATGACAGATTATATGTTTACCTCCGAATCGGTTAGTGAAGGTCATCCGGATAAAATAGCGGACCAGATCTCAGATGCTGTTCTCGACGCATTGCTTGAGCAGGACAAGTATTCGCGCGTTGCATGTGAAACCCTTATTACTACCGGACTTGTGATTTTAGCGGGTGAGATTACCACCAACGCGCAGGTGGATTATGCGGAAATAGTCAGAAGAACCATCCGCAGAATTGGCTATGTCAGCTCCGATATGGGTTTTGACGCAGGCACCTGCGCGGTTATGACCACTCTTGATCGCCAGTCACCCGATATATCCCAGGGGGTAACTCCAGGGCAGGGGCTGTGCCTGGAACAGGGCGCCGGCGATCAGGGTCTGATGTTCGGCTATGCGTGTGATGATACCCCTGAACTTATGCCTATGCCGATCATGTACGCCCATGCCCTGACTGCACATCTGAGTAAAGTGCGGAAGGAGAATGTGGTGGATTTTTTACGTCCCGACGCTAAGTCGCAGGTGTCCATTGAATATGCCGGGCATACGCCGAAGCGAATTGACGCCGTAGTTGTTTCAACCCAGCATAACGCCACCGCGACACATAAAATGGTGGAAGAAGCGGTGATGGAGGAGGTTATAAAAAAGGTTCTCCCTGCGGAGCTGATTGATGCCAATACCAAATACTTTATCAACCCTACCGGTAAATTTGTCATTGGTGGACCTGTTGGAGATTGCGGTCTGACTGGCAGAAAAATCATTGTCGATACCTATGGCGGCCAGGGCTCTCACGGCGGCGGGGCGTTCTCTGGCAAGGATCCCTCCAAGGTAGACAGGAGCGCATCATATATGGGGCGCTATGTGGCTAAAAATATTGTCGCCGCCGGATTGGCGCGGTGCTGCGAAGTGCAGATTGCCTATGCAATCGGTGTTGCTGACCCAGTTTCGGTGATGATAAACACCTTTGGGACCGGCGCTATCGAGCCCGATCGGATTGCCCGCATCGTGCGCGAGGAGTTCGACCTGCGCCCGGCCGCCATTATCGACACCCTCGATCTACTGCGCCCAATTTACGAGAAAACTGCGGCGTACGGACATTTTGGCCGCGAGCTGCCCGACTTTACCTGGGAAAAGACCGACCGGATCGCTTCGCTCAAAAGTCGCGCCGGACTCTGAAATTTAGCGGAGTTTAAGCAGCGCTCTTTACCTATAAACCAACTATAAACCGACCATAGTACCGAACCATAAATGAGGTGTTGTTTTGAGTATGCATAGTGAATCCATAGTTAAGGATATGAAACTGGCCCCTTGGGGACGCATGGAAATCTCCATAGCAGAAAAAGAGATGCCCGGGCTGATGGCAGTGCGGGCGGAGTATCGCGCCCGCAAGCCTCTGGCCGGCGCCAGAATATCCGGGTCGCTGCACATGACCATCCAGACCGCTGTTCTGATTGAAACCCTGGTTGATCTTGGAGCAGAGGTACGTTGGGCCAGCTGCAATATTTTTTCTACCCAGGACCACGCCGCCGCTGCCATTGCGGAAACCGGGGTACCGGTTTTCGCCCACAAAGGGGAAACACTCGAAGAGTATTGGTCTTATACCAAAAAGGCACTTTCCTTCCCTGAGGGGCCGAACCTGGTTGTAGATGATGGCGGCGACGCTACCTTGTTGCTACATCGCGGCTTGGAACGCGAACAGGAATATGCCCGCTCGGGTGCGCTGCCCGAAGTGTGCACCGATCATGCTGAGATTGAAACCGTGGATCGCCTCCTGAATGCAACCCTGGAGGAAGATCCACAATTCTGGCAGCGCACCAATGCCAGTATGCTCGGGGTCAGCGAAGAAACCACCACCGGAGTACACCGTCTGTATCAGATGGCGCGCGAGGGCAAGCTGCTGTTTCCGGCGTTCAACGTCAACGATTCGGTTACCAAAAGCAAGTTCGACAATCTGTATGGATGCCGCGAGTCTCTGATTGATGGAATCAAGCGCGCCACGGATGTCATGATTGCCGGCAAACGCTGCGTCGTACTGGGATATGGAGACGTAGGCAAAGGGTGTGCGCAGGCGTTCAGTGGCATGGGTGCCATGGTTTTTGTCACCGAGATTGATCCCATCTGCGCGCTGCAGGCGGCCATGGAAGGTTTCAGTGTGGTGGATATGGAGGAGGCCTGCACCTGGGGGGATATCTTTGTCACTACAACAGGGAATGTTGACGTTATTACCAGAGCCCATATGGACAGAATGAAGGATCAGGCCATTGTGTGCAATATCGGGCATTTTGATTCGGAAATTCAGGTTGATTCTCTCTTTACTGACCCAAAGCTCAAAGTGTTGGAGATCAAGCCACAAGTAGATCAAATTATCTGGCCCGACGGCAATAGCATTATTCTGCTCGCTAAAGGACGCTTGGTAAATCTTGGGTGCGCGACCGGACATCCAAGCTTTGTGATGAGCAACAGTTTTGCTAATCAGGTTCTGGCACAGATTGAGCTGTGGGAGAATAATGCCAACTACGACAAGCAGGTGTATGTGCTGCCCAAGGTGCTCGATGAGAAAGTAGCGGCACTCCATTTGGAAAAACTTGGTGTCAAACTGACACGTCTTACCCCGAAACAAGCGGCATACCTGGATATCCCCGTGGATGGCCCGTTTAAGCCGGATTACTACCGTTATTAGTCGATTCCAGGACCAATTCCAGGGTCGATTTTGAATTAACCGGTCGATCTTATGCACGGGCACGTACACACACGAACCTTTTTGTAGACTTCAAAACAACGCAAGCCCCACCGATGCAAACAGGTGGGGCTTGCGTTGTTGTATCAGCCCGGAGTTATTTTTAGCGCTGAAACCGGCTATTCTCTGGTAGACAGAATCAGAAAGATACTCAACAACAAAAATATAATATTGGCAGACCAGGCGGCTAAAATCGGGGGAAGGACTTCGGCGTAGCCGAAGGCAATAAGGGTAGACTGGGTGACGAAGAAGGCCATACCGATCATTATGCAGATCGAGATCCCAAGCCCGAGGTTGATGTTCCGCGATTTCTGCAGCGCAAAAGGGATCCCCAGCAGTGCCATGATGAGTGAAACCAGCGGCTGGGCTAGTTTTGCGTGCATGTCTACCTTGTACTTGGTGTTGTTGAGCCTGGCTTTTTCCAGCTGCTGGGAGATGTCACGTAATTCTGCATAACTGAGTTCTTCAGCCTCGTTTTCGGTAGAACTGAAATCATCTGGATTTTTGTTCAGTGCGATCGGGGTTTGTTTTACGCGGGATTCACGGACCAAAAGTCCAGTAGCGGGGTCAAACTCGCGCATCAATACATCTTGCGCCTCCCACGAACCTCCATTAAAAACAAGGCGTGCTGCCTTTATAGAGCGCTTATGCTCAAAGGCCGCGTTCAGTTCGTATATACTCACGCCGTACAAGATGGTGTTATCGTTGCCGCCAAAATCTATGTGATACATAGTGTCGCGGTCGCGAAACCAGATATCCTGTCGTTTGCCCAGCGCAGCCGGTTTCCCTTTTACCTCAACCCGCATGACATGATTGAATTTTTTCACCCCGGCCGGAACAACATATTCGTTGAGCAGAAAATGTCCGATCCCGATTAAACCCGCGACAAGCATGATCGGCATAATGATGCGGGGCAACCCTACACCGCCAGCGCGCATGGCGATCAATTCGTTGGTTTTAGAGAATCCTCCCAGGGTAAGGAAGATCCCCATGAGAACAGCCAAAGGTAAAACCTGGGAAATGATCAGTGGAGTTTTGGCGCCGAAATACAGCAGGTACAATGAGACGGGCGCGTTATGTTCAAGAAAATTGTCTGCGCGTCCAAAAAAATCTATGAGCAGGTATACCCCGCAAAATGAACTGAGGGAAAGAGCCATAATGCGGGCGAAAGTACCCAGCAGATAACGTTGAAGAATAGTCACGCCCGTTAAACCTGTCTGCGCCTGAATATGCCGTTGAGAAGAGTAGCAACTGCCCTGAATGGATTAAAAACGCGCTCATTTGCAGCACTAATGAATAAAAAGACACCACATGCTGCAAAAGTAAAGCCCGGGGTCAGCATGGTTAATGCAGGGGGCCAGTCTTGTTCAATAACCAGGGTCTTGCTGATACTTAAAAACATGTAGTAAATCATAAAAACAAGCAGCGATATAGCGAAGCCCGCCCCCTTGCTGGAACGATGCGAACTGATCCCGAGAGGAATTGCTATCAAGCTGAAGAGCAGAGGAGAGATAAGGAGAATAAAGCGTTCATATATTTCCGCTTTCAGTTCATGCTTACGCAACTTATCACCATCAACATCTGCGCTTACCTGTTGCAGCGAACTGAGCAATTGTGTGATGGTCTGCAACTTGGGGCGTATCGGGCTGTTTCCTTCCAGGGTGGAAGTGTCTTCCATCGATATATTGACGTCGTAGGTGGTAAAATTGATGATTTGCAGACTGGCCTTGGCATCAGTGCCGCTATCACGATGGATAGAGCCGTCATTCAGGTGAAGTAATAGATTGTTGCTGCTTTTATTGGTCACCAGTTTTCCTGTTTTAGCGGTAATAATGGTCTTTTGCGAACCGATACGGGTATCGCTGATGAACACCCCCTGCAGTTGATTGGTGGCATGAAAAACTTTATCTGCAAAAAGGGTTAACCCAGGAAAAGAGTCGTTGAATACTTGAGCCTTTATTGCACTTGATGCTTTCTCCATAGCGACATTGATGGCAATGCTGCGCATGTTCTTCTGCCCGATTGGTTCGGCATACATAGCCAGATAGGCGCTTGCAGCACACACCAGAAGTGCCAGCATGATTACCGGTCCGGCCATCCTGTACACACTGATCCCGCACCCCTTCATCGCTACTATTTCACTGTCGGCCGACATGCGCGCAAAGGTGAGCAAAACCGCAAGGAGAAACGAAAGCGGCATGGTGATGAGGAGAAATGATGGCAGCATGGCGACGAATAATGCGGTGACAGAGCCAGGAGACACTCCACTACCTATTATAAGGTCTGCCAATTTCAACAGGCGGCTCAGCAGTACTATAAAGGTGAAAAGAGTCAGGCTGAGGACGAAATTGACTGAAATTTCGCGGGCAATATATGTCTGAATTCTAAGAGCGCTCATCGTGGGCGGATAGTATTACAATATGCTTGGCTTGTAAATCGAATCTGGCTTAATTTCCTTGCACTACAACCCTGTGCCGTGTTATCAAACGCTGATGTGCAAAATACACACGCCTGTGTGAACATGCGCTCGGTTTTTGCTGTGGTCAATGGCGACCGGTGGCGGCAAATAGCGCTGTTGCAAACACACCAGGCGGAGGATTAAACCAATTTCAGCTACACTATGGAGAGGAACAATTTAAGATGGCAAAAGTTTCAATGAAGCAACTGCTCGAAGCCGGGGTTCATTTCGGACATCAGACCAAGCGCTGGAATCCCAAAATGAAACCCTACATCTTTGGCGCCCGTAATGGAATCTATATTATTGATCTGCAGCGAACTGTACGTTATTTCCGTAGCGCCTATGACTTTGTCAAGAGCGTAGTGGAGGATGGCGACAGTGTACTGTTTGTAGGGACTAAAAAACAGGCGCAGGAAGCTATCCGTGAAGAGACTGAGCGTGCGGGGCAGTTTTATGTTAATAATAGGTGGCTTGGTGGTATGCTGACAAACTTTGCCACGATTAAGGGCAGTATAGATCGCCTCAAAAAGATTGAAGCGATGGCGGAGGATGGCACGTTTGAGCTCCTGACCAAAAAAGAAGTGCTGCAACTTGAGCGTGAGCGAATTAAACTCGAGCGTAGCCTGGGTGGCATCAAAAACATGACCAAGCTGCCCGGAGCCATGTTTGTAATTGATCCTAAAAAAGAGGCCATCGCAGTCAAGGAAGCGCGGAAGCTTGGGATTCCGGTGGTAGCTGTTGTAGACACCAACTGCGATCCGGACGAAGTTGACTACATTATACCGGGCAACGATGATGCGATTCGCGCCATCCGGCTGTTTGTGGCAACCATGGCCGACGCCTGCCTGGATGGCAAGCAAGCCTCTGAAGCAGCTGCACTCTCTGAAAAAGAGGGTGCTGACTCCGAAGAGCAGCAGGAAGCCGTTCAGGGAGCCTGACCTTGGATAGGATAACAATATAAAAAAGCGACCAGTACATTTTATTATGTATCTGGTCGCTTTTATTGGCAGCGTACGCCCATATCCATGCGCATGATGCGGGTTATGCCGTACGCAGCAGCTGTTACGCTTAAACCATTTTGCAGCATTCTTCCGAATTGTCTTCGGAATTGAAAATAACACAGGAGAGAAAATCTTATGGCTAAAATTACCGCATCTATGGTAGCAGAGTTGCGCAGCAAAACCGGCGCAGGGATGATGGATTGTAAAAAAGCGCTGAGCGAAAACTCTGGCGACTTTGATAAGGCTGTTGATTTTTTGCGTAAAAAAGGGCTGTCTGCCGCAGCTAAAAAATCAGGACGCACCGCAGCTGAAGGGCTGGTGGTCGTTGCGGGTTCTGGTACAGTAGGAGCCATAGTAGAGGTTAACGCCGAAACAGACTTTGTGTCCAAAAATGACGCGTTTGTCAATTTTGCTACCAGAGTTGCCGAACTGGTTGCAACCAAGTCACCGGAAAATCTGGAGGCATTACTTGCGTTTCCATTCCCAGGAACTGATCGTAGTGTCGCTGAAGAGCAGGTACATCAGATCTCCACTATTGGTGAGAATATCAATATTCGTCGGTTTGAGCGCCTGGAAGCCACTAATGGCCTGATTGATTCTTACGTTCACGGCGCAGGCAAAATCGGGGTGATCCTTGCACTCCAAAGTGATAAAGCTGACACTGCCGCAGTGCAGGCAGTTGCCAAGCAGTTGGCTATGCATATTGCTGCGGCTGCACCTCAGTATCTTCGCCGCGAAGATGTTCCAGCTGAAGTGGTAGAGAAAGAGAAAGAGTTCATGCGCGCCAAAGCGCTTGAGAGTGGGAAGCCGGAAAAAATCCTGGAAAAGATTGTCAGCGGTCAGATTGATAAGTTCTTCAGCGAAATCTGTCTGTTGGAACAGTCCTTTGTTGTAGATCCGGATCTTAAAGTCAACGAGTTGCTGGAAAAGACCGCTAAAGAGGTTGGTGCAGAGGTGAACCTGCTTGACTTTGTGCGGTATCAGCTCGGCGAGGGCATTGAAAAGAAAGAATGCGACTTCGCTGCTGAGGTAGCAGAAATGACCAAGTAGTAACCAAGTGATAGTATGGTTTTCCCATTTTCCAACACACTGGACAAACTTTAGATTGAGGTATCAATGACTCGTCCTGAACCGCGCTATAAAACTATACTGCTCAAACTCAGCGGAGAAGCTCTGGCCGGGGAACACGGCTATGGTATCGATCCTGCAGTTATAGGCGGTATTGCTGCCGAAATTAAAGAGGTTATTGAACTCGGGGTACAGGTATCACTGGTAATTGGTGGCGGGAATATTTTTCGCGGAATTGCCGCCTCGGCCGCCGGGATGGACCGATCCAGCGCTGATTATATGGGGATGCTTGCCACCGTTATGAACAGTCTGGCGATGCAGGATTCTCTCGAAAAAATTGGAGTTAAAACCAGGGTTCAGTCAGCCATCGAGATGCGTGAAATAGCGGAGCCCTATATCAGGCGGCGCGCGGTCCGACATCTGGAGAAGGGGCGGGTGGTTATTTTTGCTGCCGGTACCGGAAACCCGTACTTTACGACAGATACTGCTGCAAGTCTGCGCGCTATGGAGATTGGCGCCGAGATAATCTTGAAGGCCACTAAGGTTGATGGTGTGTTCAATGCAGACCCGGCCCTGGATGCCGATGCGGTGAAATTTGCTTCCCTTTCGTATCTGGATGTGCTCAAACAGGGACTGCAGATCATGGATTCCACCGCTACATCTCTGTGTATGGATAACAAGCTGCCTATTCTGGTATTCAACCTTACGCAGAAGGGCAACATAAAGAAAGCAGTTCTCGGTGAGGATATTGGCACTATTGTAAAGGGGGAGTAGGTTATGTTTCAGGAGATAGAGAAACAGGCTAAGCAGGCGATGGAAAATGCAGTGGAAGCTCTGCGGCGTGAGTTCCGCCGGGTGCGAACCGGGCGTGCTTCCGCCGATATCCTCAATGAGGTGCGCGTTGATTACTATGGCTCCTCCGTGCCAGTAAGTCAGGTCGGAACAATCTCTGTGCCTGAGGCTCGCCTTATCACTATCCAGCCATGGGAGAAAAGCATTATTCCCGCCATTGAGAAGGCCATCTTTAAATCAGATTTAGGGCTTACCCCGACATCCGATGGCATCATGGTCCGTATCCCTATTCCACCCCTTACGGAAGAACGCCGCAAGGAGATGGTAAAACAGATCAAGGCCAAAACTGAAGATGCCAAAATCAGTATTCGCGGCGCGCGTCAGGATGCCAACACCAGTTTGAAAAAACTGGAGAAGGATAAAAAGATCACGGAAGATGAACTGAAGCGCGATGAAAAGCTGATCCAGGATTTGACCGATACCTATGTAAAAAGAGTGGATGAGGTTTTCAGCACCAAAGAAGACGAACTCATGGAAGTGTAAGTACACGGCATAGTTTGAAGATAAAAGGGGGGCTGTGAGCCCCCTTTTTTTTTCGCCTTTTTCACTGCTGCGGATAAAATTCCTGCCGGAGGATAATGAACGCTCAGGATTACACTTCTGGCAGAGTACTTGCTCCCAGGGACGCGAACATGTTAAAAGCTGACTACGGAAAGTTGTTTAGCATTTGGCCGTTATTCCCTGCATTAAAGCAGAGTTAAAGTAGGATTACAGTATGGATAGACCTGAACATATAGCTATTATAATGGACGGCAACGGACGCTGGGCGCGGCAGAACGGTTTACCCCGTTTTGCCGGGCATCAGGAAGGGGTTAAGACTGTCCGCCGCATTGTTCAGGAATGTTCACGTCTGCAAATCAAGTATCTGACCCTTTATGCTTTCAGTTCAGAAAACTGGCATCGTCCGGAACAGGAAGTGCATGCTCTTATGGGGCTGTTGGATACATATCTGACCAGTGAAATAGCGCTGCTGCAGAAAAACGACATCCGCCTGAACGTGATAGGCAATCTTGGACGTCTACCCGAAGAGTTACGCCATAAAGTGCAGGATAAATTGAGGCAGACTGAAAACAACACAGCCATGGTGCTGACCCTTGCCCTTTCCTACGGAGCACGTGACGAGATTGTCCGTGCCGCACGCTCTGTTTGTGCAGAAGTTGCGAAACATGGACTCGAACCTGAAGATATAGATGAAAAGATGTTTGCGTCCCATCTGGATACGGCCAGCATGCCTGATCCGGATATCCTTATCCGGACTAGTGGCGAACAGCGGGTAAGTAATTTCCTGCTGTGGCAGATAGCTTACTCCGAACTGTTTTATTGCTCCTGTTTCTGGCCGGAGTTCGGCACAGAACATCTGGAGGCCGTGCTGCAGGAGTATCAGAATCGTTGCCGTAGATTTGGACGGATCAACGGGGAAATATTTCCGCAGTAAACCTTCCAACTTAATAAAGGACTATCGTGCTACGGGATAGAATTATAACCGCACTTGTCGTTCTACCGCTGGTGGTTTTACTGACTTTATATGCTGGCACCGGCACTTTTTTCGCTGTTGCAGTGGGAGTTGTCGTCCTGGCGGTGTTGGAATGTCTGCACTTGTTCCGCCCTCAGGCCGACACAGAAGTTAAGATTCTGGTTGTTCTTGGTGGGGTTGGGCTGTTCAGCGTGGCGTGCTGGAACCCGGAGCGGTTTTATGGCGCCTGCAGCGTGGCTTTTATGCTGTTGGGGATATTCTACCTGTTTCGCTTTAAAGATATCATTCTGGTTATAAACGACTGCGCGGTAGTGTTACTGGTCTGGCTATATATCCCGCTGCTGTTGAGTTATGTGGTGTTGCTGCATGCTCAGCCAGACGGCCATAAGCTCGTTCTCCTGGTACTTTTTATGACTATGTTGTGTGATTCAAGCGCATATTTCGCTGGTACGCGCTGGGGGAAACATCGTCTGTATCCAGCGGTTAGCCCTAAGAAGAGTGTCGAAGGTGCATTGGGTGGTGTTTGTGGGGCGGTGCTGGCAGTTCTGGGGTCGAAATGGTTGTATATGCCGGAATTAAGCCTGGTAGCTGGGCTTGGCCTCGGGATTCTGGTTGGCATATTTGCCCAAATCGGAGATCTGTTCGAGTCATTATTGAAACGTTCGGCCCAAATCAAGGATTCAGGCCAGTTGTTTCCAGGACACGGAGGGATGCTTGACCGCTTGGACAGCCTTCTATTCTCTTTCCCGGTCGCCTATCTGTATGTCCGGCTGGTGCTTCAATGAAACGTAAACACATTGCAGTACTGGGCTCCACCGGTTCTATCGGTGTGAGCACCCTTGAGATTGTGCGTGCGTTCCCTGCCCGTTACACCATTGCCACCCTTGCGGCCGGCCGAAACATCAGGTTGCTTGAAGCACAGATTCGAGAATTTAGCCCCAGGCTGGTGTCGGTAGAGAGCAAGAATGATGCAACGGTATTGCGGCAACGGATTGCCGACCTTGATGTTGAAGTTGTGTCCGGGGTCGATGGTGTGCGACGGTGTGCCACCTGGGAAAGTGTTGAAATGGTTGTCTCCGCCATTGTCGGCGCTGCTGGCCTGGTGCCCACGTTGGCCGCTATTGATGCGGGGAAGGATATCGCCTTGGCAAACAAGGAGGTCCTCGTTGCCGCCGGTGAACTGGTGATGCGTGCAGTGAAAAAGCACGGTGTCAGGCTTCTTCCGGTAGACAGTGAGCACTCAGCGGTCTTTCAAGCGATGGCGGGGCAACGGAATGAGGATATTCGCCGGATCATCCTCACCGCCTCGGGCGGCTCTCTGTGGCACTGTAACCCTGAACAACTGGAGCACGCAACACCCCAGCAGGCTCTGGCGCACCCCAATTGGTCTATGGGACGCAAGATAAGTATTGATTCAGCCACTATGATGAACAAGGGGCTTGAAGTGATCGAAGCGGCCTGGCTGTTTGATCTTCCGGTGGAGTCTATTGATGTCCATATCCATCCCCAGAGCATTGTGCACTCGATGGTTGAGTATGTGGATGGGGCGGTTATGGCACAGCTCGGAGTGCCGGACATGAAAACACCGATAGCTTATGCGTTGGCCTGGCCCGAACGTCTGACCCTTAACCTTGAACCCCTTGATTTATGTAAATTGTCAGCGCTTACGTTTTGTCTCCCGGATAATAAACGTTTTCCATGCTTATACCTGGCATATCAGGCGATGCAGGCTGGCGGCGGCGCTCCAGTGGTTATGAATGCCGCCAACGAAATTGCGGTCGACGCTTTTTTGCACGAACAGATCGGATTTATGGATATTCCCAAGCTCATTCAAGAGGTGCTCGACAGTCTGGGGCACCAAGCTGTACATAATTTAGAAGAGATCCTGGACCTTGATTCACAGGCGCGCGCTAAAGCCAGAAGCCTGACCCGAATTTCACCATATAAGCGGAGTGTGTAGATGATTACGCTGTTAGCCGGCATCCTGATGTTGGGTGTACTGGTGTTTGTACATGAATTTGGACATTTCGCCGTTGCCAAATTAGCTGGAGTAAAGGTTCTGCGGTTTTCGTTAGGCTTCGGGCCTAAAATTATCGGCCGCACCTGGGGGGAGACCGAATATCAGATCAGCCTTATCCCGTTAGGTGGATATGTGCAGATGCTTGGCGAGGGAATTGGCGCAGACGGTGAAAGCATTGAGCTAGACCCGCAGGAGCGCCAGCGCAGCTTTGCCCACAAATCTGTTGGGCGCAGAATGGCTATTGTAGCCGCCGGGCCGCTGATGAATTTGCTCCTGCCGTTGCTGCTTTTACCCTGGGCCTATTTTATTGGGGTAAGTATCCCGGCATACTTAGAGGAACCGCCATGCGTCGGGTATGTTATTGAGGGTTCAGCGGCTTCGAAGGCTGGTTTTGCGGTAGACGACTGTATTGAGGCCTTAAATACATATGCGGTCTCAAGTTGGAATGATACCAATAAGGCCCTTATCCCAGCTGCTGGTGATGAGCTGGTATTCAAGACGCTGCGGGGGAATGAAACGCTGTACCTCAGGATTGACGCCGCCAGCAACAATCTCGAAGGGCTGCAGTCGCTGGGAATATTGCCACGCCAGGCTCCAATTATAGGCACACTCAGTTCTGGAATGCCTGCGCTTGCAGCTGGATTGCAGCAAGGTGATACCATTGTCAGTATCGGCAATGAAACGATCAGGTCCTGGTATGATCTCCATCGCGCAATTCAGAATTTAAACGGCGCTGAGACAGTCTTTGTCGTGGAGCGTCAGGGCTCTTACCTTTCTTATTCCATCACCCCCCAGTGGGATCAAAACCGGGAGGTCTGGATCGTTGGTATCACCCCGCAGCACCGAAGCGTCCAGCAGGAATATACGCTGCTTGGGTCGGTTCAGGCAGGTTTTGAACGCACCAAGGAGTTGATCTCCTTGACGGTTACATTTATTCGCAAGATGGTTGCGGGTAATGTTGCGACCGACAATATTGGTGGCCCGATCATGGTGATGCAGATCGCCGGACAGGCAGCGCAGACAGATCTGAGCACAATCCTGACGGTGTTGGCTTTTATCAGCATCCAACTGGGAATATTGAATTTATTGCCGGTGCCGGTACTCGACGGAGGCCACCTGATATTTTTTCTCTATGAGCTTATTTTCCGGCGTCCATTATCGTTAAGAGCACGAGAGGTAGCACAGCAGGTTGGTCTCGGGTTATTGCTTTTGCTCATGCTGCTGGCGTTCTACAATGACTTGGCCAGGTTGTTTCTGCAATAACTGGAACAGCGTAATCCGGCTACACTAACCGGTGCAGACAAACTGGCGGTGAGGACAGATGCAACAACTATTGCTGAGTTTTGATACATCCACACCATGTGGCAGTGTGGCTTTAGTAAGGGACACAGTGGTCCTGGCCGAATTTCGCCTCGAGGTAAAACATCGGCCCCACTCCGATTACATCCTGCGTTATGCCCGCCTGTTGCTGCAGGAGTGCGGGTATGCGCTGGGTGATGTGACAGGACTGTGTGTCGTACATGGCCCTGGTTCATTCACCGGCCTGCGTGTCGGCCTGGCGACGGTTCAGGGGCTGGCGCAAGGTTTGCGTCTGCCGGTATATCAGGCGTCGTCGCTTCTGGTTATGGGGTTTATGTACGGCCCTTCCCCCTGCCCGCAGTATTGTTTGCTCGATGCCCGCAAACGTGAACTCTATGGGGCGCGCCTGCAGTGGGACCACGAAGGACCGAGAATCGCGCAGATGTTTGTTTTGCCTCCCGCACAAGTGTGTGATCTTATAAACGCGCATACCGCCACCCACGCCGAAAAAGGGCCTGTTGTTTTGATCGGGCAGGGGGGAGGATTGTGGCGGGAGCTGTTCATCCAAAAGTGCCATGCGAATCTTTATTTTTCCGGCCCGACGGCACAGTATCCCTCTGCCGCAGGTGCCGCGCTGCTGCGGGGCCATTGCCCCGCGAGTGTCCCTGCTGTGCCCGTGAACAGTGTTCAGGCTGTGTACGTGCGCCCATCGGACGCTGAACTGCAAAATGGTGAAACAGCAGAGTGACAATAGCTGAAACTTCTTCCCCCCTTCGAATCAACAGAGTTGACATTTTGCCTGACACTTGGGTACTGTAAATGCATACATATATGCTTGTTTGGGTGACCCTAACGCAGGAGGTGTCTAGATGGATATGAGCCAGGATGAAATAGCTCAATTGACAGCAGAAAACCCTCATTTCAGGATGCTTTACGAACAGCATCAAGTGTTTGAAAAACAGTTGCGCAGATACGAAGAGAGTGTTTATCTGTCCACCCAGGAAGAGCTGGAACGCAAGAAAATCCAGAAACTCAAACTTGCAGGTAAAGATGAAATGAAGCAGATTTTGGCACACATCAGAGCACAGTAACTTGTGACTCTGATGCTCAGGCAGTGTATTAAAAGGGTTTGGGACTTCCCAAACCCTTTTTGTACTCTTGAGCTTTTTTTGTGCTACCAAATAATAGTATTTTACGCTCAAACCACAAGGTTCTTCTCTTTTGATCTTCGAGAGTCAGTATAAAGAGGGAACCCCTTGGTTTTATCGATAAAAAAGCTGGCATTCAGATTTAATTTTAATGGTTAACAGTGAGGACGCAGATGGGTAGATATAGATCAGCTACATCAGTATCAGGGAGAAATATGGCCGGTGCCAGAGCGCTGTGGCAGGCTACCGGGGTAGAGAAGGGCGATTTCGGTAAGCCGGTAGTGGCAGTGGTCAATTCCTTTACCCAGTTTGTTCCAGGGCATGTCCATTTAAAAGATTTGGGTCAGCTTGTTGTTACGCAGGTTGAAAAACATGGCGGTATTGCCAAAGAATTCAACACTATGGCCATATGTGACGGAATCGCCATGGGGCACGGAGGCATGCTCTACAGCCTCCCCTCACGGGAGCTGATAGCCGATACCGTGGAGTACATGGTAAATGCACACTGCGTCGATGCCATGGTGTGTATCTCAAACTGCGACAAGGTTACGCCGGGGATGCTTATGGCCTCCATGCGTCTGAATATTCCCACAATATTTGTAACCGGAGGACCAATGGAAGCCGGGCATGCCAGCATCGGTGGAAAGGATGCGGCCCTTGACCTGGTTGATGCAATGGTTGCTGCGGCGGATTCTGATGTAACTGATGCTGAGGTTGAACTGTACGAAAAGCACTCATGCCCTACCTGTGGTTCGTGTTCCGGGATGTTTACCGCAAATTCTATGAATTGTTTGACCGAAGCGTTGGGGATGAGTTTTCCCGGCAATGGAACATTGCTGGCGACACACGTAGAGCGAAAGCAGCTTTTTTTGCAGGCCGGTGCGGAGATAGTCACCTTGGCCAGACGCTGGTATGAGCAGGACGACGCTTCAATTCTGCCACGCTCCATTGCCACTTTTGCCGCCTTTGAAAATGCCATGCGTCTCGATATCGCTATGGGAGGTTCGACTAATACCGTTCTGCATCTGCTGGCTATCGCGCATGAGGCTGAAGTTGATTTTACCATGCAGAACATCAATGAATTGTCCCGTCAGACCCCGAACCTGTGCAAGGTGGCACCGGCAGTGCAGCGCTACCATATTGAGGATGTACATCGAGCCGGGGGAATTTTCGCAATTTTGGGTGAACTCGAGCGCGCCGGGTTGTTAAATCGCGATGTGAACACCATCCATGCAAAAACCTTGGGAGATGCACTCGAAATCTGGGATTTGCGCCGCACTGATTCCACCACGGTTAAAAATATGTACCTGGCCGCTCCAGGGCGCAGACACAACCTGGAGCCGTTCAGCCAGAATACGCGCTGGCCTGATGCAGATCTTGATCGGCAGCATGGCTGTATCCGCTCTGTGCAGTATGCATATAGTAAGGATGGAGGCTTAGCGGTTTTGTATGGGAATGTGGCTCCAGAGGGCTGTATTGTCAAAACTGCGGGAGTGGACGATTCAATTCTTACATTTTCCGGTCCGGTTAAAATTTATGAGAGCCAGGAAGAGTCCATTGACGCTATTTTAAACGGCGAGGTGGTAGGGGGTGATGTTGTAATTATCCGCTACGAAGGCCCGAAAGGGGGGCCTGGAATGCAGGAGATGTTATATCCCACCAGCTACCTTAAATCCAGAGGCCTTGGCAAAGCGTGTGCGCTGGTGACTGACGGACGCTTTTCCGGTGGCACTTCAGGGCTCTCCATAGGGCATGTCTCGCCGGAAGCGGCTGAACAGGGGCCTATAGCGCTGCTCGAACCCGGTGATATCATCGATATCGATATTCCGGCTAGAACTATTGATGTCCGTCTAACTCCGCAACAGTTGAGCGAACGCAAGCAACAGATGCAGCAGCGTGGAGAACATGCATGGAAACCGGCACAGCGTCAACGGGAAGTGAGCAAAGCGCTGCAGGCCTATGCCGCGTCCACCACAAGTGCCGCACAGGGCGCGGTGCGGGATGTGACTCAACTACACAGAAAATAAGCAGGTAAACGTTGGTAGAATTGGCAATTGATTGTGTAACTGCACCACTGGCGGATAGTATCGCATAAACCTTAAAGTATAATTGCAACTCAACTGTACAATGGACAGTTTTCTGGAGGTGAAACGGTGAAAAAAACAGGTTCCCAGATATTGCTTGAATGTCTGCAGCTCGAAGGGGTTGAGACTATTTTCGGCTACCCAGGTGGTACAGTTATCAATCTGTATAATGATCTGATGGATACGCCTATAAATCATATTCTTACGCGGCACGAACAGGCTGCGGTACACGCTGCAGATGCGTATGCGCGTTCAACCGGTAAAGTTGGAGTTGCGCTCGCAACCAGCGGGCCAGGTGCGACCAATACCGTAACCGGGATAGCAACCGCCCACATGGATTCTACCCCTATGGTGATTATAACGGGGCAGGTTCCTACCCCACTTATCGGGAATGACGCATTCCAGGAAGCCGATATAATTGGGATCACACGCCCAATCACCAAACATAATTACCTGGTCCGTGACGTAAAGGACTTGGCTCGAATTGTAAAGCAAGCGTTTCATATCGCCCGTACTGGGCGTCCGGGTCCAGTGTTGATTGATCTGCCTAAGGATGTTCAGGTGGCCAGTACTACGTTTTCATATCCCGATACGGTCGAAATGCGCGGCTACAAGCCCACAATTACCCCCAATCCACGTCAGTTGGATAAAGCGGTGGAGATGATTCTGGCCGCGCGCAAGCCGGTGCTGTATGTTGGCGGCGGTGCTACCCTGTCCGATGTCGACAAGGAGCTCATGGCATTGGCAGAGGCTATCCAGGCACCGGTTACAACGACTCTGATGGGGATGTCGAGCTTTCCCAGAAGACATCCGCTTTCGTTAGGGATGCTGGGGATGCACGGCACTTTTTACGCTAACATGGCGGTAACCAACTCCGACCTTCTTATAGCTCTCGGGGCAAGATTCGATGACCGCGTCACCGGCAAAATTGCTACATTTGCCCCTAACGCCAAAATTATCCATGTTGACGTCGATCCTACCTCCATTAAAAAGAATGTCCGGGTAGATCTGCCTGTTGTAGGAGTATTGCCCAAGGTTCTGCCCGGTCTGCTTGAACGTCTGCAGAAAAACGCCGCGGCATTAGAACGCGTCGTGGCCGCATCACAGCCGTGGCGCGATCAGGTAGATGAGTGGAAAGAGCAACATCCGATGGCATACAAAAATACCAAGACCACCATAAAGCCGCAGTATGTTATCGAGAAATTGTGTGAGCTCACCGCTGACGATGCCATTATTACCACCGAGGTTGGACAACATCAGATGTGGACAGCCCAGTTCTATGATTTTTCCGTGCCCCGCACTTTTATTACCTCCGGTGGACTGGGCACGATGGGTTTTGGCCTTCCCGCTGCACTTGGCGCCCAAGTAGCTTTCACTGGGCGCCAAGTTATCGACATCTCCGGGGATGGTTCCTTTCAGATGAATTCGCAGGAGCTGGCAACCCTGGTGCAGTACCGTTTACCGGTCAAAATAGTAATACTGAACAATAATTTCCTTGGAATGGTGCGCCAGTGGCAGCAGCTCTTTTTCGATAAACGTTACAGCCAGACCTGTATGGAACTGCCGATAGATTTTATAAAGCTGGCTCAGGCTTATGGTGCGGAAGGCTTCCGCGCCACTAAACCCGAAGAGGTAGAAAAAGTTCTGCGTCAGGGGCTGGAGACTCCAGGTCCGGTAATTATGGAATTCAAGGTAGCGCGGGAAGAAAATGTTCTGCCTATGGTACCAGCAGGGGCCGGACTCAACGAGATGGTTCTGGCTTCATAGTAACTATAAAAGGTGGGGGTTCTTACATGAGACACACAATTTCAATTCTGGTAGAAAATGAGTTCGGAGTTTTACCGCGCGTGTCCGGGCTGTTTTCCGGGCGTGGGTTCAATATAGAGAGCCTTTCAGTGGCGCCGACGCTGGATGAAACCATATCTCGTATGACCATTGTTACCTATGGTGATGACCGTATCCTGGAGCAGATCACCAAACAACTGAATAAACTGGTTGACGTTATAAAGGTTATTGATTTCACCGACCAGCCGTTTGTGGAACGGGAAATGGCGATGGTGAAAATTACAGCTGACATGCAGACTCGAGCAGAGATTTTACGGATTGTAGATATTTTCAGGGCTAACGTGGTAGATGTCACGCCGCGCTCATATTCCATCGAAGTTACTGGAGCTCCAGGTAAAGTTGATGCCATGATTGAGCTTCTGCGCCCCATGGGCTTGAAAGAGATCGTTCGCTCCGGCCCTATCGTCCTTGGACGTGGCCCCAAAGCCTGGAAAAATGAAGACTGATAAATTCTATGGGCTAAGGATGGTTATAACTGCGGGTCTTTCCTGCATGCACCGGCAAGACCCGGTTTATCATCTGTACACCTAAGGTAGCTGCAGGCAAAAACTTTGCCGTAAAGATTATGATGGTGTATATTGGCGCAGTTTTGATGGATCTTTGGTTGAAAAACTTGCGTACAGCGAAATCACAGGATGGAATAAATGCGAAATCAGAATCAGCCCGTGGTCGTAGAAGGTTATCCCTTTATTGGTTTGTTTGCGTTTGTAACCTTGGTATTTTCCCTGCTGGAGTGGAGTTTTCTGGCGGTTATTTTTTTGTTACTGACCCTGTTCACGGTTTATTTTTTCCGCAACCCAGATCGCACTATTCCCCAGGACGACAATATTGTGGTTGCCCCCGCGGATGGCAAAGTGGTGTATGTCGGCAAGGTCAGGGAAGACAGATTTTTGCATGAGGAAGTGTACAAAGTCAGCATTTTTATGTCAGTTTTCAATGTACACGTCAATCGGGTGCCGGTTTCTGGAACCGTGCTTGACCAGTTCTACACCAAAGGTGGTTTTATAAACGCGTCTCTGGATAAAGCGAGCACTGAGAACGAACAGGCTGGGATGCTTATTGAGGACAGCCATAAAAATAAATTTCTGGTGGTTCAGATAGCGGGATTGATAGCACGCCGTATTGTTACATATCCGATAACTGGAGCCGTGCTGGAGCGCGGCCAGCGCTATGGTCTTATCCGCTTTGGTTCGAGGGTCGATCTCTACATGCCGGCCAATGTACAACTGCAGGTAAGTCTAGGCGATCGTTGTGTTGGTGGTGAAACAATATTGAGCAGGTTAGGATGATTGAAGACATCGATGTAAAGCGCGGAAGTCTGCGCAAGGGGGTTTATATACTCCCGAATCTTATCACCACGGGCGGGCTGTTTGCCGGGTTTTACGGCATTATTGCCAGCATGCAACAGGCTTACCATGTCGCAGCGTGGTTTATTCTTATTTCAGCAGTTTTTGATGTGTTGGATGGCAAAATAGCTCGTCTTACTGGAACCACAAGTCGCTTCGGGGTGGAGTACGATTCTCTTTCCGACCTGGTTGCCTTTGGAGTCGCACCCGGAATTTTAATGTATTCCTGGGCGCTTGAGCCCTTTGGACGCCTGGGCTGGCTTGCTGCGTTTTTATATGTGGTCTGCGGTGCGTTGCGCCTGGCACGTTTTAACGTTCAGGCCAATACGGTGGAATCCAAAAACTTTGTCGGACTGCCTATCCCCGCAGCCGCCTGCACCGTTGCTGCTTGCGTCCTTCTATTCTACTATCTGGGGGGTGCCGGCACCATCCGGATGGTGTCCGTGGTGATTCTTATTTATGCTCTTGCGGCTTTAATGGTCAGCAACATAACGTTTTATTCCTTCAAGGATCCAGCCCTGTTCAAACGGCGCCCTTTCTGGAATCTGGTGCTGGCGGTTTTTATCATTTTGATAATAGTGGCGCGCCCCGAAATAATGATTTTTGTTATTTGCCTGATCTATACTCTGTTTACCCCAATCTTGGCGGGGTTGGCGCAGTTGCGCAGGTATAGAAAACGCCGCACCCGGGTTTAGCCGGGCAGAACCCGGTTTGCCCTCAGTGAAAAAACGTTGTTGCAGGAGAATTCGGGGTTAAATTCATTGACTCGGACGTAGTGGTAAGCTAGAAATATAAGAAGCTTAAAGGCTGTGAAGAGGAGTAGTAGGTGTCTAGGCTCTGTCGAGAGAACCGGCGGTTGGTGTGAGCCGGAACAGAGCAGCATTGAACTCGCCTCGGAGCTGCGGTGATGAACTTCAGTCAGGCCTATTGCCTTGACATGGACCTCGACATGGACTAGTTGCCGCCGTAAAGCCGGCGTTATCGGCTAATTAAGCACCCCCCATAAAAGAGATAACCGCAGCAGTTGTTCTGAAGCCGTTGTCTCGTTGGGTTTCCGTAGAGTTTCTATGGATGATGGGGGGTGGAATCAGGGTGGTACCGCGAAGCATTCAAGCTCTCGCCCCTGTATTAACCATACAGAGGCGCGGGCTTTTTTTGTTTGTGCCCAAAAGCTACTGCAGCAGATGTTTATTTTTGAGAGGAGGTGGTTATGTGGAATCGGACCTAAGTGACCTTACTGTTCAGAGGTTTGGTGTTACAGCACTTAATGCACGTTTCATACGCCGCCTGCACACACAGTCGCAGTAGGCACAACGTTCAGGAGAAATACGATGAGTGATAGAAAAAAAATAATTATTTTTGATACGACGTTACGTGACGGAGAGCAATCGCCTGGCGCTAGCATGACTATAGATGAAAAGCTGCGCATCGCGGCACAGCTTGAGAAAATGAACGTAGACGTCATAGAGGCTGGCTTTCCTATTGCGTCTCCGGGAGATTTCGAGGCGGTCAAGCGCATTGCACAGACGATTAAGGGGCCGCAGATATCCGGACTTGCGCGCGCCAGTGATGCAGATATAGATCGCGCATGGGAAGCCCTGCAATATGCGGGAGAGCGCGGGCGAATCCATACTTTTATTGCCACCAGCGATATCCATATGAAGTACAAGCTCAAGATGAGTGAGGATGAAGTGGTTGAGGCAGCGGTTAAGGCGGTAAAGCGCGCGGTGGGCTATACCCGTAACGTTGAATTTTCCGCAGAAGACGCCGTGCGCACCAAGCTTCCGTTTCTGGCGCTGGTGATAGAGGCAGTGATAGAAGCAGGGGCCAGAACTGTTAACATCCCTGACACCGTCGGGTATACAATACCATCGGAATACCGTGAAATAATATCCTATCTTAAGAACAATGTGCCAAATATAGGGCAGGCGGTTATCTCGGTACACTGTCACAATGATCTCGGTCTTGCGGTGGCCAACTCTCTGGCGGCTGTACAGGCAGGGGCTGGTCAGGTAGAGTGCACCATTAATGGTATCGGAGAGCGTGCCGGCAACTGCTCACTCGAAGAAATAGTCATGACCTTGCGGACCAGGCAGGATATCCTCCCATATACTACAGATGTTGTGACTGAACACATCTACGCCACAAGTCGCTTACTGGCTACCGTTACCGGTCTTCAGGTGCAGGCGAATAAGGCGGTAGTAGGCGCCAACGCTTTTGCGCATGAAGCAGGAATCCATCAGCATGGCGTGATGATGGATAAGTCAACTTACGAAATCATGACCCCGGAATCGATCGGCTTGAATCAAAACAAGCTGGTGCTGGGCAAACACTCCGGACGCCATGCGTTTATCAAGCGGTTGCAGGATTTGGGCTACAGCCTCTCGAAAGAGGATATTCAGAAGGCCTTTGTCCGTTTTAAGGACCTTGCGGATATGAAGAAGGAAATATTCGATGAGGATCTGGATGCAATCATAGCCGACGAAATTATTCGCGTCCCGGAATGCTATAAGTTGTTGCAGATAAATGTGTCGTCCGGCTCTTTTGCGGCACCCACCGCAACGGTGCAGATGGAGGTGGATGGCAAAGTGGTCAAACGGGCTGAAATGGGTGATGGGCCGGTAGATGCAACCTTCAAGGCGATTAAAGCCTTGACCGGAACCGATGCGCATCTGTTGCACTTCTCAGTAGGAGCTATCACCGGCGGTACCGATGCCCTGGGAGAGTGCACCGTGCGTCTTGAAAAGGACGGGCGTGAGCAGCTGGGGCAGGGAGCACATTCAGACATCATTGTAGCGGCGGCCAAGGCATACATAAACGCTCTGAATAAGATTGCCTCTATTCGTACGCGGATGGAGCTCAATATATAGCTGAAGATGTGAATTTGAACATATGAACTGAGCGCACAGGGATTAGCCTTAGATGTTATCCTTCAGTTCAGGATGTATTTCACTATGGTTTTTCGCTATAGTGACGCAGTGGAAAAGCAGGACGTTCTCAATAAGGTAACGTCCTGCTTTGTGTTTGCCCGGGGGCCACCCCGAGTGTTGACGTTGAGTGTATACAGATAAATGCAGGAGAGATATATGGGTAAGACAATCGCAGAGAAAATTTTTGCCGCACATCTGAGGGATGAACCCTTCGCAGGGACTAAAGTCCTTAACCTTGATTGTGTGCTGTGCCATGAAATCACAACCCCGATAGCTATTGCTGATCTTGAATGGCGGGGCAAAGATCGGGTGTTTGATAAAAACAAAATTAAAGCTGTAATCGATCACGTTACGCCATCTAAAGACACCAAAACTGCAATACAGGCTCAAATGATTCGTGACTGGGCGCGGCGGCATGAGCTGCCGGATTTTTTTGATGTGGGGAGAAACGGGGTCTGTCATGCGCTGTTTCCGGAGAAAGGCTTCATTCGTCCGGGCTTTACCGTAATTATGGGTGATAGCCACACCTGTACCCATGGTGCGTTTGGTGCTTTTGCCGCCGGAGTTGGAACCACGGATCTGGAAGTTGGTATTTTAAAAGGGGTATGCGCGTTTCGACAGCCTGCCACTATCCGGGTGAATCTGCGCGGCAACCTTGCGGATGGGGTATATTCTAAAGACGTTATTCTGCATGTAATTGCCACGCTTGGAGTTGGCGGTGCCACTGATGCAGTGTTGGAATTCGCTGGCCCAGTGGTGGATGCCATGAGTATGGAAGCGCGCATGACCCTGTGCAACATGGCCATAGAGGCTGGCGCTACCTGTGGTATCTGTATGCCCGATGTAATAACTGCCGAATATCTGTGGCCATTTATCCAGGATGAATATCCGAACCTGGAGGCTGCCGTGGAAGACTTCAGGCGCTGGCATTCAGACGCTGATGCCGAGTATAAGCAAATTATCGATTTTGATCTTTCTGATCTGGAGCCGCAGGTTACCTGCGATTTCAAGCCGGATTGCGTTAAACCTGTCGGGGAGATGGCGGGGATCAAGGTTGATCAGGTATATATCGGCACCTGTACCAACGGGCGCATCGAGGATCTGCGTGTGGCGGCTAAAATACTTGATGGGCGTACTGTTGCCGATTCGGTGCGTGGAGTTCTGTCTCCCGCGACGCCGAAGATCTTCAGTCAGGCTATGGAAGAGGGACTGATTCAGATTTTCATGCAGGCCGGATTTTGCGTCACCAACCCCACTTGCGGTGCCTGTCTGGGTATGAGCAACGGGGTATTGGCTCCCGGCGAAGTGTGCGCCTCGACCAGTAACCGTAATTTCAACGGGCGTATGGGAAAGGGTGGCATGGTGCACCTGATGAGCCCCGCGACGGCCGCTGCCACCGCGATAACCGGAGTTATAACTGACGCGCGCACCTTGTAGGCTGGGGTTTGTCTGGAATTTTTCGATGGAAATTATTTAAAGTATATGGATGGATTTATGGAAAAGATTTTCAAAGGACCAGCAATTTTTCTTGATCGCAACGATATAAATACCGATGAGATCATTCCGGCAAGGTACCTTACAGAGGTAACTAAAGAGGCTCTGCGGCCATATATGCTGGAAGATCTCAAACTCGAAGGCTTTGATCCGACCGGAGATGAAATAAAGAACGCCCGTGTCGTTGTTACGCGGGAAAATTTCGGCTGCGGGTCTTCGCGTGAACATGCACCGTGGGTGTTTGAGGTCAATGGTGTCCACACCATTATCGCGCAGAGCTATGCGCGCATTTTTCGCCAAAATATGTTTAATGGCGGGATGCTCGCTATTGAACTCCCCGAAAAGGATATTGATGCCTTGTTTGCACTGCAGGAAAAGGGCTCTGTCTGTATAGATGTTGATGTTGACACCCAGTTGATCCATGCCAGGGCAGGGGAGGATAGCAGTGAATTCCACTTTGAAATTTCAGAGTTTGACAAAGCCCTGGTTAAAGCTGGAGGCTGGGTGGAATTTGCCGATGCCCGCTATTGATTGACTGGCTTTCCTGCCTACGCGTTTAACCCTTGCCTTGAGTGTGCCATTCGTGCCACATATGGTGAGCCAATGATGGCACATGTCTGGGGTTATCACCGGTGGCAGAGCTGAAATGGTTTGACATTTATCCTGTAACACCACAATTTGTTGCCCAGCGCATGTTTGCCCTGTCTGGTGCGGTTTACTGAATTAATGGTTTTTTTGATCTGGAGCCATACCCGTACAGGCTGTGTAGGTGGGTTTATATTTGATGTTAATTATTGATTGATCAGGTTAGTTAGGAGAGAGAAGTGGCGAATAATTCGTGGAAAATAGCTGTACTCCCCGGCGACGGGATTGGTCCTGAAGTGATGGACGAAGCGCTCAAGGTCCTGGATGTGGTCGCAGCAAAGTTCGGAGCCAGTTTTGCATACACGCACGCTCATGTTGGTGGCGCCGGGATAGACAATGAAGGTAAGGCATTGCCCGATGCAACGGTGGATTTATGTAAGGCTTCTGATGCGATCCTGTTTGGAAGTGTTGGGGGACCGAAGTGGGAATCACTGCCACCGGACGAGCAACCTGAGCGTGGAGCCCTGCTCCCGTTGCGCAAAATTTTCGGTCTGTTCTGCAATTTACGTCCCGCTATAATATTCCCGGCCCTGACCGGCAGTTCGTCCCTCAAGGAATCTGTCATCGAGGGTGGCTTTAATATCCTGGTGGTGCGTGAACTCACCGGAGGGATATATTTTTCCGAACCAAAGGGGATCGAGATCCGGGGCGGGGTGCGGTGTGGATATGACACCATGCTCTACACCGAGCCGGAGATCGAACGGATAACCAAGGTAGCTTTTGAAGTGGCCAGAAAACGGGGCAAGAAGGTGTGCAGTATCGATAAGGCCAACGTCCTGTCCACCTCTGTCCTCTGGCGCGAGGTTGTTGCCAGAGTCGCAAAAGATTATCCGGATGTGGAATTGAAGCATATGTACGTGGACAATGCCTCGATGCAGCTGGTGCGCTGGCCGAAACAGTTTGATGTAATGCTGTGCGGTAATATGTTTGGCGATATAATCTCTGACGAGGCCGCGATGCTCACCGGGTCGTTGGGGATGCTTCCATCTGCGTCTCTTGCTGAAGGGAGCTTCGGCATGTATGAGCCATCCGGGGGCAGTGCGCCGGATATTGCCGGCCAGGGGATAGCTAATCCTATTGCGCAAATACTATCTGCCGCAATGATGTTACGCTATTCGTTCAATATGCCAGAAGCCGCGACTGCGGTGGAAAAAGCTGTAGAAGATGTTCTGAATCAAGGATATCGCACTGGGGATATCCATCAAGGAACGCAGAATGAGATCAAGGTCAACACGGTGCAGATGGGTGATGCCATAGTAAAGGCACTAGCTTGAACTTGAATGTTAATAAAAATCACAGATTTAGGTAAAGGATAGAGACAATGAGAGTAGGGTTTGTTGGTTGGCGTGGCATGGTTGGCTCCGTTCTCATGCAACGGATGCAGGAAGAGAATGATTTTGCGGCACTGGATCCGGTATTTTTCTCAACCTCACAGGTGGGGCAAAAAGCTCCTTCACATCCCCCCTTTAATGGAGGTATGCTGGAGGATGCGGCAGATATCGACGCGCTGAAGCGGCTGGATGCCATCGTTACTTGTCAAGGGGGTGACTATACCAAGGCGGTACATGGGAAATTGCGCCAGGCGGGATGGGGTGGTTACTGGATCGATGCGGCCAGCACCCTGCGCATGGATTCTGGTGCAGTGATAATTCTCGATCCGGTAAACCGTTCTGTCATTGACACTGCCATGAGTAGCGGGCAGAAGGACTTTATTGGCGGCAACTGCACCGTAAGTTTGATGTTGATGGCCTTGGGCGGTTTGTTTCGTGCCGATGCGGTTGAATGGGTATCGTCTATGACATATCAGGCTGCATCTGGAGCCGGTGCCCCCAACATGCGTGAACTGCTGGCGCAGATGGGGGTGTTGAACGACTCTGTCGCCGATCTGTTGCAGGATCCCGGCTCAGCTATTCTCGATATTGACCGCAAAGTGACATCTACACTGCGTGGAGATCAGCTGCCGGTGGCTGAATTTGGCTATCCCCTTGCGGGGAGTGTGCTGCCGTGGATAGACCGTGAAGTTGAAGATGGGCAAAGTCGCGAAGAGTGGAAGGGCTATGCCGAAACCAACAAAGTCCTGGGGCTAAAACTACCTGTCCCTGTAGATGGAATATGTGTCCGTGTCGGGGCCATGCGCTGCCATGCCCAGGGTCTGACCATCAAGCTCAGACGGGATATCCCCATAGACGAGGTTGAGCACATGCTTGCCGAAGGCAACGCCTGGGTAAAGTTGATCCCCAACACCAGGGCTGCAAGCCTGGCAGAGCTTACCCCGGCGGCGGTTTCCGGTACCATGAATATCCCCGTAGGTCGGGTACGTAAGATGAAGATGGGGCCGGAATATCTGTCGGCATTCACCTGTGGCGACCAGTTACTCTGGGGCGCAGCCGAACCACTGCGGCGGATGGTACGTATTCTACTGGAGAGACGGTAGGGAAGATTCAATCTATTCTGTAGAGTAAGCTGCGGGTCGACCCATGGTCGACCCGCCTTGCGTTTAACCTGAAGTGACGGACAAAAGTAAATATGCAGTATAATATTGTTGTGGTAGGTGCTACCGGCCAGGTTGGCGGTCAGGTAATCCGGGAGCTTGAAGCGCGCGCATTTCCGGTTGGAAAACTGCTTGCCTTTGCTTCTGAGGAATCTGCAGGGGAAAGTGTAGAGTTTTGCGCCGAAATGGTGCTGGTTCAGCGCTTGGATGAAACCGCCTTTATCGGGGCGGACATTGTGTTTTTTTGTGTCCCGGAACATGTATGCTCTGCCCATCTGCCCCAGGCAGAGAAACAGGGAGCTTTCTGTATAGATTTAAGTGGAGCCGCCCGGCATGCTGCCGCGCCATTTATAGTTTCTGAGCTCTGCAGTACGCAGCAGTTGAAATCCTTGACAACGGTGGTGAGTCCCCCTGTTGCAGCAATTCAGGCTGCACTTCTTCTGACCCCTCTGCAGGTGAAATTCGGAATAAAAGAGGTGACTCTCACTGTGCTGCAAAGCGCCTCATCCCTTGGTGGTTGGGGAGTGAATGCACTGCGCAACCAGAGCGGAGCGCTTTTGAACGGGCGTCCTCTGGATGGTAAGGATTTGCCTGTAGATGCCCCCGCGCAGCTGGCATACAACCTCACCCCAGTCAGTGATGGAGGAGATGTCTATCCTGGCGTTGATGCCATCTGCAGTGCGCTGTGTCAGCTGCTGGGACAGCCTGAGATCTCCTGTGCCGCCGAACTTCTTCAGGCTCCAATTTTTTATGCTAACGGTTTAAGTGTAATGTGCACTGTTGCTGCCGAAGTTGATGCTGAAGTGGTATCTGCCTGCCTTTTGTCTCAGGCAGGAGTGAACGTTGTCAGTACCCCACTTATGCGCGAATTCGGCACCAGCACAGCGCCACAATATACCGAAGTACCGGTAATCGTTACCCGGGTGGCGAATAAGCAGCACATCACTCTGTGGTCGGTCATTGATAACCTGCGCAAAGGCAGTGCCTTAAATGCGGTGCAGATAGCAGAGACGTTTATCGCATGACTATAAGTCTCTACACTCTCACATCAGGAGAAAACATTTACTGTGCCCCGTGTTTGTTTGACCATAGAATATGATGGCACCGCCTACCATGGTTGGCAAATACAGCCGAATACACAGGGGCGCACTATTCAGGCCATCCTTGAAGAGGCCCTTGAAACGGTGATTAAGCACCCGGTAAGGCTGTATTCATCTGGACGCACCGATGCCGGGGTCCATGCCGTGGGAATGAAAGCGCACTTCGATACGGAAACACGTTTGCCGTTAAGTGCCTACCTGCAGGGGGTCAATTCACATCTGCCACAGGACATTGCCGTTGTAGCAGCTGCGTTTGGTCCGGACAACTTTCACGCACGTTTCGATGCACTGAAAAAACACTACCGCTACCGCATATATACGGCGTATATGCGCTCCCCGTTGCAGCGTCTCTACGCCTGGCATGTTCCGACACAACTCGATGTTGACGCAATGCGCGCTGCTGCGGCGCTGCTGGTAGGCAGACATGACTTCGCCGCTTTCAGATCCAGCTCATGTGTGGCGGCAACGACGGTGCGCACCCTTGAATCGATCACAATTGACGTGCAAGATGACTTCATATTAATTGATGTAGTTGGGGACGGATTTTTGAAAAACATGGTGCGGATAATAACTGGTGCACTCTATGCGGTTGGCACGCATAAAGTTGCAGCTGACGCTATCGACACTATGTTGAAATCAAAAGTCAGGCCACTTTCGATCATAACAGCTCCGGCCTGTGGATTGTGCCTGATGCAGGTTTACTATAAAAACTCGGGAATATGTACGTAAAGTGCTTGACGTAGCAGCACATATTCGCTATCTTTTGCCCTTCTGTGAGCCCCGAACAGCTACGCAGAATTTATATACATACGAGAGGATAACAATGAGCACGCAAACAGTTAAAGAAAAAGAGATCGAGCGCAACTGGTATATCATCGATCTGGGTGGCAAAGTACTTGGGCGGACCGCCACAGAGATTGCGCGTATACTCCGAGGTAAGCATAAACCGATCTATTCACCCAGCGTGGATACCGGTGATTTTGTGGTTGTTACTAATGCCGGAAAGCTGCTCCTGACTGGCAATAAAATCAACGACAAGATGTATTACCATCACACCGGGTATCCTGGAGGCATTCGCTCAATTAATGCCGCACAGCAACTGGAAAAAAAGCCGGAAGATTTGGTTTTCAAGGCCGTTAGAGGCATGTTGCCCAAAAACAGATTGGGGCGCCAGATGCTGAAAAAGCTGAAGGTTTATGCCGGCTCTGAGCATCCACATGCAGCTCAGAAACCCAACGTACTTGAGATTCAATAGCGCAGGAGATTGACAGAATATGGCTGAACAGTGTTTTAGCGCCACCGGCAAACGAAAAACATCCGTTGCACGTGTAAGGATGAAGTCGGGTAATGGCAGTATTGTGGTAAATAAGCAGGATTATAACGATTATTTCGGGCGCGAAACCTCCAAAATGGTTATTCGTCAGCCCCTTGAACTGACAGATATGCTTGGCAAGTATGACGTATTGGTCAGCGTAAGTGGTGGTGGCCCTTCAGGTCAGGCAGGTGCAATTAAGCATGGTATTACCAAGGCTTTACTTGCAATAGATAGCGAGCTGCGCCCTGTTTTGAAGAAGGCAGGATTCATCACGCGGGATAGCCGTATCAAAGAACGGAAAAAATATGGCCGTGCCGCTGCCCGCCGTAGTTTCCAGTTCTCGAAACGTTAATACTTTTATCTGTAGTTGCTTTAACTGTAGATAGCTTTATTGAATATAAAAAGGGCGGCCATAGGGCCGCCCTTTTTATATTGTACTCGTTGAATCCGTTATCGCGTCAAATTGGATACAGACGCACAGTTGAACCATACTGGAGTAAAAACAATGCTGAATGTAGCTGTTGTTGGTGCCACTGGATACACCGGAGTTGAATTGGTAAGATTATTGCTTCGACATCCACAGGTCAAAATCGCTGCCCTGACTTCACGTCAATATGCTAATGAGCACTATGCGCAAATCTTTCCATCGATGGCCGGCCACCTTGATATTGTGTGTACAGAGTTTGACGCAGAAGAATTGGTGAAGCGGAAAGTAGATATTGTCTTCACTGCAGTACCGCATAAAACGGCAATGGAGGTTGTTCCATCGTTGCTGGAGCATAACATCCGGGTTGTCGACCTATCCGCAGATTATCGCTTGCGTGATGTTGCTGTATACGAACAATGGTATCAACCACACACCAGCCCTGATTTGGCAAAAGATGCGGTATATGGGTTGCCCGAGTTGTACAGAAGTAAAATTGGGGCAGCTAAACTGGTGGCGAACCCAGGCTGTTATCCCACCAGCATCGCAGTGGCGCTGGCTCCATTGCTGCATGAAGGTCTTATAAAGGCAGACGGTCTTATCCTCGATAGCAAATCCGGCGCAACCGGAGCGGGTCGCAGTGCTAAAACCAGCGGTCTGTTTTGCGAAGTTAATGAGGGTTTCAAGGCGTATGCCATAGCAAGCCACCGGCATACACCTGAAATTGAGCAAACCCTGAGTGATCTCAGTGGTGCTGCGGTAAAGGTCAACTTTACACCACATCTTCTGCCGCTAAATCGTGGGATCTTATCCACATGTTATGCCTTGATGAAGGCTGGCGTTACCCGGGCTCAAGTTGACGCTGCATTTGAGACATATTACGCGAGCGAACCCTTTGTACGCCTGTGCCATGGCGGTAACCTGCCTAATACAGCATATGTACAGGGAAGTAATTTTGTAGATCTGGGCTGGGTGGTGGACGCTAGAACCGAGCGGGTTATCGTTGTAAGCGCAATTGACAATCTGGTCAAAGGTGCCGCCGGCCAGGCCATCCAGAATATGAATATCATGTATGGTCTGGACGAAAGTGCCGGCCTGGCTGTTGTTCCTCTGTTTCCTTAGTTGTACGATTGAGAGGTTTCTGTTAATACTTGCCCCTGGTTGCATTAAAGATATACACTGACGTAATGAGTAGGTATCATACATTGAGTTGAAGCGCTCTTATTCATAGCCAAGGTTAATTTTACCATGGTTTTATCAACTTCTAACTGACGATATTTTACTAGGGGAGGATAGAAATGAATGATATCCGCCAGGTTGTAGCAGATAATGAAAAAGATTTTGAATCTGAGGATACGCAGGAAGGAAAATATCTGACCTTTCATATGGCAGGTGAGGATTACGGTATAGAGATAAGACATGTCACCGAAATTATCGGGATCCAGCGCATCACTGAAGTACCGGATATGCCAGACTTCATAAAAGGGGTGGTGAATCTACGTGGCAAGGTGATACCGGTAATGGATGTTCGTGCCCGCTTCCACCTGCCATCGCGCGAATACGATGAACGCACCTGCATAGTTGTGGTTAACTATAATGATGCTTCGGTGGGGCTTGTCGTTGATCAGGTTAATGAAGTTGTCGATATTCCGGCAGAAAATATAGAACCACCACCCCGCTCTACTGCCGGAGGCAGCTCACTGTATATCCAGGGTATGGGGAAGATGGGCGAACAGGTCAAAATATTGTTGAATGTGGGCAAATTACTCTACGATTCTGAGCTTGAAACCGTTGATTTTTGATGAGTACATTGCATGGTGCCTGCAGGTGCGCATATGGGGCTGAGATGATGGTTTTGGCCGGATAAACATTTCCGCCCTGGCATGCGGGATCAAACCGCCTGAGACTCCGGAGTGCAACGGCCTTTTTGTGGAATGAAGTATAATTATTAAAAAGGATTATTGAAATGAGCATACAGAATAAGGTTGCCGGAATCCTGATTGCGTTGCTGGTTCTCCTGATGGGTATCATTTTCCTGCTGGTTAATTCTCAGATTAGTTCGGTGCTTAAATCTCAGGTGAATGATGAGATAGCTTTGCTGCACGAAGCAAATGAAACGCAAGCAGATACTGTTTTTCATGGGTATGAGATTGGCTCGCGCAGCTCGGTGGAAATGGGCGAGATGGCCGCTTTCTCCGACCTGCTCGTTGATCTGGCATCTATACAAAACGTCATAGAGCTCGGTATAATCGCCCCAAATGGCATGGTTAATTTTTCCAGCGATCAATCCTTGAAAGGGCGCTATTTCGACAGGGAGATTTTCAATAAGGCTCGGGAAACAGATCAGCTTCTCGAACATGAGACCAGCAACGAATTGGTCGTTACCCGTGCCAGTATCCTGAATGAGAACTGTATGATGTGTCATGAATCCCAGAAGATCGGGGATGTGGCGGGGGTGCTTTTCCTGCGCTATGACATGGCACACCTCAATGCTTTGAGCGGCTCTATCAATACACAGTTGGAAGAGAAACTTGCGGAAACGCTTAAGGCGCTGTCACTCACAGGGCTGGGCGGTATAATAGTAGCGGCGTTGGCAATTTTCTTTCTCTTGGGCAAGCTGGTTAAAAAACCTCTTTTAGCGGTAGAAAGCATCTTCGACAGCATGGCAGCAGGCCGATTTGATAGACGCCTGGAGATTAAGTCTAAAGATGAGATCGGACATATCGGTACCACCATAAATGCCTTTGCCGATTTTTTGCAGAACGATCTCCTTGTTTCGCTTCAGAAACTGGCCAATGGAGATTTGACCTTTGATTCTGACCCGCGCAGCCAGGAGGATTCGTTACGCATTGCGCTGAAGAAAGTACGTGATGATCTCACCACCTTGATGTTGCAGGTGCAGGCAGGAGCCAATCAAATAGCAGCCGGAGCCGCACAGATAGCTGATGCGAGTCAGTCACTTTCTGAAGGGGCCACCAACTCTGCCAGTTCGGTGGAGCAGATTTCTGCCTCTATGAATGAATTGTCTGGACAGACAAAGGCCAATGCTGATAATGCCAACCAGGCCAATCAACTTGCATCGCAGGCGCGTTCTGCTGCAGATAGTGGCAACCAGCAGATGCAGCAGATGGTAACCGCCATGTTGGACATAAATGAGTCCGGGCAGAATATCTCCAAGATTATCAAGGTTATTGATGAAATTGCCTTTCAAACCAATCTGCTTGCACTAAACGCCGCAGTGGAGGCAGCCCGCGCCGGACAGCATGGCAAAGGTTTTGCAGTTGTGGCGGAAGAAGTACGTAATCTTGCAGCGCGCAGCGCCAAGGCTGCACAGGAAACTGCCGCCCTTATCGAGGGCTCGGTCGATAAAGCTAAGCATGGCGTCTCTATAGCGAACAGTACCTCTGCAGCGTTTACCGAGATTGTGGCGGAAATTCAAAAGGTCAATGACCTTATCTCTGAGATTGCAGCTGCAAGCAGTGAACAGGCACAGGGAATTACTGAAATCAATGAGGGTGTTGCGCGTATTGATGCTGTTACGCAGCAGAACACCTCAAACGCTGAAGAAGGGGCAGCATCCGCTGAACAGCTGTCAAGTCAGTCTGCACAGTTGAACGAGCTGTTGGCGAGTTTTAAATTGCGTGACGTTCCTGAGGCAGCGCGTTTTTCTGCCAATCCCAGGGGGCCCAAGGGTATGGCACGCGATGGTTTCAGCCCAACCGGGGGGATTAATAAGGGGCAGAAAAAATTGAATGCTCAGCCTGCGCCCCATGCAAAGAAAACCGCTGCGTGGGGAATGTCCGGTGGTGCAAATGAAAATGAAACTATCCAGATAGCGCTGGATGATTCTGAATTTGGCCGATTTTAGGTGTTACTTTCCGTCCGCGTAAAAACCAGGACAGAGCTGCTCTTTTAATACAGGTTTTAAATGCTTGATTATAATGCGATAGCCGGTGATGTTGGCGACCTTCCATCAATACCTATAGTAGCGATAAAGTCTTTGGAGTTATTGCAGAAGCCAGATATATCCATTAAGGAACTGGCGGATACAATCTCGATGGATCCGGCTATCTCCGCACGGATTTTGAAGATCACCAATTCATCTGTCTACGGTCTGTTGCACAAGATAACCACCCTGCACAACGCGTTGGTTGTTTTGGGCGAGCGCACAGTAAAAAGTCTCGTCCTTGCCTCCAGTATGTGCAGTGTAAACAAGCAGTATGGCTTGTTGGAAAAGCTGTTGTGGGAAGAATCGATAGGCAGTGCGATAGCGTCCAGGTTTATCAGCCAAAGCCTGAATAAAGGTGAGTGTGAAGAAGCCTTTCTTGCGGGGCTGTTCAGTAATTTAGGCAAGGTAGTGCGCAATAACAACAATCCTGCCGAATATCAGGCGCTAGCTGAAGCTCAATATAACGATGGCATCAGTAGATATGTAGACCTGGAGCTAAGTTATTTCTTGCATCCGTATAACCATGTAGGCGCTGCGGTCCTCCATTCCTGGGGTATAGCCGAATTGTTGGTCGAGGCAGTGTGTCAGCATATAGATGTCGAGGCGGAGAATGCGGATCCCTCTGCACTGCTTCTTGCTGCAGTCACAAATCTGGGAGTCAATATGTGCTACAAGTGCGGTATAGGTACCAGGATCCCGACCGAAGCGATGGACTTGACTGCTACGCCCGGCGGACGGTACCTGAAACTTGACTCAGATAGCGCCGCTGCACTTCTGGAAGGGTTTGAGGCGATATATGCCGAAAGTAGAGAAGCTTTCCACTCCTGATTCATCGCTACTCTGTTAATGATGTAGACACAAAAAAAGCGCCGAGAGGCGCTTTTTTTGTGTGAAGCGGAGAGTGGAGGGGAACGCAATGGGAGCGTGAAGAGATCCGCCCCTGATGTTTAGGGTAGATGCCTGGCTGGTGACTCCTCCGGAATCCTGAACACGACAAGGACACCGGGGAGTTGTTCCAGTCCAGAGGGTGAAAAAGCAACAGTATCACCGATGACCCCGATGATTGTGTGGCTTGCCCCTGTAGATTGGTGGAAATCAAAATCATTGTCGATGAGGTACTGTTTTACCCGCTCTATTTCTCCAGATGTTGTTGTTTTTTTCATTACCACCAGCATTGTTCAGCGTCCCTTCGATTTGATTCGCTCCAGAGTTCTCGATTCGTCGATTACTCGCTCAAACAGGCGCTTAATCGCCTGATCGTCAAGAGGGCCAGGATTGAGTTGCTGCATCTTGTCAAAGATATACTGTTCCCTGTCTGGAGCGTAGACCGGCAGATCCAGTTCTTTTTTCAGGTGCCCAATCTGCAGCGCCAGGTCGGCACGCTGGTTGAAGATATGCAGCAGCTCCTGATCGAGTTGATCAATTTTCATGCGTAGGTCGTCAATAGTCAATCTGCTGCTCCTGTCAAAAGGATTTTCTTAACACGGTGTCTTTTTTCCAGCGGGCGTCATCAGTTTCCGGATAATCGAGATTGTAGTGCAGACCGCGACTTTCCTTGCGCTCCATGGCACTGCGGATTATCAGTTCTGCTACCGTAGCCAGGTTGCGCAGCTCCACAAGGTCTGATGTCACATAGAAATCCCAGTAATATTCGTCAATTTCTTCCTTTACCATATGAATACGGCGCAGGGCCCGTGCCAGGCGTTTATTGGTTCTAACGATACCGACATAGTTCCACATGCAGCGGCGTATTTCATCCCAGTTCTGCGCAATTACCACCTCTTCATCGCTGGTAATGGCTTTACCGTAGTCCCACGGGTCAATGGGGGGGCAGAGGGGATGTTGCTCCTTTATCCGTTTGATGGAAGTTTTGGCCGCCAAAGCTCCGTAGACCGCACCTTCAAGCAGGCTGTTGCTGGCCAGCCGGTTGGCACCATGTAAACCGGTGCAGGTAACTTCACCTGCGGCAAACAGGTTTTTAATGTCGGTTTCGCCGGTGGTGTCCACGACAACGCCCCCGCACAAATAGTGTGCTGCCGGAACTACGGGAATAGGCTCGTTGATCATGTCAATGCCGTATTCCTGCAGGGTGGCGCAGATGTTAGGGAAACGATTTTTTATGTACTCTGCACTTTTATGCGTGATGTCGAGATAGACGCAATCGCCACCGTAGGTCTTCATTTCGTTGTCTATGGCCCTGGCAACAATATCGCGTGGGGCTAAGTCTTTTAGTTTATGGTATTTATCCATAAATGCCGTGCCATCAGCGCGGCGTAGGATAGCTCCTTCACCGCGTACCGCTTCAGAAATGAGGAACGACTTGGCAAACGGGTGATAAAGCGTGGTGGGGTGGAACTGCATAAACTCCATATTGGCTATGCTCGCCCCGATTCGGTATGCCATGGCCACTCCGTCGCCGGAGGCAATGTCGGGATTGCACGTATACAGATATACTTTTCCAGCGCCCCCGGTGGCGAGCATGGTGATTGTAGCGTCGAAGCTTATAACTTTGTTGGTTTCGCTATTGAGAACATATGCACCCAGGCAGCGGTTGTTCTGCATTCTGCGATGGAGAATTTTAGCCTCGGTAATCAAGTCGATGGCGCAATGCCGCTCATATATAGTGATATTTTCATGCTGGCGTGCTGCTGCCACCAGAGCGCGCTCGATCTCTCTGCCGGTAATGTCAGAGGCGTGAAGGATGCGCCGGTGACTGTGGCCCCCCTCGCGGGTCAAATCGTAATCCCCAGCTTCGTTTTTGGTAAATTCGGTGCCGATTTCTATAAGATTGCGGATAGCTTCAGGGCCACTGCGCACCACCATATCCACAATATCGGGATGGGATAAAAATGCGCCCGCGACCATAGTATCCCTGGCATGATCTTCAAATGAATCCTGCTCTGAATACACACTGGCTATTCCACCTTGTGCATAGCACGTTGCAGTTTCGCCGATCTCGCGTTTTGTGATAATGGAAACCGTGCCGTGCTCAGCAACCTTGAGAGCGTAGGATAGCCCCGCGATCCCGCCTCCGATAACCAGAAAGTCTGATGATATTTTCATTGCAAATTCCAATCGTAGGACAAGTGAGTGATGGGTGAATAATATCAATGCAGTATGCCAGTAATTTCACTCGGCATTATTGCACTGGCTGAAAATCTGTCAAGCTGTTTGATATATGTGCATTAGTGTATTATTGTGACGAGTGGAGTTGGTCTGGGATCAAGTCCGTAAACTGCTGTAAATAAATTGGTAGGTAGCCATCGCTCCGGTTTGGTAAGTTGACGTTGTCAAAGACGTTTCACAAACCAAAGGAGAAGAAGCGATGGCTGGATATGATATTA
>Ga0265295_1000284_pt1 | contig 105431 bp, 99 predicted proteins | sample Munlansysbiofilm_FD_192503 | JGI IMG/M metagenome (GOLD analysis project Ga0265295, IMG submission 192503) | Leachate microbial communities from a municipal landfill in Southern Ontario, Canada - Methane capture system biofilm | ecosystem: Engineered > Solid waste > Landfill > Unclassified ...
GAATAAAGGCTTTGCAGGCCTCTGCCTTACCACTTGGCTATGCCGCCGTGGAGCGGGAAACGAGATTCGAACTCGCGACTTCAACCTTGGCAAGGTTGCACTCTACCACTGAGTTATTCCCGCTCATTAAAAGCACGACATTTTGTATGACAGATTCAATTCTTTGTCAATGACTTTTTTTACCAGCTATAATCTTTTATACTCTTTACTATTTTTAATCTTAATGTAATTAATATATGTTTTCTTCAAGTTGAGAATCCTTGGTCATAAAATTTACTTCTTTTAATCTAAGACTATCTAAAGTTTATAGCAAATCCAACCTCAACCATGAAAAAATAAAAACTCAAATTTTAGATAACTTTAAATCAACAGATTTTAACTCTATTTGGTGGAAAATGCTCTCAAACCATACAAAAGGTGCTCTTTCAATTACAATTGCAGGGCTTTGCTTTGCTCTTATGGGAACAATGATAAAAAAACTTTCCTTTTCAATGACAAATGAAACAATAGTTTTTTCAAGAAATTTCTTTGTTCTGATATGCTTTATCCCTTTTCTTTTAAGAAGAAAAAACCGGATAAATCTTAAAACTGATAATTTCAGACTCCATCTTATAAGAGGCCTTTCAGGTCTTTTAGCAATGTATCTTTATTTTTTCACCCTTTCAAAACTTCCCCTTGCCGAAGCAGTTATGCTTTCATATACAAGCCCCCTTTTTATACCTTTTATTGCTTTTTTGTGGATCAAAGAACCACTTGAAAAGAAATTTATTGTTTCTGCTCTTGCCGGGCTTATTGGTATTATATTGATCCTAAAACCAGGAACCAGTATTTTTAATTTCAATGGAATCTTTGGAATAATTGCAGCTTTTTCAGCCTCCTTTGCAATGGTGGCAATAAGAAGAATGTCTAAAACTGAATCAGCTTTTAAAATTGTATTTTTCTATACTCTTATTGCTTCTGTAATTTCTTTTTTCCCTGCAATTTTTGCATTCACCCTTCCTTCAATAAATCAATTGATTCTGATTTCCTTTATGGGAATAGCAGGACTTGGAGGACAATTTTTTGTAACAGCTGGATACTCAATGGCCCCTTCAGCAAAAGTAGGCCCATTTACTTATACAACTGTTTTTTTTGCAGCTCTTATAGGAGTTTTCTTTTTAAATGAAACCTTTGATATTTACTCAATGATTGGAGGAACAATAATTGTTATGGCTGGAATCTTATCTCTTTCTGGAAAAAAAGAATAATGATTGATTAAAGACTGGATTTCTTCATTTTATTGAATTTAAAAACAACTACTTAAACGCTGATTTTTTTATTAAGCTTATCTAAAATTTTTTCATGGATTCCATCAAATCCTTTATTGGACATTACAAGAATAATATCTCCAGGCTCTGCCTTTTTTATTAGAAAATCAACAATTTCATCTGTTTTATCAAAAAGACTTGATTCAATATTTTTTTTATTTAATCCTTCTTTGAGTTTTTCCAAAGAAAGCCTTAACTCAGGTGAAAGCCTGGTTATTTTATCGGGTTTTTTTATACAGACAAAATCACTTCCTGAAAATGAGTTTTCATATTCCTCCTGAAAAACATTTCTCATACTTGTATTTGTGCCGGGTTCAAAAACAGAAATAAGCCTTTTGGGTTTCATACTTTTTTTTATTCCATCTATGGTAAGACGAACTTCCCTTGGATGATGGGCAAAATCATCAATAACTATTATCTTAGAAACTTCTCCCCTTATTTCCTGTCTTCTTTTCATTCCTTTATATGATTTAAGAGCTTGTTTTATCTGCTCAAAGTTCAATCCAAGACTTAAACACACAGAAACAGCAGCAAGACAATTATAAATATTGTGATCCCCTGTCATGGGAAGAAAAATTTCATCTTTTAAATCTTTGGAGCAATAATTAAACTTTAATCCCTTTTCCAGATATTTTTCATTTGAAAAAGAAATATTACTTTTTTCATTTTTTCCATAAAGCATTATATTTTTATTTTTAAACTGAGCTAGAACATCATCAAGTTCTTTGGAAGAATCAAAGGCAAAAATTAAAGATTTATCCTTTGTTTTTTCTATAAGTTCCTTAAAAGAATCTTTTATTTCCTCTACATTGGCAAAAATATCTGCATGATCAAAATCAATTCCTGTAATTACAAGCCTTGAAGAATTAAAATGAAAAAACTTTGATTTCTTATCAAAAAAGGCAGTATCATACTCATCACCTTCAATTACAAAAAGTTCTCCTGGAGCATCCATATATCCCCGATTAAAATTGCTATGAATCCCCCCAATAAAAAAAGAGGGGTTTAATCCGCAATAATGAAGAATCCAGGAAATCATCCCTGTTGTTGTAGTTTTACCATGGGTTCCTGTGACCATTATTACTTTTTTATCTTTAGCAAAAAAATGATTTATAGCCTGGGGCATTGAAAGATAATTGAGATTTTTTTCCATTACTTCTAAAACTTCAATATTGTCTTTACTAACAGCATTCCCAATAATAACCAGATCAAGTTCTTCATGGATATTATCCCTGGAAAACTCCTTTAAAACAATGTTTCTGGATTCAAGAAAAGTGCTCATGGGTGGATAAATACCCTGATCTGATCCTGTAAGATTATAGCCTTTATCAGAAAGCATTGCACAAAGAGCTCCCATTGCTGTTCCACAGGCCGAGATAAGATGGATGTTTTTAATTTGTTCTGGAGGAAAATTTTTCTTAACTGCCAATTAAACTTCCCAAAAAAAAAGGTTAATGTCCGGCTATAAGCCGGACTTTTATAAAATTTTTAAAAACAGCTTTTTTTAATTTTTAGTTAATGTTTTAAAAACACTTAAAGCTGCGTTTACAGTTGCATTTATATCTGCTTCAGTATGGACTGAAGAAACAAACCCTGCTTCAAATTGTGAAGGTGCAAGGTAAATCCCCCTGGAAAGCATTTTTGAGTAATATTGGGCAAACAAATCCAAATCTGACGTTTTTGCATCTTCATAGTTATAAACTTCAATATCAGTAAAAAAGAATCCAAACATTCCACCTAAATGGCTGGCATAAATTTTTATCCCTGTTTCCTTTGCAGCATTTTTTATACCCAGGACAAGTTGTTCTGTCTTTTGGGAAAGCTTATCATAAAAAGAAGGCTCTTTAAGCTGTTTTAAGGTTGCTATTCCTGCTGCCATGGCAACTGGGTTTCCTGAAAGAGTTCCTGCCTGATAAACATTCCCGCTGGGAGCAAGGCATTCCATAATTTCTTTTTTTCCTCCAAATGCTCCAACAGGCATTCCCCCGCCAATAATTTTTCCAAAACATGACAAATCAGGCTTGATATTAAAATAACCCTGGGCTGAATTTTTACTCACCCTAAACCCTGTCATTACTTCATCAAAAATAAGAACACTTCCATATTCCTTGGTTTTATCCCTCAAAGCTTCAAGAAAACCCGGCTTTGGAAGAATACAACCCATATTTCCTGCAACAGGTTCAACAATTACACAAGCTGTTTTATCCCCGTAAAGGTCCATTATTTCATTGAACTTTTCAATATCATTAAAAGGAATTGAAATTGTATTTTTTGTAACATCTAAAGGAATACCCGGGCTTCCAGGAATATTTAAGGTGGCAACCCCAGAACCTGCACCCACAAGAAGAACATCGGAATGTCCGTGATAGCATCCATCAAATTTGATTATAATATCTCTGCCTGTAAATCCCCTTGCAAGCCTTACTGCACTCATGGCAGCTTCGGTTCCCGAACTTACCATTCTTACCATCTCAACAGAAGGAACAAACTCTTTAACAAGTTCAGCCAGCTCTATTTCCAGATCACAGGGAGCTCCAAAAGTTGTTCCTCTTCTTAAAACATCAACTATTGAAGCAGTAACTGTTGAATCAGCATGGCCTAAAATAAGAGGTCCCCAGGATCCTACATAATCAATATATGCATTTCCGTCGGCATCAAAAATTCTTGGGCCTGAACCCCTTTGAATAAATAAGGGGTTTTTATTTACTGATTTACAGGCCCTGACAGGACTGTTAACTCCTCCAGGAATAAGATTAACTGCTCTTTGAAACAGCTTTTCAGAATTTGTATCAACCATTTATCTGCCTTTCATTTTTATTTACATCTTTTCTATACCCTGATATTCATATCTGATAAAAACACTTTATGCTCTAGTAAAAAACAATACTTTACCGACCTTATCAGAAAAATTATTTATCAGCAAAAAAGAAATTATGAACAAAACTAATCAATCAAAAATAGACAAAATTCTTGAGTATATTCTTTTAAGAAGACCTGACGAATTTCTTCTTGTGCCGGATACTAACGGATATTACAGCTTTAAGGAAGTTTTAAAAGCCATTAGCGAAAAAAAAGATTTAAGCTGGATAACCAAAGGAAAAATCATTTCCTGTATCAACCTTGGCCAATCTCCATTAATTGAACTAGGTGAGCCAGGTCTTATCAAAGCTGTAAAATCAGACAAAATTCCTTTTCCCCAAAAAACTGAAAGTCTTCCCGGAGAAATTTACACCTGTATAAGAAAAAAAGCCTGGCCCCATGTTTATGAAAAAGGCCTTAATTATAAAAACAAAAAAATCATCTGTTTTTCATCAAAGGAAAAGGCTCTTATAAAAGGCAGAAGAATTGATCCTGAACCAGTTCTTTTACACGTGAGCACAAAAATTGCCCTATCAAAAGGGATTGGTTTTGAAAAATTTATGGAAGATATTTTTCTTGCTGAAAAACTTGAACCTGAAATGTTTAAAGGCCCGTCTACTGAAAAAACAATTCAAAAACTCAAAAAGAAAAAAACAGTTAAAAAAGAATCTTTCAATCCACCGGGAAGTTTTTCTGTAAATCCTGAAAATGTTTTTCCAGAGTTAAAACCTATGACCAAAGATTCATGGAAAAGAAACAAGAAAAAACTTAGAAGACAAAAAAAGAACTTATGGCCAGATGAAATTCAATAAAAATTTTATTTATCCATAAATTTCAAAAATTAAGACTCAATAACTTTTGAAATTTCAGTTTGAGTATCTTTTTTACATTTTTTTAAATCACCAAAAGCAATTTTAATTGAATCAAGATCAAGAGAATTAATTAACTCCTCTATAATCCCAGCTTTTTCTGCAAGTTTTTGAGCCCCGATATTTGCCGCTGATCCCTTAATTGAATGGGATAATTGATCAATTCTTAAAAAATCTGAATTATTTATTTCTTTTTCCAATTCATTTACAAGTTTTTGCAAATTATCAGTGAAAATATTTATTAGCTCTTTTCCTGCTTTTTCATCGCCCATGAGTTTTGACAAAAGACTTTCAAAGTCAAACAACATTTTTTTATCTTTATTTTCCTCTGAATTTAAATCATTTATTTTATCAGAATCAATATTTTGTTTGCCAGCAAAACTTTCAAGCATATTTGAAAGTTTCAATGGAGATTCAGGCTCTTGTAAATAAAATTCTTTGGAGTTATCCCTGGAAAAATTTAAAATACAATTATAAAGTTGGCCTTGTTTTACAGGCTTAGGAAGAAAAGCAATGGATTTTTTATCTAAATTAAAAAAATATTTCCTGTCTTTGGGAAAAGACATAAAAATTATTTTAAAATCATCAAACCGCCCATCTGCTCTTAGGGCAGAAAGAAGTTTTTCGCCATTCATCCAAGGCATTCTAAAATCTAGAATTCCAAGTTGAAAAGGATTTCCTGATTTTAAAGAATCTAAAAATTTTTCCATCCCCATTTTCTCGTTTTCTGCTGATTCACAATCAAACCCCCAGCTTTTAAGAAGGATTTCAAGATGTTTTCTATTAAGCTCATTATCTTCAACAAGAAGAATTCTTGGATTTGATGAAACTGACTCAGAAACTATTTCAGATAAAAAACTATTTTTACCCTGCCCAAAACCAAAAACTGCTGTAAACCAATAGTTTGTTCCTACAAATTCACTGGTTTCCAACCCAAATTCTCCTCCCATAATTTCAGCAATTTTTTCACAAATTGAAAAATTATGATCTAATTGATCTTGGTTTTTTTGATTATCTATTTTTGAGCCAGAACCTTTAATTCTAAATTTAAGCCTAACTTTATTCTTGGTCTGAGAAACTTTTTCAACCCTTAAACTAACTTCTCCTTTTTTAGCAAGCTTGATTGAATTTTCTAAAAGAATCAAAAGAATTTGACGAAGTTTTTCCGGTTTTCCTTGGAGAAAAACAGGCAGGTCAGATTCAGATAAATACACAAGTTCAATGTTTTTACTCTCTGATTTAAAACCAAGGAGAGCCAAGGTTTCTTCAACTACAGAATAAAGATTGAAATCAACAATTTCAGGCTGAAGTTTTTCAGATTCAATCCTTTGAAAATCCATTAAATCATCTATTATTGCAAGAATTGAGTCTGCCCTGGATTTTATTGTTTTTCCGTATTCCTTTTGCTGATCTGAAATTTTTGTATCAAGAAGAAGTCCTGTGGTTCCAATAATTTCATTAAGAGGAACTCTAATTTCCCGACTTATATTTAAAAAATATTCAGTCTTCAGTCTGGTTAACTGAAGAAGACTTTCATTTTCAATTTTATCTTCAACCCGGGTTTCATCTTCTCTTTTATAAAGAATTTCGCCCATTAAATAAAATCCCCTTGAAAGCTTTGATCTCAGTGTATAAAAAAGCGATTTTTTCATTAGAATCCAAACCTTGTTAGATTAAACTCTTTTATGCTCATTGTCATTTTATCTTTATTTTCTGTAAATCCACTAAACATATCAATACAGACATCAACGCAAAACCAATGCCACAACAACTTGAAAACAAAGGAATTAAACCAACTGGCATTTATCTTGCATATTTTATTGTAGTTAAAAGTTCTATTGAGGAGATTAAATGAGTTCAACCTTAAATTCCATTTCAGCCAAAACAGCTACTCCCCCGGCCAAAATCACCGGCAAAAGGGAAACGGACAGCTATACTCTGGCAGCGGCGGACAGTCTCCTTAAAACAACAGGACAATGGAAAAAATGGGAAAAAATCCGTCAAACCAATGACGCTCTTGCCAAAAATCTGGCTTCACTTTTAATGGAAAGGCACTATTTTTTAAACCAGGCCAAATCAGGTAAAAAAATTAATTGGGAAAAATTCAATCTTCTTACAGCAAAACTTAGCAATAAAGGAATTCATCTTTGGGATAAAAACGCACTTTTAAATTCAGGCTGGGAAAAAAGAAATAATTTAAACATAAATTCCTATCCAGATCCTGATAAAACAAATCCTGTTAATAATCAGATATTAAAATCAAAAAAACCTGAAAATACAAAAGGGCAGATCCCAAAGAATCTGCCCTTTTTTTTATATAGATTTTTAATTTTATTAGAATTTAAATTCTAAACTTAACTCCGATTTCTGGTTAGATTTTCATAATTTCTTTAATCTTTTTAATAATTTCTTCTTCTTTTTCATCAATCACAGAATCTGAAAGTGCTATTTTTTCTGCTATTTCAAGAGCTTCTTGTCTGTCTTTTTTAAAATGAATAAGCTTTGGCAAAGTTTCAAGAGCTGCTTCCTTGTCAAGATGGATAAGCCTTGATTGTTCAATTGTAATTTGTCTTATTTGAACTGGCTTTAATTCGTTAAGTTTGGGGTTTTCTCTTACAATTGACTGGGCTGTAATATACTCGGCTTTGTCAATCACTTCATCTGCACTGGAGATAGCAAGAATTATCCTTATAACTCCTTCTGCAAATCCGCCTTCATCCATTTTTTCCAAAAGTTTTGAATCAAGGCCATTTATTTCTTTATTTACAATTTTTTCAGCATCTTTCCAGATATTTTCTTCAAAATAATCTTTGTAAAAAAACTGAATAAGGGGGTTTCCATAGATTTTTTTAAAAAAGCGTTCTTGACTCAAATCACGTAAATCACGATAAAGATCAAGGCTGTCAACTATGATATTTGAAATGTTTTTTTCAGCTTTTCTATAGGAATTGTCCTTGGGAACTTCTTTTCTTTGTTTTTTCACATATTTTGCCAGGGTTTTCACAGGAATAATAAAAGGGTTCAAATCTGAAAAAATATATCTTTGTGTTCTTAAAGGATGGGTCTGCTTAAGAACTTCAGAAAGGGTTTCATTAGAAAGCATGGAAACAAAAGGACTGAAAAAAGCATTGTAAAACTTATCAAGGGTTGAAGATACAGTGGCAACAGGAAGAAAACTTGCCTCATCGTCAAATCCGTCATCAAGCTTGAGAATATCTTCCATTTCTCTTGGCTTGAATCCTACTTTAAAATGATCTTCCCAGTTTTCTGAACTTGTGTCATTTTCTTCAACAACCATCTCATAAAGCCCGGGTGAAAGAAAAGAAACCATATCTACTGTTCCAAGAATTTCCTTATGCTCTTTTTTAGCAACCCTGGTTGATACAAAAATACCAAGATGACCAATATCTTGATGAACAAGATAAACAATAACCTGATTATTCTTTTTTATTTCATCAGCATTTTTATAAACCTTTGGAATCCAGTTAAGTGCCTGCTGGGGAGGGGTGATATTGTCTCCTCCTGAAGCAAATACAATTATTGGGTCTGTTATATCTTTTATATCAACTTCAAAATCTTTATCTCCAAGTCTTAACTTCCCTCTTTCAAGTCGATTTCCTACAAAAAGGCTGTCAACAATAAAATGAATTTCTTCTTTGTTCATCATGAAAAAACCGCCCCACCATTTTTCAAAATCAAGAAACCGCTTTTCTTCGGTATCCACGTTTTCATAGACATGGTAATATTTAGACCAAAGAGTATTTGAAGGGTTGAGATTTTCCATATTCATTATAAGGTTTGCACCGTCAAAAAGGCCGCTGTTAATATCGCTCAAAAAAGAATTTATCCAAACTCCCCCGAGAAGACCGCCTTTATATCTCATAGGATTAGTTCCTTCAACTCCACCCCAATATGAAAGAGGTGCTCCATTTAATACAAGAGGCCCGCAAATTTCCGGTCTTGCTGCGGCAACAAAAGTTGCAGCCCATCCTGCCTGACAATTTCCTATAATTGCCGGTTTTTCAGCATCTGGATGAAGCTTTCTCACCTCTTCAACAAAAACTATTTCAGCCTGCTGAACATCAGCTATTGTCTGGCTTGGCATGGGTTTGGTAAAAAACAGAACAAAATAAACAGGATGCCCATAATCAAGGGCAAGTCCTACTTGAGAATCTTCTTTTGAGCCTCCGATTCCAGGACCATGACCAGCTCTTGGATCTATTATAATTATTGGTCGTTTAGGACGGCTGTCCTTGGGTTTTGGCTCTCTTTTGTCATTGGATAAAGATTTTTCTTCTTTTCTTCTGTCCTTGATTTTAACCAAAGAATAATTAACAGGAGTATCAAGAGTTCTTCCGTCAACTACCAACTCATACTCATAAATTAAAACAGGGGGCTGACCTTTTTCAAGATGTTCAAGATAAACATTTCCCCTTTTTCTCATTATATCTAGATAAAGAATGCTTCTTTGGACTGAATCTATTAAATATTCGTTTAAATCAGAAAAACCTGCCATTGTATCTGTGGTTTTTTTAAGCATATTAAACTCCTTAGTTTATTTAGTTGGGAATAAAAGTAGAATTTTATTTCCATATTTTTAATTTCTACAATTTATTTCTGAAAAATTAAGTCAAATCTTAAGCCAAACTTTAGTTTATCTTATTTTAAAATCAAATTCAAAAAGTTAATCATCAATAGATATTATAACCACTTTTTGTTGCATTGCAACAAATCAGATCAATGATTTGACAATTTTCATAAGCCCTTTAACGGTTTTATTATCCTTTGGGCCTGAAACAAAGAGCTTTCTTTGTAAAGTAAACTTTCTTACTTCAGGATTAAAAGGAATGGCTCCTGAAAAAACAATATTGTCACCAAAAAACTTTTTATAAAAAACTTCCACGGTAGTTATGGTTTCATAAGAAGTGTCAGTTTGTGAGGCTGAAAGGTAAATGTAAAAATCATCAAGGCTCTTTTTTAAAGCTTGATAATAAGGGCTTTTGGTTTTTTGCAAAGCATCAAGAATTTCAACAGGACGAAAGCTTGAGCCCTGAGGAAAAAGGCCTGAAAGTTTTTTTGAAGGAATGGTTTCCATTATTTTGCAAATAAAAGCCCTGTGTACAAATCTAAATGAATTTTCAAGGGAAAGGGGATCTGTTGTAAAAAGAACAAAAGGAAAATCTCCTAAAAGAAAAAAATCCATAAGATTTTTATTTGTTCCCGCACCTAAATCCAAAATTATATAATCATAATTTAGTTTTTTAATTTCCTTGCTCAAAAGATTTCTCATGGTATAGGAAAAATTTCCAAGATCTGCTGTGCAGTTTTTTGAATTTAAAAGAAAAAGACGATCAAATCTTGTCTGGATTATACAATCTTTAAGGGAGGATTTTTGGTTTAAAAAATCTTCAAGTCCTGTTTTGGGGTTGGTTATCCCAAAAAAAGTATGGAGATTAGCTCCTCCTGTATCAAGATCTATTAGAAGAGTTTTTTTCCCAATCATTGAAAGAAGGCCGCCTATATTGGCAGAAAAAAAAGATTTTCCAATTCCGCCCTTGCCTCCTCCTGTACTAATTATTTTCAATATTTTTAACCCTTGATCTTCTTTGTGTCTTAGATGACAAACCTAAAATCAACTAAAGTCTAAATTCAGTAAATTACACAGGCACTTAAAATATAATGGGCTGCAAAGTCAGCATTTAAAGCAAGTACCATTGAGATATCCTTCTCCAAAAAGATGCCCTTCTCCAAAAGCCTTTAAATTTTACTAAATCCAAAATATTATTCTTCTATAGAAACTTCAATAAACAAATCACCAAAATCTGATTTTACAGGAATTGACATAAAAGGTCTTTCCTCAAGATTGGGAAGAAAATGTTCCTCCCCTTCTTTTATACCATGGGATAAAACCTTTAGCTTTATCCCCTGTTCAGCAAATTTGTTGTTAGCCTGACCGCAGACCATATTGACTATTTCACCCACAGCATCTTTTACATCATCATTGATTTCATTTACTTCCTCACCAAACATTTTTGATACAATTGATAAAATTGCATCCTTTGAAAAAGTTAAGGAAACAAAACCTTTTTTATCCCCTGAAATTTCCATAAGACCGCTTAAAGGCCCGCTTGAAGAAGGAGCTTTTTTTAAATAGGGTCTTGAAATTTCTGCCTTGATCTGGGCAGTTGTTTCAAGAATATAAAGAAGAGTCTGAATAAAGGGATTTATATGTTCTGCTTTCATTTAATTTTGACCTATGATTTTAACTGGGAAAAGAAGCAATTATTTTGATGAAAAAAAATATTTATGTTAACTTTCATTTGGTCAACATTACTTCAATGAAGTAGCCATTTCAAGAAATCTTTTAAATTTACCCTCAATCTTTTATCCAGGAGATATATTAAATGACCAAGGTTTCAGATACACATCCTCTATTAACAGAATTAACACCAGGAAGCCTTACAAAAGGAAAAATGGTTTCTGCAAAAGAAGCAATAGACCTTATTTCCGATAATGACACCGTTGTAGTTAGCGGCTTTGTGGGAACAGGCATTCCTGAAAAAATCCTTGTTGAACTAGAAAATAAATACTTGAATGAAAAAAGTCCAAAAAATCTTACTCTTATTTACACAGCAGGAATAGGAGACAGAAAAGATGCAGGCATGAATAGATTTGGCCATGAAGGCCTTTTAAAAAGAGCCATAGGAGGTCACTGGGGTCTTGTTCCCAAACTTTCAAAGCTTGCCCTTGAAAACAAAATTGAAGCCTACAATCTTCCCCAGGGAGTAATTTCTCATATGTACAGGGACGGGGCTGCTAAAAAACCAAGAACAATTACATCTGTAGGACTTAGAACCTTTGTTGATCCAAGACTTCAAGGGGGTAAAATAAACTCTGTTACAACAGAAGAGATTGTTGAACTGATTGAGTTTGACGGCAAAGAGTATCTTGCCTACAAAACTTTTCCAATAAACATTGCTATAATACGAGGAACAACTGCTGACACCCAGGGTAATATAACAATGGAAAAAGAAGCCTTAACCCTTGAATCTCTTTCAATGGCAATGTGTGCAAAAAACTCAGGGGGTCTTGTAATTGCTCAAGTTGAAAGAATTGCAGAAAAAAACTCTTTAAATCCCCAAAAAGTCAAAATACCCGGAATTCTTGTGGACTGTATTGTTCAGGCCGAACCCCAATATCATAAACAAACATTAAATACCCAGTATAACCCAGGACTTAGCGGAGAATTAAGAATCCCTCTTTCATCCATTGAAGAAATGAAAATGGACGAAAGAAAAATTATTGCAAGAAGAGCTGCTTTTGAACTTGAAGCAAACTCTGTTGTAAACCTTGGAATTGGAATGCCTGAAGGAATTGCAAACATAGCCAATGAAGAAAAAATCATTGATTATATAACTCTGACAGCAGAACCAGGGGTGATAGGAGGAATTCCTGCAGGAGGACTTGATTTTGGAACTGCTGTAAATACAGAAGCCATAATTGATCAACCCTATCAATTTGATTTTTATGATGGAGGAGGACTTGACCTTGCTTTTCTTGGAATGGCAGAAACTGATCAATCAGGGAATGTCAATGTAAGTAAATATTCTGGAAGCATTGTTGGATGTGGGGGTTTTATAAATATTACTCAAAATGCAAAAAAAGTAATTTATCTGGGTACTTTTACAGCTGGAGGGCTTAAAGTTAAGACCAAAGACAAGCAACTGGAAATTGAAAACGAAGGTAAATTCAAAAAGTTCAAAAACCAGGTTGAACAAATTACTTTTTCAGGAACTATTGCAGCTGAAATGAAAAAGCCTGTTTTATATATCACTGAAAGAGCTGTTTTTTCCCTATCAAAAAAGGGACTTGTACTTGAAGAAATTGCACCTGGAATCAGCCCTGAAAAAGATATTTTTCCTTTTATGGAGTTTATGCCCATAATTTCTGAAAACTTAAAAAAAATGGATGAAAGAATTTTTGTTGATGAGCCAATGGAACTTAAAAACGATCTTATGTCTGTTCCAATTAAATCAAGGCTTGTTCTTGACAGAGAAAATCTAAAATTCTTTGTAAACTTTGAAGGACTTTCCATTAATTCAAGAGATAAAATAGAAAAAATCAGAAAATCTGTTTCCGATATTCTTTCACCTCTTGATACCAAAGTTTCCACCATAGTAAACTATGACAACTTTTTTATCACTCCTGATCTTGTTGATGAATACACCCATATGGTAAAACTTCTTGTAGATGAGTTTTATTCGGGAGTTACCAGATATACCACAAGTGCATTTTTAAGAATGAAATTAGGGGATGCGTTTAAGGAAAGAAGAGTTGCCCCCCATATTTATGAGAATAGAAAAGAAGCTGAAAATGTTTTAACTGAAATAGTTGACTAAAACTTTACAAACTCAGGCAGCTGAAAAAAAACTTTTTATTTCAGCTGCTTATTTTACTTACCTAAAAATCTGAATTAAAATAAAACTCATTTTCATCAAAAACCTCATAACTTACCATTGAAATAAATTCAAAATCAGAAATTTCAAAGTCAGAATCAGCAGAAATTGATCTGCCTGCAGATTTGAATGTATTGATAAAATGAAAATCAACAAGTTTGGTGTAAAAAGAAGAAAACACCTCGGGAGTGCAATCAAGGCTTATATGAAATGAATTATCAATTTTTTTTTCTTTAGCAAAATGCTGGATCAAAATATAAAAACATGCTGCTGAAAGATATTTGCACAAGGGCCTTTTATTAAGCTCTGGATAAAACCTGCTTACATGGATTTTCTTACCAAATTTATCCAAGCAAAGAACAAGTTCTCTTGAAATAACTTCTCCTGTTTTTCTGTCTTTTATAAAATAAGTATTAAAAGAATCATTGGGAAAACATGAAAGATTAAATTTTTCAAAAAGACAGCCCACTTTTTCCTCAATAAAAAAATGCTTATTTTTCATGCCGTTTCCTTAAGCCCGGCATGAATTATAAAATGTCGGGAAAACTTGAAAAGTTCTAAAACAAATTAAATATTAAATTCAGTCTTAAGTGAACTAAAAAAGCAATGACTTGGCCTTCAGGTTGATTTTTTAATTGAAAAACAAAACTTCCCTGAATTAAGCTGGAACAAAAAAGTCAATTTTAATTCCCCGCCAAAAACTTTTAGCTTCTTAATATATTATTAATTGGAAATTCAAGCTAAAAATCAACTTTAAATTCAAGCTTGAATTTATAAAGATCTTTTACCCTGAATCTGCTTTCTAATTCCTCAAAAGCCCTGGCTTTATAAATATTATTTTCAACATTGGCAGCCCTTATTCCCCCGTAAATATTACCTGAATAAAAACCAAGGGTTAAAGCAGAAAGAAGAACTCCTGCCAGATTCATATCATTATCAAAAGCCTCATATGCTGAAGCTGCAAAAAGAGAATTTATAAAAAACGAAAAAAAGGCATCTTTGTATCTATTACAATACAAATATCCTCCCCCTGGAACTATGGAATAAACACCTGATAAAAAAGGAGATTTTTTTTCTTTGGTTAAAATATCAATGTTTTTTTCCAGTTCATTGAAATTTAACAGGGATTTTGTTTTTAAATCTGTTTTTCCTATTTCTTTTCTTGCTTCTTCAATCTTCATAAATCTTAAATAAAACCATACTTTATCATTTAAAACTTTTTTTTTAAGCTCATTATTGTCTGAAATTCTTTCAAGATTTGAAAGGCTTGAAATATAAAGGCCAGGTTCATTTATCTGAAGGTAGATTTCTGATAAAAAAACAAAAGATGGGAGACTGTATTTTTTTTCACAATTTTCTGAAATTTCTGAAAACAACTTAAAAGCTTCTTCATATCTTTTAGTATAATATCTGCAAAGTGCTGTTTTAAAACAAACTTCACATGAATTGTTTTCAAGAAGATAAGCATCATAAAAAAACTCTGCCTTATGATAGTTTTTATTTTCAAAAAACTTATCAGCTTTGGACAAAATTTTTTGATCAAATTCCTGGGTAAAACCAGTTGAACTAAAAAGAAAAAATAAAAGAAAAAACAAAAACCTAGGCATTGGTGACCCTTAAAACCTCTTCAATGGTGGTTGAACCTTTGAGTATTTTTTCAACTCCATCAAGCCTTAAAGTGGTCATTCCCTTTTTAACAGCTTCCCTTTGAATAAGGTTTGAGTCCTGGGTTTTAAGCACAAGGGTCTGGATTTCATTATCCATTATCATAATTTCATAAATACTCATTCTTCCCTTATAGCCTGTATTTACACATTGTTCGCACCCAACTGAAGTGCAAATCTTTTTACCCTTAAGTCTGTCACCGCAAGCTCCCAGGGTTTCAGCCTCAATATCTTCAGGAATATATTCTTTTTTACAATTATTGCATAAAACCCTTACAAGTCTTTGGGCAATCACTGCTTTTACAGATGATGAAATAAGATATTTTTCTATTCCTATGTCAGAAAGTCTTGTTATGGCACTTCCAGAATCGTTTGTATGAAGAGTTGAAAAAACCAGATGACCTGTAAGTGCTGATTGTACTGCAATTTCAGCAGTTTCTTCGTCTCTTATTTCTCCCACAAGAATAACATCGGGATCTTGTCTTACTATTGATCTAAGACCTCTTGCAAAGGTAAGCCCAATTTTTCTATTAACCTGAATTTGGCCTATTCCATTGAGCTGATATTCAACTGGATCTTCTATTGTTATTATATTTATATCGGGTCTGTTTATTTCTGAAAGAACAGCATAAAGAGTGGTGGTTTTTCCGCTTCCTGTGGGGCCTGTGACAAGAATGATGCCATTAGGAATTCTTATAAGACTGTTTATTGTGTCAAATATATTTTTTGACATTCCAAGTTCGCTAAGTTTTAAAAGTCCCCCGGTTTTGTTTAAAAGTCTCATAACCACTCTTTCACCAAAACCTGTAGGAATAGTTGAAACTCTTATATCAATTTGCTGGTTTCCTATTTTAACTTCAATCCGCCCGTCCTGGGGGAGTCTTTTTTCGGCAATATTAAGCTTTGCCATTACTTTTATTCTGGAAATAAGGGCTGTCTGCATCCACCTTGGAGGAGAAATCATTTCATATAAAACCCCGTCAACCCTAAATCTTATATGAAATTTATCCTGATAGGGCTCAATGTGAATATCTGAGGCATTTACTTTAACTGCCCTTGAAATAACGTGATTTACAAGTCTTATAATGGGGGCTGAAGCTGTATCATCAAGAAGATCTGTAGTTTCTTCTATTTCATTTAAAATATCTTCAGCACTTTCTTCAACATCCTGGACTATATCATCAGCCGAGTCTGAGTCAGCTTGATCATAGGCAGAATTTATAAAAGAAATAATTTCATTTTTTTTGCAAAGAGCAACACTATAATCTTTAATTCCAAGATAAGAAGCTAGATCATCTGCTTCATTAACAAAAACAATATCATTGAAAAGAAAAACAGATTTTTTATTTTCTTCCTTAAATATTAAAGGAGCAATAAAAAACCTTTTCAAATAATTAATAGAAGCCTTGGCAGTAAACCCAAAATCATAGTCATCTTCAGGAACTTTATTGTAAAATTTGAGTTTACAAATTGATGCAAAAAGATTTAGAAGAATTTCTTCAGAAACCTGACCTGACTTTGTTAAAACATCTGTAATACCTGAAAGACCGGGGTTTTCGGGAAAAATTTCGTTGATTTTTTCAAATTCAATTCCGCTGTTCAAAGCAAGCTGATTTATAAATTTATCTTTTTCAGACAGAAGATCAATATCAGTCATATAGAGGAATATCCTTAGTTTTCTTTTTTAAATTCTTTTCCATTGTTTCATCAATGTGTTTTCTTTTTTCCCTGTAAAGTTTTCCAGCAGTTTCTGAACTGCTTACTATATGGGGGGTTATGAAAACATACATATTTGTCTTGTCTTTTGAACTTCCTCTTGTCTTAAATAAATATCCAAGAATTGGAATATCTCCAAGACAGGGAACTTTATTTTCAGATTCTGCAAAAGACTCATCTATAAGCCCTCCAAGAACAACAGTATTGCTTTTTTCAACAACCACTGTGGTTTCTATATTTCTTTTAAGAGTTGTTGGAAGCTCCCCAAATTCACCGGCAACTGAATCGATTCTGGATACTTCCTGGAAGATTTTAAGCTTAACAAGTCCATCCTGATTAATTTGAGGGGTTATTTCAAGTAAGACTCCTACATCTTTATATTCATAGTTACTATATGCATTATCAGTACCTGTGGTGGCTTTTATAAGATAGGGAATGTTTTTACCCACTGAAATTTTAGCTGTTTGATTATCAAGGGTCATTATCTGGGGAGTTGAAAGAATATTCATATTTTTATCATTTTTATAGGCTGAGATCACAGCTCCAAGGTTTGGAAATGAAACCCCACCTATTTCAATAGCTTCTGTGATTACACCCATTGAAAATCCGCTGGGCAGATTTCCAGTTTTTGCAAGCCCCCCTAAGGTTGAATATGGAAGGGCTGTACTTCCTGAAAAACCTCCTCCATAAACTCCTTTTGAGCTTTTTATATCTTTTTCATATCCAAGAGCCCATTCAGAACCAAGTCCAAAGTCATTACTCATATTCATTTCAACTATAAGACACTCCAGATAAACCATGGGACGATTTATATCAAGTTTTTCTATAAGTCTTTCAATTACTTCATAATCGTTTCTGCTTGCTTTAATTATAAGGGTATTTGTGTCTTTATCAGCTGTAATTGCCACATCTCCTGAAACAACAGGAGCAGATTTTTTGGAAGACTCACTTGACGAACCAGTTCTTGAAGTCCCCGAAGCAATACTTTGCAATACCTCGGCAAGAGACTCAGAATCAGAATGCTCAAGATAGTAAACATAAAATTTTTCATCCCCTTTGGGTTTTTCCAAGTCAAGATGAGCCACAAGTTGTTTTATTCTTTCAAGATCTACTTTTCCTGCCACTGCAATTATGGAGTTTGTTCTTTCATCTGGAATAAAATTAACTTTATTTATGGTTATTTTTTCGTCGGACTTTTGGGTGGCAGGAAAAATTAATTTCAAGGTTTTTGAAAGCTCAGAAGCATCTGCATATTCAAGGGGGATAATTGAAATTTCACGTCCTGTGTCCCTTATATCAACTGCTTCAATAATTTTAATCAGCCTGGAAACATTGGATTGATAATCAGTGATTAAAATCATTGAACTTTCCTCATAGGACATTACAGCACTTCTTTTTGAAACAAGAGGCGCAATAAGTCTTTGAATACTTCTTGGATCCGCATAATCAAGGGGGATTACTTGGGTGACCATTGTATCACCTTCAAAGCTAGTATCCCGTCCTTTTATTGTTTCCATATTTTTTGTTCTTGCCTCAAAAGTAGAAACAATTTTAACAACATCACCTGCTGGAACTGCTGCAAAACCATTTACATCAAGAACAGATTCAAACACCCTATAGGCCTCTTCAGGAGAAATTTTACCAGGTGAAACAACAGTTACATTTCCTTTTACCCTATTATCTATTATAAAGTTTTTATTTGTAACTTCGCTTATAAATTTTATAAAAACGTTGATATCAACATTGTCAAAATCTATGGAGACCTTGTTTTGTGCAAAAGACTTTGCCCCAAAACAAAAAATCATTGGAACAGCAATAAAAACAAAAATAAATTTTCTTAAACCTTTTAAGCTCATTGAATCTGCCTTTTAAATTAAATTTATACCCAAATTGAACAATTCAGATTTAAACCCGAAAATCATTCAATCCAGCAACAAGAGTTTTTATTCAATATTATATTCTATTGTTTTTCCCTGACCTTTTCTTTTTATCTGCAATGAAATTGAATCTGAACTTTTAAGTCCATTGTAAAGACCTATGGCATCACTAACTGTTTTAATTTCATTGCCGTTTGCTCCAACTATTATATCACCATTTTCAAGGCCCATTTTTTTGAAAAGAGAAAAATCTTTGATACTGTCAATGGCAATTCCACTGGGATTTCCGTTTTCAAAATGAGGTCTTGCCCTTGCCTGCCTCATCAGGGAATTCAAGTTATCCAAAGACTTGTTAACAAATTCCCTTGAAATTTGATATTTATCTTCTCCGCTTGAACTTATGGAGCTGTCTATACTGGCAAAATATTCACTTTTTTGTCCTTCTTCAGGATCTATTACTAAAATCTCATCTTTCCCATTTCTTGTTAAAACAACCTTTTGACGGAAAATTCTTTTAATTTCAGCATCTTGAATTTTATCAAGTTCAGTATAAAGCTCTTGCTTATTATTGGATAAAATCACTGCGTAATTATTTTGAAAACCTACAACAGTACCCATAAGTTTTAATTTAAGGGAAGTTTTATCAAGCCCTGCAATATCTATTTCAGGCTTAGAAATTACTTTGGAAACAAGGGTTCCAAAAAGATTTTTGTCATAAATTGAGGAATAAGCCTCAAGAGGCTCAATTGATGATTGAGTTTCATTGTTTTTATTTTTCCCGACTTGTTCTGTAACTTTTACTTCAGATCCAGTTTTTGGTAAAAGATCGGAAAAAACAAAGTGATAAAAAAGATCTACACCTGAAAAACAAATCAAGGCAGTCATAATTAAATTTAGAGAAATAAAAATTGTTTTTATTGATTTCATTTAAACCTTACCATTGGATTTAATAAATTTCCCTTGATTGTAAATTCAATATTTTTTTTGTTTTTCACAATTGGAAGTATCAATGCCATTGAAGGATTATCTTTATTTTTTAAAATATATTCAGGATCAGGAACAAATTTTCCATCAATATCTGCCCTTGACCTTTGGATTTTGTCAATCCTGCTCAGCCTTCCTGTAAAACTGGAAAAACCAACCTTGGACCTTAAAATTGAATCCTCAAGCAAAAGATCCTTATCTTCAATTTTTCCTTTAATTTCAGCACGGTTAATTTCAAAAACTGAAACAGGAACAAGAAGAAGTTTTGAAACAAGATCAAAGTTTTGAAGATTTATAATAGAGCTTAAGTTCCCTTTTTTATCTGAATAATCAAGCTTAACTCTTCCATTGGCCTGTCCCAAGATGGCAAAATCGTTTCCCAAAAGAGGCTGGGTTTCTTTTAAACTAATATTTTCAAAAACAGAATCAAAACTAAAATCTTCTTTTATTTTAAAAAGACTTAACTTAATTTCAGAGTCTATTCTTCCTCCAAAAACCTGAGCATTTATTTTTAATTTCAACTTTCCAATCAAAAGATTAAGAATTGAGGGAGAAATTTTAACTTGATCAATTTTTAAGTTTTTTATCTGCCCAGATGATAATTCAAGATTTTTAATTTCCAGTTTAAAAGGAAATTCAGGTTTTACAATTTCTGCTCTAAAATCGACTTTATAATGTTTTTTTAGTTTTTCCGATAAAAACAAGGCTCCTTTTTCCCCAGGAAACAAAAGGTGGGCAAAAACAATCAAAAGAAAACAAATATAAAAGAAAATCAAAAAAACATAAAAAAACTTTTTAAGCATTGCTTTTCACTATTTCCGCCTGAAGGGTTGATATTATGGCTCCTCCTTTATCACTTCTAGAAATCCTCAAACCCTTAATCACAACAGCATCTGAAGAGGATTCAACCAAATGAATAAACCCAATAAGACTTTTCATATCAATTCCAGAAACCTTGATTTCAACTTTTTCTATGGTAAGTCCCCCGGTTTTTTCAGTTGAAGGTTTCATATAATCAACATTATTTTTAATTCCTGCTTTTCCTGCAATTGAATCCATAAATGAAAAAAGGGCTAAATCAGAACCCTGGCTGACCTGTCCAAATGATGAGGTTTTAACCAAACTTTTATATTCTTTTCCAAGAAGTTTTATTTGATTAGTCTGATAAACACAGGAATTTATCTTGTTTTTCAAATCTTTTTTATAATTAATCACAGGTAAAATAAAAAAATTTATAACCACAAAAATTAAAAGGAAAGATAAGCCTCCAATTAAAATTCTTTTTTCTCTTTCTTCAAGACCAGAATAAAATTCTTTAAATTTATTCATTAACTTTAATCTCCAGCCTAAACCTTACTTTTCCTAAGTTATCAGTATTTGCCATGGCTATTTCAACATTTTTTATTAATTTATTACTGGAAATATTGTTTTTTAAAGAGTCAATAAGATCATAGCCTGATGCAGTTCCTGAAATGCTTATTGAAAAAGGAAGAACGGTCAAGTTTTCAAGCTCAACCAAATCAGGAGGAATCTGATCCATTATTGCCCTTAGTAAAACAATTTTTTTAATTTCAGAAACATGGCCGCTTTCTTTTTGACTTTCCCTTGCCTTTATAATTTCTATTTTTGCCTGATCAACTACTGAAGGAGTAATGGTTTTTATACCGGGAAAGTTTTGATTCACAGCAGTTTCAAGGTTAATAAAAGCAGCTGAGTACTCTTTTTCTAGTTCATTAAATTTAAAATATAAACTGGAACCAAAAAAACATAAACCAAGAATCAAAAAAGCCCCTGAAATAAAAATTTCTTTTTTATATTCTCCAAAAAACTTGTTAAATCCAGGCTTTGTTTTTCTGAAAATCAAAGGATTTTCTTTTAAAATTTCATACCCGCAAAGAAGAGCTAAAAGTCCAACTTCATTATCAGCAGAAAAATCCAGGTGATTTTTAAGATCTTTTTTATTAAAAAAAACAATTTTATCAGAAAACTTTAAGCTTAATTCTGATTTTGTTTTTTCATCTGTTTCAAAATCATTTAAAAAAATTATTTTAAGTGGGTCAAAATTTTCCTTTACAGATAAGGAAGTAAAATTAGAAAGAAGGCTTAAATCAGAAGCAATTTTAATTGAACTAGAAAAATTGGAAATCTTTTTTGCACTTAAAATCTCTTTTTCAGAAACTGCAAACAATACTCCAGAATTATCATTTTGGGGCACAATTAAAATACTGTCTGAATTTACCATTCCAAGACTTAAAAACGCATTGGCACAAAAATATGGAAAGGGAACAAAACCTGAAACTTCAATATTTTTTTCACTTAAAAAAGCTTTTTTATCTTCCATGTATGAATTGGAAAGTCCTAGGCAAAACGCTTTTGATGAATTCTTTTTAGATTTGTTTTTTAAAATAGAAAACTCAAATTCTAAAAAATCATTTTTTAAAGGAAAATAAGGTTCAAGTTCAAAATCAATTATTTTTTCAATGCTTTTTTTGTTATTAAACGGAAAATCATGGTTTTTAAAAAAAAGATTCTCAGAATCAAAACAAAAAAACAAAGGCAGTTTGCTATTGTTTTCTTTAGTGTAAATATCAGAGAGCTTTTTATATAAAACTCTTTTTCCTGATTGTTTTACTGAAAAAACAATTGGATTTCCGTCTTTATCTGGTTGGGGTGCCGAAAAAATTTTAGTCATTTTTTAAGTTTATTCAATTATCCATTTTTCAGTTTTAACATCCCATTTGCCATTTTTATCAGTATACCTTCTTAATACAGCTTTAACTTTTACTGACAAGTCATTGTCTCTTGCAACAGCTTCAACTTCAAACAAATCAGAAGAGGTGGTGATAAATTCTTCGGCAAGGGGAAGATCTTCACACCCTGGACACTTCTTATACCAGCCCTCATCAAGACTGTTGACAAATTTACCATCTGATTTTTCCTCCCTAAAAGAAAATATTTCATCTGCCATGTGTAAAAGGGAATTATCAGTGATAAGAGCTGTGATAACCATTTTAGGAGCAGTGTTTATATTGATTTTTCCTTTGTATTGATATGAGCTTCCGCTTCTTTCAACTTCTCCTTCTACAGTAAGATACTTTTCTGCAATACCAGAATTGTAAACTTTGTTCCACAATTTTTCATTCATTCCCTTTACCAGGGATAATTCCTCAATACTTTTCAAGGGTCCGTTTCTTGGAGGAATCCTGTTTTCAGATAGATAATACCCTGATTCAGCACCTGAAAGTCCTGTTATTGAATCGTCATCATCATGATCAAGCCAGTCAAGCAAAGGATTAATTATATCATAAGGATTATTTAACAGTTCAGGATCCTCCAGTCTTATTGCCTCAAGGAATCTTTCCCACAATTTTATCTGAGCCTGATTTTTTTGATTGGGAAATTCTAAAAGAGCATTGATCTGAATTTTTGATAAAAGATCTATAATATTAATTTCAAGTTCATTGGGTGAAAAACCTAAAATTCTAAGATAAAAACTCACCTGCTCTTTATCAGCCCAAAACTCCTGGATTGTATCGGTTTCAGAACTTGTTTTATCTTTTATAAGCATAAGTTTTGCTATATCTATTCCTGCTTTTGCCCTGTCATGAAGAACAGTTCTTTTTTTAAGTATAATGGCTTCAAACAAAAGATCCCTTACTTTCAAATTAAGGGAAAGAGCCCAACCTGCAAGGAGAGTAACCATTATCAAAGTAACTATAAGGGCTATTCCCTTTTGATTGGAAAAAAATCTATTCTTCTTTTTTTCTAAAAACAGGAAGCTTGATTTTTGTTTCAAATTTTTCCTTTTCATCATCTATAAAAAGTACAATTTCAAGTTTTAAAAAATAAGGAGTTGAATATTTGAATTCAGAAGAATCTGAATCCCAGAATTCAAATTCGTTTTTATCCTCATCGTAAAATACAAGATTAAATTTTTCTACATTTTCACAAATGGGAAAAGAAAGGCTTTCTTTTTCTAAATCTGTTTCAGGGTAAGGATAATAAAAATCACCTCTATATAAAACATTCTCTTTTAAATAATAAAAAATTTCAGATGGAGATTTTAAATAATTGTTTCCAAACCCAAGATGTGAATATGAAGTAAATCTTAATTTAGTTGAAGAATTTTGTCTGAATTCATTTTCTGCCCAAAAAAAATATTTTGATCTAAACCCATGATCTTCACTTTTTTTATACAAGGGAGGAAGTTCGCAATAAAAATTATTTAAATCTTCAACAATTCTTGTAAGAGCTGTTTCTGCCTGGGATAAAATTGAGGTTTTTCTTTCAATTTTTTCCCTTGCCTGAAAAAGTGCTGAGTAGGAAAAAAAAAGGGTGGAAAACACAACACCTAGTATAAGAACTGCAAGTACAACTTCTATTAAGGTAAACCCTTTTTCATTAATTTTAATCATCGGCTTTTTCATAAAAAAAAGTTTGAAATTCTTTGGAGTTTTTGGAAATTGTAACAATAATTTTATTAATTTTTATATTTTCAATCTCCTCAGGAAGAAGATCAGTATATCCAGAAAGAAACAACTCTTCTTTTTTAATATTCCAGGTAAAGTCTTTTAGTTCATCTTCAAACCTTCCATTTTCTCCCATATTTATTTTTGAATCAGTTTTAAATTCAGTAACAATTTTCTGGGCAAGAAAAGGAGCTTTCATATCAAAATCAGAGCTTGTAATCATTAAGATTGATTGGGCATAAAGTCTAAAAACAGCGGTGAGAATAAGTGCAAGAACAGCTAAGGCAACCATTACTTCAAGAAAAGTAAACCCGTTTATACTCTTTTTTAAAATCATTTAAAACCATTCTCAAAAAAATGAAGTTTATTATGTATTTGAGGTGAATTCAAAAAAGGGTGAACAACAATGGAAAAAACTTTATTATCTTTTTTATTTCTCAGTATAAGAATAAAAGGATCATTATATCCTTTGGAATAAAAGTTAATATAAGCTTTTTTTGTTGTTGAGTAACTTGATTTATGGGTTTGAACTCCTGCTATGTCAAAATTTGTGCCAAGGTTTTTTTTGTCAGGTTCTAAATCTTTTCCAGTTTCAATCCAGAAATTGTCTGAGCCGGGATCTATAACCAAAGTAAGATCTCTTGACTTTTTTAATGCTGAAATTTTCAATTCCCGAATAAATCCGTCAAAAGCCCTAATACCCTTTTTTGATCTATCCTCGGATAAAAAACTATCAAGTCTTGGGACTGCAAATCCAAACATCAGAGAAATTATCACCATAACAAGGATGATTTCCATTAATGTGAATCCATTTTCCCGACTTTCCATCAATCAATCTATTTCCCATGAATTTATATCTTTATTTTCTTTTTCACCGCCGGGCATCCCGTCTGCTCCATAGGAAATAAGGTCATAGTCTCCATTAAGTCCTGGAGAAAGATAAATATAGTCATTTCCCCATGGATCTTTTGGAATAGTTCTTTTATCGAGATATCCTCCTTCACGCCAATTTCTCAAATCCCCGGATTCAGGCCTTGCTACAAGAGCATTAAGCCCCTGCTCTGTAGTTGGATACCTTCCATTATCAAGCTTATATAATTTCAAGGCTGTTTCAAGACCCTGGATATCAACTTTTGCCTTTACAATTTTGGCGTCATCTGTTCTTCCCACAAGCTTTGGAACTACAAAAGTGGCTAAAATCCCAAGGATAATAACAACAACCATTACTTCAATAAGGGTAAATCCAGAGTTTTTTTTCAAAACTTTCATTAAAAAAGACCTCCACTCTATATAAATGTATTAAAAGCACTTTTGCAAAAATTTAAGCAAGAGAACTTTTAGCATTTTAATTTAAAAAAATAAAGCAACCCATTATAAAAAGGCTTAAAAGATTAGAATAATCTTAAACCAGGTTTCCTAAAATCAATAAAGATAGAAAATTAAGATTGATTTAGATTCTTTTATATTTTAAATCAATAAATTCTAAAATTAACCAGGGAGAATAAAATGGCTGAAAAAACTTTAGGAATGATAAAGCCTGACGCAGTTGAAAAAAATGCAATTGGAAAAATAATTTCTATGATCGAAGATGAGAGCATAAAAATAAAAGCAATTAAAATGACAAGGCTTACAAAAAAATCAGCAGAAGAGTTTTATTCAGTTCATAAAGAAAAACCTTTTTTCAGTCAGCTAGTTGAATTTATGACCTCAGGACCTGTGGTTCCAATGATCCTTGAAGGAGAAAATGTGATTCAAAAGTACAGAGAACTTATGGGTGAAACAGATTTTACAAAGGCCAAAAAAGGGACCATCCGTAAAAATTTTGGTTCAGCAATGGAAAAAAATGCTGTGCATGGCTCAGATTCTCCTGAAAATGCGAAAAAGGAAATTTCATTTTTTTTCTCAACCCAAGAAGAGCTTGGAATATTTTAAATGAAGGACAAAAACTTATTTGACAATGTCTCTATTGTACTTGTGAGACCAAAATACTCAGCCAATATAGGCTCCAGTGCAAGGGCAATGAAAAACATGGGATTTACAAAACTTATAGTTGTAAACCCTCTTGACTATGAAAAAGAAAAAGCAAAAAAATTATCAACCCACGCTGCCCAGGATATTCTTGAAAATGCTGTTTTCACAGACAACCTTGATCTTGTGTTAAAAGATTTTAATTTTTGTATTGGAACAACAGCAAGACTTGGAAGACAAAGAAACCTTTCCATGTCAACCCCTTATCAAATGGCTCAAAATATTAAAAACCTTATTTCCAACAACAAAATTGCAATCCTTTTTGGGCCTGAAAACAAAGGGCTTGAAAACCTTGAACTAAAAAAATGCCATAGACTTCTCACCATAGATACCGAAGAATTTTCATCATTAAACCTTTCCCAGGCTGTGATGATAGTTACCTATGAAATTTCAAAAGCTTTGAAAAAACAGCCTGAGGACTTCCATATACCTACACTTGCCAACAGGTTTGAACTTGATTCAATGTATGAACATCTGAAAGATATTTTAATGAAAATAGACTTTATTCATCCGGAAAACCCAGACCATTGGCTGGATAATTTCAGAACTTTTTTTTCAAGGCAGGATATGAGGGCAAAAGATGTGAATATCTTAAGAGGTGTTTTAAGGCAGATAGAATGGTATGGAAACTATATGTATGAACTTGGAAAAAACCCGGTTAAAGACCAAGATTAAATATTAAAAAAACAGAATAGTTTTTGATAAAACTCAAAAAGACTTTCCTCTTAAAAATTTATCCAAAGGAAAAATGATAAAAAACCTGATTTTAATATCTAGCATAGGCTTGAATATTAAAAAAGCAAACCTTCAACTTATTACTTTCTTCCTGAAAAAAGTGAATTATAATAAACTTCTTTTCTTGGCTTGATATAGAGTTTGATTTCCGCTGTTGCCAGGCCTTCCTGATAAGTTACCTCTTCAACATTTGCCCCGCGCATATATGATTTTGCAACTACAACTATTTGATCTTTATCAAGACTTCCGTTTCCTGCTTCTGAATTTGCCTGGATAATAAGCCCGGCAAGTCTTTCTGAAAGCCTTCTGTATCCATCGAGAACAGCTGCTCTTTCTGCCATATATTTTTGTTCCATTGGAGTTCCATTTTGAGGGGCAACTCCTTTGCCGATTTCAGTAATAAGTATTTTAGTGACAGCTTCCTCGGGCTCAATGCCGGCAATAAGATTATCATGCATTCTTACAAACTGGTATTCTTTAAGCACATGGTGATCTGTGGCACAGCCTAAAAAAAATATACTGATAAAAATAAAAAATATTTTTTTCATACCTAAATTCTCCTTAATGAATTTTTTTAATTTTTCGGTTAATTCCCACCAATACTTTAATCTTTATTGTTTTTAAGCCCTGACAAAGAGAATAATTTTAATTTTATTTAATAAATACAAGGAAATGATATCATATAAAAAAACAATACAAACTTATACTTTAAATAAATATTAGTTTTATCCATTAATTTAAACTGAGCTTTCTTGATTGAACCAGCCAAATTTTATTCTGAGTCTAAGACCTTTTAAGACAGCCTTAATTAAATGCTTTAAACCGCCTTTACCCCCCTTTTATCTTTTACCTTGATTTAAACTTTTTCATAAAGTACAAAATCATCAGTACTTATAGTTTGTTTTTTTGACTGAAGCTATATCCTTTTTTTATTTCTAATGTCTGTCCGGCTTTTTTTTTAATTAATAATCTAATCCAAAGGATGATTATGGATTTTGCTTTGAATCTTTCAAGAATATTGGGAGAAAAAACTCTTTTCACAATTAACCGTCTTGGAAAAATATTTATTTTTTTTATAAAAGGGCTTTTTCTTTTTTTCAAGTGGCCCATTCAGTTCAACAAACTTTTAAATCAGATTTATTTCATTGGTCTGAAGTCAGTTTTAATAGTTTGTCTTACCGGGCTTTTTACTGGAATGGTTCTTGGGCTTCAAGGATATTACACCTTGATTAATTTCGGTTCTGAAGGTTACCTTGGAACTGCAGTTGCACTTACAATAGTAAGGGAACTAGGTCCTGTTCTTACTGCAATAATGATTGTTGCCCGTGCTGGTTCTGCAATGACAGCCGAAATTGGAATTATGAGAATTTCAGAACAAATCGATGCACTTGAAACAATGAACATCAATCCTTTAAGATTTATCTTCAGTCCAAGAATCTGGGCTGCAGTAATCAGCTTTCCCCTTCTTACTGCTATTTTTGATTTCATAGGAATAATTGGGGGCTATATAACAGGTTCTCTTCTTTTAAACCTTAATGCAGGGATTTATTTTGCCAGGGTTGAATCAAGTATTACAATGAACGATATAAAAGGCGGGTTTATTAAAGCTTTTGTTTTTGGTCTGGTGGTAATTACAATCTGCTGCTACAAAGGTTTTTACACTCACCAGCAAAAAAATGTTTCAGGTTCAAAAAGCGTGGGATATTCAACAACTTCTGCTGTTGTTTTATCCTGTGTATGGATTCTTATTTTTGACTATGTAATAACTTCTTTTTATTTTAATGGATAATTATGAACAATAAACTAAAACCGCCTGTAGAACTTGTTGATATTTACAAAGGCTTTGGGGATCTTCAGGTTTTAAAAGGAATTAATCTTAAAGTTGAAAAAGGTAAAATTACCACCATTATAGGTAAAAGCGGGGGAGGTAAAAGTGTTTTACTCAAACATTTTATCGGCCTTCTTAAACCTGACAAGGGTCAGATTTTTTTTGAAGGAAAGCTTTTAAACAAAATGACAAGGCCTGAAATTAAAAGTTTCAGGGAAAAAATAAGTTATATGTTCCAGGGAAATGCTCTTTTTGACTCAATGACTGTTTTTGAAAATATTGCTCTTCAACTTTATGAAAACAATGAAAAAAAAGAGAAAATCAAAGATCTGGTAACAAAAAGAATAGCCCAAATGGAGCTTTCAGGTTCGGAAAATAAATATCCTTCAGAACTTTCAGGAGGAATGCAAAAAAGAGTCGCTCTTGCGCGAGCACTGATAAATGAGCCTGAAATAGTTCTTTTTGACGAGCCTACAACTGGTCTTGATCCCATAAGAAAAAATTATGTTCACAAAATGATTTCAGATTATCAGGCAAAATTCAATTTTACAGCAGTTATTGTAAGTCATGAAATACCCGGGGTATTCCAAATCTCAGATACTATAATGATGCTTGATGAAGGAAAAATTGTTTTTACAGGAACAAAAGACGAAATAAAAAACACAAACAACCCCCATGTGAAAAAATTTATTGAAGGCATAGCATATTAAAGTGTTTAAATTCGGAGGATAAATGAAAAAAATAACCCTTGAAACCGGAGTAGGTCTTTTTGTTGTGTTCGGTCTTATCTGCACAGCATACCTTACTATAAAACTTGGAAAAATGGAGCTTCTTGGAACAAACTATTATAAACTCAACGCAAATTTTCGAACAGTTGCTGGACTCAAATCCGGAGCAAATGTTGAAATAGCAGGAGTTCAGGTTGGAACAGTAGAAAAAATAATCCTTGATACAAAAACTTACACAGCTGTTACTGAATTGAAAATTGACAAGTCAGTAAATCTTTCTGCTGATGTAATTGCATCAATAAAAACTTCAGGCCTTATTGGAGATAAATATATTCAGCTTTCTCCAGGGGGAGATCCTAAGTTTCTTGAACCAGGTCAAATGATAACAGAAACTGAATCACCAGTGGATTTTGAAGAGTTAATAAGCAAGTATGTTTTTGGTTCAGTTGAAAACAAGGGACCAGAATTAGGAGGTTTTTAAATGATGAAAAAAATATTTTTTACTTTAACAATTTTTTTAATAATGGGTTTCAATTCTTATGCCCTCACACCCATGGAATCTATTAAACAGCCGACTGAAAATATTATCTCAATTCTCAAGGCAGACAAATATCAGACCCTTACACCAGAATTAAGAGAAGAACAATGGGGTGAAATTTGGGAAGTGGTAAAAAACTCTTTTGAATTTACAATCATATCCAGACTTTCTGTGGGTAAGTATTGGAGTTCTTTTTCTTTGGAAGAAAAAAAAGAATTCCAGGATGTTTTTGCAAAACTTCTTGCAAACACATATATAGATAAAGTTCAAGAAAACTTTAAAAATCAGGAAGTCAAATATATTGATGAAAAAATATCTGATAAAAAAGCTGAAGTAATGGTTCATGTTGCACTTGCAGATAACGATGTCCCAATAATCTATAGAATGCTTGATAATAACGGCTGGCTTATCTACGATGTAAGAATTGAAGGAATGAGCATGATAAAAAACTATAGAAGCCAGTTTGATGAGTTTTTGTTTAAAAAGTCTCCAAAAGAACTTATAGAGGCTCTTGATTCTAAAATAAACCAGCTAAGAGAAGAAAGAAAAAAATAGGCCAGCTGATATGAAAAGTTTTTTTTATTTTCTTTTACTTTTTTCTTTTTTTATCTTTTCTTCTTCTTCATTTGGAGAACAAATCATGGATGCTTCCATGGATATTGAAGACTCTTTTTTTGAAGAAATTGAATCAGATTACAATGACTTTAGTCCTGGTTTTTCAGATGAAGAACTCCTTGATGATGATCTTTTTGAAGATAGTTTTGTAAAAAGCAGCCAGTCACCAACTCTTGTAAAAAAAGATTATGACCCTATCGAACCAGTTAACAGGGCTATATTTAATTTTAATGACAAAACTTATATTTATGTTTTTACTCCCATTGGGAAAGGCTATGAAAAAGTAACTCCCAGGTTTGCCAGAACAGGTATAAGAAATTTTTTTTCAAACCTTCATTCACCTTTAAGAGTTGTTAACAGCCTTCTTCAGGGTAAAATAAAAAATGCCGGAAAAGAAACAGGAAAGTTTTTTGTTAATACTTTTCTTGGTTTTCTTGGGTTTATAGATTCCGCCAGTTCAATTGAAGGTTTAAACCCTTCAGAAGAAGACCTTGGGCAAACCCTTGGAAAATGGGGGATAGGCAATGGACCCTATCTTGTTCTTCCATTTATTGGGCCCTCTACCCTAAGAGATACAATTGGAATGACCGGTGAATTTTACATAAATCCAGTTTATTACGCCAGGGATTTTAACTCAAAAGAAAAACTTATAAGAGACGGCACTGAAGCCCTAAACTCTCTTCCAAATTCAATGGAGCTATACAAAACCCTTAAAGACTCAGCCCTGGATCCTTATACAGCAGCTAAAAATGCCTATATTCAGATAAGAGATGAAAAAGTTAAAAATTAACCTCAGATTAACCCCAAATTATTAATTTTAATCTTTTCCTGATGGGAGCTAAACAAAATCAAGGTTAAAATTTTTATCAAAGGGATTATCTTCTATAAAAACAATTTGCTCACAAGATAAAAAAGCTTTGACCTTTTGGGGATTTAATTTAAAAATAAAGATTTTTCTGTATAAATCTATTTTTTTTTCAAGTGATTTTAAATTTTCAATTTCATCTTCACAAAGATTAATAATATCAAACTTTTCCCCATATTCCTGATTTAAATAACTACTTAAAAGCATATCCCCTGAAATAAGAAGATCTTTTGAATTAGTTTGCCAAAACACTGGAACTTCAGAACTCCCGGGAAGCTTAATTGTTTTACCAATTTTATTACCATCAAAGCCTGAAATAAAAAGCTTAGTAAGTTTTTTATTTTTTATATAGGGAATGACTATGCCTTTATCAAAAACAAGGCTATCAGAATTTGTTTTTTCTATTCCCCAGCTTTCAAGGGACCTTTTAGTCAGTTTTTTATTCCAGCCAAACATTTTTTCCTGTAAAAATTTGTTTGTAAAACCCAAAGTAAAAAGCTTGGCAAGAACATCTTCGCTATGCTTTCCCCATAGCTGGTGCTCTGTTCTGATTAAAAAAGCCATTGCTTTTTTGGTCCATAAGTTTGAAGGTGATTTTTCTGACATTTTTAAATTATGCATATTTTCAAATTTTGTTTAACTTTAATTAGAGGTCTGTGGCGGTACCATACCAAATCTTGCCATTTGTTGGGGATACTGGATAAGAAATTCTTCAAGACTTCCCCTGGTTCCAGCAACTATTATGTTGTTAAGCTTAATTTCCTTGAGTTCCCCCTTAAAATAAGGCTTTGCAATTTTTTCTATTTTTTTCAAATGCTCCCTGACTTTTGTAAACTTATTTATTTCGTTATATTCAAGTGAAGAAAAATAAAAAAGCAACTCTTCTCGAAAAGAAGGATGCAGGGGAAAAACTGGGGCTGGTTCATTGGTTTTAACAGGTGTATTAAGGTTTTTTATAAAACTCAGACTCACACAAATAAATCTTTCCTTGGAATAGGGAGTCCTTTTTTTAAGATTTATAATAAGAGGCTCCATTTCAACCTCCTGTTCATAAATAAGGTCTGAATCAACACCTGCTGAACCAGATTTTTTAGGTCTTGGCTTAATCCATTCCATTTCAGCTCCGGAATCTTCTTTTGTAAGAATAAACTTTTCATCTGAAACTAATGTAATTAAATATTCATAGCTATTTCCCGGCTTCCACCCTGTTTCAATTTCATCTCCTGACTCAACAATTATTTCAAAATATTTGTTTTTATCTGATAATTTCCACTTTCCCTTTTGTGAGCCTTTTTTCTGAACAACCTCTGAAAAATGACCATGCTGCCTTACCTGAGACTCCCAGTTTCCATTGGCTTTCAAACTCATAATAATAAAGCTTCGTCTATAGTTGCAATTCCAATTCCCAAGGATTTGAAGCTCAAAGGGATCTTCTCTTTTTTCAGAGCCTGAACAAGACGCAAAACACAAAACAAGAATAAACAAGAATAAAGTTTTAATCTTTTTCATGGATTTTTTCACAATCGCAGTTTTTTTCATCACAAGAGCTGCACTCGTATGAAGCTTTGATTTCATTTTCTGATTTTCTCTTTTTTGAAAAACAAGAAAAATAAACAATCCCGGATATAATTAACGCCCCAAATATAAAATACATCATTCTTTTTACCCCGTTTTATTTTACTTCAAAACAATGCAATTTTCCCAACTTTAAAATCAGCTTAAAACCAAAGATTTAAATGAGCCAATCTATTTTAAATAAAAACTCACCTGGGTATTAAGCAAAACTAATTCTTTAGTAAATTACCAAGCCGGTCTTTACTCTAATTATTTCTGAAATTACTTAAAAAAACAACTTTAGATTCTTTTTTATTTTTTAAAGTCTTTATTCCAAAACAATTACATGAAAGCCAAAATTTAAAACACTTGGGACAAACTTCCAAAGCACAACCAATATGATGATATCCACCTTCAACTACTCCGCAATAAGGACATCTTTTTTTTATATTATTATGAATCTCATATAAAGTTTTATTTCTAGGCTCATAAACAATTGCTTGATAAAACAAATCATTGATTCTTAAATAATGTTTAACACATGAATCTGAAAGATTTTTTTCCTTACCGCATAAACTGCATTTTGCCATAAAAATTAATTTTCTTTAGCCAAAGTTAAATTATACCAATACTTGAATCAATTACCCAACCGGGCAGACCTTTTGGAGTTAAAATCTTACAAAATCCATTTGTGCATCTATCAATTTTTACAATGGAGCCTTGGGGAAGAGAAAAAAGTATAGATGCTTTTTCAGAGTGAGCTGAATATACTATTGATTTTTTTACTACCACAGCTTTCTTATAAACATTACACTCAAGATAATAATTTATACAGGTTAAAATAAGATAAAAACTTAAAAAACCTGAAACTATTTTTAAACCAATGAATTTTTTTCTAAATAAAATTAAAAAAAGAAAAACTCCAAAAACAATAACAGAGAGGATATTTATAAAATTTTCAGGTAAATATTGTCTTAGAAAGAAAATTTTATCAGTTAGAAAATTTTGCTCCTGATCATTAATGGAAAGCTTTTCTAGGCAAGCGTCCATATTAAATTTAAGATCTGGGTCAAAAAAAAGATATTTTTGAGCTTTTTTATACCATAAATAAGAATGACCATATTTTTCCAGTTTATAAAAACAATTACCAAGATTAAATGCAAGCTCACCTGTTAATCCAGAGCTTTCAATTTGATTTTGAAAAAGATTTAAAGAATCTTCATATTGGCCATTGTTGTATAATTCAAGGGCATTGCCAAAACTTGCACAGCAATTTAAAGGGTTAAAAAAAACAACAATTAAAATAAATGAACAAAAAATTCTTTTAAACATTTTTTAAAACCTTTTTATAATTTTTTTTCCTTTTAAAACCAAATCCTCCAAATCAAACTTTGTATTTTCTCCGGAAAACTCTGCAAATTCAAGCTCAGATAAATATTCTTTAAGCTCGGTGTCATCTGTTTTTGAACAAAAGATTTCCATAGGTTCGCCATAGGTTTTTACAAAAAAAGAATTTAAAACAACTCTTAGTTTATAAAGATTTTTATTTTCAGATTTTTTCCTTTGAAGTTTTTTAAGTTCTTTTAAATAAAACTTTTTACTTTTTTTTACAAAACTACCTGGATTTATTTTTTTAACAACAAAAAACATAAAAAAAACAAAACCAAAGGAAAAATAAAGCTTTAAAAACAAGAAATAGTCTGGAACTGAAGAAAAAAAACTCCCCTGGTCTTCCTTTAAATAAATAATATCATTTTTTAAAACTGGTTTTCTTATCTTTTTTTCTTCTTTTTTTTCAAGGCTTTTACTTTCGTCAATCTCAAAAGCTTCATTTTTTTCTCCTATAACAGAAAAGCTTTTTTTCTCAAGTTCAAGTTCAACCCAGTTTTCCGCTTCAGGATCAAAATAGCAAAATTTTAATTGAGGGATTTCAAATTCACCTGGCTTTGAAGGAACAACAGCATAATTAAAAACAACTTCTCCTTTTTCTCCTTTTAAAAATTTTTTTAACTCAAACTTTGGATTATCCGGATAAACCTTGAAATTTTCATTACTTTCAATCTCAGGAAGTTTAATTTCTGAAAGATTTCCCTCTCCTTTGATTGTAATTTTATAATTGATAAAATCATCTAAATTTAAAGAGTTTTTATCAATCTTTGAACTGGCAGTAATCTTGCCTGTTATATTTGTAAAAAAAGAATTTAAATTATTTTTAGGAAGATTTTTAATTTCATAGAAAATGGGATTGGTTGAAATAAATTTTCTTGAAGTCTGAAAAGATGAAAATCCAGGATCACTAAAAAAAGGATCATTGAAAAAAGGGCTGTTCTGTCTGCCTCTTCTTTCCCCTATTTGAGCTTCAATTCTTACAGGCTCAATAGTTCCTTTGGATAAATTTAAAGGATAAAGAGTGTATAAAATTTCAGAGACTGTATATGTTTTGCCTCCTGAAATCTTTGAATATGTTTTATCCTCATGTCTTTGGGCTTTAAAATTATTAAAATCAGGCTCTTCAAAACCTATTTTCAACACAGTTTCATCTGAATAAACTATAATTTTAAACTCTATGGCTTCACTCACATATGGAGAGCTGTTTGAAATAAAAGCTTTGGCAAAAAAACTGTCTTTCCCAATAATTCCAGTCTCATTTTTTGAAACATTTATTTCAAGGCTGTTTGTTTTTATGATTCCTTTATTTGTTTTAATTTCAATGGAAGGAATAAAAACTTTACCTTCTTTTACAGGAAGAACAACAAAGGAATAAATTGTTTTATCTTCACGCTTTCCGTTTATTATTCTTACACTTGAGTTTGTTGACGATGAAAGAACTTTAATTCCATCTATTTTTGGAAGACTAACATTTCCCTTTGCATTTTCTACACTTACAATAAGATTAAAAGTTTCATTTATTTTTACTTCTGATCTATCTGCCCTTATTTGAGCATTGGCTCCAAAAGATGTGTTTATTAATAAAAATATAAAAAAAATTGTATAAACAAACCAAAGTTTTTTCATTACCAGTCCTTTTCAACCTCTTTTTTTTTATAATAGGGAATAAGTCCCATTGGCTTATCTTTTACCTTGTTAAAAAGATCATATTCATAATTGTAGTTTTCCCCGGGTTCAACTTTTTCTTCCTGGGAGCTTAAAAACTCATCTTGAAAATCTTTTTCTATATTGGTCTGCTCAGTTTCCTGGCTTTCTTTTTTAGATTCAGCCAATTCATCTTTTTTATTTTCTTTTGAATTGTTTGATTCAGATTCTTTGTTTGTTTCATTGTTTTGATCAAAAGATTGGTTTTCTTTATTATCAGAACTATTTTCCTTTTGATTTTCCTTGTTGGATTGATTTTTATCCTCTGAACTTTCCTGCTTTTCAGAACTTTTATTATCTTTAGAATCTTTTTGATTTTGCTCCTCTTTCTTTTTGTTTTTAAGGATTTGAGCAAGCATTAAATTCTTTTGTGCATCTTCATCATCAGGAAATTTTTCCAGATATTTTTCATAAATTTCCATTGCCTTATCATAATTTTCTTTTAAAAGATGGGTATTCCCAAGGTTAAAAAGAGAATTATACCTTAAATTATCATCAGCTTCTTTTGATTGATAAACTTTTTCATAATTTTTTTGTGCACTATCATAATCTTTATTTTTATATCCTGAATTTCCAATATTATAATAAAGCTTTAGATCCCCAGGGTTATTAATTTGATCTTTTATCCAAATTTCCCTTGCTTTTTCATAATTTTCTTCATTGTAAAACTTAACTCCTTTTTCCTTTAAACTTTGAGAATTAACTTCAAAAGGAAGAATAAAAATAAAAAATAAAAATAAAAACTTTAAATTAAACTTTTTCCTGAAAATTAAAGATAAAGTCGCAAATATAAAAGCCAAACCTCCAAAAAATCTGTAAGAACTTAAATCTTCTATATTTTCTCTTTGATCAAATTCTTTAAGCTTCATTTTTTCCCTGATTTGTTTTTCATAAATGTTTTTCAAATCAAATCCTGATTCAGCATCAAAATAACTTCCATTAAATCTTTGAGCAACATCCCTTAAAAGAAAATCATTTTTTTTAGAAATAAGAATTTTACCTTGGTCATCTTTTAAAAAACCCAGATTTTCAATTGGAACAGGGCCTCCTTGTTCTGAAGCTATCCCAATTGTAAAAACAACAATATCTTCTCTTTTTTTAAGTGAAGATATTGACTTACCTGTGTTTTCCTCTCCATCTGAAATAAGAATAACCACTTTTGAGTCAGCAGTTTTTTCATCAAAAAGCTCAAAAGATTTTTCCAAAGCTTTATAAATATTTGTTCCTCCAATAGGAAAAGTATAAGGAGAAACATTATCAAGAAAAAGATCAAACCCTCTATAATCAAGAGTAAGCGGTGAAAGAACAAACCCGTCTCCAGCAAATACAACAAGACCTGCCCTGTCACCTTTTAAATTTTTTACTAAATTTGAAATTTCAAGTTTTGCTCTTTTTATTCTTGAGGGTTTAATATCTTCACAAAGCATACTTTTTGAAACATCAAGGGCAAATACAATCTCAACTCCTTTTTGGGGAATTTGGGTTTTTTTATAACCAGTTATAGGACCAAGAATTGAAATAATTAAAAAGAAAACAGCTGTAATTGAAAAAAAATCAGATAAAAATCTGGTTGTTTCAAGGTTGTTTAAGCTTACTTTTTTTAATGCCTGGTAACTTAAAAAATTATTAATAATTTTTTTTCTTTTTAATCTTGAAAAGATAAAAAGAAGAAACACAAGAGGAAGAAAAACAAATAGCCAAATATATTCAGAATATAAAAACTTCATGGTATTTCAATTAATCTTGTATGGGTTAAAAAAAGACTTAATAAAAATAAAAAAAGAGCTGAAACTAAAAAATAAAGATAATAATCATTGTTTGTTTCAAAACTTTCCACCTTTACAGTTGATTTTTCCAACTTATCAATGTTTCCATAAATTTTTTCAAGGTCTTCACGGTTTTTTGCATTAAAATAAGCTCCACCGGTGATTTTAGAAATTTCTTTTAAAAGCTCTTCGTCCATGGAAACCATTGCTTTTCTTAAAACTTCCCTTCCAAAAAAATCCTTGGTTGGAAAAGGAGCATAGCCAGTGGATCCTATACCTATTGTATATATCTTAATGTTTTCCTCGCCTGCCTTTACAGCAGCTGGTTTGGGTGGAAGTTCTCCGCTGTTGCTATCTCCGTCGGTTGCAAGAATAATTATATTGTTTGTGCTTTCAATATCTCTAAGTCTTTTTGCAGAAACAGCTATTGCATCTCCAATGGCTGTGTTTTGGCCTGCCATTCCAATTTCTATTTTATCTATAAAAAAATCTAATGATTTATAATCTCTTGTAAGGGGTAAAAGAGTAAATGCATGGGTTCCAAAAACAACAAGACCAATTCTGTCCCCTTCTCTTTTTTTAACAAAGTCTGAAACAATTTCCTTTAAAACATCAAGCCTTGATAAAGACATTGATTTATCCATATCCCTTGCCCTCATACTCCCTGAAACATCTACAGCAATAACAATATTTACTCCTTTTGAGTCATAAAAAGTTTTTTTATCTCCTGTTCTGGGATTGGCAAGAGCAATAATAATAAAAACAAGACAAAGATACTTTATAAAAGTGTTTAAATGGAAAATACCTGAAACCTTGCTTTTTAATTTAAATGGATGGCTTCTTAAAAAAAAGCCTGGCTTTCCTTTTTTTTCCAAAAAATAAACAAGGGGAATAATTAAAAGTAAAAACAAATATAAAAGAGATTCAAATTGAAACATAATTTAATCTTTATCTTCAATTTTAAGAATTTTGCCATTGTTATTTATACCTGAAATAATAAAATTTTCCATAAATGAATAAAAACCAGCAAAAGCTTGATTGTCATAAATTTTAGACCCTGAAAAACGTATTATTTCAGTGGTTTTTAAAAAATCTTCTATTTTTTTAAAGTCAATTTCTTCCAATTGACCTTTAATTTTTTCCAAAATTTCTTTTTCAGACAAAGGCAAAAAATCAAAATTATTTTTAAATCCAAGATATTTTTTAAATACAATCAAAAGATTTGTCCATTTTTCTTCTGTTTCTTTAAAAGAGTTGGTTTTAATTTTTTCCAATTCACTAAGAATCTCATCTTTAATTAAGCTGTTATTTTTTTCTATGTTTCCCTGGCTGAATTTTTTCTTAAAAAAAACAAACCCCAAAACAATAGCTAGAACAACCAAAACTAGAACAATCCACCAAAAAGGCTGAAAACCTTTGTCAAACTTTGCAATCCCTTTTATATCTGCCATCTGCTCGATAATGTCAAAATTATCCATGGGTTTTTTGAATCCTTAAATGCCTGTATTTAAAGTAATTTATCAAAAGATCTGCTGATGACTGATCTGTATCAAGATAAATAAGATCTGATTTTGATTTTTTAAATATTTTTTCAAGGCTGGTTTCAAAGTCTAATCCTTTTTTTTCTAAAATTTTCCTGGATTTTAAAGAACTTAAATCAAAACTTAATTCTTTATTAGTTTCAGGATCCAAAAAAGAAACAACCCCGATATCTGGAAAAGAAAAATCTTTTTTATCTCTTATTTTAACTCCAATAATCTCATTGTTTTGTTTTGCCCTTTTAAGCTGACTTTCAAAAGAAGGGGAAATAAAATCAGATACAAGAAAACAAATTGTTTTAGCTTTTGAAACCTTGGAAAAAAACTCAAGTGCTTTGGAAATATCTGTTTTAAGGCCTTTTTTTCTTTCAAAAGTATAAATTTCTCTTATAAGTCTCCATACATGGGAAACCCCTTTTTTGGGAGGAAGATAAACAGAAACCTCATCTGTAAAAAGAATAAGCCCTGCCCTGTCGTTATTTTTTATTGCTGCGTATGCTGCAACAGCTGCAAACTCTGCTGCTTTTTCAGTTTTGGTCATTGAAGCTGTAGTAAAAAACCCTGAAGAGCTCATATCAATCATTATGATTATATTAGCTTCTCTTTCTTCTCTGAAGATTTTTATATAAGGCTTGTTCATTCTTGCAGAAACCTTCCAGTCAATTGCCCTAACATCATCTCCTGGCTTATATTCTCTTACTTCCTCAAACTCCATTCCTGAACCCCTGAATACAGATTTGTATTGTCCGCTCATAGAAGCATTGACCATAAGGGAGGTTTTTAAATGAAGTTTTTTTATTTTTTTTAATTCTTCTTTTTTAATCATAAAATCTAAGGAACACTTATTTTATTTAAAATTTCATCAATTATTTCTTCAGGAGTGGTATCTTCAGCTTCTGCTTCATAGGATAAAAGGATTCTATGCCTTAATACATCATGGGAGGCCTCTTTTATATCCCCTGGAATCACATAGGATCTTTTATCAAGTAAAGCCTTTGCCTTTGCTGCAAGAGCAAGAAACATAGTAGCCCTGGGTGACGCTCCAAATCTTATATATTCTTTAATATTAAGATTATAGTCCTGGGGATTTCTTGAAGCCAAAACAAGATCCACAATATAGTCTTTAAGCTTATCATCCATGTATATTTCAAACACCAAATCTGACATTTTTTCAATTTCATCGGGCTGGGCAACAGAATTTATTTTTTCATGTTTTGAAAAAATCATTTTCTCTAAAATAAGTTTTTCTTCCTCTTTACTTGGATAATCAACTTTTAATTTCAACATGAACCTGTCAACCTGAGCTTCAGGTAAAGGATAAGTTCCTTCCTGTTCAATGGGATTTTGGGTGGCAAGAACTAAAAATGGCTTGGGAAGAAAATAGGTTTTATCTCCTATGGTAACCTGTTTTTCCTGCATTGCCTCTAAAAGTGCGGACTGAACCTTGGAAGGAGCCCGATTTATTTCATCAGCAAGGATTATATTGTTAAAAACAGGGCCTTTTTTAACTGTAAAATCACCTGTTTTAGGTAAATAAATTTCTGTTCCAACAATATCAGCAGGCAATAAATCAGGGGTAAACTGAATTCGCTTAAAACCAAGATTTACAGTCTTTGAAAGAGAATTTACAGAACTTGTTTTTGCAAGGCCTGGCACTCCCTCAAGAAGAATATGCTGTTTTGTTATTAAAGCTGTTAAAAGCCCGTTTGTCAGTTTTTCCTGACCTACAAGCTGTTTTTTTATTTCTTTTCTTATATTTTCTATAACTTCAGTAACTTCAGCTATTTTTTCATTTATTTCATCCATAAAAATAAAAAACCTTATTGTTAAATTGTTCTCTTAGAAAATCTTTGTTTTATGCAAATTAGAAAATAACAATTTAAATAAGAATTTCAAGAAATAAAAAAAGCCGCACAAAAAAGAAAAGTGCGGCTTAATAAAAAAGAAAACAAGTAAAATTAATGCTTGGGATTAAAACCTTCAACAATAAGAATATTTGCATAATAGGTAGGGAATCCTAAAAGGATACCACCAAGAAAATAATTAAATCCGGCTCCGCCAATTCCTTTAGAAACACCAATAAAAATCAAAACAATTGCAAGCCAGATAATTGCATTTAGAATAGTAGGCTTAAAAGGCAAAAAATCCATCTTCGTTCTCCTTGTATTTTATTAAATTTATTTAAACTCAATTTAGTATTAAATTGATAGTCTTTAATTATAAAACAAATCAGACACTATTAAAGATTTTTATCGTATTTAAAAATAATGTCAAATCTAAAATTGATTTTAAATCTTAAAAAGCCTTAAATTTCAGTAAAAACTGTGTTTTCTTTTTAATCCTGATCTTTTTTAATTCCATAATTTTGTCCGTAAGTCTCAACTACAAAATCAATATCCTTGTCCCCTCTTCCGGAAAGATTAACAAGAATAGACTTTCCTTTACCAAACTTTAAAGCAAGCTTTGCTGCATAGGCAACAGCATGACTGCTTTCAATTGCAGGAATTATTCCTTCAGTTCTTGAAAGCTCAAAAAGAGCATCAATTGCTTCTTTATCAGTTATTGTTACATAATTAACCCTTTTAATATCTTTTAAAAGAGAATGCTGGGGTCCAACCCCTGGATAATCAAGCCCGCTGGCAACAGAATAAACTCTAAGGGGATTTCCTTTTGTATCCTGAAGAAGATAGGATTTAAATCCATGAAGAACTCCTGGGGTTCCAAGTGTCAAAGTCGCAGCATGATTTCCCGGTTCAAGTCCTATTCCAGCAGGTTCAACTCCATAAATTGAAACATTTTCATCTTCAAGAAAAGCTGTAAAAAGCCCAATTGCATTTGAGCCTCCCCCAACACAGGCTACAATGGCGTCGGGAAGTTTGCCGGTAACTTCCATAACCTGCTCTCTTGCTTCATATCCAACTATCTGCTGAAAATCCCTCACCATTGTTGGAAAAGGATGGGGCCCAAGTACAGAGCCTATTGCATAAAATTGTGTAACAGGATCTTTGATATATGCTTCAAAAGCTGCATCTACAGCGTCTTTAAGTGTTTGAGTTCCTCTTTTTACAGGAATTACATTTGCACCTAAAATCTTCATTCTTACAACATTGGGGTATTCTTTTCTTATATCAACAACACCCATATAAACATCGCATTCAAGACCAACCACAACAGCAGCCGTTGCTATAGCAACTCCATGCTGCCCTGCTCCTGTTTCTGCAATCAACTTTTTTTTGCCCATTTTTTTGGCTAAAAGAGCCTCACCAAGGCAATGGTTTATTTTATGTGCTCCTGTATGATTAAGGTCTTCCCTTTTTAGATAAATATCTGCTCCACCCAGTTTTTTGGAAAGAGTTTTTGCAAAATAAACTGGACTTGGTCTTCCCACAAAAGTTTTATAAAGAAGAGAAAGTTCGTCTTGAAAAGACTTGTCTTTAATCAGTTCAATATACTCATCATTTATTTCATTCATTAATTTTTGAAGATCCGGAGGAAGAAAACATCCTCCGTAGTCTCCAAAAAAACCTGATTTATCGGGCATTTCATAGTTTAAAATTTTTTTATTCATCCAATTAATCCTCAAAATTAAAATTATCCAAAATATTTTTCACAACCGAGTCTTTTTTTTTCAAAATTTTTGAACCTCTGGTAATCCTGCACAATGAAATTTTATAGTTTTGTGCAATCTTTCTTTGAGTTTGTCCTTTATAAATAGCCTTAAGAAGTTTCCACCTCATCACAAGATCAAAACATTCTTTTCCGGTTAATATTTCTTCAATAAAAACCTTCATTTCATTTTTGTCATTTATTTGACAAAAAACTTCAGCAAGTTCTTCAAACGCTTTTTCATCTATTGTTCTTTTACTCATTTTTTCCTCTAAAACTGTTTCTGCGTAAAGAAACATAAGGGCTTTCTTTTGTCAAGAAAAAAACCTTTTCAAATCAACTTTTTAAAGAGTTCCTAAAATAAAGTCCAACATCAATTGATACAAGAATTGAATTAAAAACATAAAGCCAGATTACATTGTCATAATGAAAAAAAATTTTGTGAAATACCCCAGAAACATATCCTGTTAAAACAATCAGCATAAAGGCAAGACTTTTACCTGAATTATTCCCTGAGGTATATGATTTATAAATACTTGCAGGCCAGGCACTCCCAAAGCAAAGCAGCATTAAAATCTCAAAAAAACTCATTTTTAATTCCCTTTTAAAATTTTAGTTTAGGTTGCAGTAATAAAAAAAAGTTTGTATTAATTTAAAATATTTTTTAAAAACAGGACTTATATGAAAATCACCTATTCTCAATACAAATTCTTTTCATCTTTTATTGGTGAAATCTTAATTTTGATTTCCCAATTTTTAAATTTTTTTTACAAAAACAAATACTCATCATTTATTTTCAAAAGAAGCCATAAAAATATAGTTTCATCCAAATCATCCAAAAAAAAAATATGGTTTTATGCTTCTTCTGTTGGAGAGGTCGGAGTTTGTGAAATTGTTATTAAAGAAATGCTTAATTTAAAAAAAAACTTAAGCTTTCATATTTCAATAATGACAGACTCAGGGTATGAAATTGCATCTTCAAATTTTGCTTCAATTGCAGACATTTCTTATTCTCCATTAGATTCCTACTTTAATGTAAAAAAAACCTTTGAAATTATAAAACCCGACCTTTTATGTATAATTGAAACTGAACTTTGGCCAAATCTTATTTATCAGGCAAACAAAAATAAAATTCCTATAATTGTTACAAATGCCAGAATATCAAATTCTTCCTTAAAAAATTATTCTAAGACAAAAGATTTTTCAAAATATATAATTAATCTTGTTGATAAATTTTATGCCAGTTCATTTCAGGATGAAAAAAACCTGATTAAGCTTTCATGCAAAAAAGAAAAAATTATAGTAACAGGAAATGCAAAATATGACTTCAAAATTGACAAATCCCAGTATGAAAAAACAAAAACAACCTATAAAAACTTTTTTGGCTTCAAAAAAACTGACCTTATATTTGTTTGCGGAAGTACAAGGGAAGGTGAAGAGGAAATTTTAATCCCTGTTTTTAAAAAATTAAAAAATGAATTTAAAAATCTTAAGCTTGTTCTAGTTCCAAGACATCTTACAAGGCTTGATGAAGTTAAAAATGTTTTTTTAAAAAACAATTTAAGCTTTGGGTTAAGAACAGAAAACACTGATAAACCATACGAATCAATTATCATTGATACAATGGGAGAACTTAAAAAAATATATTCGATTGCTGACCTGGTTTTTGTAGGGGGAAGCCTTTTAAATTTTGGAGGACAAAACATTCTTGAACCAGCAGCTCTTGAAAAACCGGTAATCTTTGGCAAGCATATGGACGATTTTAAAGAAATCTCAAAAATTCTTTTAAATGAAAAAGGAGGGTTTGAAGTTTCAGAATCAAACATAAATGAGGTGATAAAAAAACTTTTAGAAAATAATGAATTAAGAAAAATATCAGGCCAAAACGCTTTTCAAGTAGTGAAAAAAAACAGAGGAGCTGGATTAAAACAGGCAAAAGGAATCCTTGGATATCTGTCCTGAAAGGATTGATTGAAAAATTTCATTAAATTCATCCCAAATTCTAAAACTAACTTTTTCCAGCAGCTAAATCAACTTTAGAGTTATTTCATTTATCGTATATCAGCCTAAAAAAACAAAGGCTTATCTTTTAAGTCAGAGCTTGATTTTTTTAAATTTTTCAAGGTTAAAAAATTTAAAAAAAACTGGCAGTTTTAATTTTATCTATATGATATAAGGCAACCAATGTTAAATTTTTAAACTATCAGGAGATATCATGGTTAAAATAGGAATAAATGGTTTTGGAAGAATTGGAAGGCTTGCATTCAGGGCAGCCATTGAAAAAAAAGAGGTTGAAGTTACAGCTATAAACGACCTTATAGAAATTGACTATCTTGCCTATCTTTTAAAATATGACACAGTTCATGGAAGGTTTAAGGGAACCATTGAAATTGAAGGGAATTATCTTGTTGTAAATGGTAAAAAAGTCAGAATCACCAACGAGAAAAACCCTGAAAACCTTAGATGGAATGAAGCTGGAGCAGAAGTAATTATTGAATCAACAGGACTTTTTCTTACCAAAGAAAAAGCTGAGGCACACATAAAAGCAGGGGCAAAAAAGGTGGTAATGTCTGCTCCTTCAAAAGATGATACTCCAATGTTTGTCATGGGAGTAAACCAGGAAAAATACAATGGTGAAACTATAGTTTCCAATGCTTCATGCACAACAAACTGCCTTGCTCCCCTTGCCAAAGTAATTAATGATAATTTTACAATTGTTGAAGGCTTAATGACCACAGTTCATTCTGCAACAGCAACACAAAAAACAGTTGACGGCCCTTCCCCTAAAAAATGGAGAAGCGGAAGATCTGCAATTCAAAATATTATCCCGGCAACTACAGGAGCTGCCAAAGCTGTTGGAAAGGTAATTCCCGAGCTTAACGGCAAACTTACAGGAATGGCTTTCAGAGTTCCCACAGCAAATGTTTCAGTTATTGACCTTACATGCAGAATTGAAAAATCTGCTTCCTATGATGAAATCAAAAAAGCGGTTAAAAAAGCAGCTGAAAATGAATTAAAAGGAATAATCCTTTACACTGAAGATCAGGTGGTATCTTCTGATTTTACTGGAGAATCCTGTACTTCTATTTTTGATGCTGAAGCAGGTATCGCCTTAAACAATAACTTTATAAAGCTTATTGCCTGGTATGATAATGAATGGGGCTATGCAAACAAGGTTGTTGACATGGCAAAACATATTTCTAAATAATTTCGAGGATTAAAATGGGTAAACTTTTTATTGAGGATCTTAACCTTGATAATAAAAAGGTAATTTTAAGGGTTGATTTCAATGTGCCCTTAAAAAATTTAAAAGTTGCAAACGACAAAAGAATAAGAGCTGCACTTCCTACAATAAATTATTTGTTGAGTAAAAATGCTTCACTTATACTTATCTCCCATCTTGGGCGGCCTAAGGGAAAAATTGTACCTGAATTAAGTCTTAAACCGGTTGCAGCTCATCTTTCAAAGCTCATAAATAAAAAAGTCAAATTTGTTGACGACTGCATAGGACAAAAGGTTAAAAATGAAATCTCAAAGCTAAAACCCGGCGAAATTCTTGTTTTGGAAAATTTAAGATTTAGAAAAGACGAAACAGAAAACAACCCAGAGTTTGCCAAAGAACTGGCATCTTTAGCTGATATTTATGTTAATGATGCTTTTGGCACTGCCCACCGGGCTCATGCTTCTACTGAGGGAATAACAAAATTTATCAGCAAGGCAGCCTCTGGTTATCTTCTCAAAAAAGAAATGGATTATCTTGGCAAATCCCTTGAAAATCCCCAAAGACCTTTTACTGCAATTATTGGCGGAGCAAAAATTTCAGGAAAAATAGATGTAATAGACTCCCTGCTTCCAAAAGTTGATTATCTTTTAATAGGCGGAGGAATGGCCTCAACTTTTCTTAAAGCCAAGGGTTTTGAAACAGGAAAATCCCTTATTGAAAAGGACAAGGTTTCCCTTGCAAAAAAACTTCTTTCAAAATCCAAGGGTAAAATCATTCTTCCAATAGATCTTGTTATTACAGATTCTCTTGATTTTGATTTGGGAATTGCAGGCAGTATAAAAGATGTTAATAGCAGTCATATTCCAAAAGAAATGATGGCTGTAGATATAGGTCAAAAAACTATTGAAGAATTTTCTAAAATAATAAAAAAATCAAAAACCATAGTTTGGAACGGACCAATGGGAGTTTTTGAAATTGAAAAGCTTTCCAGAGGAACTTTTCAAATTGCAAAAGCAGTGGCAGATGCTTCAGCAAATGGAAGCATTACAATAATCGGAGGCGGTGATTCAGCTTCAGCCATTGAAAAAGCAGGTCTTTCAGAAAAAGTATCCCATGTTTCAACTGGAGGCGGAGCTTCCCTTGAATTTCTTGAAGGAAAAAAACTCCCGGGGGTTCAAGCATTGTCAGATATTTAAAACTGAAATTTAAGTTTAATCCAGAAATATAAAATCCTGATTTGTTTGTACTTAATAAGTTTATACAAACAAATCAGGTTAACTTTTTTACTTCATCCAGGAGTGTTTAGATGAACAAAACAAAAATTGTCTGTACCATTGGTCCTTCAACCAACAGCCCTGAAATAATAAAAGAACTTATAAACTCTGGAATGAATGTAGCAAGGCTTAATTTTTCCCATGGAAGTCATGAATCCCATAAAAAAACCTTTGATCTTATTAGACAAATTTCAGATGAGCTGGATAAGCCAATTGCTATTATTCAGGATTTAAGCGGGCCAAAAATCAGAACCGGAAAAGTTGAAGAAAAAGGAATTGAACTTATACCAGGCAATGAATTAATTCTTACAATTGATGATATGATTGGAAAAGAAAACAAGGTTTCAGTTTCTTATAAAAATATTTTAACCGAAGTAAAAATAAATGAGCTGATTTTACTAGCTGACGGACTGATGGAAATCAGGGTAAAGGAAATTAAAGGCAATGAGATAAAATGTATTGTTGAATCAGGAGGAATTTTAACTTCAAACAAAGGAATAAACCTTCCCGGAACCAGCCTCAATATTCCGGCACTTACTGTTAAAGATAAAAAAGATCTTGAATTTGGTCTTTTAATCGGGGTTGACTTTGTTGCTCTTTCATTTGTCAAAAACGGTGCAGACATTGATGATATAAAGCAAATTATCAACTCTAAAGGCAAAAACACTCCTGTAATTGCAAAAATTGAAAAGCATGAAGCAATTGAAAACTTTGATGAAATTCTTGATAAATCAGACGCAATAATGGTTGCAAGGGGAGATCTTGGAGTTGAAGTACCCCTTGAAAAAGTACCTCTTTATCAAAAAATGCTTGTGACCAAGGCTGTCCAGGCTGGAAAGCCTGTTATTATTGCAACTCAAATGCTAAGCTCAATGGTAAATTCACCAAGACCCACAAGAGCTGAAGCCACAGATATTGCCAATGCAGTTTTAGACGGAACAGATGCACTTATGCTTTCTGAAGAAACAGCAAGCGGGAATCATCCAGTTGAAGCTGTAAAATATATGAGAAAAATAGCTGACAATGCAGAGCAAAACTATCCTTATTCAAAATTCCAGCTTCAGCCCCAATCTGAAACATCAAGAGCAGTTCCCTATGCCGCCTGTATTCTTTCAAACTTTACAAAAGCAGCTGCAATAGTAGCTCCAACCCGCTCTGGAAATACAGCTGCCCAGATTTCAAGATTTCGACCTGAAAGCAAGATAATTGCTCTTTCTCCCTTAAAAGAATCAATGAGAAAACTATGCCTTTACTGGGGATGTATTCCTAAACCTTTTGGTAATCCAAAAGATACAGATCAAATGCTTGAACAAGGAGCTAAAGCAGCCATTGACTCAGGAATTGTAAAAAAAGGGGATACAATTGTAATTACAGCAGGCCATCCTATCTGGGTATCAGGAACCACAAATATGCTTAAAGTGAAAAACCTGTAGACAAAGAAATTAAAACTTAATTTGATTTTTCAAAGTTCAGGATTTAAAGCCGATTCAATCAAGAGTTTTGATTTTACAAAAATTCCGTTTCCCCTGGCTATTTCATTGTTATCGCTGTCATAAAGAACAGCTTCTGAAATATATTGGGTCTTATTTTTATTCACTACCCTGCCGTAAACTTTTAAAAAACCTGATGAAACAGGTCTTGTCATATAGGTTGTAAAAGAGGTTGTAACAAGAAAATGTTTATATTCAAGTGAGCTTGCAGCAAAATAAGCCCCATCATCAAGCATTTTGAAAAAAACACTTCCATGGACAGAATTGCCTGTGTGAAAAAATTTTTTATCAACTTTAATTTTAATTTCAGCTTTTCCCTCATTAACAAATATTTCTGGATTGAAAAATTCATTTATCGGGGCCTTTTTATACATTGATTCAAGCATTCTAAAATGCTTCTTTTTATTCATTTGGTTGCCTCCAACAAACTTTTATAATAGTTAGAAATAAACTGCTGGAATTTATAAAAAATATTGAGTAAAATAAGCTTTTAAATCTTTATAGAATAAAATTAGGGAGTCTTTCTTGAAACTTAAATGCCCCCATTGCCACAAACTTTATAATATACCCGAAGATAAAATACCTTCCAACCCAAATTTAAAAATAAAATGCCTTAAGTGCAAAGGGGTGATTTCTCTAAAAACCGACATTGTTTCAGAACTCATAACTAAAAAAGATTCAATTGCCAATGATTGTGAAAAAAGAAAACAAAGATTACTTGAAAAATCAAAGACCTTGCCCCCAATACCTGAAGTGCTTTCAAAAGCAAGAGAAATAATTGAAAAAGAAAACACTGATATCAAAGACCTTGCAAAAGTTCTTGAAAAAGATCAGGCCATGGCTGCAAGAATACTTAAAATTGCAAACTCAGCATATTATTCATTGATAAATCCGGTAAACTCCGTTCAACAGGCATGTGTAATTCTTGGTTCAGATGTATTGCTCCAAATGATAACCCTGGCAAGTACTTCAAAACTTCTTGGCAAAGAGCTTAAAGGCTACTCAATCAGCTCCAAAGAAATTTTTACCCATTCAACAGGAGTTGCCTTTGCAGCCAAGCTTATTGCCCTTAAAACAAACCCATCTTTAAGTACAGATGCTTTTTCCGCTGGTATTCTTCATGACTCAGGCAAACTTCTTCTTGATGAAAATCTTATCAAGGTAAAAGATCTCTTTGTCTCAAAAGTATCTTCAGGTATCCAAGTTTATATAGCAGAAAAAGAAATTTTTGGATTTGATCATTGTGAAATCGGATACGAATTCCTCAAAAAATGGAATATCCCCCCTAGCCAGCTTAAAGCGATAAGATGGCATCATGAACCTTCAAAATCAGAGCAAGACCTTCTTGCCTTTATAGTCCACACAGCAAACCATATAATGGCTATGCCGGCAGATTTTCCAATAAACACAAACAAGCTTATTGAGCCTGATTCTTTTAAAATTTTACAATTAACCACTGAAGAACTTGAAATAATAAGAGCTGAAGCCATGAAAGCAACAGAAGAAATCTTTCAAGCATTCATTTCTTGATAATTTCACTGATTTTTGCTCTCAATAAAAAGTTTTTTTATATTAAAACTTATCTTGACTCAATTACAAAACTTGCTAATTTAAAATAATTTATCTTAAGAATTGTAAACACAGTTAACCAGAAATTATCTTTAAAATTTATTTTACTTATAACACTATCCAAAAAATTTTTAATTAACCAACTGCTGGCTGATGGTCAGTCAACAAAAACGAATAAGGCCTGTTATGGACAAAAAGCTAATAAAATCAAATGAAACAAAAATATTTAAAAAAAGACCCAAGGAAAAATCAGAAATATTTTTTAGAATTCCTTTTCTTTTCCTGGAAACAGCTGAGAAAAGGCTCAAAAACGCCTGGGAATCAGCTGAGAAAATAATAAAATTCTTTGAAAATAAAAACTATAAAAAACTGGAAACTAAAGATTTTGTTATTTTGGAAAAAGAAGACAGCTCAAAAATAGAAATAAACACAGATGATTCAGATTTATGGATAAAAACAAATTTAAAAAACAAAAACAGCCAAAATCTGATTGAAGAGCTTGAATCTGAAATTTTAAAGCTTGAAAGAAAAAGTTTTAAATTATTCCTAAAAAACAGCGATCTTTATGCCTGCACTTCAATAAATGGAAAATGGGAAGAAACTCTTAAAGGGTATTTAGGTCTTGATGCAGGCTCAATATCAATCAATATAGTTTTTTTAGAAGAAAGCGGAGTTATTTTTCAAACCCAATACACTCTCACAGAAGGCGATATAATAAATCAAATCAAAAAAGCCTTTACAGAGCTAAAACAAAATCTTCCTGTAAATACAAAAATACTTGGTTCAGGAGTTACAGGAAGCGGCCATGAAATATCAGGATCTCTTTTAAACGCCGATATTTATGAAACAGAGCTTGATGCACATGCTGAAGCCACACTTCATATGCTGCCTAACACCCAGGTGATCTTTGACATAGGGGGACAGGATTCAAAAGTAATGTATATTGAAGACGGTGAACTTGAAGACGCTGGAATGAACAAAAAATGCGGAGCAGGAACAGGAGCTTTTTTAGATGCCCAGGCAGACAGGCTTGGAATTCCCATTGAAAACTTCGGCCAAACAGGGCTTAAGGCAAAAAAACCCTATTCTTTTTCAAGTATGTGCACTGTATTTGTGGGAAGAGATTTGATTGCTGAACAGGCAAAAGGCAACACCAAGGAAAATATTATTGCAGGTCTTCACAGTAGCCTTGCCATGAACTTTTACTCAACTCTTGGAATAAACAAAAAAACAATAAAAACACCAATTGCATTTCAGGGAGGTGTTGCTTCAAATTTAGGAGTAAAAAAAGCTCTTGAGGATCTTCTTTTTGAAGCAAGAGGAGAAAAGGTTGAACTTTTAATCCCCCCTCACCACAAAGTAATGGGAGCCATAGGAATGGCACTTTTTGCAAAGGAAGAACTTGAAAACAACCAAGGAAAATTCAGGGGAATAGATACAATCTGCAAAATAAATTCAGAATTTGTAGAATGCACAAAGGCCAATCAAATAAACTGCCAAAAGGAAATGATCTGCGATCTTGTTCATCTTTATCTAGGAGATGAAATAATTGAAACCCTTTATGCCTGCAAAGATTATTATAAACTTATTGAAAAAGAAACAAATACTGAACTTAAAGCCAATTTAGGAGGTTGATTTTGAAAAAAACAGGATGGTTCTGCTCTTATACTCCAATTGAGCTTATTCATTCAGCAAAAGCTGTTCCTTTTGGAATAAAAAAAGATTCAAGGGCTGAGCATGAAGATGTGCTTCTTGGGGACTCAATGTGTTCTTATGTAAGATCATGCATGGGAGGTGCTCTTACCAATTCTTATGATGATTTAGCCGGAGTGGTGATAGCACATTCTTGCGAATGCATGAGAAAACTTGCCGATGGATGGACATTCAGGCAAGAAGAAATTAAGCCAAAATTGATTCATATTCTTGATATTCCAAAAATTGTGTCTGAGTCTTCAATAAAATTTTTTGCAGGAGCTTTAAAAAGACTAAAAAATGACCTTGAAAATCAATTTGGTCCAATAAGTAATGAAAGTATTTTTGAATCAATTGAAATATATAAAACAACAAGAAATCTTTTTAAAAAAGCAGACGATTTAAGGAAAAAAACTTCAACATCAATAACTGGTGTTGAAATGCAAGAGCTTATAAATGATTATTTTGAAATGCCCATTGAAAAATTTAATGAAAAAATGAAAAATTTCATTGATTCGAAAAAAAATCTGGTAACCAGTGAATCAAGACCAAGGGTAATGATTATTGGCGGCCCTGGGAATAAAAGTCTTATAAAATCAATTGAAGATTCAGGTGGCCTTTGCGTATTGGAAAATATGTGCACAGGATTAAGGGCTTATTCTGGATCCTATGGAGATGAAAAAGACCCTTTTGAGCTTCTTGCAAGACTTTATCTTGAAAAAACTCCCTGTCCAAGAATGCTTGGGTCCAAATCAAAAGAAAAAACTGAAGAGCTCCCCAAGTTGATTGAAGAATATAAAATTGACGGAATAATTTATTTTTCAATGAAATTTTGTGCAAACATGCAAATGGACTGGGCTCTTTTGAAAAACAACACAAGCTTAAAAACCCCAATGAAAGTAATTGAAGGTGATATAAGCTCTGAAGTCAATGAAAGGGAAATTCATTCTTTTATAAAAAGACTTAAAAAAAGAAAGAAAAAAAATGAGTCGTGAAAATATAGTAAAAGAAAATACCAAAGAAAGAAAAATTCAATTAAAAAATTTTCTAGAGGTAAATGGCCTTAAGGATCTAGAACCTGAAGAAGCTGTTAAAATGGCATTTGCATCAGAATATGAAACTCTTTCACCCTCAGCAAAACGAGGATATTTAAATACAAAACAATTTTTCAATGCATACAATATGAATATTCTAGGTCAGGAAGAATATTATCATCTTGCCTGGAGATCCCTTTTTGTTCCCACTGAACTCATCTATGCGATGAACCTTATTCCATATACAACTGAAATGGTCGCTTCCCAGCTTGCCATGTCAGGAGCTGCAAGGGGAAGAATTGAAACTGCTGAATCTTCAAACTTTTCCAGCGATTTATGTTCTTTCATGAAAGCAGTTGCAGGAGGGGTGATTGAAAACATCTTCCCCACACCTGATATTATGCTTACCTCAACCCATTTATGCGATCCTTCTGCAAAATATGCTGAACTTGCCTCCCATATTTATAAAAGGCCTGAATTTATTTTAGATATTCCCTATGGAATTTATGATTTAAGCATGAATAAAAAAAACCAGGCTGATGAACAAAGAATAAATGAAGCAATAGACTATGTTACAGAACAATTTCATGAAATGATTGATTTTGTAACTGAGCACACAGGACTTAAACTTGACGAAGAAAAGCTTAAAAACATCTGTACCTGGACAAATAAAGCAAGACAATACCTTGATGATGGAAATGATATAATTTTATATGAAAGAACTTCATCTAAAAAAGGAATAAAAGAGCTGGATTATGCTGCAAATCTTATGCAGACATGGGGGACTAAAGAAATTGTGGATGTTTATAAATCAAGATATGAAGACTATAAAAAAAATCAGCATGAAAACAAAGAAATCACCGTTCCAAGAATAGCATGGTTTCATTTAAGGCCCTATTTTAAAAACCAGCTAATGGAATATGTTGATAAAAAAATTGAAATCTCAGGTTCCCAGGTAAATTTTGTTTTTTTTGACGAACTTGATCCAAAAGATCCAATAAGATCCATTGCAAAAAGAACAGTAATGCATCCGGGATTTTCCTCAGTAATGGCAAGAACATCAATTGCAATTGAAAAAATACCTGAAGATACAAACGGAATAATTGCATACTATCCCAAATCATGCAGACATTTTCATGGGGGTGCAATTATGGAAAATGAAATGTTTAAAAAAGCAGGAATACCCATACTTACAATAGATGGAGATTGTGTTGATGACAGGGGAGATGATTTCCCCATTGTAAAAACCAGGGTTGACAGATTTTTAAAATCTATTTCAAAAATAAACACCTGATAAATTTTGGCTCCTGAGTTAATTTCAGGAGCCTTTTTGCCTAATTCAAACTTAACTTTTATTTACTTTTCATCTTTCTTAAAAACCCCTGAAGCTGAACAATATGTCTTTGTTCTTCTTTGATTATTTCATTTATTTTATCCTGACCCATGGCATCGGGCACAAGATATAAAATTCCAATATAAAAAAGAATAGATTCCTTTTCAAGGCCAATAGCAATATTAACTATTTCCTCAATGGTTTCCTTGCCTGTAAGAGCCTTTGCAGCGTCAGCACTACCTTCTCCTCCATGGTATTCAGCCATGGACATAAGATAATCAGTAAGCTCATTGTCTGGATCAAAAACAGTTTTTTCTTTTTCTGATCCAGAAAGTTTTTTTCTCATTTTATCAAAAGTATCTCTATGTGTATCTTCCATATTGGCTAATTTTTCAAGGAAGAGGACATTTTCAGCCTCTTCCTGAAGTCCTGCAGCCTGTCTGTAAAACTCCGCTGCATTTTCTTCAATCTTTACGGCAACCTGAAACACCTCATCAGCATTAAAATTATAAGACATTTTTTCTCCCTTCAAATTTATTTTATAAATTACTAATTGTAATATCTTAAAAAGATAAGATTAAATATTTATTTTTCAATGCAAAGACAAAATTTGATATTTTAATTAAATTAAGCTCGGGCGTTTAAAATAAATTTTTTAGAAACAAAATAAAGTCTTATTCCAAGAAAAACACCGGAAACTGTAAGCCCTAAAATCAAACTAAGCCAAAAACCTCTTGCTCCCATGGGAGATACAATCCAGTCTGTCATTGAAATAAGATAACCTATGGGAAGGGTAATAACCCAGTATGCTACAAAAGTCAGAAGAAAAGTAACATTTGCATCTTTGTAGCCTCTTAATCCACTTTGAGATATAACCATCAATGCATCTGAAACTTGGTACAAGGCAGCTGTTTTTAATAAAAAAACAGCAATTTTTATCACTTCCTTATCTTCAGTATATAAAGAAGCAATAAATTCAGGACAAAATCTTGTAAAAATTAAAGTACAAACAGCAGCACTCATTGCAAAACTAATCCCAGTAATACATACAAATCTTGCAGAGTAAGGATCTTTTTTGCCAATTTCATGACCTGTTCGAATTGTAACTGCCATTCCAATGCTTAAAGGAAGGGAAAACACAAGGGAGGAGTAGTTTAATGTAATTTGGTGTCCACCTACCACAATTGGGCCAAGAACACCTATGAACAAAGTTATACAGGCAAAAATACTGCATTCCATAAACAATGTCCCGCCTATTGGAAGCCCTAGATAAAGAATTTCTTTTATACCCTCAAGCCTTGGAAGTCTTATTTTTTTAAATATTTCCATTTTTCTGATTTCTTCATCTATATAAGAATAAAAGAGCAAAAGAATTAAAAAAAACCAGAGAGTAAGACCTGTTGCTAGCCCGCAACCAGCACCCCCCATTTCCTTAAATCCCAATTTTCCATAAATAAGAGTATTATTTGCAAAAAAATTAAAGACCACAGCAAGTAAAGAGATAAACATTTGAGGCCTTGTTTTCCCAAGTCCTTCAATAAAAGATTTGAGACAAAGATAAAGGGCAATGGCTGGAAGCCCAATTGAAGTTCCAAACAAATAACCTTTAACAATCTTTTTTACTTCAGCGGAAAGCTCCATAAAATTAAGAATAAAATCAAGCCTATTAAAAAAGAAAAACAACACAGCGGCAAAAAACAATCCAATCCAGAATGAATCCGAAAGAATTTCCAAAGATTTCTTTTCATTTCTAGCCCCTTTAAGCTGGGCTGTTATGGCAACAACAGCCATCATTATTCCATTTAAAGAAATGATAAAAGGGAAAAAAAGACTTGAGCCAATAGCAACAGAGGCAAGATCAATGCTGCTATAATGCCCTGCCATTACAGTATCAATAAATCCCATTGCAGTCATTCCAAGCTGAGCCAGAAATATGGGAACTGAAAGCAAAAGAATAGACTTTAACTCATTAAAATATCTATTAAAAAAGCTTGGTTTAGCTGAATTAACTATCATTTTTTTACCTTGATATATAGAAAACATCTGTTTGGAACTTATAAATCTTGAAGAAAAAAAGGGGTTTACCGAAGAACTGAAAAGTAAAAACTTTAATTTAAATTGACTTTACAATTTTGCCCAATAAACAAACTTTTATTTATATCTGATAAATAAAAATAAACAATATTAAAATCTAATATTTGCTTAAATAAAACTTTGAAGATATTTGAGAGTTTGAAAATTAAATTTCAGAGGGTATTTCTAATTAGCTATTATAACTAAAAAAACATCAAAACTTAAACTAAAGGAGCTTGATTCAAATTGACCATTTCCTCAACCTCATGGGCTTTCATTGGTTTTCCAAAGTAATATCCCTGAATACAATCACAGCCCATTTTATAAAGGAGATTATTTATTTCTTTTGTTTCAACACCTTCGGCAGTTGTTTTCTTTTTAAGACTTTTACCAAGGCTTATAATTGCTTGAACAATTTGCCTGTTTTTCAAAGAAACGTCCATACTTCTAACAAAAGAAAGATCAATTTTTATATTATCCACTGGAAACATATTAAGATAGCTTAGGGAGGAAAAACCAGTGCCAAAATCATCAAGAGCAATTGAAAACCCAAGCTGATTAAGATATTTGAGATTTGAAATTACAAGACTTTGATTTATCATTAAAACACTTTCAGTTACTTCAAACTCTATTTTTTCAGGATTTACATTGAATTTTTGAATAATTCTAATGATTTTTTCAGGAAACTTTTCACTCTGAAGATCTATAGCAGAAAGGTTCACTCCAATAGTAAGATCATAGCCTTTTTCATTCCATTTTTCTGCCTGTTCAAGAGATTTAATAAGTATATGTTCTGTCAGTTTTTTTATATTCCCTGTGTTTTCAGCAATTGGAATAAATTTACCAGGGGGAATCAGTCCGTGCACAGGATGCTTCCACCTTGCAAGAGCCTCAACTCCTGTTATTCTATTGCTCCTAAAACAATATCTTGGTTGAAATAATGGAAAAATATTATCATTTTCCAATCCTTCCTTGAGATCTGTTTTTATAATAATATCAAAAGAATCAAGGTTATCGTATTGTTTGCTGTAAAAACTGATTCTGCTTTTGTCTGTTTTTGATTTATTAAGAGCAAGATTAGCTTTACGAATTAAATCTGAAGTATTTTCAGCATCTTTTGGATAAAGAGAAATTCCCATTGAAATATCTATTTGAAATTTTTGCTTATCAAAAACAAAGGTTTTTTCACAATTTAACAAAATTCTTGAAGCTATTTCCAAAGACTCTTCTTCTGTTTCAATTCCAGGAAGAACAACAGCAAACTCATCTCCCCCCAATCTGCCCACAATATCATGAACTCTGCAGGATTCTCTAATCCTTGCTGAAACCACCCTCAGTACAAAATCTCCGGCCCGATGCCCAAAATTATCATTAACTTCCTTAAATCTATCCAGATCCAGTTTTATAAAAGCTGTGGAACTGATTTTTTTATTTTCCAAAATTGATTTAAGTTTTTTAATTATAAAAGTTCTATTGGGAAGCAAGGTAAGAGAATCGTGGTAAACTCTGTGTCTTAGTTGCTTTGTCCTTTCTTTTACAGTCTTTTCAAGTAAAACATTATTTTCTCTTAAAATTTCGTACAACTCAATACTTTCAAGAAAATTTGAACATATAAGAAGAGTAATTGAAAGAAGAAGAAGGGAAATATCTGGAATTTTTTCCCTCTCCTTTTTTGCAAAGCTCCCTATAAATATTCCACTTATTCTGGAAGAAGTTGTCATAACATGGAGCAAAAGATCTATTTCAGGATCAAGAGAGCTGGTAATTACAGACCTTTTTTCCCTTAAAGCCCTGGCAAATGTCCAGTCCTCTACAAGCCTTTCAACTTCCCGGAGTATATCAGCTTCTTTTAAACAATCGCTTTTATAGGCAAGTTTGAAATCGGAGCTGCTTTCATCAACAAGAAAAAAGGAAATATTTTTAAGAGGAAGAATTTTTTTTATTCTGGATTCAACATCTTTTAAAAAATTTAACTTATCATAATCTTTGTTTGTTAACCTGTCCTTAAAACTAAAGTCAAAAAGATTAAGGGCCTGCTCAAGCATTTCAGCAGAATAGCTGTTTGTTTTTTCAAGATGTTTAATTTTTTCTTCCAAAACCCGATCTTTTTTTGTAAAAAGCATTTGCTTTTACCCTAACTTAAAAATTCAAGAACTGTTCGCATTTCAACCTTGAGATCCCTTATTATTACTGGAATAGAGTTTGGAGATAACCCTAAGATACCCCATGAGTAATCGTCAAGAGAAAAAATCAGCTTTTCACAAGAAAAACCAAGTTCAGCCGCATTGACTATTAGTTCTGCAAGATGGACTACAGAACATTGCAAAGGAAATTTAGACTTCCTTGGATTATGATGGTTTTTTACAATATCTGTTAATAAATCAGGGAGTTTTGATTTTAAACAGATTTTTGCTCCAACTTCACAATGGGTAAAGCCAAGATATTTTTTCTCTGCTTCAAAGAGAAACAAATCCTTTTCCCAGGCTTTTTTAATTATAAACATTGTTTTTAAAGGCATTCTTTTCAAAATCACAAGTTTACCTATATCATGAATAAGACCTCCAACAAAAATCTGGTTGTAATCCTGACAATCAGCCTGTCTTGCAATAATTTTTGAACAAAGCCCAACAGCAAGAGAATAAATCCATAGTTTTTTCATATCTATATATTTTGAAGGAATTCCCTTAAAAGTTTTAATCACTGAAAAACCCATTGCAAGGAAACCTAACTGCCTTATTCCCAAAATAATAACAGCATTGTAAATTGAATCAATTTTTTTAGAAAACCCATAAAACGAACTATTAACAAGCCTTAAAGTACCAAGAGCAAGAGAAGGATCTTTTTCAATAACTTTTGCAATGTCAGAAGCATTTTTTCTTGGGTCATCAAGAACTTCCATTAGTTTAAAAAAAACATCAGGAAAAACAGAAAGTCCTTCTTCATTGTTAACAAAATCTTCCAGGGTTACTTTATCATAGATTTCAATATCTTCATTTGATGGAAAATTATGAATAAAATTTTTGAGCCCGGAAATATTCATTTGATTTTCATAGGGCAAAAGAAGTTTAATTAATTTTTTTATACAAGGATTATCTATATTTGAACGACAAAAACGGGCATTTAATCTTTTGGCTAATCCTTCTAATCTTAGATTTTCTCCAAAACTCTTTTCTTTTAAATCTTCTTTAAAAACAATATCAACCTCATAAACTCCCCACATTTTGAGTATGCGAAGATGGGAAATTTTTACTATTGAATCTTTATTTAAAAGCACCCGCCCGTTTCTGTCTTTAATATCTTTTTTTACAATCATTCCTGGAACGAGATCGGATGTTGATATTTTTGCCATAACTGATTCCTGTAAAAAAATTTACAATAAATTTAAACCTGAGCTTTAATGACTCACAATTCATCTGCCTGATTTCAATTTAAAACCGGATAATTGAATTTATCTTATCTAAAGAGTTTACTGCCTCCACAATTTCCAATAATTAACTTCTGACTGACGAGGTTCCATAAGATTTCCAGCAGAAGGGGGGGGAACTCCAGGAACAAAACCAATTAAACCACCATTATTAAAATCATCTTGGCCATAGTCTTTTATATCACCCCTTGAAAGCTGAATAAGATACCTGAATTTTGTTTTAGGATTGATTGTAAATGGATCGTTGTCATCATCGCTAACACTACATAAGCTTTTTAAAATCGTCTTGCCTGTGGCACAATTTAAAGCCCAGGATCTTGACTGCCCTCCGCATTCACAAACTGCATTGGTAGGCATGGCTGTGTTAAAAAACACAAGATTATTACTTCCGATTACAGCATCTGAATAACATCTTTCCCTTAAATATGGTGAATCATTTAAATCCAAAGGGATTTTCCACCCAAGATTTCCAGATTTTATATCATCAAGATCGCTGCATTTAAGATCATTTGCTTTCTTAATTGATTTAGTTCCTATAATTTTTGACTCGTTTTTTTCATTAAATGGAAATGGGATTCCATACAAATAATTCCTGTTTTCCGAACCTTTCTGAGTGTCATCATTTGGAACAAAATATCTGCCTGTACCAAAATAAACATACGGATACTTGGTCAGGTTGGTAAAGCATCTGGACACAAGAATAGAAGCTGTAACAGGGTTCCCTTTTGCCCCTTCAAAAAAACTAGTATCATATTCCCACTCAGAGGGGCTGGCTGAACCTGTGTGTATTTTAATTATCCCGCCACCCATTTTTTTATACTTATCATCATTTTTTCCATTGGCATTATCTGTATAACCAAGAAAAACAAAATCTGTCTGTCCGTCATTATCTATATCCAGGCCATCTGTAAAAAGGCTTCCTCCAAAGGCATTTTCTATACCTGTTGAATGTTTTTTTAATTCTGCCCCTGTTAAAAGATCAATTGTAAAGATTGAAAGGGGCTGAACTGAAGTGCCATCATATCCTGTAGTGCCTGATGCAAAAATTAAAAAATGCTTGTATTTTCCATCTGTTAATTTTCTTTTTACATAAGCTGGCCCTGAATATGAAAAACCAAGTTCATCAGGAGCGTATCTCCAAAGATATTTAGGATTCTGAGGATCGGTAATGTCTAAAGCAAAATATGCTGAACGCCCCACAGTTCCAGTATCTGAAGGAGGTTTAATTAAACCATTTTCTGTCCCCCCGCCCAATCTCATTCCGCCTATAAGTATTATTTGTGAGTCTGTATTGACTATGTATGGTGCCAGATCAACAGTATAAATATGTTCATAATCAGGTGATGCCAGGTAACGAAGGTAAGGCATTGAATCTTTAGGAACAAAAGCCCACTCCTCTTTACCGATTTTAACCTGGGTGCAGTCCACAGACTTTTTATCACAAATTTCTGAGGGATTAAGTTTGTCTCCTGTACTTTTTAAATATCCCAGTCTAAAAGCATGGAGCATTCCGGAGTTGCTTCCAAGATAGACCATTGAATAATCACCATAGCCTACTATAGTTGGTGTAGAATAAATAATATCTCCTAGTTTCCACACATTTTCTGAAAAAGAATCACTGGTTGTTCTTAAGCGGCATCCATCAAAATCTTTGCCCCTTGTATAATTTATAAGCTTTTTAAAATCAGGGTTTCCAGCTTGGTCCAAAAGGCATGGCTCATAACCAGCATTTCCTAAATTTGACTTGAACAAATGACTATTGGAATCCTTAAATTCTTTCAGTTTATCGTCTTTATCCACTCCCCAAATTTTTCTGTCCTCTGGTTTGGTTGTTTTTAACTTTTCTCCGCAATCAAAAAGATTATTAACCTTCTGAAGACTTGAATGAGAACCTTCAGGATCTGTATCTGCTTTAACTCCATGTTTATTTGACTTATAATAATTAACCTTGAGAGAATCATTTTCCACTAAATATTCAATTATCCTGTCTTCTTCAATATTAAGAATATAATTTTTATTTGTATCTTCCCTTATATTTTGAACTATTTCTGTTACACCTGAAGCATTTTTAAAATAATCGTTCAAATACCAATTGGCAACAAAATCACTTGCCCAGTTTATCTCTTTTTTATTCTCAAATTCTTTATTTGGATAAAAAGCAGCCTGGCCAAGAACTGACCCCCCTGAAACCCTTGATGTAAGTGAAGTTACAGCAGTTCCTGAAGATGCTCCGTGGCGAATTTCGCTAAAAATTGCTGTAAAAGCACTTGCCATTGCATCTCCGTCACTGGCTTCAAAATAATTATCCGGGACTCCATCTCCATCTTTATCCCATTCTTTGCAGCAGTTGTTATATTTGCCTTTAGGATTGCAATTATCCGTAGGAAATTCAAACGTCCTACTATCTTTGACTTTATCAAAATCGTAGGGTTTATCAGAGGAACAACCGTCCAAGTCTTCGTATTTACCAAAGGCTGCAACAGTTTTCATGGAATTTTGACCTTTTTCATCATCTGAAAAAGCAAAAAGGGAATAAACCTCTGCATTTTGTTTGCCCGGAAAATCATCTTCAGTTCTTAAATCATTTAAATGAAGATTGTGTGCAGGTTTATAAGGATCTAAAGCTCCATCATTATATTCACCATCTGAAATTAAAACTACATAGCTTTTTCTGCACCAGGCAGCCTCTAAATTACCATTGGAATTTTTTTCATAATATGGATCTTTTTCAGTTTCCGGAGCAAAATATGAACTATTATAGTCTTTCATCTTAGATTCAAAAGAAGTTTCATACCAAAAATTATGAGTAGTATAACTCTGGCTAAGGTAATAATGAGCTTCTCTTAGAGCCTCTCCTGTATGAGTTCCATTATACGGAAGAGATTTTTCAAATTGTTCAATTAATGTATCCATATTTTTTTCATGAAGCCCGAACTTAATTTTCCCCTCTTTAACATTTTTATTACCGCTATTTGCATAGGCCATAAAACCAAATCTGACCTTATTAAAATTCTCCTGAATTATTCCTTTTCTGTCTTCTTTATCTACTTTAACACCTGCATAAACCCACTTCTTTCCAATTTTAAATCGCATTTTTTTATCTAAATAATTACCGCTGCTGTAATTTTCAGGAGCAATTTCAAACTTCCTTTCCTCATAATTACTTATTTTAATTATTCTTCTTGCACCCTGAGGTTCTAAGATGCAATAAGTTGAATAACATTTTCCTTTTCCTCCAAAAAGACCCTTAAATGCAGCATCTACTCTTGACATCAGAATAAAATTAAAAAAATTACCAGACACACTGTCAGTGTAGGAAGTTGGTACATCTTTTCCAGTTCCTGAAGGATTAATTTCCCAATATTCTTCGCTCTCATTATATTTGTAAAATTTGTATGAATCAAAATACCCGTAATATTTTTTTGTCTTGTCATATTCTCGATCCGAACTCCCACAATAGGAAACATTACTGTTGTAATATTTTTTATGACTTCCATAATAAGCAGGAGCCTGCATACTCCCCGAAAAGTCCATAACAAACAAAACATTAGGCTTAACATCAGCACTTATAAAAGGGGGAAGAGCAGCATAATCTGAATTTGCGGCAAAGGCAGAAAAACTATTAAGACAAATAAAACCAAATCCAAGGAAAAAAATTGTTTTTTTAATCAATTTATTAAATATCATTTCTTTTTTCCCTTTCAAAATAAATTAAAACAAGATTGCCCTTATTTGACAAAACATGAACAAAATCATATTTTTTAATGATTTTAAAATTTTCATTTACATCAATTGTTCGAAGGGTTCTATAGTTGACTGGTTTTTGTCTATAAAATAAAATTTGATTTTTTGATTTTCCAAGGTATTGAACAGGCCCTACAATAATTTTATAACCCTGATTTTCAAGCTTAGTTAAAAGAAGGGTTAAAGGAGATTCACTTTCAGGTTCAACCATTTGTTTTTCACAAAAGCCATTGCTGCTAAAGCAAAAAATCAGACAAATTATAATTAGAATATTTTTCATTTTACCCCCGTATTCACCTGTTTAAAATTTATTCCTGCCTTAAAAAAAAGAAAATATTTTCAGGCATTCCAGCACTTGTTATTCCTTGAGGATTTACAACAAAGGGAAATTTATCAATTGAAAGAACCCTTGCCACAAGGCGATTGTAATCTATTGAGTCAAAATTTAAATTTTCATCTTTGATTTCATCATTTAAATTTTCACAGGAGTTGTTTATAAAACATTCAATTGCTTTATTTTTGTCTTTTTGAGCAATTGAAAAAACTTTCCTTGTTTTTTCAATACTGGTTTTAGAAAGAACAGGAACAATTACAAAAAAAACACTGAATTCATTATTTACTTCTGAAAGTTCTTTAACTTCCTTTGCAAGCTTATGACAATAATAACATTCAGGCTCTGAAAAAACATAGGCCTTTTTTTCACCTGTTCCTATTTGCAGCCCAAACATTTTTTCCGGTTTGATGCCTAAAAACTTAAACTCTATTCTGTTTTTAAGATAATCCATTTCAGGTACTGAATTAATTTGTCTTCCATTCCAAATATCAAAAAGCTCTCCTTGAAAAACATATCTTCCCTCATCAGAAATAAGATAATTAATTCCGGCTTTTGTTTTAACAAAATTAAGTTTACCCAGGTTGATTCTAGTTTTTTCGATTATATTTTCAGGGGGAATAAATTCGGAAAAAGATAAACAAGGTAAAAGAAAAATAAAACAAATCACAAGCAAATTTTTGTAAAATTTCATATTTAACAGCCTTAAGTGATTAATAGGAAAAGCCAGCTTCAACAACTACATTACCCCCGTGTTTTTGAGAACGGGCTAAAACAACAAACTCGTAATCCTTAGAGGGATCTGAGCTTATTTTTTTATAAAAAAGAACATAACTAGCAGTTGGATCTATTGAAAGTTTGTCAGGTTTTATTAAAGAACCCCAATCCTTGAGAATATTATCAACCTCAATTGTATTAAAAGCGGACTTGGTATTAGATAAATATTTACCATCCACCTTATCTATATTCAGCCATGCTTCTGATTTTTCGTTTGAAATTTCTAAAAACATTGGTTGAGTGGATATAAAATCTATAAAAAGAGTTTGTCCTTCATTAATAGCTGCGTCTGCAAGAATTAGATTTTCTTTATATACTTTGTAATTACGGGTTATCTGTAAATCTATGGATGAGGTTGAAATGGAAGCTATTCCAATTATTGTTAGAAGTAGCATTATAACAACAGTGGTTAAAAGAACCGAGCCTTTTTCATTTTTACCTGATGATAGTTTGTAAATTAAAAGATTTTTCATAAAAACTCTCTTCTTTTTTAGAAACCTTTTACCCAGGGAAAACTTAAAAAATGATCACGTTCGCCCTCTTTCCAGGAAACTTTAATCTCTATATCTAAAATTAAGCCAGGATTGTTATTTTTATTAACAGTCCATTGAAGATCATAACTTCTATTGCCAGCTTTTTTTACTTCCTTATGGGGAGAGTTTGGGTCAAGGGTTAATTTGAAATCGTCATTAGTAGAGTCTGAGTTGGACAATTCCTCTATTTTATTCATGGCAATATCAGTGGCATGGACTATACTTCGTGAGTCAGCAAGACCTTTTGCAAAATGAGCCTGCATCATGCTAAGAGCAAAAAGGCCAATTGAAAACAAAGCCATTGCAAAAAGAACTTCAACTAAAGTAAAACCTGATTCATTGTTTTTTAACATTGGATACTTCCCCAACTATTTGTTTACCATATTTCTCAGATAAATTTCATTTTCAAAACAATAAGTATTGTCAAACTCCTCTTTATAAGCACCTGTTATTTTTCCACATATTTTTATTGTTACCATTCTTGTTTTATTTAAAGGTTCGTTGGTTCTTGGGATTTTGTTTTTAAGTAAATATTTAAAAACTACAGAATCTATACTACCTTTTTCCGTGATGGCTTTAAATTCTGGATTTTGATCTAAACGATCTTTAAACTTTATAGTTCCTTCGACGCTATCAAACCAGTAAGTAAGATTATAATCACAACTGCCTTTTGTTTCATAACTGTATTTAAAAGAAATACTATTCTCACTTGTCTCATCATTATTAAACCCAGCATTTGCACCTCCTGTAGGATCAAGACCAGCCATCATGATATCCCGAGACATCATTTCCATAACAGCTCTAATATCTTGCTGAACCCCTGCAACTTTTTCATAGACAGTGTTTAATTTATTGGTTGAAATAAAAAAACTTATAAGAGCAACAAGAAAAAAACCTGAAACTGCTAGAGCAACTAAAATTTCAATAAGAGTAAAGCCTTTTTCTTTGTTAAATTTACAACTGAACAGCCACATAAAAATACCACCTTTTTAATTTATTTTAATTCTGCCGGTGGGCGTTACTTCTATAGTTATTCCATAACCAGAATCATTGGTAAATTTTACTTTTGAAGTATCAGTGATATTCGGCAAACCTCTGGAACCAAATAAAAAAAAATTCTTCGCAAAATTAACATTTTTAAATTCAAGACCTGATTTACTATCTGCCTTAAAATTAAAAACAATTTCATCATCTGTACTTTCGCATTTATTGTCTTTATTTCCATCAAAACATGCTTTTGCACTTCTTCCTGAATAATTAAAAACAACAAGACAATTTTGGTTTTTTTTAACTGCGGCCATTTTTGCTTTTTCAAGATTTGACTTAAGCTCCCTTGCAGCTGACTTTACCCTTGCTTTTGGAATAAGTTCTTTATATCCGCCTATGGCAAGGGAAACTACAATTCCAATTATAGCAATTACAATTAAGAGCTCTATCATGGTAAACCCATCAGAGTTTTTTCCATTTAAAAACATATTTGATTTAGCCTGCATTAACATTTAAACTCCGGTTTTTTATGAAAAAATTATTTTACTTTAAACCAGCTGCCAACAATAAAACTTTATTTTACTTAATTTTGAAACTATTTTAAAATATTTAAATACCCTAGAGGCTAAACTTTTGATTTTCCTGAACTTGAATAAATATATATTTTCTAACTAACAGCCAAGCCATAATTATACTTAAAAAACTTTTAAAAAACAAATACATTCATCGCTAGAGATAACAATGTTAACCTAAAGTTTAATATTATAAAGAGCTTAAAATAAACCAAACAAACTTAGTTAAAATATTTATTTTTTGTTAAATCCAAAGACATCAAAGCTTTAACAAGTTTGCCATGAAATAAGGCAAACTTGAAGTTTTAGCTTAAAAGATTGTTTTTACAAAGAATCAAGAACAATTTTGGAAAAATAAATCAAATCTTTATCAAGGGATTTCTTTTTTGAGGCATAGGAAAGATTAAATGTACAAAAAGGACAGGCTGTGGCAATCTGTTCTGTTTTAGAGCTTTTGAGAAGTTTTTCAGCAAGCTTTAATGATAATTCAGGATAAACAGATCTTATTCCCGCCCCTGCTCCGCAGCAAGATGCATCTTTTCCAAACTTTTCCATTTCCTTGAGATTGGCTCCACAGGCTTTTAAAATATCCCTTGGTTCTTTGGTCATATTTTCCATTCTTGCAAGTCTGCAGGGATCCTGGAAAGTAACTTCTCTTTCAACTTTTTTAAGTATGTCTTTTTTATCTTCTAAAAGATTGAAAATTGTTTCAACGGCATGCTCAATTTCAAGTCCTGTATCTCCAAGCATTGCAGGATAAAAATATTTAAAGCATTTAAGGCAGCCATTGCAGGGAACAACTAGTTTTTTTATTCCAAGTGATTTGAATTTTTCCAAATTTTTTTCAAAATATTCCCTGGCAAATTCTGTATTCCCACATTCATAAAAATATGTTCCACAGCAGCCCTCATCTTCAATTACTCTAAAATCATAGCCAAGTTTATCAAGCACCTGCAAGGTTGCATAGGAAGAATCTTTGGCAAGATATGAAGGAATGCATCCAAGATATAAAAGAGTATCTGAGTCTGAATTAAGATACTTTTGTTTTAAGTTTTCATCTTCAAGCCAGTTCATTCTTTTTTGAGGATCACCACCCACAGAGTTTTCATTTTTAATTATACCGTTCATTACTTTGTGGTGATTTTCAAGAGGACCGATTTTATTTTTTACAAGAGTTTCTCTTGTTTTATGGATAATTTCAACAATATCCAATTCCTGGGCACAGATATTTTCGCAAAGCATACATTTTGGGCAGCTGTAAATACTTTCAATTTCCTCATCAGAGATTTTTTCTCCGGAAAAAACTTTTTTTGCAATCGCCACCCTTTTTTGGGGTCCAAAAAGCTCATTTCCAGTAACCTCAAAGGTTGGACAAACATCATTACAAACACCGCATTCAATACATAATTCAACCTGCTTTTTAATTTCTGTCATTTTTAACCCCCAGTATAGTTATTACTGATTTTGATCAACCTTGAAATAAAGCCAGATATTTTTATACAAAACCAGACTTCTATGAAAAGCCTAAAAAAGAAACTATTTTTTCTCAAGAACTATCTTAATTAAATCACCTTCAAAGTCTATAATGTCTCCAGAATAAATTTTTTTGGCTTTTCTTGTTTCAACTTCCCCATTTACTTTAACAAGACTTTCAGAGATTACAAACTTTGCCTCTCCACCGCTTTGAACCTGATTGTCTATTTTTAAAATCTTATAAAGTTCAATAGGCTCTTTTTTTATATAAAACTTTCTTAAATCCACTTATAATTTTCCCCTTATCTTAACTCAATTGGATTTTAAACTTGCAATAATTTTTTTAAAAACTTCCCAGGACTCCTTTTTTAAATCAGGCTGAACATCAAGGGTATCAAGAGAATGGGTGGAAAAAACAGGATATTTTTCAATTATATGATTTAAATCCTTATTAATTATTTCAAACATAGAGTTACCAAGGAAGCAAATACATTGGGGGTTTATAAATTTTATTGTTCTTTTTAAAAAATTTTTACATGGAAGATTTAAAAAATCATTTTTTTTAGCCTGAACATCTTCTGGTAAAAACTGACATTTTAAAGCAGAAATTACAAAAACCTGATCAACCCTAAGGTTCATGGCAGATATAATTTTTCTAAACATCACCCTTTCATTACTGGAAAAAACCCTTTGATTTTCAAAATCTTTTGGCATATCAACAATAAAAAGCAACTTTATATTTAAATTTGAAAACTTAATTGGTTTTATTTTTTTTGCTTTATTGCAAAAAGAACAAGTCATAATTTCATAATTTAAAAGCTTTGGTGAATCTTTTTTTAAATTAAAATACTCAACACCGTATTGTTTAAGCGTTTCAAGATAGTTTACTGAGTCATTCAGAACTTTCTCAAAACTTAAATCTTCATTCATTTTTTGTTTCCAGAATTGAATCAAGGATTAAATTGGCAAGAATTTTTTTATCCATCATTTCAAAAACCTTAGGTTCTTTCTTTTTAGAAAAAACTGTAACCTTGTTTAGATCAGATCCAAAAGCTGAGTTTTTAAAACCTATTTCATTTGCAACAATTAAATCAAGATTTTTTGATTTAAGCTTTTTTAGAGCATTTTCTTCAAGATCTCTTGTTTCAGCTGCAAATCCAACAAAAATCTGCCCCTTTTTTTTAGATTTCCCAAGAGTTTTTATAATATCAGGATTTTCTTCTAAAACAAGATCAAACCTTCCGTCTGATTTTTTTATTTTATTCTCTGCAGTGTTTTTTATTTTATAGTCTGCAACTGCAGCAACCTTTACTATTATATCAATATTATCCATTCTTTCCTGGCACTGGAAAAGCATTTCATCAGCTGTTTTTATATTTACAACTTCAGTGTTATAAGGAGGCTCAATTGATACCGGGCCTGAAACTATTACAACTTCCGCTCCTCTCTTTTCAAAGGCCTCTGCAATTTTATATCCCATTTTTCCTGAAGAATAATTACTTATAAATCGTACAGGATCAATTGCCTCAACAGTTGGCCCTGCTGTTACAAGAATTTTTTTACCTTTAAAATCTTTTTTTGAAAGCATGGCCTCAACTCTGTCTGCAATATAAACCGGCTCAGGAAGCCTTCCAGGGCCTATCACATTACAGGCAAGAAAGCCTTCGTCAGGCTCAAGAATATAAAATCCATCATCACAAAGAGTGTCAATATTTCTTTGAACGGCCATTGATTCATACATCCATGAATTCATTGCAGGACAAATCATTGCAGGAGATTTTACAGCCATTATCATGGTGGAAAGTGCATCATCTGCTATTCCGTTTGCAATTTTTCCGATTATATTTGCAGTTGCAGGAGCAATTACAACTCCATCTGCTTTTTCCGCAAGATCTACATGCCTTATTTTACTAGGAATTTCTTCCTTCATTACATCTGTATAAACATTATTTTTTGAAATTGCCTGAAAGGTGAGCTCTCCTACAAATTTAGATGCATTTTTAGTCATTACAACAAAAACTTCAGCACCCTTTTTCTGCAAAATTCTTAAAAGTTCAATACTTTTATAAGCCGCAATACCCCCAGAAACACCCAAAACTATTTTTTTACCCTCCAAGCCTGACATAACTCCTCCAAAAAAAACTAAAAAATTGCATTCATGCAGTTTACTGCAGATAATAATAAAATTACTGTAGTTAAAACAAAAATCAAAAAAGCTAAAATTGTATTAAAAGCATTGTCTGACCTTTTTTCAATATACCCAAGAACAAAACCTGACAAAAGACCACCTAAAAATCCTCCAAGATGACCTAAATTGTCAATTCCGGGAAATAAAAGCCCAAAAATAACAAGAGAGACTATCCATCCTGAAACCTGTTTATATACAAGAGTTCCATGAAGCCCTCCCCTTGATTTACCATAATAGAATAAAGCACCTATAAGTCCACAAATAGAAGCAGAGGCTCCTATTGTTACTGAAGTTCCTGAAAGATAAGAAAGAACAAACCCTGAAATTCCGCTTATAGAATAAATTATAAAAGTTCTGGTATTCCCATAAAAATGGTAGGCATATTTGTACAATTGGGAAAAGGCAAGCATATTAAAACCAATATGTAAAATGCTTCCATGAAGATAGGAAGCTGAGACAAAACTCCACCAAAGATTGTATGTGTCAACAGGGATCCTTCCTGAAGCACCCATAAAAATAAGGGCTCTTGTATCTGGAGAAAGAAAATTAAGTGGATTTGATGAAAAAGAAATCCCTGAAGAAATAATAAGACTTAAAATATAAAAAAATATATTTACTCCAATAATTAGCTTAATTACAAAATCGCTATCCCTTAAAAAAGTAAAAACCATATTGTTTTTATACCAGATGCCTGGATTTTTAAGCCCGCAATAAGGGCAAACTGACTCATCTTTACTCACAAGCTTTTTACATCTTGGACAAAACACTGAATTCAACCTGCTCTTCCCCCTTTTAGTTTACCTGCAAGCTGACCACAGCCTGCATCAAGATTTTCTCCCTTTGCCCATCTTTTTCTAACAAAAAGCCCATAACTTTCCAGTAAATCAGAAAAATCTCCCAGATCTTTATCATTGCATCCTTTGAAATCACAGCCTTCTACTTTATTATACGGAATAAGATTGACTCTGCAGGGAATCCCTTCAAGAAAATTTACAAGCTTTAAGGCATCTTTTTTTCCATCATTTAAACCTTTGAATAAAGTATAAGTGATAAATATTATTCCTTTGGGTTTTAGAGGATAGTTTAAAAGGGTTTTTCTTAAAGTCAAAAGATTAAACTTATTGGTAACAGGCATGATTGATTTTCTTAAATCATTATCTGCTGAATTTATGGAAACCGATAAGTTGGGCTTTATGTCAACATCTTTGCCAAGTTTTTCAATTTGATTGCAAAGTCCTGAAGTTGAGATGGTAATATGTCTAAAGGAAATATCAAAACCCTGTTGCTCATTTAAAATTAAAATTGCCTTTCTGACATTTTCATAATTATCAAGAGGCTCTCCCATTCCCATGAAAACAATATTTCTTATATCATAACCCAAAACAAATTTAGCCGTATAAAATTGGAGAAGAATCTCATGGGTCAAAAGATTTCTCTTAAATCCCATTTTTGCTGTGGCACAAAACTGACAATTCATTTTACACCCAACCTGAGAAGACACACAAAGAGTATCCCTTGTTTTCATTTTAATGATCACAGTTTCCACTACACTTTTATCATCTAGCTCAAGTGCAATTTTTATTACATCTTCAGACTCTTTTTTTTCTAAAACTACAGGATTTGGGAATTTAAGATCTTCCTTGATTTTAAGGGGAAGATCTTTGGTTGTAAAACAATCTAAGTTTTCCAGGTCAGATTTGCCTGTTTTATAAAAATACCTATAAATACATTTTGAATGAAATTTGCCCTTCCCAAAGTTTTTATTCAAATAACTGGTCAAATCATCTAGGGTAAAGGACAAAATTTTAGACATTTTTATTTTTCTTTCCTTGCAAATTCATCAATCATGGAAAGAATCATTTCTGAAGGCTCAACCTCTCTGTTTTTTGCTATTGTGCAGATTTCTTCCCATAAAACCTTTTCTATTGGAAGAGATACATATCTTTTTGCCTTTTCAACGCTCATTCCTGCAGCAAGCCTGTTTCTATTGTTCATTTCAACAGCTTTTTTGGGATCATTTTTGCTTAAATATCCCTTCATTAAAAATTCAACAAGATCATCAATATCAAGGCCAAGCCCTTCAGCCTTTTTTTCAAACCATTTTACAACTTCGTTATTTATTTCAACACACATTTTCATAAAATTTGCTCTCCTAAATTAATCCATAAAGTTCACCGCTTTTTTTAAAAAGCAAATCAACTTTTTCTTCTGTTTTATCATCTAAAACAAGTTCTTTTGCATGCCAGGGTTTTACTCTTGAATCAATAACAAGAGGGCCTTTGCATCCAAAATGCTTGAATTTTAAAAAACTATTTATTCCGTTTACATCGTGGGAAGGGTTTGAACGGGTAAACACAACCCATAAAAAATTAGCTAAAGATTTTGAAACAAAGTCAGAATCATCACAAACAGCAATAAGAACAAAATCATCTGAACTTAAATTTACCACTCCTGAAGAACAAAAACTTTCAATATCCTCATAACCAGAGTTATCTGTAAACTTAGGGCCCTGAACAGCAATTACTCCAGACATCACCACTTTAGGGTTTGTAAATCCCAGGGGAAGTTTTAAGTTTTCTTTTATTTTTGACTTTAAAACTCTTTTCTTTTTACCGCATGAACAAATAGCAAGCTTTGAGCCCCGGTTTAAACTTTCACCTGAATAATCCAAGGTATCTATTGTTGTTTTTGTGTGAAAATTAAGATCGTTTTCCAAATCTACTCTTTCAAACATATGAGTTAAAAATTCTTTTTCATCATAAATATTCAAGCTTGGGTTGTCTTCTTCTGCTGCAACAAAAAGATATTTGGTTAAAGAGCATTGACCAAAGCCTAAAATTGCGTTGGAAGCTGTAATAAGCTCGGCAGGAATTCTTTTTTCATAAGGAGTGTATCTTTCATGTGCAATGGCAAACATAAGAGGATGAACACCTGCAAGATCAACTGCATGAATTTTTTCCACCCCTGGAATTGTTGCAGAAACAGCCGGTTTTGTAATTTCATGAATAAGCTCACCAAAAACCGAATCTTCCTGGGGCGGTCTTCCCACCACAGTAAAAGGCCAGATTGCATCTTTTCTATGGTAAACATTTTTTATCTTTATAAATGGGAAGTCATGGACAAGGCTGTAATACCCCAGATGATCTCCAAAGGGTCCTTCTTTTTTTGTTGAATCAAGGCAAACCTCACCTGTGATACAAAAATCTGAATCAAGGGAAATAAACTCATCGTTTGTTCTTTTGTAATTAAATCTTTTTCCTCCCAAAGCCCCTGCAAAAAATATTTCAGGAAGATTGTGGGGTAAAGGCATAATTGCAGCAAGTGTGTGTGAAGGAGGCCCCCCAACAAACACAGAAACATTGAGCTTTTTGTTTTTTGACACTGCCCTTTGATGATGAATCCCTATTCCTCTTTCAATCTGATAATGAAGCCCTGCTTCCTTGTCTTTTAGATAATCATTTCCTGAAATCTGAACCCTGTACATTCCAAGGTTTGAATTAAAAACATTGTTTTTATCAGGATTTTCAGTGTAAACCTGGGGTAAAAAAACAAAAGCTCCTCCATCATCGGGCCAGCACCTGATTTGGGGAAGACTTGAAAGATTTGTTTTTGAATACAAAACTTTTCCAGTTTTTGATTTTTTTGGAAGAGCATTGTAAAGAGTTTTTAAAATTTGCGGCCAAAAAAAAGGCGATGCCAAAATTTCAAATGGATCTTTTTTTGACCCAATAAGTTTTTTTACAGGCTCAAGGCTATGCCTAAAAAGATAAGTTGCCCTTTCCATGGTTCCAAAAATATTTGAAGCAGCTTTAAAAGGAGAGCCTTTTACATTTTCAAACAAAATTGCAGGCCCTTTTTTTTCATTTATTCTTCTGTGTACTGCTGCCATTTCCAGGTTTGGATCAATTTCAGTTTTTATTTTTACAAGCATTTTCTTTTCATAAAGATCATTGCATGCCTGATTTAAAGATGAATAAATCATAATTGATCTGCTTTTATTATTGTTTTATTTCCAAATCCCTTAAGATTTTTTGTGTGTACAATATATTCAGGCTCAAAACAAAAAAGCTCAGTTTTAAATTTCTTTTTAAATTTTAAAAATTCATAGCCAGAATCTTTTAAAAGGAAAGAAAATTTTTTTATATATTTTGTAAATATCTTAACTGATTCTTTAAGCTCAGGTTTTAAAATTTTGCCCCTCATTTGAACTCCTGTTATTTTTTTTATTTCATCTCCATCACAAAATATGGAAGATGAAGCTTTCTTATCTAAACCATATAGAATATGAATTGATTGAGGTGAAGAAAAAAAATAAAATTTTTTATCAAAAACAAAATATACAGGAGCACACCATGGCAGATTATTTTCAATTACACAAATATTCATTGTTTTTGCTTTTTTAACAAGCTCAAGAAAACTTTTTTCCATTAACAGCCAATCTTTTCTCTAAATTTATTTTAATTAAGTTTAAACCAGGCAATTTTGATTTTGGGTTGAAAACTTTTATTTAATCTTTATTATATAACACTTTATAATTATTGATTTACAAAAAAGCAATCAAAGGAATTAAAATGAAAAATGAGTACTCAATAAACAAAACAAAGCAGCTTATACTTAAAGACTCAAAGATGCTTTCCAAAATCATGGATGAGTTTATTGAGGGTTTTGAGACCATGACTGAAATTGGCCCTGCCATAAGTATTTTTGGTTCTGCACGATTAAGTCCAAACAACGAAGCCTGTTTAAAAGCTGAAGAAATAGCCTTTAGAATTGCAAAGCTTGGTTATTCAGTTATCACAGGAGGCGGAGGCGGAATCATGGAAGCAGCAAATAAAGGTGCTGCAAGAGCAGACAAAAAATCTATAGGATTAAATGTCAGGCTTCCATTTGAGCAAATCCCAAATCAATATTCAAACATTAACCTTGAATTTAAATATTTTTTCGTAAGAAAAGTAATGTTTGTAAAATATGCCCAGGCCTATGTAATTTTACCCGGAGGTTTTGGAACCCTTGATGAGATGTTTGAAACCTTAACCCTTATCCAGACTAAAAGAATAAGGTCTTTACCTGTAATCCTTGTGGGCAAATCCCACTGGACAGGTCTTGTGGAGTGGCTTAAAAAAGAACTTGTTCCAAAAAAACTTATATCTGAAAATGACCCTTATCTTTTCAGGGTGGTTGATACTCCCGAAGAAGTTGAAAATTCAATAATAGAACTTTTACCTTCAGTTAAATAATGTTATCTAAAAACACTTTTCAAATTGATTTAATTTTATATTTAATATTAATGGAGGAAATAAAATGAAAAAATTTATTATTCTTTTGAGTGCAGCTTCAGTAATGCTTCTTGCAGGATGCAATAACACCCCTGAAAAAGCAGCTGAAGCCCATTACAAAAAAACAATCAAGGCTCACTCAGGCCTTAAAACCGAAGCTGTTGAAGTTACCAAGATAAGTGAAGAAGGCGAAGAAGCTGTTGTTAATGTTTCTGCTGATTTAAAATACAATGAGCAGCTTAAACTTGTTAAAGAAAATGGGAAATGGGTTGTGAAATAATTAGATAAATTATTTTGATCTAAAAAAAGCTCCGGAATTCATTCCGGGGCTTGTAAAAAAGGCTGAAACAGCCCAGTCTTTTATTACAATTACTACAGCTAAAGCTGAAAAATAAGTTGAGTAAATAAATTCTTTTTGAAAATAAAGCTGATTAAAAATAAAAACAATAAACTTTTAAATTGTTATTTTTTTTAAACCATCAATTAAAACATAAATTTCATCTTTTAAAATAAAAAGCTCGGCTTTAAGATTGGATTTACCTGAAAGCTCTTTATGCTTACCCCTTAGACTTATAAGATCTTTTGTTTCAAGAATTTCTTTTAAAGCCTCAACCAAAACTTCAGTTTCTTCATCAGCCTTGTTTTTAAGACAAAGGGAAAGCTTTTTTTCATACTGCTTTTTAATTTCTGTTTTTATACAATGTTTTGAAAGATCAAGATCAAGCTTTTTCATTGAATTTGTTTCCTGATTATTTGAAATCAAATTTATATCTATATTTTTTAAGATAAAATATTTACCCTTGTTTATATTGATGAAGAACAATACCTGAAGGAAGAGATTCTCCAAAAGTTGCAGCTTCCTCCCTAGATTCCATTTCTATTATTTCTTTTAAATATTTTGAGTTTTCAAAATCTTCAAAGGAGTCAAGAAATTTTATTATATCATTTCTTTTTCCTTCATCAATATCCCTTGTTCTGTCTCCGGTAAGTCTTGCCATTCTTGAAATAGCATACCTTGCTTCAGGAATTTTACCCCATTTATCTGTTTTTAAAAAATCAACCCATTTTAATGCCAAATCAGAAGGAACTACTTTGTTTATATCACCATACAAAGGCTCTCTTGCTCCAATCCTTCCAAAAACAATTAAAAGTCTTGGCTCTAATCCTTCAGGTTTAAGCTCGTTTTTAAGCATATTCCCAAACCTTTGCTTGTCATTTGAATGTAAGTACTCAAAGTTTCCCACAGCAGCCCACAGCTCTGTTTTTTCTTTTAAATCAAATTTGTTTTTTTTAAGAACTGAAGAAATGTCCTGAATTATCTGCCTTTGGTATCCAGGTTTAAGTCCAGCAGCTATTCTTCTCCACAAAACCCACCATTCGTTTTTATTTTGAATCTCATTTGGAAAAACAAGACCTTTGGAATAAATTGACCAGATTTTTTTAATTCTTGCCTCATCAAAGGGATCTCCAATTCCAGGCCTTAAACAAAATCCTGAGAAATTAAGCCATCTTGCTTCATGCACAGGAGATTTTTCCCGCAAATGAGAATTATCAACTAAAAAATCACTTATTTTCCTAATAAGCATCAAAGGCCATTTGTTTCTAGACATCTTTAAATGCCTGGAAACATCCTTTGCAACTGAATTAACCTTTGTCTTATCCCCATTAAAAGCTGATTCAACCAGGGATAAAACTTCCATAACCTTTGAATTTTCAATTACAACAGAAGTATCAACTCCTGTGTCAATTTTAGATGAAACTTCCCTGGTTCCCCTTAAATCAAAAGACAAATCCCAAGTATGCTGACTTTTAACAGAATCACACCAGATTTGAAGATTTCCGGTTTCTGTATATTTTGCCTTTAATTCAATTGAAATATCTGTTTTTTCATCTTTTTTCCCATAGCTTATAATAGTGTGCAAAGGAGGCAGCTCTGAAAAGGATTCATCAATATTTTCTATAAAATCGCCGCATTTATCTCCTGACCTATAGCTAGATGAATAAAGAGAAAATCTTACAGGCATATTTGTTTTTACTGAAAACTCATAATCTTTTGGAAGCTTTATTTCACTTCCTTCTTCAAGCCCTCTTTCAACAAGGCATAAAACACCTTTTTTATTATCTTTAGTTTCAATCCCAAGATAATAGCTTCTTGGACTTCCGCTTCCAACTTTTACTCCCAGCCCAAGTTTGACCTTCCCATAATAGGAAGCTCCAAGGGAAACTGCAGACTCAGATTTATTGTTTTCTAAAATTTGGGGTAAATCAGACAAGGGATCAAAAAAGCTTTGAATTGATTTAATTATTGCCTTCTGGATTATCTCTGGTTTTAAAGAACCTCCGTTAAACAAAATCAAATCAGGAAAAGGTGTTTCTTTTCCTGTTGCTTTTTTTACATCTTCACTATGTCTTAAAAGAAATTTAATCAAATGCTTTGTAATTTCCGGTTCAGACTCATAGGGAAGCCCAAATTCTGTAATCCCTTTTCTTTTATTTTTATCTTCAAAAGTCTCTTCGGGCAGCACTTCAGGAAAAAAACCTTTAATAACAATATCTTCAACTTCTTTTTTTTCAAGATAAACTGAAAATGTATTTTTTATAAGTTTTGAACCTTCACCTACAATTGTAAGTCTTTCTTTTTCTGAGTTCCCTTCAAGAATATTTTCCTTTGCCTCCCTTGAAAGATGGCAAAGGGTTTTCCACTTATCACCTTTAAGAAGGTTATTTTTACCCTGGGTTTTTGATTCTGCAAGTCTTGCCAAAGCCAGATCTATATTATCACCGCCTAAAATAAGATGATCCCCAACAGCAATTCTTTCAAATTGTAAAGATTCATCCATTTTTCTAAGGGCAATTAAAGTAAAGTCAGAAGTACCGCCGCCAACGTCACATACAAGAATAAGCTCATTTTCCTTTACATGGGAATCAAACTTTTTTTCTTTTTCATCAAGCCATGAATAAAATGCGGCAAGAGGCTCTTCAAGAAGCACTACATTTTTAAGGCCTGCAAGTTCGGCTGCCTTTAAAGTAAGATTTCTTGCAGCTTCATCAAAGGAAGCAGGAATGGTTAAAATTATGAACTGATTTTCAAAATAAAGCCTGTCATCTTGTTTTTTATCCAGATTCCAGCAATTTTTAAGATGAATAAGATATTGAGCAGAAACCTCAACCGGTGATCTTTTGGGGACATTTTCATCACTTCCCCAGGGAAGAAATTTTGAATTTCTGTCAACCTTGTCATGGCAAAGCCAGCTTTTTGCTGAAGAAACAAGTCTTTTAGGGATTTTACCCCCATAATCCCTGGCAAAGGCTCCTGCAAAATCATCTGTTTTTTTTGGCCAGGGATGATTGATATCTGAAGCTGAAAGCTCATAAGTTCCCGGAATATACAAAAACGAAGGCAGAACTTTTAAAGGTGAAAACTCATTTTTCCTGGTTATCTGATAAATTGGAAACTGTTTTATTTTTGCATTTTTGCCTTCAATAGTATCAATAAAAGATACAGCTGAGTTAGTTGTTCCAAGGTCTATTCCAATTATGTATCTAAAATCGGTTTTATTCAAAAATCCTCCGAGAAAATCAATTGTTTTGCTGTCTTAAATTAAATTCAAGCTTCCATTTTCTATCATCTTCAAGGGATACGCAGTAAAATTCCAGGGTACCAATTTCTGTAACATGGGTTTCAAGTACAACAGGAACCATGTCTCCCTGATTTCCTTCAAGAAAAGTTTCAATTTCAGTAAGTTTTTCAAGATTATTTTGAAAATCTTCTATTGTTTCTCCGGGTTTGTCTTCTTTTCCCATGGAAGATTCAAACAAATTAAAGGAAACATCTTCTCCAAGGGTAAGCATATATTTTTTATCTTCAATTTTTACAAAACTTCCTTCCTCCATTCCAAAAGGAGCCACACAAAGAGCTTTTGTTGGAACCGGAATTCCAGGAATTGCAGGCATGGAAGAGCTTACCTCTATATAATATGTTTTGTTTAGTCCGCTTTTTATTCTTATTCCACCGGAAAGCTTGATAAAGGAATAATAAGCTGCACCAAGGGCAACTGAAATTTCAGAATTGTTATTTTCAAGCTCTTTTATTTCAGAGGAATCATTCCATGAAGAAAGAACTTTAGAAATATGATCTCTTAAATCCTTTGATTTCATTACTCCGCCGTTAAAAAGAACGTAAGCAGGAAAAGAAGCTGAAGCAAAGTTTGAAGTAAATTCTGCCAGATGTTTTGTAATTGCAGGATCTGACTCATAATTAAGCCCTGCTTCCATAAGACCTGTTTTTCTATTATTTACAGGTTTTTCTTCTAATTCACAATTGGGAAAAAACCCATTTTTTACAATTTGATCCAATTCTTTTGATAAAATTTCACTTTTAATTGTACCTGCAATAAGCTTCATCCCTCTGCTGTGAACTGCAATTTCATATTTTTCTTTTGTTCTGTCTGAAAAAAGCTCTTCTTTTGCTTCTCTTGCCTTGTTTACAAGGGATCTTAGCTGCCATTTATCAAGTTTTTTACCTGAGGAGACAATTTTTGAATTTAAAAGATAGGAAATAGAAAGATCCATATTATCACCGCCAACCAAAAGATGGTTTCCAACAGCAGTTCTTTCAAGCTCAAGGTTACCGTCTGTTTCAAAAATTTTAATCAGGGTAAAGTCACTTGTACCTCCGCCTATATCACAAACAAGAACGGACTCGTCTTTTTTAACTTTTTTTCTCCAGGTCTCTTCATTTAAAAGAAGCCAGGAATAAAAAGCCGCCTGGGGTTCTTCCATCAAGGTAAGATTTTTTATCCCGCATTCCCTGGATGCCTTCAAAGTAAGTTCCCTTGCAACAGCATCAAAAGAAGCAGGAATTGTAATAGTTATATTTTGTTCAACAAAAGAGCTTTCCTCTTCATCTGAAAACTTGTAGTCCCAGGCGTTTTTTATATGATTTAAAATTTCAGTCTGAGCTCTTACAGGAGAAAACTTTTCCTCAACCTGATCTGAATCCCAGGGAAGAATTTTATCTTCTCTATTAACATGATTATTACAAAGCCATGATTTTGCAGAAGAAATAACTCTTGAAGGAATTTCAGAGCTTCTTTTTCTTGCATATTCCCCTACAATAAAAGTTTCGTCCTTTGTCCAGTCAAGAGTAAAATTATCCCTGTTTTTTTCATTATCAGCAGGAAAGTAAATAAAAGACGGCAGAAGCGGTCTTGAAAGGATTTCCCCGGGCCTTATAATTTGGGGGATTTCAAAAACCTTGAATTCGGGCTTTTCATCAATCCCTGTTAATTTTGCATATGAAACAGCAGTATTTGAGGTTCCAAGGTCAATTCCTATGAGATATTTTGCGTTCATTGTAAACCTTTTCATTCTAAGTACAAAACTAAAACCAAAATTTCACTTCAACCAAAAAAATCTTTACTTAAGCTGGGTAAGAAACTTTGATTTATAATTATCATTATTCTATTTCTATTTCAGCAGGAACAAGAAAAGAAGCATCTTCAATTTTTTTAAGATCAGGCAGATTTATATTTTCTACTTTCCAGCCCCTGTGTCTTACAATTCCTTTAAAAGGAGGATTTCCAACAACGTTTCCTGTAAGCCTTATTTTGTCAGGATTAAAACTTTCTTCTATTTCAATTTCAGAACTTTCTTCATTATCAAGAAGAGGTTTAAGTTCAAGGTATTTGCTTAAGGCATCCTTACATCCTTTGTGAATGCTTCTTACTGCCGCTCCTATATCATCATCATTATAGTCTGATAAATTTTCATTTAAGAAGTCAAGAAACCTTCCTTCTTCCTGAAGTACTGATAAAATATGAAGAAATTTTCTTTTTTCAAGCTCTGGGTCAATTTTTGAGCTTTGCTTGGGAGTGGAAATTTCAGTTTGAGAAGGAATAAGTGAAATAGTTTTTTTAACAAAAGCTCTTAAGATAATCCAGGAGATAAAAGTAAAAATAAGAACAACTATTCCGGCAAAAGGAATAATAAAAAAACTTATAGGATCTTCCAGATTAATTATTGAGTAAAAAAACTCCTGGTAAGCTTGAGAATCTATACTTTGAGCATCAATAGCTGAAGCTTTGTCAAATATAATAGATGAATAATAATATCCTCCAAAAAATATAAGTCCAAAAAAAATAAGGGATACAAAAAACTGAGTCCAAAAAATTTTTCTTGAAATGGATTTTAAATAAAAATTCTTCTTGTTTATCATAATAAAATCTCCAAATTTATTGGTCAAGAGCTTGGTTTTGCAAGATATTTAAGTATAAGCTTTGATTTAACTGATTTTTCAAGGCTTAAACTTCCATGGTTATTCCCACAGGGCAATGATCAGAACCATAAATATCATTTAAAATCCAGGCATCTTTTATTCTTTTATTTTCAATTAAATCTTTAGTTACAAAAAAATAGTCTATACGCCACCCTGCATTGTTTTTCCTTGCATTAAATCTATATGTCCACCAGGAATATTTTACTTTTTCAGGGTAAAAATGCCTGAATGTATCTACATAACCTCTTTTTGTTATTTCATCGAGCCACTTTCTTTCAATGGGTAAAAATCCTGATCTTTTTTGATTAGGACCGGGATTTTTTAAGTCAATTTCATTGTGGGCTGTATTATAGTCTCCGCAAATTATTATACTTTTGTCTTTTTTAAGCTTATCTGTATACTCAAAAAACTTTTCATAAAATTCAAGTTTATATTCAAGTCTTTCGTCAGACATCTGCCCATTTGGAAAATATACATTGAAAAGTATAAAATCATCATAATCAAGCCTTACAATCCTGCCTTCCTCATCAAACTTTTTTATTCCCATACCTTCTTCAACATTAAGAGGTTTTTCGTTTGAATAAGCCAAAACTCCACTATAACCTTTTTTTATTGTTGAATGGGACCAAATTTCATGCTCATAGTGATAAAGATTTACCATTTCATCTTTTATTTGATCTTTTTGAAGCTTTATTTCCTGAAGCCCTAATATATCGGCATTGATTTCTTTTAAAGAATCATGAAACCCTTTTTTTAATACAGCTCTCAATCCGTTAACATTCCATGATGACAATCTTATTTCCAAAACAACCTCCTGCTAAAAATTAAAATCCTTTGTCATTATTAAAACATTTTCTCTTATTTTTTCAGAAAACTCTTCTAGTTCATAATCTTCTATTTTTAAAAAAACCTTAACTTCATCACTAAGATAAAACAAATTGTTATTCCAATTGTTCTCAGCTGAAAAACCAGCTTTTTTTGAAAGAAAATCAGCAGCATTCAAAATATATGACAGCTCATTTGAAAGCGAATCCATTGGGTTATGATGAAATCCTATAGCTTGAGTTTGAATTTTTGGAAGCTGCCAGCTTTCAAGAAGCTTAAGCCCAATTTCTGAGTGGGAAAACCCAAAAATTTGTTTTTCTGCAGCCCAGGGTGAAAGTTTTTTTTCAATTATCAGACTTTTAAATTTTTCTTTTTCCTTAATTAAATAATCATTTAATACAAGCTTTCCGCAGTCATGAAGTAAACCTGCTGAAAAAGCATCAAGGTGAAATAAAGGCATTTTTTCATATGCAATAAGTTCTGCAGCTGTTGCAGTTGCAACACTGTGATAAAAAAAATCCTCAGCTGAAATCTTATAGCCTTTAAGCTCCTTATCAAGCATTTTACTCATTTGAGCTACAAGGATTATGCTTATAAGGTTTTTTTCTCCCAAAAGCAGACATGCTTCGTCTATTGAAGGAACCGGAGGATTAAAATTAAAATATGCTGAGTTGGCAAGCTTTAAAACCCTTGCTGCAATTGCCTGATCAAGAGAAATCAGCGAACTTAACTCTTTTGTACTGTATCCGTTTGCTTTAATGAGCTTTTTTGCTTTTATAAAAATATCAGGAGTTGGGGGAAGAGATGGATTGTTTTCAAGAATTTCTTTTTGAAGCTTATTTCTAAACAAATTCACCTCAGATTTTGTATCAACACTTAATTTAGGCTTTTTAATAGGATTTATTTTAATTTTTTTACCGCAGCCAGGGCACAAAAATGAAAAAGATCTTTCTTTTGGATAGGAGCCATCCTTAATATTTATATTCTTTTTGCATCCTGAACATTTAATTTTCATCTAATTCTCTTTAACTAAAATATGGATCAATATTTTTAGAATAAAAATTGCTGTCCGCTTAAAAATAAAATCTTATTTTTCAAACGGACAGCAGAAATCATAAATTGCAATTAATGGTAATCATGGGTGCCTAAAATAACATCTATTCCGGTTTTAGCTTTGATGAACTCAGCTTTTTCTTCAGGGGTGGAATAAGGACAATCTGGTTTTGCTCCTACCATACAAGATGAAAGATAAATTGCATCAGGCTTTAGCTCTCCAAGTTTTAAAGTCATTCCAATATTTGGAACCATGGTTCTTCCAGGGCATTCACACTTTACAAAGCCTATCACAGCTGATGGTTTATCAAATTTTCCTTCACCCATGGCAGCAGCCTTAAGGCATCTCCACTCTCCAGGGCATCCATAACCGCTGTTCATATACGCTCCGCAACCAACTACAACAACTTTTTTCATAACCAATCCTCCTTATTTTAAATAAATAGATCAAACTATTTTAACTATATTTGTTAATTCCAAACTTTTTTTTCAATTAGAATTTTAGCAAATTTATATTTATTTATTTACAAACCTTTTTCTATTTCTTATTTTACTTTTTGTATATAAAGGTTTTTATTAATAGCTATTAATTTAAATCTTTGTTTTTTAATTTAAAATTGAACCAAAATAAAATCCCCAGTTTTTGTTCGTTTACCATATATCAACCTGCTTTTAAACTTTTAAAAAAATCAGAAAGACCCTAAAATGAAATGGATAAAATTTTTTATTCGCCCTCCAAAAATCACCTGGGAGCAGGCCATGGAAAAAATTTTCAATGATAAAAACAAAAATATAATTCTTCTTGATCTAAGACAGCCCTTTGAAATTAAAGAAAAAAAGATTGAAAACTCTATTTCAATCCCTCTTTCTAAAATTAACCAAGAATATTTTAAGCTTGAAAAAAATAAAACTATTTTTCTTTTCTGCCGTTCTGGAAAAAGAAGCAGTATTGCAGCAAGGATTTTAAAAACAAAGGGATATGAAAATTTATTTAATATAAAAGGCGGGATCAAAGCATATAAAAAAACCGACCTTAATTAAAAAGACTATTTTATCCTTGATTAAATCAAAGACAAAATAGTTTTAGTCTTTTTATTATTTATTTAAAAAGCTCAATTTTTCCTTCCTTTTCAACTTTTAAAGGAAAGGCTTTAAAAAAATCAGGGCCTGGTTTTATTTCACCTTCAAGATTAAAAGCATACCCTGCGTCAGTGCTGGAGGTTAACATTTTATAAAAAGCAATTCCTGCGTTTGCAAAAGAAACATTAAAAGGAAATTCTATAAGTTTTTCACTTTTTGGCTCAATTATAAAACCTGTTCCAGACTCTCCTCCTGCTAATTGACGCTCATTTAGTTCAAACTTATAATTATAGTTTTTCAAGTTCACTGAAAAATTATTTGGATTTACAAATTTAATGCCAAGTTTAAGTGAGGCAGCAAAAAGATTGATCTGCTCAATTTTAAGACCCTCAACTTTTAAATTGGGAAGCCTGGGAATTGGAATTTCACCTGTTGATAAAAAAGGGATTCTTGGATTACCGCCGCCAGGAAGATTAATACTTACACCTCCTTCAAAAACATAAGCAATTGAATCCTTATCCTTTACTTCCACTGCAGATGAAAAAAGCTTTTTAAAATTCAAACTTAATGGAAAAATAACCTTAGTTGAAGTTTGAGCCTCTAAAACTATTGATTTATTTTGTTTTCCGCTTAAAAGCTCATTTTCATTAATTTTCAATGAATAATCAAGCATACCAATTGAAACTGAATAAATATTATCATTTAAAACTTCTAATTCCACATCAATATCAATTTTTTCAAAATCCAGGGAGGTAATTTCAATTGAGGAAACTTTAACCTCAGGGCTTTTCCATAAACCAGCATCTTTAAGCATTGAACAGCCGTTTAAAACAAGAATTAAAAATAAAAAGATGAAAACCCTGGTCAGTTTTTCCATTTAAATTTTCCTTTATCAAAAATTAAATACTGGGCCTTTTAGAGCTTTAAAATGCAAGGATAGTTCTTATAAAAGTTATTACAAAAACAATTTTATGTAAACTCAGAATTCTTTTTCTTTAACTAAAGTTCATTTTTTAATTACGCTTTTTATCTCAAAGTAAAAATACAGCAAATTCAATTTTAAAAAAATAACTTTAAAAAAACAAAAAGATAAATAAAACAAAAACGAGGCTAGATCTTTTAAAAGATAAAGCCTCGTTTTTTTAAGTAACAACTTATAAATCTGAAACTGTTTTTTTGAACCATTTTTCAAACAAATTTAAACGGACTAAATTCAGTTTCAGTTAAATATTAATTTTAATTAAGTGGCTTGAACTCAACTCTTCTGTTAAGAGCTCTTCCTTCTACAGTTTTATTTGTTGCTCTAGGATTTGAAGGGCCATATCCTTTTGAAACAAGCCTGTTCGATGAAATACCTTTATTTTCAAGATATTTTTTTACAGAATCTGCTCTTTTCTCTGATAATTTATAGTTATAGGCCGAATTCCCTGTGCTATCAGTATATCCCTGAACTTCTAGCTTGATATTTTTGTTCTCTTTTAAAGTAGCTGCCAGTTCGTCAAGAGCTGCTGCTGTTTTTGCATTTATTCCATCCTTCTCGGTACCAAACTGAATACCTTTATATAACCAAGTTCCTCTTTCAGTTATAGTAACTTTATCAGATACTGAAAGAACAGGACATCCGTATTTATCTACTTTAGTACCTTTTGGTGTATTAGGACACTTGTCTAGGCCATCATAAACTCCGTCACCATCTGAATCAATTGGACAGCCGTGTTTGTCTACTATTGCACCTTTTGGTGTATTAGGGCACTTGTCCAGACCATCATAAACTCCGTCACCATCTGAATCAATTGGGCAACCGTATTTATCTACTATGGCACCTTTTGGAGTTCCAGGGCATTTGTCCAGGCTATCTATAACTCCATCACCATCTGAATCCAAAACCTTGGTGTAAACCAAACCAGCAAGCATTCCCTTGATTGCTTCATTATTATTCAAAGACTCAGCTTTATAAAATTTGCCGCATCCTGCTGATGAAGCAATACCTGCAAAAACTTTTTCACCTTCTACAGAATTTCCCACATGCACCGGATAGACGCAGACATTGTTTCCATAGGCTCCCTTGATTTTATCAATAGATGCAAAAACTTTTTCATTGGCATCACGTCCGTCACCAAAAATAAAGATTGCGGTTTTACCTGATGTATTGCCAAGCATATTGCAAGCATCGTCAATACTTAAATCCAAACGAGATGTTCCTCCTGGCTCTGAGACTTTTGCCTGGGCATTGTTAAATCTTGATTTGGAAAACTTGCTTAATTCAAGATTTACAAGGTTTGGCTTAGGAGAAATTGACATAAGATGGCCATATGTAAGATATGCTGAGTTAATGTCAATATCAGACGGCAGAGCTGAAATCATCTTGGTTATAATGTTTTGAGTTGCACTGAAACAAGTATGATTTCCAGAGCATTGCTCCATGGAAGAAGATGTATCAGCTATGATTATAAGGTTATCCACTTTTTTTGAATAGTTGCTCCCATCAAAAACAGGGGGATTCCCAGCGGGAAGATCACTGCATTGTTTTACTGAACAGCCAGAAACCAGAAAACCAATGGCAAATAAAGCTATTGCAGTTGTTTTGAAAAATTTCATATTACCTCCGTTGTTTGTTAAATAATCAATGTTCTAAAATTGAAAATCATTAGTGCCCGCTTTTAGTTTTTAAGGCAAACTGAATTATTCTCAATTTTAATTAAAATTACAATTATATAATCGCTTTTAAAAACATTTTACTCTTTAAGCTAAATTGAGCATTTTATATTTTCAAGATAAAAATGCATTTAAAGGTTTTCAAAAAAGTCATTGCCCTTGTCATCTATTACAAGAAAAGCTGGAAAATCATTTACTTTAATTTTAAAAACCGCCTCCATTCCAAGCTCTTCAAAATCTATAACCTCAATTGATTTTATACAATTTTTTCCTACAAGTGCGGCAGCTCCGCCTATTGCTCCAAGATAAAATCCTTTATATTTTTGGCAAGAGTTTTTTACAATTGAGGCTCTGTTCCCTTTGCCGATCATTACAAGAGAACCTTGGTTCTTTTGAAATGGTTCAGTATATGAATCCATTCTTGCTGAAGTTGTCGGCCCAAAAGAACCAGATGGAAACCCCAAGGGAACCTTTGCTGGACCTGCATAATATACAGGGTGATTTTTTATATAGGCTGGAAGTGTTTTTTCTTTTTCCAAAATTTCCAAAATTTTTGAATGGGCAATATCTCTGGCTACAATAATAGTTCCATTTAAAAGTATAGGGCTTGAAACACTTAATTTTGAAAGCTCTTCTCTTATTTTATCCATTGGCTGATCAAGATTTATTTTAGCAGGATTTTTAAAATCAACTTGTTCGTCGGGAAGATACTTTGAAGGATCTTTTTCTTTTTCTTCAAGAAAAATTCCATCCTCATTAATAAGCCCAAATTGATTCCTGTGAGCATAACAGCTGACCCCTATACTTACAAACACAGAAGCTCCATGCCTTGGAAGGCTTATGGCTTTGGTTGATAAAGCAAAGTATTTTCCTCCGTACTGAGCTCCCATTTTCGTGTTTACGCAGATATCAGAAATAATTTTTTCAATTTCAAAATCTCTTAAAGCATAATATTCACCTGATTTTGAAGGCTTGACATGTTCAAGCGAACCTGAAGTAAGGAGTTTTAAGGTTTTAAGATTCATTTCAGGAGAAGTTCCTCCAATCACAACACCGATATTATAAGGAGGGCAAGCTGCTGTTCCTATTTTTTTTATATTTGCTTCAAGAAAAGTTCTAAATTCAGCTGGCTTTAGAAGGGATTTATTTTCAGTAAAAAAGAATGTCTTATTGGAAGACCCTCCTCCTTTTGCTACAAAGTTGAATTTAAAATCATTTCCTTTTCCTGAATAAATATCTATTTGAGCCGGAAGATTTGTTTTTGAATTTATTTCTTCATAAAAAGATAAGGGAACAAGCTGTGAATACCTTAGGTTTTCATTTTTATATGTTTCAAAAACCCCTTCGCTCAAAGCTTTTTTTTCATCAAAATCTGTTAAGACTAAATTTCCTTTTTCAGCTGAAATTGTTGCAGTACCAGTATCTTGGCATAGAGGGAAAATTTTTGAAGATGAAATCACAGCATTTTCAATTAATTTTCTTGCAACAAATTTGTCATTTTCACTTGATTCTTTATCTTTTAAAATATCTGATAATTTTTGAAGATGAGATTTTGAAAAAAAATAGTTTATTTCTGAAAAACTTTTTTCTGCAATTGTTTTTAAGTCATCATACTCTATTTTAAGATAGTTTTTGTTATCAAACTTTAAAACAGAGCCCCCTTTACCAGAAACTTTTTCAAATTTTACGTTCCCAAAATCAAACATAGGATAAAGGGGTAAGTATTTAAATTCAGACATGTTTTGTAACCTTATTTAACCTAATTGATTTAAATATCTACCAGCTTAAATTTCACCAAACTTATAAAAAATTATCCCTGAAGTTTAAATTCTTAATTGAAATAAAACAAACTTCTAACTTTTGTTCAATCACTTACTAAAAAACAAAAAGTTGCTAACAAGGAATTATAAATAATACTACAATTTTGAAAAGATTGGAACATTAATCTACTAGACTTTAACTTGTCAATTAAAACAATGAGAACGGAATTTAAACAAACTTTATAGTTTTTGGTATAAAAGGAAAAAACTTGAATAAAAGCTGTTACAGGCTTGGGACAAAGAATTTTGAGAAAGGTTTGGGTAACCAGCCTCGGTCAAGGCTGGTTAATCTTACTATAGTTTTTAACTATTTAACTATTGGACCAGGAAGAGGTAAGACAGTCCTATTAAAAACAGTATTATTAGTAACTGCACCAATTATATAAAGAGCAATAAATCCTGCTGTAATCAGAACCCATCCTATAATCGGTTTTACCCCAGTTGAAGCAACCCCCATGTCAAGCAAAAAAATAAGCCATAAAGCTATGTCAAGGAGAATAACAACAATAAATAAAAGCAAAGATGTTTTCAAATAAGCAGGTGTTACTACTGTAAGAAACAAAGCTCCTGCCATCCAACACCATCCCTCGATAACTACATGAGGTGTAATCCCTGATTTAATCATGAAAAACTTTGCCAAAGTACTAAAGCAAGCAGCAAACATGAAAAAGGCACAAAAAAAGAGAAATACATTACCTCCTGTAACATTATGATCTTTTAGCTCAATAACGGCAACTGTAAACTGAACAATTCCGCCCCCAAAAAGCCAAGCAGCAAGCAAAGGCAGACCTGCTAATTCTATTTTACCAAGAAAAACAGCTCCAAAACCAAAACATGCTACAACAAGTGCTCCAAGCCCTGCAGGTGCAGGAGTTGCGAAGGAATGCTTAATTTCTGTCATAAAAATGCTCCTTTAATTTTAATGCTTTCAAGGGTAATTAAAAACTATTGTCTTTTGCTCATATATATTTAGGAGAGATATAAAAGCCTTAGTTATACTCATAAAACCCGCGACCTGTTTTTCGACCAAGCCTGCCTGCTTCAACATATTTTCTAAGCAATGGGCATGGACGATACTTGGAATCACCAAAACCTTTATGAAGAGTTTCCATGATTGCAAGACAGGTATCAAGACCAATGAGATCTGCCAGTGCAAGCGGGCCCATTGGATGATTCATACCAAGCTTCATCGCTGAGTCTATAGCCTCTTTTGTTCCCACACCGTGATAAAGTGTAAAAACAGCTTCATTAAGCATTGGCATAAGAATTCTGTTTGCTATAAATCCAGGAAAATCGCTTGACTCCGCAGGAGTTTTTCCAAACTTATCAATCAGGCCAATTGTAATATCAAAAGTTTTTTGATCAGTTTCAAGACCTCGGATAATTTCTACAAGCTTCATAACCGGAACTGGATTCATAAAATGCATTCCAATTACTTTTTCTGGCCTTTTTGTCTGGGATGCTATTCTTCCTATTGGAATGGAAGAAGTGTTTGTTGCAAGAATAATATCTTTTTTACAAATCCCATCAAGGTCTTTAAAAAGCTTAAACTTAAGATCTTCTCTTTCAACTGCAGCCTCTACAACAAAGTCAGCATCCTTTAAACCAGATAGATCTGATGAGGTTTTAATTCTTTTCATAATTTGATTTTTTTCATCATCAGTCATTCTTTCTTTGGATACAGATCTTGAAAGATTTTTTTCTATAACTGAAAGACCCTTTTCACATGCTTCATCGCTGATGTCATACATTATTACATCTAGGCCACTTTGAGCTGCAACCTGTGCAATTCCATTCCCCATTTGACCGGCCCCAACCACACCAAAAAGTTTAATTTCCATTTTGAATCCTTATTTTATTGATTTAGAAAATATTTACCTTTGTATTTTAAGATTAAGATATGCAATCACTATGCCACAGACTCCATCCCCAACTAAATCAATATATTAAAATATTAGAGCTGGAAATAAAAAAAGCAAACTAGCAAACCACAGCTACCATGTAACCAAACGGTTACCTTAGATGCTGTTAAAAACACGAACATTCAGGGTTAACAGTGGTTACATGATTGAAGGGGTGTTATCTACACATAATGTCACAATGAGCTCTAGCAAACTTTTCAAAAAAACCAGGACTTTATCTGGACTTATTTTGAGTTAACTGCTCTGTCCCAAGTTTTTAATGCACATAAGTCACCACACATTGTGCAAACATCTCTTTTACTGTCTTCAGAAGAATTCCTTCTTTTTCTTGCAAGCTCAGGATCTATTGAAAGTTCAAACATTTTTTCCCAGTCAAAATTTCTCCTGGCATCAGCCATTTCAAGATTTCTTTCCCAGGCACCTTTCACACCTTTTTCTATATCTCCTATATGAGCCGCAATTTTTGAAGTAACAACACCCAGTCTTACATCTTCAAGATCCGGAAGAGTAAGATGCTCTGCAGGTGTTACATAACAAAGAAAATCAGCTCCATTGGCTGCGGCAACAGCACCTCCAATTGCTCCGACAATGTGATCATATCCTGGAGCGACATCTGTAGGAAGCGGGCCTAAGACATAATATGGAGCATTTTCACAAAATCTTTTTTGCTGTTTCATATCCCCTGCAATTCTATTTAAAGGAACATGACCAGGCCCTTCAATCATTACCTGAACTCCCCTTGCCCTTGCTCTTTTAGTAAGTTCACCAAGAGTTATAAGTTCAGAAATTTGAGCTCGGTCCTCAGCATCACAGATTGCTCCAGGTCGGAGTCCGTCTCCAAGTGAAAGGGTGAGATCATATTTAAGGCAAATATCAAGAAGCTCATCAAAATATTCATATAATGGATTTTCCTTTTTATTTCTCACAATCCACTCTGCAAGAAAACTGCCGCCTCTTGAAACTATCCCCATTTTTCTATCACAATTTTCAAGAACTGAAACAGTATGCTTTGTAATTCCGCAATGAACTGTAATAAAATCAACCCCTGATTTTGCATGAAAAAGAATTTCTTCAAAAAGGTCTTCCTTAGTAAATTCAAGAGCCTGCCTTCCGCTTGATATATACTTTGACACAACCTTATAAATAGGCACTGTTCCTATCATTACAGGAGATTTTGAAATAATTTCTTTCAAAATTTCAGAAAGATTTCCCCCAGTGGAAAGATCCATAACAGCATCAGCTCCTGCCTCAACTGCTGTTTTAAGCTTTAAGAGCTCTGATTCCATACAATGACGGCTTGGAGAAGTCCCAATATTGGCGTTAACTTTGGTTTTTAAACCCTCTCCAATTCCAACAGCTCTAAAACTTCTGTTTTTATTTATTGGAATAACAACTCTTCCTGACTTGACCTTTTCACAAATTTCCTCAGGGCTATAATTTTCATCTTCTGCCACTTCTTCCATTGCTTTGGTAATTTTACCTTCAAGTGCATAAGTTAGCTGGGTAGCCATAATCTTTCCTTTTATTGTATAATTAAAATAAAAAAGCCGTTCCCTATAAAAAGAAACGGCTTAAATTCAATACTTTCTAAAATTTAAACTCGTTTCCCTACGCAGGCATAATCCTGATCAGGTGTTAAGGGTCACTCAAAGTGAGACTCTCAGTCATTAAGACACCCCTAACGAGTAAAAAATATTTTCAGTTGTTTAAAAACTTATGTCAAAGCAAATATATCATTTTTTTATTTTTATTTCTGGATAAAGTATTTTCACACAATCTGGGGAAATTCCATGGGAAAAAAGGCTTAGAAAACACTAACACACAACTTTATTTCTCCCTGTATTTTTAGCTTCATAAAGCTTTTCGTCGGCAATGGTTATAATATCGTAGGGATGATTATCATACAGCCAGTTTCCAGCGACTCCAAAGCTCATTGAAATTTTAAATTTCTCACTACCCCAGGAAAATTCAAAATCAAACAATTCTTTTCTAATTCTTTCCGCAACATCAAAAGCAGAATCAGCTTCAAGATCCGGTAAGACTAGAAGGAACTCTTCTCCACCCCATCTGCTGGCAAGATCTCCATCTCTGATTTTACTTTTCATAATTCGGGCGGTTTCTTTAAGAACATAGTCTCCGCAATCATGTCCATAAGTATCATTAACTTTTTTAAAATGATCCAAATCACAAAGGATAAAAGAAAAAAATCTTTTTATTTTTTTTTCTTTAACCTTTTCAAAATACTCGTGTACATATCTTCTGTTAAAAAGACCTGTCAACAAATCCCGCATTCCAATATCTTCTATTTTTTCATGCATCTTCCTTGTGAAAGAAACTACTATAATTGATATAATAATAATTAAAGCAGAATTAAAATAGATTTCAGCCCAGTTTATTGAAGTTTTTTCAAATCCAAAAAGATAATGGAAAAGATTAAAAACCTCAACCATCCACAGGGAAACTAAAATAGAGACAAACCCTAAACATTCTATAATAAGTATTTTTTTTAAAATTGTTCGCATAAAAACCGCTTAAATAAAGTCCATGGATTTAATCAACCTAAAGTTTTTAATTAAACTGTTAAAGTCAAATTGAGCATTTTTTTAACTCCAAAAACGCTCAATTCTAAAAAATTACCTGGTAAGCTGTCTGTATTTTATTCGCCTGGGAATTTCAGCAGCCTTTCCAAGTCTTTTCTTTTTGTCCTTTTCATAATCAGAATAGTTACCCTCGAACCAGACTAAATTTGAATCTCCTTCAAAAGCAAGAATATGGGTTGCCACTCTGTCAAGAAACCACCTGTCATGGCTTATTATCACAGCACAGCCTCCGAAATTTTCCAAAGCTTCTTCAAGAGCCCTCATTGTATTTACATCAAGATCATTTGTAGGTTCGTCAAGAAGTAAAACATTGGCTCCGTCTTTTAAAATACAGGCAAGATGAACCCTGTTTCTTTCACCGCCTGAAAGCATTTTTACCTGTTTTTGCTGGTCACTGCCTGAAAAATTAAATCTTCCTACATAAGCTCTTGAATTAACTTCTCTGCCTCCAAGCTCAATAGTGTCATTTCCTCCTGAAATAACTTCCCAAATGGATTTTTCAGGATCAAGAGTTCCCCTTAATTGATCAGCATATGCAAGCTTTACAGACTCGCCTATTGACAAAGTACCTGAAGTTGGCTTTTCCTGCCCTGTTATCATTTTGAAAAGAGTTGTTTTACCAGCACCATTGGGCCCGATAATTCCTACAATCCCACCGGGAGGAAGCATAAAATTCATATTTTCAAACAAAAGTTTATCATCAAAAGCCTTTGAAAGATTTTCAGCTTCAATCACCTTATTTCCAAGCCTTGGCCCCGGCGGAATATAAATTTTAAGATCTTCAATTCTTTTTTCACTGCCCTGCTTTAAAAGGGATTCATAAGAGTTTATTCTTGCTTTTGATTTTGCCTGTCTTCCTTTTGGAGACATTTTTATCCACTCAAGTTCCCTTTGAAGGGTTTTTTGTCTTTCAGTTTCTTTTTTATCTTCCAGGTTCAGTCTGTTTTGTTTCTGCTCAAGCCACGAAGAATAATTTCCCTTCCAGGGGATACCATAACCCTGATCAAGTTCCAAAATCCATCCTGCAACATTATCGAGAAAATACCTATCATGGGTAACAGCAATAATTGTACCTTGATAAGTATGAAGATGATGTTCAAGCCAAGCAATAGTTTCAGCGTCAAGATGGTTTGTGGGCTCGTCAAGAAGAAGAATATCTGGCTTTTGAAGCAAAAGCCTGCAAAGAGCCACTCTTCTTTTTTCACCGCCTGACAATACTTTTGTTTTTGTATCTGAAGGAGGACATCTCAATGCGTCCATTGCCATTTCAAGCCTTGAATCAACATCCCAGGCATCAAGAGTGTCTAATTTTTCCTGAAGTTCGCCCTGCTTTTCTATAAGTGCAGTCATTTCATCATCAGACATTGGTTCAGCAAATTTTTCACTTATTGAATTGTATTCTTTTAAAAGATCAACAAGCTCCTGCATTCCTTCTTCAACAATTTCTCTTACTGTTTTTTCAGGATCAAGCTCTGGTTCCTGCTCAAGAAATCCAACCGAATATCCAGGTGAAAGAACTGCCTCACCATTAAATTCTTTATCAACCCCTGCCATGATTCTTAAAAGAGTACTTTTCCCTGCTCCGTTAAGTCCTAAAACTCCAATTTTGGCTCCATAAAAATATGAAAGTGAAATATCTTTTATAACTGGTTTATTCTGATGAAATTTACTGACTTTCATCATTGAATAAATTATTTTATGCGGATCATTACTCATACTGCAAAACTCCTTGGATAATTAAATGGATAATTAAATTTTTAAGAATCTATATCTATACCAAGACAATAGGCTTTTGAACAGACTTTAAAGCTATGTTTTCAGCAAGAAATAAAAATCTAAAGAATCTAAGCCAATTTACTTTAGATTAACAGGAAACAGATGAATTAAATTTCAAACAAATTTAGCATTCCTCAACTGTAAAATACTTGCTTTTCTCCCATGATCAGGCTAATTTTTTTAAAAGCTCCCTAGGCAGCCCTAGAAAATAACATTTAAATACAGCACTAATTAAGCCTTTACAAAGAAAGCTCTGCTATTAGTTTTTTTAAAATTAAGCCTAATTTCAAAACTTTGCCTAAACAACAACCAAAAAAATTGATAAAAAAGCTATAATTGCACTCGGAGCTTTTTTTATCAAAAAATGGGCCTGGGCAAACACAGTTTCCTTATGTGCACATAACGCCCCTCAGGCTCCCTAATCCTTGTTAGGCAAAGTTACCTGAGTTATCAACCTCACCGCAAGTAACCCAATAGTTACATAATCCACGATTTTCCCGCTGATTTGTTTATTTAAGCTTCTACTTTATTGCCTGCAATTAGACAACTTAGTTGATAGAAAAAATTTATGGCACATAGATTGCAATGTATCTAGTTGCAGTACATTGCTAAATATTTCAAGACAGTCAAACTGCAAACTGATTAACAAAAAAACCTAGGATGAAAGCTAGAGTTTTTGGTGTAACCAGATATGCAAATAAAATTTGAGTTGAATAGGTTCTAACTCAGTCTAGTCTTGATTTAAAAAGGCATGAGATTAATTTTTAAACATTCAAAAAATTTTCAATTGTAAGAAAAAAGTTTCCAAATCTACATCAAACAAAAATGAAACAAAAGAATCTCTAACGGCTAAGATCACATTAAAATCAAATTAGAAATTAGGAGGTTGTTAATATTATGGGTAAATGGGAAAAAATCTATAAAAGCAAACTGGCAACGGCAGACGAAGTTGCTAAAGTTGTAAAATCAGGTGACTGGATAGAATATGCCTTTGGAGTATGTGCCTCTGATGCTTTTGACAAAGCTTTGGCAAAACGCAAGGATGAGCTCAATGATGTCAAAATTCGTTGTGATATCGGTGCATACCCCCATTATACACTGGAAGCTTGCACTGAGACTTTTACCTGGAACAGTTGGCATGTTGCTGCCCATGATAGAAAATGGATCGACAAAGGGCTTTATTACATTCCCATGAAATTCCATGAATGCCCTTTAATGACCCGAAAAGATTGTGCACCAAACGATATTTTTGTTTCCCAGGTGAGCCCCATGGATAAGCATGGTTATTTTAGTTGGGGAGCTGGTAATCCTAGTGCTATGGCTGCCTATGAAATTGCCAAGATTCGAATTCTTGAAGTAAACCCCAACATGCCCAGAGTACTTGGTGGTGGTCAGGAAAGTATTCATGTCAGCCAGATTGACCATCTCATAGAGGTGGACAATAATATACCCGTCCTTCCAGACGCTGAGCCCAGTGAGGTTGATATAAAAATTGCAGAACATATTATCCCTCTACTGAGAAATGGTTGCTGTATTCAATTAGGTATCGGAGGCGTACCAAACGCTGTTGGCGGAATGATCGCCGCTTCCGATCTAAAAGACTTAGGTGTTCATACTGAAATGTATGTTGATGCCTTCGTAAAAATGACAGAAGCTGGAAAAATTACAGGAAAATGCAAAAGTCTTGATACCTATAAACAGGTATTTTCATTTGCCATGGGTACACAAAAAGTCTATGACTTTATTGATGATAACCCGGGATGCATCTCGTATAATGTTGATTATGTAAACCACCCAAAGGTTATCGCCCAACTGGATAATATGGTATCCATCAATGCTTGTGTTGAAGTGGACTTGTTTGGACAGGTATGTTCTGAAAGTATTGGTACTCGTCACATCAGCGGTACAGGCGGGCAGCTAGACTTTGTAGAAGGAGCATACAAGTCAAAAGGTGGTCAAAGCTTTATTTGCACCCCATCAGTAAAGGAAGTTAAAGGGAAAAGAATTTCTTCCCTCAATCCTACTCTTGCCATAGGGGCCATAGTAACAACCCCCAGAACAGCCGCTCATATGATAGTAACAGAAAACGGAATTGCCAATCTAAAAGGCAAAAGTACCTGGGAGCGTGCAGAAGCATTGATTGCCATTGCTCACCCTGATTTTCAGGATCAACTGGTAAAAGATGCCGAAGCAATGAACATTTGGAGAAGATCCAACAAATAGCAAGCCATACTCCACCAAATAAACCCGGTGGAAATCAAGTAAATTTTTAAATCATCCTACTCCAGCTCTTATTGAGCTGGAGTTTTTTTAATTTAAAGATATAAGACCTTCAATTAGGGAATTAAATTTGAGCTAAATCCAAGTCTATAACTATTTATTTTATATGAAACTGTAAAGTTTAATACTATTTATCAAAAACTCAATAATGATATTTTTTACGATTCCCAATAAAAAACAACAAAGTAACAAAAACAGCCATAGCTTCTGCCGCCACAATAGATATCCAAATTCCATCCACTCCCCAGAATAATGGAAAAATTAAAACAGCAGCAACTTGAAACACAAGAGTTCTTAAAAAAGATATAAAAGCAGATGTCAACCCGTCGTTCATTGCAGTAAAAAAGGAGGAACCATAAATTCCAAATCCTGCAAACAAAAATGAAAAGGAAAAAATAAAAAACGCCCTTAACGTCATGGCCATCAATACTTGGTCATAGCCTACAAACAAAAGAGACAAGGGTCGTGAAAAAACTTGAGCAGCAATAAACATGAAAAAAGAAAAAACCCCAATAATGACAATACTCTTTTTTGTCAATCCCTTTAATTCATCATTATTATCAGCACCATAATGATAGCTTATCACCGGAGCCGAGCCAACAGAGTATCCAATAAACATAGCAATAAAAATCAACTCAACATACATGAGAACACCAAAGGCAGCAACCCCGTCTTCACCCGCATATTTCAGCAACTGCATATTATAAAGCATTCCAACAGTTGACATGGAAATAACATTAACCATTTCAGAAGAGCCATTAATAGATGCCTTGAGCAGTGTTTTTCCGTCAAATTTAGTTTTGGTCAATTGAAGAAGACTGGTGTTTTTCTTACTAAAATAAATTAAAGGAACAATACCTCCAACACACTCGCTTATAACAGTAGCTGCTGCTGCACCCACAAGCCCCCAGGAGAAAACAACAATAAACAAGATATCTAAAACTATATTAATTATGCCTGCCGCAACAGTAATACCCATTCCAATTTTGGGTTTTTCTGCAGTAGCAAACAGGCATTGGAACTCAATTTGAAGGACAAAAGCAGGAATTGAAATTAAAACAACTCGTCCGTAGAGAATACTGCCTTCCAGCAACTGCCCCTCTGCCCCAAGCGCAGCAGCGATGGGTCGAATAAAAACAATACCAAAAATAGTTAAAAAAACACTGATCACTATAGATACATAAATCAGAAGAGAAAAAATCTGATTTGCCTTTTCTTTTTCACCCTGGCCTATGGTTTTGGCAATCAAAGCACCACCACCGGTTCCAAACATAAAACCTACACATGCCAAAATCATAAGAAAAGGCATAATAAAGTTGACGGCCGCAAAGGGGGTTTTCCCTACAAAATTAGAAACAAAAAAACCGTCAACCACTCCATAAATAGAAGTAAAAACCAGCATGACTATAGATGGGAAGGTAAACCTTAATAATTTTTTATAGTTAAACCGGTCAGATAACTGAATCAACTTCTGTTCTTCCGCACCAGGATTTTACAAATTCAGCTACTACCGGAGTTAACTCTTTAATATTCCAATCTGTGGTATTTAGAGTTAATTGATAATCGTATCTGTCTCCCCAACTGTTCCCTGAAATAAGCTCGCAGACCTGAGCTCGATTTTTATCAACCCGACGAATCTTTTTTTCTATTTCTTTGGCAGTCAACTCCCTATATTCGGGATCAATTTCTATACAGCGAGAAATTTTTGCTTTCATATCAGCACAAACAAAAATATTGAAGGGCTTGTATTTTTTAAGCAGCACATCCGCATTTCTTCCCACAATGACAAAGTCTTTCCCGGTTGCTGCAATCTGCTCAATTACTTTTTTTTGTTCTAAGAGCAAACCTGTCTGGACAGAATGTAGAGAAATTCCAGCAATGGCTTTACGGAAAGTCAAGGGTCTTTTTTGCCATGTTTCCTGCTCTATGGCCCGTTCTACATAATTTTCATCCATACCCTTGTTTGAGGCTATAAAAGTAATAATTTCTTTGTCGTAATAATCACAGCCAAAAAAATCAGCCAACCTTTTACCAAGCTCTCTTCCTCCGCTGCCAAACTCTCGACTAATAGTAACGATTTGCATGCTCTCTCCCTTTATTAGAGCTCTTTAAATTTCTGCCTTACTAAAATACAATACTTAATTTGGGTTAAAGACTTTTTACGAATAAGATCATACAGAAAAAAACTTCCATCATTGTCAGCAATTTTAATTGTGTAGCTGGTCATTTGTTTATCTTCTGCAACAATTTACCTTAATAGTAAAGAAACTTTAGCAGCAAATTTTTACAAAAGACCAACCAGTTAAAAAAACTTGATGATACAAAAAATAAAGGGGAAATCAGCAGCATCTTTAAATGCTCGATTTCCCCTAAATAAACAAAAACTATTAAATTTTCCCATATAAAAAAGTTAGCCTGATAATAATCGCCTAACCCTTTGGAACCAATCTATTACCATTTATTCTTAAGGTATCTGTGCTCCATAGCCTTCTACAGCTCCAAAAAGATCAAATACTTTTTCATAGGGATAACGGTTACCATACATGGAAACCCGAACAGTTTCTGTTCCCTGCATATTCATCCCCAATGCATTTCTAAACTGGTTTAACGATGAATTTGGATTGAATGAAGAGGTTTGTGTGCCTGTAATTCCTATAAATCCTTTAAGATAAGGAGCCACTATTTTTTTACTAATGGCAGTTACTTCTTCTTCATTCATTTCTCTATTATTTTCGTATTTAACAAGCTGCTCTACATCTTCAAAGTTTTTTGCAAGAACATAGGTCCATCCACCACCGCCTGAAGGCATTACCAAATCGCCATTTCTATTGCCAAAAAACAAGTTGTTCCAAGCCGAAGTTACCCGCTTAGCTTCTTTCCTTTTATCAGCATCAATATAGGTACGATCCAAGGCTCCGTAATTGCTGCAGCCAAATATATTATTATAAACATCGGCATCAATACCAGTCATATAGCGAAACCCGTACCCCATGTCTTCCATATGTTTTGTGCGGCACCAAGTAAACAGCACTGTATTGTCATGAAACTCAACAAAAGACTCATTGGGTTTTGCCAGCCCGCTGCGCATCTCGCAGGCAGACATCCGGTTTGCTACAAATAAATTGTTCTTTATTTCAAAATGACCGCCTTTGCAGGACATTTGTATGGCAAAATGATATCCATTAAGGAATACACAATTTTGAATGGTAAGCTTACCTTCTGCCTCGCCGCTGATAAGCTGAAAGGCACTTTTCATACCCTCGGGCTGAACCACGGGAACTCCCTGTGGTGATTCTCCCACACCTACAATACGTCCGGTTTCGCAACCTTCGGGAGCAGAAGCTACTGGATTGTCATAAATAGGCATTACATAGGTATTTATTTGTCCCCGATCAAAAACAATCCCATCTACAAGTATAACTCCATCTCTTTTTCCAACTACCCGGATATCCATTATTCCCTGATTACCCGAAGTCATTTTCTGTGCAACACCAGGACGCATTGTAGTGCGAAACTTGATAGGATCTCTTTGAGTAAAATCATTGGAAAAACCGCCTACAATAGAAACATATTTGTTTACCTTTACCCAACCCTGCTCCAAATAGCCTAGATAATTTCCTTCAGCAACACAAATAACAGCACCTTCAGGAGCCTTGTCAATGGCTTTTTGCAAATCTTTTATGGGTTTAGCTAAACTACCGTCATTTCGGTTGCTGCCGTTAGCTACTGATACATATAAGGTCTTTGTTCCCTTGGGGATTTCAAACTGGGTATCAATTTTTTTTGCACTGACCTGTCCTTGAAATACAAAACCAAATACAAATAAACAGGCTATGGCCATTACTACTCTATTAGCTGTCGTTTTCATATTTTTGAATTTTCCTTTTAATGGTTATTCTTTTAGTTAATCAGCAATCAAGAACCCTTTTATCCTGTTTCAACTTCGAATTTAAAACTTAAACCTCAAATCAATCTTATTTTTCATCAATTACTGATTATCTAATTACTAGATCCACCCATTTTTTTAATCATCCTAAATACTTTTAATTCTTAATTTTCCTAATTTGTTTTTAAAAAATAAATTAGGAAAAAATTACTCATAACAATGCTTAGTTACCGCTAGTTTTTCAAACTGCACAAAAATCAATTCTTTAAACATTGTTTTTTTATTATCCATTCTATCTCCTTTTCCTTTTTTTTATTTATTTCTATTTGTTAGTGCAGGCATAATAAAAAGTCAAGAATCGTAGTTGATGAGTTTTATTAATAAAAAAAGAATTGGATACTTATCTAAAAAACTGGCGAGCAATTTTTTTGCTGGTTCCCAAACTCCAACTTTTTTCTGTTGGTTCCCAAGCTAGAGCTCTGCCCTTTACCCACATCTTTTATTCGAGGCTCGTTCCCAAGCCAGAACTTGGGAATTAGCAGAAAAGATGTGGGTAATGGGCAAGACTGGAGCTTAGAACAAGTTCAGAAAACTATTCTGATAAACAAAGGGTGTTGTTTTTCATTAAATATCTGGTATTGCAAGATAAACATTTGATTTCATATTCTGATTCAAATTTAAGAGTTTCACCACATCTGCAAACCCAGCCTATTTGCTTAGCTGGAACACCTGCCATAAGTGCAAAATCAGAAACATTTTTATTAACCACTGCTCCTGCTGCAATAAGGGCATATTTACCAATGGTTATTCCACATATTATTGTTGCATTGGCTCCAATTGAACATCCCTTTTTAAGAAGAGTGTTTTTGAACTCATCTTTTTTTTCAATAAAAGCCCTTGGATTAATCACATTTGTAAAAACACAAGAAGGCCCGCAAAAAACGCCGTCTTCAATTTCAACTCCATTGTATACAGATACATTGTTTTGAATTTTACAATTGCTTCCAATTTTTACATTGGGCCCTGCAACAACATTTTGTCCAAGGCTTGTATTGTTTCCAATTGTAGTGTTTTTAAGAATATGACAAAAATGCCAGATTTTGGCATTTTCACCAATTTTGCAGTTATCATCAACATAAGAAGACTCATGGACAAAGTAATTTTCAACCATTATAAAAATCCTTTATGCTTGAACAAACAAACAAGATATCTTTTTCTTCAAGAAACGGATGCATTGGCAAAGACATTACTTCCCGGCTTAGTTTTTCAGATACAGGAAAGTTTTTGGTATTTTCATTTAAATATTCAAAAGCTTCCTGTCTGTAAAGAGGAATTGGATAGTGAACTACTGTTGGAATATCTTTTGATTTTAAAAACTCCTGGAGTTCATTTCGTTTTTCAACTCTTATTGTATATTGAGCAAAAGTTGACAAATTATCTTTTAAAACTTCCGGAGTTTCAACTATCCCTTTTAAATTCTCGGTATAAATATTTGCAGCTTTATTTCTAAGGGTAATTTCATCTTTAAAATATTTTAATTTAACCCTTAAAACTGCCGCCTGAATTGTGTCAAGTCTTCCGTTTATTCCAATATATTTGTGTTTGTATCTTTTTTCCTGACCATGATTTAAAATAATTCTCATTTTTTCAGCTGTTTCAAAATTATTTGTAAAAATTGCTCCTCCGTCTCCAAAGCATCCAAGGGGTTTTGCAGGAAAAAAGCTTGTTGTTCCAATATCAGTTAAAGTGCCTGATTTTTTATTTTTATATTCTGCTCCAAAGGACTGGGCCCCGTCTTCAATCACCCATAAATTATGCTTTTTGGCAATTTTATTTATTTCATCATAGTCTGCACATTGCCCATAAAGTGAAACACTTATTATTCCTTTGGTTTTAGCAGTAATTTTTTCTTCAATACTTTTTGGGTCTATATTAAAAGTAATTGGGTCAATATCTGCAAAAACAGGTTTTGCTCCCAAAAATGCAATGGTTTCAGCAGTTGCTATAAAAGTAAAAGCCGGAACAATAATTTCATCACCTGGTTTTACATTAAGAGCCATCATTGGAATAACAAGGGCATCAGTTCCTGAAGAACAGCCTATGGCATTTTTTGAACCGGAAAATTCACAAAGCTCTTTTTCAAAAGCTTTTACATCTGGCCCATTAATAAAAGCTGTGTTTTCTATTACATTTTTAATAGCAAAATCTATCTCATCTTTATATTTTAAATATTGTTTTTTTAAGTCTACAAATTTCATAATCACCTGCGGATTAAGTTAAAAAAGTTTGCTGTAAATTAATATTGATGGACTCGTAAAAAGTCTATTTTAAATAACCAGCTAAAATTATTCAATATTTTAAATCATTTTCTTATTGATTTTTACTACAATATTGTATATATATCTAATAATATTAACATGTTAAAGATAGAGACTATGATTCGCATTAAAAATCACAATCAAAAAGAACTCTTTGCACCATGGGACTTTCTAAGCCCAAAACGTAAAAAAATGCTTTCAGAATCCTGGGCCGGCTTATTTCAAGAAGAAATTCTTCATAAATTACCAGTAAAAGAACTATCAGCTTACTTTAACTCTGGGTTTGGCAGGCCAACAAAAGAACTTCATACAGTTTTGGGAATTCTCATAATCCAGCAAATGTTTGACCTTACTGATGAAGAAACTGTGAATCAGCTGGCATTCAATATGCAGTGGCATTATGCATTAAATCTAACCGAAGAATCAGATGATGCCAAATATATATGCCCAAAAACTTTGTGGAATATGAGAAAAATAGTTATAGAAAATGCTTTGGATGAACTTCTTTTCAGCAATATAACTCAGCATTTAGTAAGTATTTTTAATGTAGATACTAATAAGCAAAGAATAGACTCTGTTCACATAAAATCAAATATGCGCAAGCTTGGAAGAATCACTATCTTTACTTCAGCTATTAACAAGTTTCTCGTTAATATGAAAAGAAGTCATAAAAACCTGTTTGATACTATCGATCAAAAAATTATAGACACATATTTATCAGAAAAATCCTTTAGTTTTGGTAGCCTAAAATTGACCCACTAAAGCACAAAATTGCAGCTGAAAATTGACCCACCCAAAGAAAACTTCTGATAATCTGAAAATATACAAAGACCAGATATCAGGAGAGAGGG
>Ga0265295_1000285_pt1 | contig 104899 bp, 97 predicted proteins | sample Munlansysbiofilm_FD_192503 | JGI IMG/M metagenome (GOLD analysis project Ga0265295, IMG submission 192503) | Leachate microbial communities from a municipal landfill in Southern Ontario, Canada - Methane capture system biofilm | ecosystem: Engineered > Solid waste > Landfill > Unclassified ...
GTCCACGATCAGACTGAAACGCCGTCCACGATCACGCTGAAATCCCGTCCACGATCAGCCTGAAATGCCGTCCACGATGGGCTGAAATACGCACTGTGGACTTACACCACGTCGCGGGACGCGACCTCTGCCGGCCGCCGTACCGCTCATGCGTCCGTGTCCAGTCCGCGCCGGGCGCTTCCTCGTGCGCCCACGACCAGCCTGCATCGAGCGCCTTCTCCTTCTGATAGCTCACAGCGCTCACAAGGAAACGCAGGGCCGCCCCAAGTTTCCATGACCCCACGGCGGGGATCGGCGAGCCGACCCTGTGGGCGCTCATAGACGGCATGCCCTGCGGTGAGAAATCGCGCAGACATCCTTTGAATCGGGGGGTCCGCTTGAGCCGGGGATGGCTGTGTTATTTCCGATTGGCAACAATTCGACAAACCAACCGAGAAGCTCGGATTTGTCGACAAAAGTGCGAAAAAATTCACATCGACCTGACCGCCTGGCAGCGCAGAATTCACGCAAACACAGGGAGTCCGTGCCCGGTCTTGGTGTGCTGATGGACGGTCTGTCGTGATAACCCATTGCCCAGAGTGAAAAATGTTCAAGATCTTTAATCTCTATATTCCTGCAAAAATGACGCTGGAATTGCTGGTCGATCTGGCAATTTCCATTCTGTCGTTTGCTCTCGCGACCTGGTCTGTTTATATGATGACCGAAGGCAAGCAGGATTTATCGTATTGGGCACAGCAAGGGTTTTACCCACTGATTCTGTATACTGGATTGACGGTGTTGCTTTATACCGCCCTTGGCGTTTACCGCATCGACGCGGAAAACAGCTTGCGCAGCTTTCTGGTGCGCACCACGGTTGCATTTGGCTTTGTCTTCTTCCCGGTTTATTGGTACACGCTGATGTTCACCGAAGCGGGCAGTTCATTCCGAGTACTGGTGTTTACCTATCTTTTTCAAATGGCGCTTCTGATTCTTATCCGCTTCATCTTTCTGCGGCAGACGGCGCTTTCCGGCATGACGCGGCGTATTCTGATCGTCGGAAATGGGCGAGAGGCTCAGGCGCTTTCACGCCAGATCATGGAACACCACGGGTCTTCCTATACCATCGTCGGTTTTTATCCCACGCAGCATGATGACCAGGCCCCGGTTCGACTCGCTGGTCAGGTCTTTGATGAAAATATTCCTCTCGAACAAGTCGTGCTCGACACGCGGGTGGACGAAATCATCGTGGCTGTGCGTGAACACCGGGGCGGCGTACTCCCGATCCGGCAATTGCTCGAAGCCCGCATTCTCGGCACGCCGGTACACAATCTGCCCACGTTTTACGAGCGTCTCAAGGGTGAAGTACCGCTAGAGAGCATGAAGGCAAGCTGGCTGATTTATGGTGGGGGCTTTACTCAAGGCCATCTCCGAGCGTGGGCCAAGCGTCTTTTCGATATGGTGAGCGCAAGTGTTCTGTTGCTGGTGCTGTGGCCTATCATGCTGCTGGCCGCATTGTTCATCAAATTGGAAGACAAGGGCCCGGTTTTCTTCCAGCAGCAGCGCGTCGGTCTTTTTGGAAGGCCATTTTATTGCCTCAAATTTCGCAGCATGCGCACCGATGCAGAAAAAGACGGCGTGGCGCGTTGGGCGAGCACGAATGACAGTCGCATTACCCGGGTCGGAGCTTTCATTCGCAAGACCCGCATAGACGAATTGCCCCAGTTGATCAATGTCTTGCGTGGAGAAATGAGCATGGTCGGGCCGCGCCCGGAGCGCCCGACTTTTGTGGATATGCTCGAAAAGGACATCCCCTTCTACGCCATTCGCCATAGCGTCAAGCCGGGTGTCACAGGGTGGGCACAGGTGCGTTATACCTACGGCGCCTCGGTAGAGGATGCGAAGAGGAAATTGCAGTTCGATCTTTACTATGTCAAAAACAATAGTGTATTTCTGGATTTATTCATTTTGTTCGAGACTGTGCGCGTGGTGATTTTTGGTGAAGGCGCTAGATAATTTAACTTTAGAAAGAAAGCGATGACAGTTGTTGCTGTAGTTGGATTGGGATATGTCGGTCTTCCTTTGGCCGTCGAGTTTGGGAAAAAATATCGCACCATCGGTTTCGATCTTTCAGTCGAGAAAATATCTGCTTATTGCAGGCATATCGACCCGACGGGAGAGGTCAGTCAAGAAAGTCTCAAACAGGCGACCTTGTTCGAACCGACGACCGACGCCTCGAAGCTCAAGGAGGCCGATTTTGTGATCGTCGCCGTGCCGACTCCGGTTGACGATGCGCACAACCCAGACTTCAGCCCACTCGTCGGCGCCAGCACTTCGGTGGGCAAAAATCTCAGACCCGGGGCGATCGTGGTCTATGAGTCGACGGTTTATCCAGGCGCCACGGAAGAAATCTGTGTGCCGATTCTTGAAAAACACTCTGGTTTGAAGTGGATGCGGGACTTCTTTGTTGGTTATTCGCCCGAGCGGATCAACCCAGGCGACAAGGAGCACACCTTGACTCGCATCGTCAAGGTCGTTTCTGGCGATACCCCGGAAACGCTGGAAACCGTCGCTACCGTTTATGGCTCTATCATTACTGCCGGGGTGTACCGCGCCGAGAGCATCAAGGTGGCCGAAGCGGCGAAAGTGATCGAAAACACGCAGCGCGATCTGAATATTGCGCTGATGAATGAACTCTCCCTCATCTTTCATCGCATCGGCATCGATACCTTGGCGGTACTCAAGGCGGCGGGCACCAAGTGGAATTTCCTGCCGTTCCGCCCGGGTCTGGTCGGCGGGCATTGCATCGGTGTCGATCCGTATTACCTGACGCACAAGGCCGATATGCTCGGCTACCACCCGCAGGTGATTCTGGCAGGGCGTCGCATCAATGACGGCATGGGCAAATACATCGCCGAACAGACGATCAAGCAAATGAGTCTGGCGGGCCTGCCGATCAAGGGGAGCGACGTCATCGTTCTCGGCTTGACCTTCAAGGAAAACTGTCCCGATCTGCGCAATTCCAAAGTGATCGACGTGATCCGTGAATTGGCGTCTTATGGGGTAAACGTCATCGTGCATGACCCGATTGCAAACCCGGACGAGGCGGTGCACGAATATGGCGTCACGCTGACGCCTTGGGCCGAATTGCCGCGCGCGCGAGCCGTCGTGTCGGCCGTGGCGCATCAAGCCTATAAAGACATGTCGGTCGCCGAAGTCCTTGAGAAACTGCAGCCGTCCGGTATTTTCATGGACGTCAAGTGTCAATACGACGCGGCCGAGCTTCAATCGCATGGCGCGCAAGTCTGGAGACTTTGACCCGCCATGTCGATCGAGCCATTGTTGTCTTCAAAGTCCCGGCGCTGGCTGGTCACCGGCAGCGCCGGATTCATCGGTTCTCACTTGATCCAGACGCTTCTGACGCAGGGTCAGAGCGTGGTCAGTCTGGACAATTTTTCAACCGGCCATCGATCCAACCTGGACGAGGTGCGGCGCCTCGTCGGCGAGGAGGCCTGGAAGCGGCACACCTTCATCGAGGGCGATATCGTCGATCCGCAGACCTGTCAGCAGGCCTGTCAGGGGGTGGATATCGTGTTGCACGAGGCGGCTTTGGGGTCGGTGCCGCGTTCGATCGAAAACCCGCTGGCGACCCATGCGGTCAATGCCACCGGTTTTTTGAACATGTTGGTTGCCGCGCGCGACGCGGGGGTGAGCCGCTTCGTCTACGCGGCTTCGAGTTCCACTTATGGCGACCACCCCGGTCTGCCCAAGGTCGAAGACCTCATCGGCAAGCCGTTGTCGCCCTATGCGGTGACCAAATATCTCAACGAACTCTACGCCGATGTGTTCGGGCGGGTTTATGGCCTGCAGTCCATCGGGCTGCGCTATTTCAATGTGTTCGGCACCCGCCAAGACCCTAACGGGCCGTATGCCGCGGTGATTCCCAATTGGGCCAAGGCCATCCGCAGCAATCAGCCTTGTTTCATCAACGGCGACGGCGAAACCACGCGCGACTTCTGTTATGTCGACAATGTGGTGCAGGCCAATGTGCTGGCAGGCTTGAGCGCCAACCCCGAAGCGGTGGGTCAGGTCTACAACGTGGCGTTTGGCGAGCAGACCAGCCTGAACACCCTGCACCAGTTGTTGAGCGAGCAAATCATGGCGCTCGATTCGAGCGTGAAATTCACCCCTCCGGTCTACCGCGACTTTCGCAAGGGGGACGTGCGCCACTCGCTGGCGGATATCGGCAAGGCGAAGCGCCTCCTGGGTTACAGCCCCGATTTCAGCGTGCGGGCGGGTTTGAAAATCGCGATGCCCTGGTACGTCGGCAAGGCGTGAGCGCCTGATTGCCCGGCTGTCCGCTGGTAAGGCGGGCGGCCGATCGATTTCGGGCTAGCTGGGGCAAAGACTGTCCTCAGACCGTCGACGGGGAGGCGTCGAGTGTGGGGTAGTCGGTGTAACCGGCTTCGCCGCCGCCATAGAAGGTGGCGGGATTGGGTTCGTTCAGCGGGGCGCCCTGCTGGAACCGTGCCACCAGATCCGGGTTGGCGATGAAGGGGCGGCCAAAGGCCACTGCATCGGCCAGCCCGGAGGCCAGACGCGCCTCGGCGGATTCGCGGGTGTAGTTGCCGCAGACGATGATGCGGCCCGCATAGGCGGCGTGCAGCTTTTGGCGGAAGTCATCGCTCAAGGCCGGGCCGCCCGCCCAGTCGGGCTCGGCAATGTGGATGTAGGCGATGCCGCGGCGGTCGAATTCCTGCGTCAGATAGAGGTGGATCTCCTCGGTCTGCGCGTCCTGGATGTCGTGACGGTTGAAATGCGGTGAGATGCGCACCCCCACGCGATCGGCCCCGGCTGCGGCGATCAGGGCGTCGACGGCTTCGAGCACGATGCGGGCGCGGTTTTCCAGGCTGCCGCCGTATTGATCGGTGCGCTGGTTGGTGTTCGTGGCCAAAAACTGTTGCAGCAGATAGCCGTTGGCGCTGTGCAGTTCCAGCATGTCGAAGCCCGCTGCCAGCGCGCGCTCGGCGGCGCGTCGGTAGTCGGCGATGATGCCTGGAATTTCAGCGGTTTCGAGCGCGCGCGGCATGTCGCAGGGCACGCGCCTGGGGCCTTCGGGCAGCACGACGAAGGCTTCGCCCGTCTCGCTGCGAATCGCGCTGGGCGCCACGGGTGCCTGGCCGTTTTCCTGCAGCAGATGGTGCGAGATGCGCCCAACATGCCAGAGTTGCAGGGCCATGCGGCCGCCTGCGGCATGTACCGCCTCGGTCACCTGCTTCCATCCGGCGACCTGTGCGTCGGTATGGATGCCTGGCGTGAAGGCATAGCCTTGCCCTTGACGCGAGATCTGCGTGGCCTCGCTGACGATCAGCCCCGCGCTGGCGCGCTGGGCGTAATAGCGCGCATTCATTTCGCCGGGAATGTCGCCCGGCTGCCTGGCGCGTGAGCGTGTGAGCGGCGCCATCACCATGCGGTTGGGAAGAGTCAGCGCGCCGAGTTGCAGGGGGGTGAAGAGATTGGGAGCAGTCATGTCGTTCCTTTTGTTGTTGCGGTGCGGCAATCGTAGGCAGCTTTTGCCTGATCTGCACGGTGGCGCAAAACGGATCGAGCGACTTCTGCTCAGCGCGAGTCGGCGGGGGCGTCTTGGTAGATCGGACTGTGCTCGGGCCGGGGGAGCCGGGCTTCTTACAGAGAGGGGTAACGCGCCTTGCGCGTCAGCCAGACCCGAGCAGAAAGCTGACGGCATCGCTCATTCAGCTACAAAAAACAAGATGATTCGTCTGTTGCATGAGTGTGACCGGGCCAAAGTGTGCCGGATCTGGAACGGAACGAGCGCGGCCGTTGGTGATGATCGGCACTGCCGAGGATCACCACAGCAACCCGATGAAAATCGCCCCGTCCGGGTTCGAGCGGGCGGACACTTCATTTTCACATGCTGCCCGAATCGCTGCGCCATATGCGCAACTGGAACCGCGACTGCCTCGATTTTGCGCAGCAGCAGGGCTGGCGCTCGCGCAATACGCCCATCATCATCGCGCTCTATTCCGACGTGCTGCAGTCGTTTCGGCTGACCGCGCGCGGCCAGCGACCGGGGTGGCAGCCACCGCCGCAAAATCGTTATGACCAGGCGGCGTTGTGACCGATTGAAACCGCAGGGAACAGCAAGGCGAGGCGCAGCTCCATCTTCCTTTGAACGGAGGATGAGGATGCTTGGAAGAGGCATTTTGTGCGGCGGGCTGCTGGCGCTGGCGTGTATTGGGCAGGCGCAGGCCGCCCCCGAAGTGAAGACCCCGCCCATCTGCCTGTCTCAGCCCCACAGCGCCGATTGCGCCGCGCAGACGCGGCACGCGCTCAATGACCGCATGTTCCATCTCTATCGCCTGGAACTGCAGAAGGTCATGGGCACCTACACCGAAAGGCGGCTCGTTCATGCGCAGAATCTGTGGCGGCGCTGGGCAAATGCGGAATGCCTGTTCCGCGACGGCCCGCCCGACCACGGCGGCGCAGAGTGGAACCAGCGCCAGGATGCCTGTCTGTCGGGCATGATCCGCACCCGCATCGCCCAGCTCGACGGCTTTCTGCACTGCTCCGGCGCCACTTGCCCGCCGCGATGAACCGCGTCAGGCAAAGTTCAGCGTGACATGGCAACATTCGCGAAAAACCCAAGGAGACTCCGCCATGTCCAATGCATCCAACCCGACCGAAGTCCTGCTGCACGAACGCGATGCGCGCGGCGTGGTCACCCTCACGCTCAATCGCCCGCAGGCGTTCAACGCCCTGTCCGAAACCCTGCTCGACGCGCTGCAGGCGCAGATCGACACCCTGATGGAAGACGACGCCGCCCGCGTGGTCATCCTGCGCGGCGCGGGTCGGGCCTTCTGCGCGGGACACGATCTCAAGGAAATGCGCGCCCAACCTTCGCAGGCGTATTACCAGGCGCTGTTTGCCCGTTGCGGCAAGGTCATGACCGGGTTGATGCGCCTGCCCCAGCCCGTCATCGCGCAGGTGCATGGCATCGCCACCGCCGCGGGTTGCCAGTTGGTCGCCAGTTGCGATCTGGCCGTGGCCAGCGCCGACGCGCGCTTTGCCGTCTCGGGCGTGAACTACGGGCTGTTCTGCTCCACGCCCGGCGTGGCGCTGGCGCGCAATGTGCCGCGCAAGCAGGCGATGGAAATGCTCCTGACCGGCGAGTTCATCGACGCCACCACGGCGCAGCAGCGCGCCCTCATCAACCGGGTGGCCCCCGTCGATGCGCTGGATGCCGAAGTGGAGCGCCTGGTCGCCAGCATTCTGAACAAGCCCGCCGCCGCCGTGCGCATGGGCAAGGCGCTGTTCTACCGCCAGGTCGAGACCGGCATCGACGCCGCCTACCAGCTCGCGGCGCAGACCATGACCTGCAATATGCTCGACGACTGCGCCCTCGAAGGCGTGCAGGCCTTCATCGAAAAACGCGAGCCGAGCTGGCGCGCGGCTTCAGGCGCCTGATGACGCGCCTGAGGTCTCGCCCGGCGCGGGCAGGCGCACGAGTTCGATGACGATGAGGGACAGGTTATCGCCGCGCCCGCCCGCGCGGGTGCGGGCCTTGTCGATCAGGTATTGGCAACATTCGCGCGGCTGCAGTTTGGAGACGGCGATCTCCAGATCCTGATCGCTGAAGTAGTGCCACACCCCATCGCTGCACAGCATGAGCACGTCGCCAGGCATCAGCGGGCTTTCTTCCACGGGCTTGATCGGCAGTTCGGACATGCCCAGGCTGCAGGTCAGCACATTGCTCATCGCGTGGTTGCGCGCCCGGGCTTCGGTGAGCTCGCCCTTGTCGACCAGGGTTTGCACATACGAGTCGTCTTTGGAGCGCTGCAGCAGTTGGCCGTCGCGGAAGACGTAAATGCGGCTGTCGCCCACATGCGTCCAGTAACAGCGGCCTTCGTCGGCATGGAACAGCGCGCAGGCGATGGTCGAATGCGGCTCCTGCTCGGTGGACAGGGCGGTGAGCCGGATCATGCTGTGGCTCTCCTGCACGATCTGCTGCAGCAGCGCGTGCGGGTCGTCGCTGTCGGGGTGATAGCGCTCGAACAGTTGCTGCGCGGTGAGCATGACCTGATCGGCCGCCTTGCGTCCGCCGCTCTTGCCGCCCATGCCGTCGGCAATCACCGCCAGCACGCAACCCTGCACGCGAGGGTGAGGAATGATGCGCAACTGATCCTGCTGGTAAGGCCGGTCGCCCTTGTGCAGACCGCTTGCCGCGCTCAGCCGCCAGCGGGCGCCCGCGCGGTGCTGCACCGGCTGGGGCAGGGGCGGCAATCGGGAAGGCGGGTAGTGATCGGCGGGATCCATAGAATCGGCGGCGATTCAATGCGGAAGGCGGATAGGGGTGAGCGGGTGAACGAACAAGCGAAGCTGCAAGTGCAGAACACCGATGATTCTAGGGGGCGTGCAGGTGCGTCTTCGTCAGGATTTGCGCCACGGGAATGCGCCCGTCGTTTGCATGTCGACTGAACCCGTGTCCCCCGCGCCCCAACCGCCCGCGCCCGCAACGGCCCTGGCCGAGCATTGCGATGCGCTGTTTTCTCCCGGCAGTCCACTGCAGGCGGAATTGCCGCAGTGGTCGGTGCGCGAGGGGCAGCGCGAGCTGGCGCTTGCCGTGGCGGGGGCCATCGAAGACCGCGCCATCCTCATGGCCGAAGCCGGCACGGGCACGGGCAAGACGCTGGCCTATCTCGTGCCCGCGCTGCTGCATGGCGGGCGCGTGATCATTTCCACCGCGACGCGCAATCTGCAGGATCAGCTCTACAACAAGGATTTGCCCGCCGCGCGCCGGGCGCTGGGCGCCGCGGTGAGCACCTGCGTGCTCAAGGGGCGCTCCAACTACGTCTGTCTCTACCGTCTGCAGCGGGCGGCGCAGTGGGTGCACGGTCGTCATGCCCATGCGCAGTTGCGCCGCATCGCGCAGTTCGCCAGAAGCGATGCGCGCGGCGATCTGTCGGCGCTGTCGGGGCTGGAAGAAAACTCCGCGCTCAATTTTCTCGTCACCTCCACCACCGACAACTGCCTGGGCGCCGACTGTCCCGATTACAAGGCCTGCTTCGTGATGAAGGCGCGACGCGAGGCGCTGGCCTGCGACGTGGTGATCATCAACCACCATCTGTTTTTCGCCGATCTGGCCTTGCGCGGCGAGGGCGTGGCCGAATTGCTGCCGACCGCCGACACCCTCATTCTCGACGAGGCGCACCAGCTCGCCGAGATCGGGGTGCAGTTTCTCGGCGCGCGCTGCGGCACGGCGCAGGTGGTCGATCTCAGTCGGGATGTGCTGGCGTGCGGGCTGCAACAGGCCAAGGGCCTGGCCGACTGGCAGACCTTGAGCGCTGCGCTGGAGCGTGCGGCGCGCGATCTGCGTCTGGCCGCGCCGCAAAACCCCGGGCGCCTGAGCCAGCCCCAGGTGCTCGATCTGCCCGGCTGGGACGTGGCCCTGCACGACCTCCAGGCGCAATTGGCGCATACCGCTGAGGTGCTGTCGGCGCATGTCGAGGCAGCGGCTGAATTCGAGCGACTGACAGATCGCTGCACCGCGCTGCATCAGGCCTTTTCAGACTGGCAGGCGGCGCCTGACCGCGAGCAGAGCGAGCAACCCCCGCAGGTGCGCTGGGCCGACGTGGGCGGCGCGCATCTGCGGCTGCAGTCCGCGCCCCTGTCCATCGCGCCGGCGTTTGCCGCGCTGCTGGCGCAGCGCAGTCAGGCCTGGATTTTCACCTCGGCGACCCTGAGCGTGGGCGGCAACTTTCGCCATGCCCGCGCCGCGCTGGGGCTGACGCCGGAGCAGGGCGGCTGTGCGCCGGTCGAAGGCGGGGTGGCGCCGCGTTGCCGCGAATTGCGCGTGGCCAGCCCGTTCGACTATGCCGGGCAGGGGCGGCTGCTGGTGCCGCAAGACCTGCCGCTGCCCAACCAGCCGGGACATTCGGAATCGGTGGGGGCGCTTGCCGCTGAACTCGCCTCGGGCAACGTCGGCGGCACCCTGGTGCTGACGACCACTCTGCGCGCGGCCAGGCTCATTGCGCAAACCCTGCGCGCGCTATTGCCCGACCGGGCGGTGCTGGAACAGTTCGATGAATCGAAGGCGGCTCTGCTGGCGCGCTTTGCCAGCACCTCGCAGGCGGTCTTGGTGGGCAGTCAGAGCTTTTGGGAGGGCGTCGATCTGCCCGGCGACCGGCTGACCCTGGTGATCATCGACAAACTGCCGTTCGCCCCGCCCGACGACCCGCTCACCGCCGCGCGGCTCAAGCAGATCGAGGCCGAGGGACGCAGCGGCTTTGCCGACTACAGCATGCCGCAGGCGGCACTCTCGCTGCAGCAAGGCGCGGGTCGGCTGATCCGCACCGAAAGCGATCGCGGGGTGCTGGTGGTGTGCGACCGGCGCCTGACGGCAACGGGCTGGGGGCGGCAACTTCTGGCGAGTCTGCCACCCTTCACGCGCTTGACCCAGACCGCAGAGGCGCAGGCGTTTTTGCGACAGGCCGATTGAACCCAGATTGTCCATTAGGCGGGGCTTTGCCCCTACACGGTTGCTGGCGGTCGGTTTGGGGTGTCTTTGCCCCGGCGCTTCGCGCCCATAGCTTGGGCTATGGGCTTGTCGCGCCGGGCCCAATCCATCCCCAAACCGCCACGCCATCATCCCGTGTCCTAATGAACAATCTGGGTTGAATGCGACAGAAGCCGCTGCGGCACGCCGCAAATCCGCTGAAAAGACGATTTACCAGAGCTTCCAGAACGAGTCGTCGCGCCTGGGCAGACCTTCGGTGAGATAGGTGCTGTGCGGGTAGTTCAGCTTGAGCACGCGCTCGGCGTCGTCGCGCAACTGGGTCAGTCCCAGTTTGCCGTAGGCATCGACCAGAATGGCCAGGGCGAGCTGATTGGCCGGCGCGTCCTGATAGTGCTCGATGGCGCGCTGCGCGCGGTCAGCCGCGGCCACATAGGCCCCGCGACGGTAATAGAACAGCGCGACGTGGGTCTCATACTCGGCCAGCGAGTTGACGATGTAGCGCATGCGCTGGCGGGCGTCGGGCGCGTACTTGCTGTCGGGGAAGCGGGTGACGAGTTCCTTGAAGGCCTCGAAAGACTGCCTGGCCGCCGCCTGATCGCGTTCGTACAGCTTCTGATCCGACAGGAAGGAGAACCAGCCCTGATCGGTGTTGAAGTTGATCAGGCCCTTCAGATAGAGCGCATAGTCGGCGTAGGGGTTGTTGGGATAGAGCTTGAGAAAGCGATCGACCGCGGCCAGGGCCTGCGCGCGTTCGCCCTGCTTGTAATTGCCATAGGCGATTTCCAGCAGTGACTGCTGGGCGTAGAGCCCGTAGGGATAGCGCGACTCCAGCTTTTCATACAGCTTCACCGCCTTGTCGGTGTTGCCGCTGCTCATCTCGTCCTTGGCCTCTGCATACAATTTGGCCGACGACCAGCCCAGGGTTTCGTCTTTCGGCGGCGCTGAGGCGCAGCCGGCAAGGCCAGGCAGCACGACGCTCAGCACGACTGCCGCCGCAGCGCCCGACAACCGCAGCGTCCAGAGACGGTACAACGCAACACGCATATCAATCGCCCAGGGTGGTGTAAAGCGCACAGATTATAGGGAGCCTCTTTGGGGGCCTCGATTCCCCCTCATGACCGATTTCTCCCCAACTCCCTCCCAGGCACAGGTCGACGACGATCTCGACGAAGACCTCACGGCTGCCCAGCCGCTGCTGCTCGAAGCCGTCGTGCCCGAGGCCGCCGCCGGGCAGCGTCTGGACAAGGTGCTTGCCGCGCAGTTCCCGCAGTATTCCCGCAGCCGCCTGCAGCAATGGTGCGAGGCCGGGTTGGTGCGCATGGGCGCGCAGGTGGCGGGGGTGCGCGACAAGGCCCGCGCGGGCGAAACCCTGCGCATCAGCGTGCCCGTCTTGCCCGAGGACACAGCCTTCGCCCCCGAAGACGTGCCGCTGAACGTGGTGTTCGAAGACGCCGATCTGGCCGTGCTCGACAAACCGGCGGGGCTGGTGGTGCATCCGGCCGCGGGCAACTGGAGCGGCACCCTGCTCAACGGCTTGCTGGCTCGCTATCCCGAGACCGCCGGGCTGCCGCGCGCGGGCATCGTCCATCGTCTCGACAAAGACACCAGCGGGCTGATGGTCACGGCGCGCACGCTGCAGGCGCAGACCGAACTGGTGCGCAGGCTGCAGGCGCGCACCATCCACCGCCAATACCTCGCGCTGGCCTGGGGATCGGTCGATCGCGCGTTCAGCGTGGATGCGCCCATCGGCCGTCATCCGCGCGACCGCCTGCGCATGGCCGTGGTGCACGGTGGCAAACCGGCCCGCACCGACTTCACCCCGCTGGCCGAACTCGACACCCGCTGGGGGCCGCTGACGGCGCTGCGCTGCAAGCTGCACAGCGGGCGCACGCATCAGATTCGCGTGCATCTGCAATTTGCCAAGCTCGAACTGGCGGCCGACCCGGTCTATGGCGGGCGCCTGCGCCCCGATCTGCCGCTGGGCCGCCAGGCGCTGCATGCCGCGCGGCTGGGGTTTGCTCATCCCGCCAGCGACAAGCCGCTGGATTTCATCGCTCCCGTTCCCGTGGACATCGCCCGTTTCTGGGAGGCTTGCGGCGGTGAGTCGAAAGAGATCGATCCGCAGCGCTGGTGAGACCCCGGATCAACTCATGCGCGCTTGGCGGACGAACTCTTCAAAGTGCAGTCCGGGCTTTTGTTGCCAAGCCTGAAGATAGGCCGCGTTGAGCCGCCGCTTGCGTTGCAGACAGACGGCCAGGGCCGAAGATCGCTCGGCAGACGATAGACGCGACAACATTTGCACATACGCGCGCTCGGCCCGGTGACTGGCCGCGGGCATGTGATGCGTGGCCGAATCGGGGCGGATGCGATAGTGCATCAACGGCTGGGGGTGCACGAACAGGCCGCCGGCGTTGACCACGGCGGCGTGGTTGAATAACAGGTCTTCGGCGAAGTCGAGGTCTTCGTCCCATGTGTGGGTGATGCAATCGCGGCGATACACCGGGCAGAATCCGCCGTCGATCAGCAGACTCTCCTGTGGTGTGAGGTGCCCGTGCACGGGCAATACCGGCGTCAGCTTCGGCAGATCCGCAGCACCGAGGGGGGTGATCGCCATGCGGCATACCGCAGCGCCGTGGGTGGCGGCCATGGGCAGCAAAGTGGCCGCGCGCTCGGGCAGCCAGACATCGTCGGCATCGAGAAACGAGATGAAATCGCCGCCGGCGCGATGCAGTCCGGCATTGCGCGCGGCCGATGGCCCGGCTGCGATGCGTCCTGTCGTGGTGCAAAGGCACTCCAGCGCTTGTCGGCGGGTCGGGGTGAAGTGGCGGGCATAGTCGGTGCCGTCATCTGAGACGACGATGACTTCGATGACGAGGCCGTCTGGCCGGTGCTGCGCAGCCAGTGAATCCAGCGCATCGCCGATGAAGGCATGCGACCGATGGGCGGGAATGATGACGGAAAGTCGCATCGCAGGGAAGAACACTCGGCACGAGGTGTAGGCTTTCACTATAAATTGCGGGCAGCCGGCACACAGGCTGCGAGCTTTGCCGATCGCAGCATCTGGATACCTCCCTTACCTTTTTCCGGCGCAAACTTGCCGCGCATTGTGCCCGCTATGCCGCTCACGCCCGTTCTGACGGATTTCATCCCCCCCCACCTCGTCGTCAACACGGCGCAGGCGCCTTGGCTGCAAGTCGTCTGGCCGGGCAACCCGCGAGTGCGCGCGGTGTTCACCAGTTGTGCCGGGGGCGTGAGCGTGGGGCCCTGCGCCTGCGGACAGGGCGCAGCAGGCGCAGGAATGAATCTGGGTAGTCATGTGGGCGACGACCCTGCCGCTGTGTCGCAGAACCGCCGCTTGCTGAGCGCAGCACTGGGCGGCGCCCAGCCCCGTTATTTGCGGCAGGTGCACGGTATCGAGGTGGCCGATCTCGACCCGATGAATGGCGAGATCCCGGAGCCGGATGCGGACGCCGCCTGCACCACGCGGCGCGGCGTTGCCGCCACGGTGCTGGTCGCCGACTGTCTGCCGGTGTTGTTCGCCGCACCGCAAGGCAGGGCGGTGGCGGCGGCGCATGCGGGGTGGCGCGGTCTGGCGGGCGGCGTGCTCGAAGCCTGTCTGCAGGCTGTTTGCGACCGTGCCGGGTGCGATCCAGCCGAGGTGCAGGCCGTGCTGGGCCCGGCCATCGGGCCTGAGGCCTTCGAAGTGGGCGACGAGGTGAGGGCGGCATTCGTCGGCCTTCATGCGCAAACGGCGGCGGCGTTCAAACCCGGAAAACCCGGCAAGTGGTGGGCTGATATCTGGCAACTTGCGCGCATCCGTCTGCAGGCCGCGGGCGTGTCGGCGCAAGGGATTGCAGGGGGCGGCCTTTGTACCTTTGTCCATGCGCAGCGGTTCTACTCTTACCGTCGCCAGGCCGTCACCGGGCGGCAGGCGGGGTGCATCTGGGTGGATTAGGTCCTGTTTGCGCATCGTACAAGCGCGGTTGACAGGGCATGCAGCCTGGTCAAGAATGCCGTGGCCTGCCGCTTTTGCGGATGGGCTTGCTCCCTCCCCGTCGTTTCAAATCCCATGGAACAAAGCACTTCGACCGGCCGCGCTGCGCCACCCTTTTTCCCGCGACAGACCGGCCCCTGGGCAGCCTGGGGCGAGCTGCAGCCGAAATGGGCCTCGCTGCTTGGAGGAGCCGCAAAAGCGCAGGCCGTGCAGATCGCGCCCGAACGCCTGCGTTCTCTGCAACAGCGTTACGTTGACGAGTTCCGTCAGTTGTGGAGCAGTCTGCTGCAAGCGCAGGCTTCGCCTGCTTCCATCCCGTCGGCAAGTGATCGGCGTTTCTCCCACGAGGCCTGGAGCGCGAACCGGATTTCGCGCTACACCGCCGCGCTCTACCTGCTGGGCGCACGCGCCTTGTTCGATCTGGCCGACAGCGTGCAGGCCGATGAACCGACGCGGCAGAAGCTGCGCTTCGCCGTGCAGCAATGGGTCGATGCGGCGGCGCCGTCCAACTTTCTCGCGCTCAATCCCGAGGCGATCGACAAGGCGGTGCGAACGCAGGGAGAGAGCCTGCGCGCCGGGGTGAACAACTGGCTGAAGGACCTGAAACAGGGGCGCCTGACCCAGACCGATGAATCGGTATTCGAGGTGGGGCGCAACGTGGCGACCACGGCGGGGCAGGTGGTGTTTGAAAACGCGCTGTTCCAGCTCATCGAATATGCGCCGCTGACCGAACAGGTGCATGCGCGGCCGCTGTTGTTCGTGCCGCCGATGATCAACAAGTATTACATCCTCGATCTGCAACCCGACAATTCCCTGGTGCGGTTTGCCGTGGAGCAGGGGCACCGTACCTTCGTCATGTCGTGGCGCAACCCGGACGCCAGCCTGGGTCATCTGACCTGGGACGATTATGTGCAGGATGGCGCGATCCGCGCGATGGAGGTGGTGCGCGACATCGCCGCCAAGCGCAGCGAAGGCACGATCAACACCCTGGGGTTTTGCGTCGGCGGCACCCTGCTGGCCAATGCGCTGGCGGTGCTGCAGGCGCGCGGCGAATCGTTCGCCCACAGCGCCACCCTGCTGACCACCATGGTCGATTTCAGCGATACCGGCATTCTGAGCGTTTATGTGGACGAAGCCTCGGTGTCCCTGCGCGAAGCCACGATAGGCAAGGGTGGGTTGATGACGGGGCGCGAGCTGGCCACGGCTTTCTCCAGCCTGCGCCCGAACGATCTGGTGTGGAATTACGTCGTCGGCAATTACCTCAAAGGTGAGACGCCGCCGCCTTTCGACCTGCTGTACTGGAATTCCGATTCGACCAACCTGCCGGGGCCGATGTTCGCCTGGTATCTGCGCAATACCTACCTCGAAAACAAGATGCGCCAGCCCGGCGCGCTGACCGTGGCCGGCGCGCCGCTCAATCTGCAGGCCGTCAAGCTGCCGACCTATGTGTATGCCTCGCGCGAAGACCACATCGTGCCGTGGCAGACGGCGTATCAGACCACGCAGATATTGGGTGGGCCGATGCGCTTCGTGCTGGGTGCTTCGGGACATATCGCGGGGGTCATCAACCCGGCCAAACGCAACAAGCGCAGCCACTGGACCTCGCCTTCCGGTCAGCGCAAGCTGCCCGCGCAGCCGCAGGCCTGGCTCGACGCCGCTACCGAACAGCCGGGAAGCTGGTGGAACGACTGGGCGCAATGGCTGGCCGGGCAGGCCGGGCCCGACATCGCGGCGCCGAAAAAACCCGGCAACGCTCGCTACAAGCCCATCGAACCCGCGCCGGGGCGCTATGTCAAGGTGCGGGCCTGATGAACTGCAAATGATCTTTTTCAAACGAAGGAGCTTTGGTCATGACTGATATCGTCATCGTGTCCGCCGTGCGCACGGCGGTGGGGAAATTCGGCGGTTCGCTCGCGAAAGTGCCGGCGGTCGATCTGGGCGCGCTGGTCATCAAGGAGGCGATCGCGCGCGCCAGGCTGGAGCCGGGGCAGGTGTCCGAGGTGATCTTCGGGCAGGTGCTGCAGGCGGGCATCGGGCAGAACGGCGCGCGGCAGGCCAGCATCAAGGCGGGCCTGCCCGATACGGTGCCGGCGATGACCGTCAACAAGGTCTGCGGCTCGGGACTGAAGTCGGTGATGCTGGCGGCGCAGGCCATCCGTGAGGGCGATGCCGACATCGTGGTGGCGGGCGGGCAGGAGAATATGAGCGCCGCGCCGCATGTGCTGCCGGGTTCGCGCGACGGCCAGCGCATGGGCGACTGGAAACTGATCGACAGCATGATCGTCGACGGACTGTGGGATGCGTTCAATCAGTACCACATGGGCATCACCGCTGAAAACGTGGCGAGAAAATACGGCATCACCCGCGAAATGCAGGACGCCTTCGCCGCTACCAGCCAGAACAAGGCCGAGGCGGCACAAAAATCGGGGCGCTTCGACGATGAAATCGTGCCCGTGATGCTGCCGCAGAAAAAAGGCGACCCCGTTGCCTTCGCCACAGACGAGTTCGTGCGGCACGGCGTGACGGCGGAAAGCCTGGCCGCGCTGCGTCCGGCGTTCGACAAGAGCGGCACGGTGACGGCGGGCAATGCTTCGGGCATCAACGATGGGGCCGCGGCCGTGGTGGTCATGTCGGCCCAGCGCGCCTCCCAACTTGGCCTCAAGCCGCTGGCCGCCATCCGCGCCTACGCCAACGCCGCGCTCGATCCGGCCTATATGGGCATGGGGCCGGTGCCGTCGTCGACCCGCTGTCTGTCGCGCGCGGGCTGGACGCCGCAGGAACTCGACCTGATGGAAATCAACGAGGCATTTGCCGCGCAGGCCATCGCCGTGAATCAGCAGATGGGCTGGGACGCCGCCAAGGTCAATGTCAACGGCGGGGCCATCGCCATCGGCCACCCGATCGGCGCCAGCGGCTGCCGCATTCTGGTCACACTGCTGCACGAGATGAACAAGCGCGATGCGAAGAAAGGCCTGGCTTCGCTGTGCATCGGCGGCGGCATGGGCGTGGCCATGGCGCTGGAGCGTTGAACCTGCGCAGATTGATGAAGCCGAAACCAAAACGAGGAGTACGCAATGAGCAAAAAAGTAGCTTATGTCACGGGCGGCATGGGCGGCATCGGCACCGGGATCTGCAAACGACTGTGCGAGGCGGGACACAAGGTCATCGCGGGCTGCGGGCCCAACTCCAGCCGCAAGGAGAGCTGGCTGGAGACCATGCGCGCGCAGGGCTTCGATGTCTATGCCTCCGAGGGCAATGTGGCCGACTGGGATTCGACCCAGGCGGCGTTCCGGAAAGTGTTTGCCGAACATGGTCAAGTGGACATTCTGGTGAACAACGCCGGCATCACCCGCGACGCCGTGCTGCGCAAAATGACCTACGAAGACTGGGATCTGGTGCTGCGCACCAATCTGTATTCCATGTTCAATGTGACCAAGCAGGTGATCGACGGCATGGTCGAGCGGGGCTGGGGGCGCATCATCAACATCGCCTCGGTGAACGGCGAAAAAGGCCAGTTCGGCCAGACGAATTACGCCGCGGCGAAGGCGGGCATGCACGGTTTCACCATGTCGCTGGCGCTGGAAGTTGCCTCCAAGGGGGTGACGGTCAATACGGTATCGCCGGGCTACATCCTGACCGATATGGTCAAGGCCATCCGGCAGGACGTGCTCGACAAGATCATCGCCTCGATTCCGGTCAAGCGTCTGGGTACACCGGAAGAAATCGCCTCCATCGTGACCTGGCTGGCGAGCGAGGACGCCGGGTTCACGACCGGCGCCGAATTCAGTTGCAACGGCGGGCTGCATATGAGCTGAGGAAGTGCGCAATGCACAGCGGTGCGGACGAGTCTCGATATCCCTCGGTGGCAATCACCGGGGAGTATGGTTCAATCGGATGGTCATTGATCCGCTCATCTCCTCGTCGAGCGCTCATTGAACAGATCATTGAACAGCTCATTGAACAGCTCATTGAACAGATTCCACCGCCATGTCCAAGCCCGACACGCCTCAGCGCATCATCAAAAAATACCCCAATCGCCGCCTCTACGACAGCGAAGCGAGCGCCTACATCACCCTGAGCGATGTCAAGCAACTGGTGATGGACGCAGTGCGCTTTGTGGTGCAGGACGCCAAAACAGGCGAAGACCTCACCCGCAGCATTCTGCTGCAGATCATTCTGGAGGAGGAGAGCGGCGGCTTGCCCATGTTCAGCTCGGTGATGCTTGAACAGATCATCCGTTTCTACGGTCACGCCATGCAGGGGATGATGGGCAGCTATCTGGAAAAGAATGTGCAGGCCTTCATCGACATCCAGAACAAGCTCGCCGAACAATCGCGCGGAGTGTATGACAACGCGGCGCTCAACCCCGAGGCCTGGACGCAGTTTCTCAACGTGCAAAGCCCCATGCTGCAGAACATGTTGGGCAATTACCTCGAACAGAGCAAGAACCTGTACATGCAGATGCAGGAGCAGATGCAGGAGCAGGCCAGGCAGATGCTGGGCGCGTTCCAGCCGCCGCCAGCCAAGAAGTAGGCTGCAGCCTGTTGCCATGTCGACCGAGGGCCAAGCCTTCAGCGACAATCGCGGGATGGAACGATCTCTCATTCAATCACCTTCGGTGATGCCCGCTGCGCCGAAAGTCGGCTTCGTCTCCCTGGGCTGCCCCAAGGCGCTGGTGGACTCCGAGCGCATCCTGACCGAACTGCGCGCACGAGGGTATGACACCTCCGATAGCTACGCCGGGGCGGATCTGGTCATCGTCAACACCTGCGGCTTCATCGACGCCGCGGTGCAGGAAAGTCTCGACGCCATCGGTGAGGCGCTTGCCGAGAACGGCAAGGTCATCGTCACGGGTTGTCTCGGTGCGCGCAATGATGCGGCGACGGGCAACAACCTGGTGCGAGAAGCGCATCCCAGGGTGCTGGCCGTCACCGGGCCGCATGCGACCGACGAGGTGCTGCGACATGTACATGCCGTATTGCCCAAGCCGCACGACCCGTTTGTCGACCTCGTGCCGCCTGCGGGCATCAAGCTCACGCCCAGGCATTACGCCTATCTGAAGATCAGCGAGGGCTGCAACCATCGCTGCACCTTCTGCATCATTCCGGCGATGCGCGGCGATCTGGTGTCGCGGCCGATCGGCGAGGTCTTGAACGAGGCGCGCGCGCTGTTCGCCTCCGGCGTGAAGGAACTCCTGGTGGTCAGCCAGGACACCTCGGCTTACGGCGTCGATGTGAAATACCGCACCGGCTTCTGGGACGGACGCCCGATTCGCACCCGCATGACCGAGTTGGTCGATGCGCTGGGCAGCCTCGCAGCCGAGCATGACGCCTGGGTGCGCCTGCACTACGTCTATCCCTATCCGCATGTCGACGAGGTGTTGCCGTTGATGGCACAGGGACGCATCCTGCCCTACCTGGATGTGCCGCTGCAGCACGCCCACCCGGACGTGCTCAAACGCATGAAGCGCCCGGCAAGCGGCGAACGCAACCTGGAGCGCATCGCCCGCTGGCGCGAGATCTGCCACGAACTGGTGGTGCGCTCGACCTTCATTGCCGGATTTCCCGGTGAAACGGAAGCGGAGTTCGAGACTCTGCTCGATTTCATCCGTGAAGCCGAACTCGACCGCGTGGGCTGTTTCGCCTATTCGCCGGTGGAGGGTGCGGCTGCCAATGCGCTACCTGGTGCGGTGCCCGATGTGCTGCGCGAAGAGCGCAGAGCCCGCTTCATGGCCGTGGCCGAAGAGGTGTCCACGCGCAAGCTGCACAGGCGGGTGGGACAGGTGATGCGGGTGTTGGTCGATCAGGCCAGCCGCGACGGCGGCGTGGGCAGAAGCTATGCCGATGCGCCTGAGATCGACGGCAGAGTGCATCTGCTGTCGCCCGAGAAGCCCTCGGCCAGGATGCGGCTGGCGCAAAGCGGCGGTCAGTTCGTGCGCGTCCGCATCGTGCGCACCGACGGGCACGATCTGGTGGGTGAACTGCTCTGAAGCCGCGCAGCCCCTTGTTTACTGCGCGCCGATGGCGGCCTTGAGCGCGGCCAAATCACGCGCGAACCCAATATGCGTGATCTTGCCCTGGCGAATCTGCATCACCGTGACCGCCTCTTTTTCGTGCGGCATGAAGGCCGCCTGTTCCGCCTTGCCGGCCAGCAGGATCGAATAGGGGCGCTTGCGCATCTTGGGCAGTGCAAAAGTCTGGGTGACAAACCCCGGCATGCCGCTGATGTCAGCGAGGAACACGATGCCCTGCTTGCGCATCGCCTCGACGCCCAAGGCGGTCAAGTAGTCGTTCACCACATCGGAGGGCGCCTTTTCCACCGCGAACAACACGATGCGGGTATCGGCGCCCGGAAAGTCTTCCTTCTTGCCGTGCTGATTCTCGAATTGCGTCTGGGGCAGGGTGTCACCCACGCCCAGCGTTGAAGTCGAGGCCAGCGCGGGTAAGGCGCCGCAGACAAATGAAGCGGCGACGAGCGCTGCGGATAAAAAGGTACGGCGTTGCATTCGAACTCCTGTGAGCGAATGCAACATCAGAACAGATCGAGGCCAGCAGGTTCCACCCCGGCTCAGGCCATCTGACCATACCGCTTGAGGCGCGTCAAAAACTGAACGGGCGAAGCCGGCAATTCGAGCCGTTATTTAAAGATGGATGCCGAATGCCGACATGTTTCTGTAGATCATGTAAACAGCCACCACGGCCACCAGCGCCGCAAAGATCAGGTTGAGTGCGCCTTTGCTGCTCTTGCCCAGGTGGGTCGCCAGCCGCGCGCCGAACACCCCACCCGCAATGCCCCCGGCAATGTAGAGCCCCGCCACCGTCCAGTCGAGCAGGCCTGAACTGGCATAGTTGACCGCTGTCGTCAGGCCGAAGGTCCCCACCGAGAACAGCGAGGAACCCACCGCCGCCAGCATCGGCATGCCGGTGGCGAACACCAGGCCCGGCACGATGAGAAAGCCGCCGCCGATGCCGAAGAAACCCGAAAGCGTGCCGACGATCGCCGCAGATAGCACCAATTTCCAGAGTGAGAACTGCCCCGGATGACCTTCGATGTCGCCGGGTTTCGCTTTTTTCGGGCGAACCATCAAGGCAGCGATGATCAGCATCAGAATCGCGAACAGAAAGAGCAGTTTCTTGCCGTCGACCGCCTTGCCCAGCGAGGAGCCGACAAAGGCCGCAATCGCGCCGACGATGGCGAAGATCACCGCCTCCTTCCAGCGCACATTCCCGGCCCGCGCATGCGGTATCAGGTTGAGATAGGCGTTGACGGAGACCGCCAGCGCCGTGGTGCCGATGACGACGTGGGGAACGGGATAGCCCACCAGATAGAGAAGCAGCGGCACCGCGAGGACGGAGCCGCCCCCGCCGATCAGGCCAAGAGTGAAACCGACTGCCACGCCGGAAACGACGGACAGGATGTGTTGGGTCAGGGTCAGATCTGCGAGCATGGTAGCCATAGCATATAAGAACTCTCTTATGAGTTTTGTGAGGATTTGTGCGGATTTGTGGCGAGGCGAAGAATTGCGTCGCCAGAAGGCGCGAAAAGCGACACGATGTAAATCCTGTCCTGTTTGCGTGACATGTAGGCGAATCGTCAGCCAGGTTGCCGATGCTCCGCGCGGGCCTGCAAAAACGCAGACCGCGCGGCGAAAGCGCCGTGTTGAGCGAATAAACCAACGAGGAGATTGAAATGACTGAGAAAACGGCGATCAACCCGGCCCCGCTGGGCTTGTCCGGATTTGCCCTGACCACCTGGCTGCTGAGCATGGTGAATGCCGGATGGTTTCCCGGCGCGGATGTCCCGATGGTGTTGGCTGCGGCGTTTGCCTTCGGCGGAACGGCGCAGTTCGTCGCCGGTGTCATCGAGGCATTTGCCGGCAACAGTTTCGGTTTTGTCGCGTTCTGCGGCTATGGCGCGTTCTGGTGGAGTTTTGCCCTGTTCGTCGATTTCTTCGCCAAGGGCGTGGGCGGGCCGTTCGTCGGCTGGTATCTGCTGCTGTGGGGCGTGTTCACGACCTATTTGTGGATAGGCACCTGGAAAAAGGGTCGCGCCTTGATGCTGGTATTCACGGCGCTGGTTCCCACTTTTTATCTGCTGGCCGCTGGGGCAATGATGGGCAATGACGGTCTGAGCGTATTCGGCGGTTATCTGGGGCTGATTACGGCCGCGCTGGCGTTTTATCTGGCAGCGGCCGAGGTCATCAATGAGTCCTGGGGGCGCATCGTCCTGCCGGTTTGACCGCTGCCGCTGCGCGGCATGGCTGCATTCGTTCTGAAGCCTGGCTCATCCGTTGGGGGATGGGCCGGGAGTCCCGCCGGGCGTGTCATTGCGCTGCCGAGGTTCTGGCCCAGAGCGGTTTCATCCGGGCGTGCAGCGCGTCGTATTCGCGGTTGATGCGGTCGATTTCGGCCTTCTGGCCGACGATGAGTTCGGTTTCCTGCTGGGTGAGGACCTTGTTTTCATCAAACTTGGTTCGCAGTTCAAGAGGCAGCGGGCCCTGCGGATAAAACTGCGCATCGATTTCCAACTGCTTGCGCTGGCGCTGCAGGCTTACCAGTTGCTTGCTGGCTTCTTCGATCAGGGCCTGGGGACGACTCAAGTCCTTGACGCGGGCTGCCTCCAGCGCGGCAGCATTCGGATAGCGCAGCAACAGCGCGCGATCTTCGCGCTGTCGTTCTCGCTGCTGTCTGGCAAGACTCTGCGCCGCCGCATTGGCCCGGGCCTGCTCGGCCTGTTCCTCGAGGGTGAGAATGCGCCTTCGCACGGTGCCGTCGGCGCCGATCACGCGGCCGCCGTAGTTCAGGCAATCCTGAGTCAGGCGATCGCTGGAAACGAGCGTGCCGTTCGCGTCGCGACAGAGGTAGATGTCGGCGTGCGCCCAGGCAGGGGCACTCAACAAAAGACCGAAGAAAAGAGGGCGAAGTCGGCGCACGATCAATTTCATGAACTGCGGGTAAGCGCGTTGCTGCAACAATGTCGTATGGGGTCGTCGCGTTGACGAGCCGCCTTATTGTGCCTTGCTTTGCGGACTTGCAGGCGCAGCCTGTGTTGCGTGGGCGACGTCCCGAAGCCCTGCCTGCTCATCGCCTGATCCAACCGGATGCCTGGATATGTTGCCTTTCCCCTTGCGCGTGACCACCCTCAACCTCAACGGCGTGCGTTCCTCCGCGAACAAGGGGGTCGATGACTGGCTGCGGCAGCAGGCGCGCCCTGATGTGCTGTGCGTACAGGAGCTCAAGGCGCTCGATGTCGATATGACGCCCGGCTTGCGGACTCTGGGCGGACTGCCCGGGGCCGCGTTTCATCATGCCGAGAAACCCGGCTACAGCGGTGTGGGCCTCTACTGGAAACATGAGCCCGATGAGGTGCGCATCGGCTTTGGTCATGCCGAGTTCGACGCCGAAGGGCGCTATGTCGAAGCCATCTACAAACGTCCCGGCGGCGGGCGTTTATCCATCGTCTCGGCCTACTTTCCCTCGGGCTCCAGCTCGGACGATCGGCAGCAGGCGAAATTTCGATTCCTGGCCGATTTTTACGAACATCTACGGGCGTTGAAAGCCGCGGGTGAAGTGCTGTTGTGCGGCGATGTGAACATCGCCCACAAGGAGATCGACCTGAAGAACTGGAAAGGCAACCTCAAGAACAGCGGTTTCTTGCCGGAAGAACGCGCCTGGATGACCCGCCTGCTTGACGATGCGGGCTATGTGGACGTGTTCCGTCAGCTCGACCCTGCGCCCGATCGATACACCTGGTGGAGCCATCGCGGACAGGCGCGGGCCAAGAACGTGGGCTGGCGGATCGACTATCACCTGGCCACCCCCGGTATCGCGGCGCAGGCCAAGCCGGGAAGCGCCTGGATTTACACCGAGCAGCGGTTTTCCGATCATGCACCGCTCACCATCGACTACGTTGGCTGATGTGCCCCGATTCTTGCCCCGGTTTGTACCCCTGCCGGGCTGCGGCTGTCAAAAAACCACGGCGAACAGCTACGGAATAAAAAAAGCCGTAAAGCATTGATTTCCTAATGCTTTACGGCCGTCTGCGGACTTCGCCGGACAATCAAATGGTGGGCGGTACTGGGATCGAACCAGTGGCTTCCACCGTGTGAAGGTGGCACTCTACCGCTGAGTTAACCGCCCAAAGCCAAATCATCTACTGAACCAGCCGGACCTACGCGTCACCGAGCTTGCCCAGAGGTCGATCAGCAAAGTTAGCAATTATTGCACACTTTTTCAGCTCATCCGTTTTGACTCTTGTCCGGGCTGGGTCGCCAGATGCTTTTGCCCTGGCTTTTCTTGTCGATCAACTGCAGAAAGGCCTGGTGCGCTGCTTGCTCTTCTTCGTTAGGCGGGTAGACGGGTAGAGCGTATCGGTCGAGTTGACCAGAGGCCACGCTCACCTGCTGCCGCGGCGTTTCCAGATCGATCACCAGGCTCTCCTGCCCGCGTGTGAGGCTGAGATAGACCTCGGCGAGCAGTTCGGCGTCGAGCAGCGCGCCGTGCAGGGTGCGGTGCGCGTTGTCGATGCCAAAGCGCTTGCACAAGGCGTCGAGGTTGTTGAACTTGCCGGGGAACTGCAGCTTGGCCATGAGCAGCGTGTCGGTGACCTGCGTAACGTGCTGCTTGAAGGCGGGCCGGTTCAGTCTTTCGAGTTCGGCGTCGAGGAAGGCGCAATCGAAGGGGGCGTTGTGGATGATGATTTCGGCGTCGCGCACGAATTCCAGGAGGTCGTCGGCGATCTGGTCGAAGCGTGGCTTGTCCGCAAGAAATTCTTCGGTGAGTCCGTGGACTTTGAGGGCGTCGGGGTGACTGGCGCGATCCGGGTTGAGGTAGGCGTGGTAGTGCCTGCCCGTCAGTTTGCGGTTGAACAGTTCGACTGCGGCGACTTCGATGATGCGGTCGCCGCTGGCCGGATTGAGGCCGGTGGTCTCGGTATCGAGGACGATCTGGCGTGTCATGCGGGGTGGGTCTCAGGCAAAATAGTAAATTTGCTGCGCCACCGGATGGGTGGCGCGTCTGCGCGTAGCGGCGGGCTGCAAAGCCTCATGGCGATGAATTCAGGGCGACGAATTCCCTTTCCTTTTCTCTTCCTTTTTCTCTTCCTGCTACGCAGCCCAAAGCCTAACCCAGATGCAAGCCGTCGCGAGACGCGACCCGGCCAGACCATGAGCACAAACCCTTCCGAGCAGAACCGCGAGCAGATTCGCAGGCGGCGCACTTTCGCCATCATTTCCCACCCCGACGCGGGCAAGACCACGCTGACCGAAAAGCTGCTGCTGTTCTCGGGGGCGATTCAGATCGCCGGCAGCGTGAAGGCGCGCAAGGCCAGTCGCCACGCCACTTCGGACTGGATGGAAATCGAGAAACAGCGGGGTATTTCGGTGGCCTCGTCGGTCATGCAGATGGAGTGGCGCGACTGCGTGATCAATCTGCTGGACACGCCGGGCCACCAGGACTTTTCCGAAGATACCTACCGCGTGCTCACCGCAGTGGACGCGGCGTTGATGGTGATCGACGCGGCCAACGGCGTGGAGGAACAGACGCTGCGCCTACTCGAAGTCTGCCGCGCGCGCAACACGCCCATTCTGACCTTTGTCAATAAGATGGATCGCGAAGTGCGCCAGCCGCTCGATCTGATGGATGAGATCGAGCGCCATCTGGGCATGGCCGCCGTGCCGTTCACCTGGCCGGTCGGCATGGGGCGCGATTTTCACGGCGTCTACGACCTGCGCCTGGATCGCATGCGGGTGTTCCGGCCCGGCGAGGAACGGGTGCGCGACGATGACCAGATGCTCACAGGGCTGGACAACCCGGAGTCGGTGCGCCGCTTTGGCCAGCCCTACCAGCAGGCGCAGGGTGAGATTGGCCTGCTGCGCGACGCGGCGCCCGCGTTCGATGAGGCGGAGTTTCTCGCGGGGCGCCAGTCGCCGCTGTTCTTCGGCTCGGCGATCAACAACTTCGGTGTGCAGGAGGTGCTCGATGCGCTGGTGGAACTTGCGCCTTCGCCGCGGCCGCGCGCGGCGACCACCCGGGTGGTACAGCCTGACGAGACAGCGTTCACCGGCGTGGTGTTCAAGATACAGGCCAATATGGACCCGGCTCACCGCGATCGCATCGCCTTTGTGCGCATCGTTTCGGGGCGCTTCGAGCGCGGCATGAAAATCCGGGTGGGGCGCACCGGCAAGGACATCCGCCCCGGCAGCGTGGTCACCTTCATGTCGCAGCGCCGCGAATTGCTCGATGAAGCGTATGCGGGGGACATCGTCGGCATTCCCAATCACGGCACACTGCATCTTGGCGACAGCCTGAGCGAAGGGGAGGAATTGCAGTTCACCGGGCTGCCGTTTTTCGCTCCCGAGATGTTTCGCACGGTCGAGATCGCCGACCCGATGCGCAGCAAACAACTGCGCACGGGCTTGCAGCAGTTGGGCGAGGAGGGCGCGATTCAGGTGTTTCGCCCGGCAACCGGCGGCAGCTTGCTTTTAGGGGCCGTGGGCACATTGCAGTTCGACGTGGTGCAGCACCGGCTCAAATCGGAATATGGCGTGGACGCACGCATGGAAGGCAGCAAATACCGCATGGCGCGCTGGTTCACCTGCGACGATCCGCAGGCGCTCAAGCGCTTCATCGATACCAATGCGCACCGCATCGCCTACGACGTGGTCGATGCGCCAGCGGTCTTGCTCACCCATGCGAGCGAATTGCGGGTGATGCAGGAACTGGCGCCCAAAATCCAGTTCCACACCCTGCGCGAGCATGCCGGTCAGGTGTTCAAGCCCTCGCTGCAGACTTGAGGATGGACGTCAGGCATTGATGGGTTGCTGCAGGCTGGGGCAGACCACGCCGCGGTAGGCATGCCAACTGGCATGGCCGATGATGGGCAGCACGATGATCCAGCCCAGTCCAAAGGGGAGCATGGCCAGCAGGCTGATGCCGCCGATCAGCGCCGCCCAGCAGGCCATCGCCACCGGATGCTCCATGCAGACGCGCAGACTGGTCAGCGCGGCGGTGATGGCGTCCACCGGCCGATCGAGCATCATGGGAATCGACACCACGCTGATGGCAAAAACCAGCCCGCCGAACAGCAGTGCCACGCCGAGATAGACCAGCACAAACGTGACGTTGGCCGGATCGAGCAAGAGCCGCAACACGCCGCCGCCATCGGGCATGCCCGCATCGAAAAACAGCGCGAACACCACCAGCGCGGTGCGTCCCCACAGCAGTTCGATGACCAGCAGCAGCCCGGCGAACAGGGCGACGCTGCTGCGGTGGGGCCACCAACAGCGGATGCAGAAGTTCAGCCGCGCCTTGAGATGGATCTCACACCGGCGGCTGGCTTCCATCAGCCCCATCGCCAAGGCGGGACCGACCAGCAGCAGGCCCGCAGCCAGCATCAGGGTGTATTCGGGGGTGCTCGCCAGCGTCCAGGCCAGCAGCCAGCCCAGCGCCGTGAAAATCAGCCCATAGCTCAGGCCGACGATCGGGCAGCGGGCAAAGTCGCGCCAACCCGCCGCCAGCCAGCCAAAGGGGGTGTGCCATTGCAGATTGCATACGCTCACGCGGGTGCGGGTTTGCGCAGCGAGCGGATGATGCTGCGCTTCTTCAGGTGTCATATCCCGGTTCTCCTCCGTTTGGGGCCGCCTGCATCGGGCGGCCTATCAATTTTGGAGGCTAAGGTGCGACAAACCGCCGCACAACCCGGGATACCACGGGGTGTTTATCGTGATATCACAATAAACTCATAACAAAAATCACGAACGGCGCTGGCGGGCACGCCGAAACTCGTCGACGATCAACAGCACGGCCCCGACGAAGATGGCCGAGTCGGCCAGATTGAAGGCAGGCCAATGCCATTGCTGGCCGCCCAGGGTGAGGTAGAAATCGAGGAAGTCAGTCACCTTGCCCCACAGCACGCGGTCGATCACATTGCCCAAAGCGCCTCCAAGGATGAAGGCCAGCGCCAGGCTGAACAGCGCCTTGCCTCGGTTGCGAAACATCAGCCAGAGGATGAACAGCGAGGCTGCGAGACTCAACGCGGTGAAAAACCAGCGCTGCCACCCCGGTGCTGCGGCGAGAAACGAAAACGCCGCTCCGGGATTGTGGATGTAGACCAGATTGAAAAATCCGGTCACCGGATGGCTGCTGTCGAGCGGCAGGTCTTGGCGCACCAGCCACTTGGTGAACTGATCGGCCAGAATGACGGCCAGCGACACCAGCAGCCAGGGCCAGACCCGTGCGCGCCGTGCGACGAAGGAAGCATCAGACAGGGCAGAGGGCATGCGCGAGGGGCTCTCAGGCGATGTGGCGCGGTTCGCCCGCACCATAGAGATTGCTCACGCAACGCCCGCACAGGCCGGGATGGGCTGGATCGGCATCGACATCTTCGCGCCAGTGCCAGCAGCGCTCGCATTTGGCGTGGTGGGTGGGCGTCACCACGATGCGCAGTTCGCCTTCGCCGGGGTGCAGGCTGGCGCGCGAGGTGATGAGCACGAAGCGCAGATCGTCGCCCAGCCGGTCAAGCAGGGCGTACTCGGCGGGCGGGGCGTACAGATCGACCTCGGCCTGCAGTGAGGCGCCGATTCGGCCTTGCTCGCGCAGGGTTTCGATTTCCTTGTTGGTCGCCTCCCGAATGGCGCGGATGCGCGCCCATTGTTCGAGCAACACGGCGCTGTCGGGCTGCTCGGGCCACGGCCAATAGGTCTCGACGAAAATGCTCTCGCCCTTGCCGATCAGCGCCCAGGCCTCTTCTGCGGTGAAGCTGAGAAAGGGCGCCATCCAGCGCAGCATGGCCTGTGTGATCTGCCACAGCGCGGTTTGGGCGCTGCGTCGGGCCAGGCTGTCGGGCGCGGTGGTGTAGAGCCGGTCCTTGAGCACATCGAGGTAGAACGCGCCCAGGTCTTCTGAGCAGTAGACCTGCAGCCTGGCCACCACGGGATGGAATTCGTACCGGTCGTAATGCGCCAGGATGACCGACTGCAGGCTCTGCGCATGCGCCAGCGCCCAGCGATCGAGTTCGAACATCTGGCTCAGCGGCACAGCGTGCTGAGCAGGATCGAAATCGCTGGTGTTGGCCAGCAGGAAGCGCAGGGTGTTGCGGATGCGGCGATAGCTATCGACCACGCGGGCGAGGATTTTGTCGTCGCCTGCGATGTCGCCGGAATAGTCGGAGGCGGCCACCCACAGGCGAACGATCTCCGCGCCCAGCTTGTTGCAGGTCTGCAGCGGATCGATGCCGTTGCCCAGCGACTTGCTCATCTTGCGGCCCTGGCTGTCGACGGTGAAGCCGTGGGTCAGCAGCGCTTTGTAAGGCGCGCGGCCGTACATCGCGCACGAGGTGAGCAGCGAGGAATGAAACCAGCCGCGGTGCTGGTCATGGCCTTCGAGATAGAGGTCGGCCTGTGGGCCTTGGGCATGACCCGCACCGGCATGACTGCCCATGAGCACCGTGGTGTGCGTGGTGCCCGAATCGAACCAGACTTCGAGGATGTCGCTGCTCTTGGCGTAGTGCGCCGCATCGGCCTCGCAGCCCACGCGGGCGAGGACGTCTTCGGCGCCGGCCTTGCTCCAGGCCTCGATGCCGCCCTGCTCCACCATCTCGGCGGCGACATCGAGGATGTCCAGGGTGCGGGGATGCAGCTCGCCGCTGTCCTTGTGCAGGAAGAAGGGGATGGGCACGCCCCAACTGCGCTGGCGGCTGATGCACCAGTCGGGCCGGTTGGCGATCATGTCGTGCAGGCGGGCCTTGCCGTTTTCCGGATAAAAGCCGGTGTGCTCGATGGCTTCGAGCGCCATCTGGCGCAGGGTTTTGGGCGCCTTGTCCCGGGTGAACACGCCTTCGCCTTCGTCCATGCGGATGAACCACTGCGCCGCGGCGCGGTAGATGACCGGCGCCTTGTGACGCCAGCAGTGCGGGTAGCTGTGGGTGATGGTGTGCGTCGACAATAGCCTGCCGGCGTCTCGCAGGGTGTCGATGATGCGGGGAGCGGCTTTCCAGATGTTCTGCCCGCCGAACAGCGGCAGGTCGGGCGCATAGCTGCCGTCGCCCTGCACCGGATTGAGGATGTCTTCATACGCCATGCCATGCGCGACGCAGGAGTTGAAGTCTTCCACGCCGTAGGCGGGCGAAGAATGGACGATGCCCGTGCCGTCATCAGCCGTGGCGTAGTCCGCCAGATACACCGGGGACAGCCGCCGATAGCCCGCATCCACCTCGAACAGCGGATGACGGAAAGCCAGCCCGCCCAGCGCCTTGCCGGGCGCGGTAGCCACGATGCGGCCTTCGAGTTCATAGCGCTTCAGGCAGGTCTGGACCAGGCTGGCGGCGAGCACCAGATAGCCGCGGGGGGTATCGACCAGCGCGTACTCGATTTCCGGGTTGAGGTTGAGCGCCTGATTGGCGGGCAGGGTCCAGGCGGTGGTCGTCCAGATCACGGCAAAAGCGGGCTTGGCGGCGTCGGGCAATGCCGGCAGGCCGAAGGCCGCCGCCAGCGCTTTGGGATCGTCCGACTCGAAGGCGACATCGAGAGTCTGCGATTTTTTGTCGGCATATTCGATCTCGAACTCGGCCAGCGACGAACCGCAATCGAAGCACCAGTAAACCGGCTTGAGCCCGCGATAGACGAAGCCGCGCTCGATCACGCGCTTGAAGGCGCGAATTTCCGCCGCCTCGTTGACGAAATCCATGGTGCGGTAGGGATGATCCCAGTCGCCCAGCACGCCCAGGCGCTTGAAGTCGGCCATTTGCTGCACGATCTGCGCCGTGGCATAGGCACGGCTCCTGGCCTGCATTTCGTCGCGCGGCAGGCAGCGGCCGAACTGCTTTTCGATGGCGTTTTCGATCGGCAGGCCGTGGCAGTCCCAGCCCGGGATGTAGGCCGCATCGAAGCCGGCGAGCTGCCGCGCCTTGACGATCATGTCCTTCAGTATCTTGTTGACCGCATGGCCCATGTGGATCTGGCCGTTGGCATACGGCGGGCCGTCGTGCAGCACGAATTTCGGCGCCCCCACGCGCGCCAGACGCAGCCTGCGGTAGAGACCCTCGTCGTTCCAGTCGGCAATCCATTGCGGCTCGCGTCTGGGCAGATCGCCGCGCATGGGAAAAGGCGTGTCGGGCAGATTCAAGGTGGCCCGGTAATCGGGCTTTTCGGCGGCGGCAGGGGAGGCGTGATCCATGGGGCTGAGTGCAATGCCGGAACCCCGGTCTAAGGGTCCAACGGAAAAAAAGTGAATGGCGACTGCGTCGATGAAGCCGATCATCCGAAGGGAATCGGAACTTGGCGGGTGATCGCTGACGATCGCTGTCAAATTCGATCGCGCGTGGTTTGCCTGGCGAGCTGTGCGAACCAGGCGCGGGCCTGATCGCTGTCTCTCTGGATGGCGGCGGTCAGTTGAGCAAGGTCGGAGTAATGCGCCTCATTGCGCAGTTTGTGCAGGAGTTCCACTCGAATGAGTTTACCGTAGGCTTGCGCCCGCCAATCGAACACATGCGTTTCCAGCAGTACCCGCCCGTTGGTCTCGACGGCCGGTCGCGTGCCCAGGCTTGCCACGGCGGGAAGCGCAGCCGTCTCCAGCCCGTGCACCTGGGCGACGAACACGCCGCCCAAGGCTGGGCGCGCTCGATCGAACCGCAGGTTCAAGGTCGGAAATCCCAGCTTCCGTCCGAGTTTGGCGCCGTGCAATACATGCCCTGAAATGGCGTAGGGGCGCCCGAGCAGGAGCTGCACGGTCTCCATGTCACCTGCCTGTAGCGCCTGCCGCACGGCCGAACTGGAGATGCGCAAATCAGTTCCGCACGGCCGCTCCGAAGGAACTGACACCCCCTCGGGGGGATGAGCGGGACATGGATCAGTCCCTGCGGACTGATCCATGCCATGCGAATCCGAGTGGCTTGCAAGCCGCGAGGTGGAATGCGAGCGCAGCGAGTCAGGGGGCAGTTTCATCCTGGTCTGCGTGAGCACGACGGGCATCTGCCGGGCCTCTCCCCCTGCGCTGCGCATCAGCCTGTCGAGTTGGGCGAAATCTCCCGCGCGTCGGGCACCGAAGCGGAAATCATCGCCGACCAGGACGAATTGCGCCTTGAGACCCTGCAACACGATCTGCCGAACAAAAGCCTCGGGCGACAGTGCCGCGATGCTCGCATCGAACCGCAGCACGATGACTTGCTCCGCCCCGGCTTCGCGCAAGGCGCACAACTTGTCGCGCAGGGTCGAAATACGGCTGGGCGCGGAATCCGGCTGACCGTGAAGTGTTGCAAAAAAATCACGCGGATGCGGTTCAAAAGTCAGCACCGTCGGCACGAGCCCCCGTGCATGGGCGGTGTGCACCAATTCGTGCAACATGGCGAGATGTCCCCGGTGCACCCCATCGAAATTGCCGATGGTCAGCGCCGTTCGGGAGGCTAGCGCCTTGTGATGAATTCCCCTGAAAATATGCATAAAAACAATTTATTAACGCGTTATCTTGAAGTCATGTGCGAGGATTTTTGCGGCTCAAGATCCGCGTCGTTTGGTGGGTGACGGCGCACCGTTGCAATGCACTCGCCCGCAAGCCGCTCCTGGTCTGCTGGCGTCGAAACAGCATATTGTCCGCGTTATCCAGCTCGGTTCCGTTCTCCGTGCCGGGTAAGGGGTTTGCCCTGCGCTCAAAGGTCGCTCGCACGGTTGTTTTGCATGTATAGTTATTGCGCAGTCGAAACAAGAGCCTGTGCCTCATTGGCTTGGGGTTGGCTTGTGGCGGTTTCACAGTAGTGATTTGCCGGGCTTGTTGAAGATTTGCACTTCTCTATTTTTTTCTTAAAGGTTGATTCATGGCTACCGGTACTGTGAAATGGTTTAACGAGTCCAAGGGCTTCGGTTTCATCAAGCCCGATGAAGGCGGCGAAGATCTGTTCGCGCATTTTTCTGAAATTCAGGCCAAAGGTTTCCGCACCCTGCAGGAAAACCAGCGTGTCGAATTCACCGTGAAGGCTGGCCCCAAGGGACCCCAGGCTTCTGCCATTCGGCCCATCTGATCATCCCTCTGATCATCCAATCCGATCGTTTCCTCCGATCTGGAGCATGATGCGTCCCGGCCAAGAGCCGGGGCGCTGCAAAATCGACCGGCTTTGAACCGGTTTTTTTGCATGGGCCGAGCCCGCCGGTAGACTCCCCCTGCATGATCGAGGACTTCGTTCGGCATTACGGTTATGCGGCGGTGGCATTGGGCGCATTGGCCGAGGGAGAGACGGTACTGCTGCTTGCGGGCTATGGCGCCCACCGCGGCTGGCTGGAGTGGCCTCTGGTCGTCGTGGTGGCGGCAATTGCAGCCACGCTCGGTGATCAATTCTTTTTTTTCATGGGGCGGTGGTTCGGGCCGCACTTGCTCAGACGCTTTTCCAGCTTGGAAAGGCAATTGCCCCGTGTTCAACGGCTGCTGCATCGTGGCGCGCCGTGGGCGATCGTGAGCGTGCGTTTCCTCTATGGTTTGCGCATCGCGGGGCCCGTTCTGATCGGCATCGCCGGGGTTGCGCCGTGGCGATTCGTGGTGTTCAACACCTTGGGCGCTTTCCTGTGGGCACCCCTGTTCACCGGGCTGGGATGGTTTTTCGGTGCGGGCGTGGCGCAACTGGCGTCGCGCCTGCAGTGGGCCGAGGAAATCCTGCTGGCGCTTGCCGTCGTCATCGCTTTGATCGCCTGGCGCATCGGGAAAAGTCGACAGCGCTGACCCTCAGACCTTCAGACCCATCGCGTCCCGAACGGCGTGCATGGTCTCTTGTGCCGTGGCGCGCGCCTTGTCGCTGCCGTGCGCCAGGATGTCGCGGACCAGCGCGGGGTTGTCGAGATAGGGCTGTGCGCGCTCGAACATGGGTTGCTGCTCGCGCAGGATGGCTTCGATGACGGGCTGCTTGCATTCCAGGCAGCCTATGCCGGCCGTGGTGCAGCCGCGTTGCACCCATTCCCGCGTGGCTTCGTCGGAATAGGCCAGGTGGAACTGCCAGACAGGACAGCGTTCGGGGGTGCCGGGATCGGTGCGCTTGACGCGCGCGGGGTCGGTGGGCATGCGCTTGATTTTGTGCTCGACGCTGGCGCGCTCTTCCCGGATGGCGATGGCGTTGCCGTAACTCTTGGACATCTTGCGGCCGTCCAGTCCCGGCAGCTTGGATTCCGGGGTCAGCAGCGCTTCGGGCTCGCGCAGGATTTGCCTGCGGCCGCCGCTGAGCTGCGCGCGCAGCGCGTCTTTTTCTGCGCGCGATAATTTGCTGGCGGAGATCAGATCGCGGGCTTCGTCGCGTTTGTCGGTCAACCCTTCCTGATCGGCTGCGCGACGCAGGGCGGTGAATTGCGAGCGAACTTCCTCGGGCAATTTGGCCGCAGCGGCTCGGGCCTGCGCCTCGACAGTCGGGTCTTTGCCGTAGAGATTGTTGAAACGGCGCGCGATTTCACGGCTCATCTCGATATGCGGCACCTGATCGGCGCCGACGGGCACGTAACGCGCCAGATAAATAAGGATGTCTGCGGCCTGCAGCAGCGGATAGCCGAGAAAGCCGTAGGTCGCCAGATCCTTGTCCTTCAGATTGGCGATCTGGTCTTTATAAGTGGGCACGCGCTCCAGCCAGGACAGCGGCGTGCCCATGCCCAGCAGCAGAAACAACTCGGCGTGCTCCAGCACCCGGCTTTGCACGAAGAGCGTGGCCCGGTTCGGATCGACTCCGGCGGCTAGCCAATCGATCACCATCTCGGTGGTGTGTGCGTAGATGGTTTCCGGCGTTTCGTAATGCGTGGTCAGCGCGTGCCAGTCGGCGACGAAAAAGTAGCAGTCGTGGGTGTTTTGCAACTGGATCCAGTTTTTCAAGGCGCCGTGATAGTGGCCTAGGTGCAGCGCGCCGGTGGGGCGCATGCCGGACAAAACGCGATCATCGGCGCCCGTTGCGCCATCGGCCTGTGCAGGGAAGGTCATGTTGGGAAGCGTCGGGAGAAGAGGGAAAGACAGGCTCAGATGAGCATCTGGAAGGGGCTGAGCAGAACCTTGAGAACCTGCATCGACAGCGCCATGAGCGGGCTGAGCCAGAAGTTGGTGACGATGCCGGTGAGCACCAGCGCCATCACGATGAAAAAGCCGTAAGGTTCCACACGCGACAAGGCAATGGCCTGACGGACGGGCAGCAGCCCCACCAGAATGCGCCCGCCATCGAGCGGCGGCAGCGGAAACAGGTTGAACACGAACATCACCAGGTTGACCAGAATGCCGGCCTGCGCGACATCGTAGAAATAGATCTCGTTGACGGCGAAGGCGTGCAGCCCGACGAGCATCAGGCCCCAGAGAAACGCCTGAAAAAAGTTGGAAGCCGGGCCGGCGAGCGCGACCCAGATCATGTCGCTCTTGGGGTTGCGCAGTCGCCCGAAATTCACCGGAACCGGCTTGGCGTAGCCAAAGAGAAAAGCGCCGGAGGTGGCGAAGTAGAGAATGAGGGGCACGAGGATGGTGCCGATCGGATCGATGTGCCGCACCGGGTTGAGCGAAACGCGGCCCATCATGTAGGCGGTGTTGTCGCCGAAATAGCGCGCCGCATAGCCGTGCGCCGCCTCGTGCAGGGTGATGGCAAAGAGCACCGGCAGGGCATAGACGGTGACGGCCTGTATGAGTTGATCCATGCGGGGATTGTAGAAAGGGCGGTTCGGCAGGGCGGAACAGGGACGGCTTGACCCGCGCTGCGCCAAGGATGAAGGGGTCGATTGCAGCGTCTACTGCAGGGCCGGGAGGCCGAGCGCTTCGAGTGGGCCGCGGCCGATGCGGATGACCACGGGCGCGGCACCGCACAGGTCGACCACGGTGGTGGGCTCGCTCGGGCAGGGGCCGGCGTCGAGCACCAGATCGACCTGGTGTTCGAGGCGGTCTCGAATCTCTGCCGCATCATTGAGCGCGTGCTCGTCGCCGGGCAGAATCAGCGTGGTGGCGAGCAGGGGCTGAGCCATTTCCACCAGCAGATTGTGGGCCACGGCGTTTTGCGGCACCCGCACGCCGATGGTCTTGCGCGAAGGGTGCGACACCCGGCGCGGCACTTCCTTGGTGGCTTCGAGGATGAAGGTGTAGGGCCCCGGCGTGCAGGCGCGGATGAGGCGGTATTGCCGGTTGTCCACGCGGGCATAGTTGCCCAGTTCGGACAGATCGCTGCACAGCAGGGTGAGGTGATGGCGCTCGTCCACCTGGCGGATTTGCCGCAGGCGCTGCACCGCGGCCTTGTCGTCGAGATGACAGACCAGGGCGTAGGACGAATCGGTGGGGATGGCCGCCACGCCGCCGCCATGCAGCACGGCGGCCGCCTGCTTGATCAGCCGCAGTTGCGGGTTGTCGGGGTGCAGGGTGAAGTATTGCGCCATGGCGGAAGGGTTCAATGGAGCAGGTCCCAGACCGGAGTGAGATCGGCTGGCAGGGGGGCGAGACGCCCGAGGTCGCAGGCGCTTTCTCCCGGGCTGTGAAAATCGGAGCCGCGCGAGGCGTAGAAGCCCAATTCCAGCGCGATCCGGGCGTATTTCCGGGCCTGCGCTGCGGTATGGCTGCCCGTGACCACTTCGATGCCCTGGCCGCCCAGCGACTTGAAGCGCTCCAGCAGCGCCCATTCCTCAGTCTCTGTGAACCGATAGCGGCCTGGGTGGGCGATGACGGCGATTCCGCCTGCAGCACGAATCCAGCTCAGGGCATCGTCGAGACGGGCCCATTCATGTTCGACATAGCCGGGTTTGCCCGGCGTCAGGTAGCGGCTGAACACCTCGTGAGTCTGGCGGCACACGCCATGCTCCACCAGCAACCGGGCAAAGTGCGTGCGCGACAGCAGCGTCGGGTTGCCCGCATGGCGCAATGCGCCGGCATACACATCGGTCAGGCCCAGATGCCTTTCGAGATCGGCTGCCATGTCTCTGGCCCGCTGGTCACGGCCAACCCGGATCTGTTGCAGTCCGTCCAGCAAACGTGGGTTTGTGGCGTCGATGTTCAGCGCCACGATGTGCACGGTCTGCGCGGCAAACGAAATCGAGATTTCCACCCCAGGCACAAAGCGCAGACCCAGCGATTGCGCGCTTTGCCGCGCCTCGGCCAGGCCACCGAGTTCATCGTGATCGGTGAGCGCCCAAAGGTCGACCCCATGCGCATGCGCGCGCTGCGCCAGTGCGGCAGGCGCCAGCGTGCCGTCCGACACGGTGGAGTGACAGTGCAGATCGGGGTTGCGCGCAAATGGGGAAGACATGTGGACCATTGTAGGGAGGGGATACTGAAATGGCGTGGACAGGCCCTGGGAGTCTGTCGGGCTTGGGGCGCGGAAGGCGAAAAAGGGCAGTGTGGATGCCATGTGGCGGCGGATTTGCAGCCCCATAGCCGAAGCTATGGGGCAAAAAGACGCTGCCGCAGGGCGCCGCACCGCCCTTTTGCAGCCCGCGATCCTCAAGCCCGGAAGGCTCCTAAACTACGCCGGATGGGCAAATCCTCACGACACGTCAGCCTGACCCCGGCGACGAAGTGGCTGCGCGCGCAGGGCGTGGCCTACACCGAGCAGGTGTATGACTATGTCGATCATGGCGGCGCCGCCTGGGGCGCGCAAAGCCTGGGGCTGGCGCTGCGCGCGGTGATCAAGACGCTGGTGATGCAGGACGAGGCGGCGCAGCCGCTGATCGTGCTCATGCATGGCGACTGCGAGGTCTCCACCAAACGGTTGGCCCGGGCGATCGGTGCACGACAGGTCGAGCCGTGCAGGCCCGAGGTGGCGCAGCGTCACAGCGGGTATCTGGTCGGAGGCACGTCGCCGTTTGGTCTGCGCAAAGCCATGCCGATTTACGGAGAAGCATCGGTGCGGGCGTTGGATCGCATCTACATCAACGGCGGTCGGCGCGGCTATTTGCTGGGCATGTCGCCCGCCGTGCTCGATACCCTGTTGCAAGTCCGCTGGGTGGATTGCGCCCAATAGATGCCCAATAGAATCACGCCGCATGAATACGTCGACCATCGTGGCCCTGATCTTCGCCGGGCTGGCCTATCTGCTGGGATCGCTGTCGTTCGCCGTTCTGGTCAGCCGGGTCATGGGCATGGCCGATCCGCGCACCTATGGCTCGGGCAATCCGGGCGCCACCAATGTGCTGCGAAGCGGCAACAAGTTCGCCGCCATTCTGACCTTGCTGCTCGATGTCTTCAAAGGCTGGCTGGCTGTCTGGCTGGCGATGCTGCTGGGGCCGGGATTCGGGCTGGGCGCGCCCGGCGTGGCCCTGGTGGCCGTGGCCGTGTTTCTCGGGCATCTCTACCCCGTGTTTTTCCATTTCAAGGGCGGCAAGGGCGTGGCGACCGCAGCGGGTGTGCTGCTGGCGATTCAGCCCTGGCTGGGTCTGGCCACGCTGGCGACCTGGCTGATCGTCGCCGGGTTTTTTCGCTACTCTTCGCTGGCGGCGCTGGTGGCTGCCGTGTTCGCGCCGTTCTATTACTGGTTTGGCGGCGGGCTGGCGTGGAATACCGACCCGGCTCTGCTGCTCGCCCTGGTCATCATCAGCGTGCTGCTGATCTGGCGGCACAAGAGCAATATCGGCAAGCTCATGCGCGGTGAAGAAAACCGCATCGGGCGGAAAAAATGAGACGGAAAATGCGGGTTCTTCCCGTTCAGTAACGCGGGCTCAGGGTCATGCGGTCGCCGTCGTGCTGCATGTTCACCCGCTGCAAAAAGCTCATGCCCAGCAGAGCGAAAGGCATCGGAGTGTCGATCACCACGGCGGGCACGTTGCGCAGTTCGATGTCACCCACGCGCACTTTGTCGAGATCGATCAAGGTCGCAGGCACCGTGCCATTGGCGGTGTTGACCGCCGAGGCCCTTGCATTGTGCAGATCGAGGCCCAGCCGTTGGGCCTGCTCGCGGCTGAGGGTGATGCGGGTCGCCCCCGTGTCCACCATCATGCGCAGCAGTTCGCCGTTGATGCGGCACTCCGTCACGAACTGCCCGTTCGATTTCGCAAACAGCACGGTGCGCTGGGCGGCCGTCGCCCCGACGCTCAGCGGTGCGGCGCCCAGACCCAGATGCATTTTCTGCCCGTTGACTTCAACCGTGGCCTGCTGATCCGAGAGTGCCAACAGCTTGACGCCCTGCACCGTTTGACCGACTCGCAGCGTGCGGGGTGCGCCCCCATCGATCACCAACAGCGCCTGATCGCCAAACCTGCCAGCGAGGCCCACGCTTGCCGCAGCAAAAGCCGGGCTGCCGCAGAGTGCAATGGCGGTGCATGCTGCAATCCAGCGGACGGTACGCGCAGCGGACGAAGGGCGCAGCGGCATGGCGGACTGGTTCACGCCGACTCAGTCACGAAAATTATTGAATGACAGCGGGGCTTCCTCGATGTCCTTGCGCAGCACCGCCATGGCAGCCTGCAGATCATCGCGCTTGGCCCCGGTGATGCGAACGACGTCGCCCTGAATTGCGGCGGTGAGCTTGAGTTTGGAGCCCTTGATCGCCGCGGTGATCTTTTTCGCCAGCTCCTGCGGGATGCCGACCTTCACCGTGATGACCTGCCTGACCTTGTCGCCGGATATTTTTTCGATTTTCCCAGGGTCGAAAAAGCGCGGGTCGATCTTGCGCTTGGCCGCCTTGGTCATGAGCACATCGCGCACCTGCCCGAGCTGGAAGTCGCTGTCGGCCGTCAGGGTGATGGCCTTGTCGTTGTGCTCGACCTGGGCGGAACTGCCCTTGAAATCAAAGCGTGTGGCGATTTCCTTGCTGGCTTGGTCGCAGGCGTTGCGCACTTCGACGAGATCGGGTTCGAGAACGGTATCGAATGAGGGCATGGCAAGGACAGGATCCTGGAGAATAATGAGCGTTTACTCTGCAGGATTCTATGAGTCTGGAAATCGAAACCGATGTGCCCCTGCGCGCATTGAACACTTTTGGCATCGACGCGACGGCGCGGCGTCTGGTGCGGGTGCGCAGTGCGCGCGATGTGCGACTTGTCGTCGATCACCCTGAACTGGGTCGGTCGCCCAAGTTCATTCTGGGCGGCGGCAGCAACGTGCTTTTCACCTGCGACATCGACGATGCGGTGGTGGTGAAGACGGAAATTCACGGTCTGCGCGTGCTGGAAGACGACGCGCATTCCACCTTGATCGAAGCGGGTGCGGGCGAGCCCTGGCATGACGTGGTGACCTGGGCGCTGGAGCAGGGCTTTGCCGGACTGGAAAATCTCGCCCTCATTCCCGGCACGGCGGGCGCGGCGCCGGTGCAGAACATCGGTGCGTATGGTCTGGAGCTGTCCGACAGGCTGGAATCGGTCGATGTGGTCGATCTCGTCACGGGTCGCAGCGCCACGCTGCCTGCGGCGCATTGTCGGCTGGGCTATCGCGACAGCATTTTCAAGCGCGAACTCGCGGGCAAGTCGGTCATCACCGCGATACGCCTGCGTCTGCCCAAACCCTGGGCGCCGGTGGCGGGGTATGCGGACGTGGCCCGCTGGTTGCAGCGCGAGCACATCGACCATCCATCGCCCCGCGACGTGTTCAAGGCCGTGTGCGACATTCGCACCAGCAAATTGCCGGATCCGGCCAGGCTGGGCAACGCCGGGAGTTTTTTCAAGAACCCGGTGGTCAACCGCACCCTCCGCAATGAAATATTGGAAGACCATCCCGACATCGTCAGCTACCCGCTGGACGACGGCACCTACAAGCTCGCCGCAGCGTGGATGATCGCCGCCTGCGGCTGGAAAGGGCGAACGCTGGGCCGCGCGGGAGTGCATGAGCAACAGCCGCTCGTTCTGGTCAATCGTGGCGGTGCCAGCGGGGCCGACGTCCTGGAACTGGCGCGCGCGGTGCAGGATAGCGTCGAGCAGAAATTCGGCCTGCGTCTGGAACCGGAACCGGTCATACTGTGATGCAGACGATTGCTGATTTTTTCGCCTTCCGCACCTTTGTCAGCCTGGACGTGTTGCGCGTGGTCTATGCGCTGGGTGCCATCGGCATGCCGCTGCTGGCCTGGGCGGTGTGGCTCTGGCTCGGTCGTTTTGCGCTGTGGCGGTCGATGCGCGGGGTGTCCGTGACGGCGGTGAGGCGCTTCGTGCCCAGGCGCTGGCGCGTGATGTCCATTTTGCTGTTCCTGCTGTGTTTTTTCTGCATGGAACTCGCGTGGCGAATGATGTTTGAATTCATCATTGCCTACCTGCAGATGCGTGACGCCTTGCAACTGCTGACACAACGCGCGGGCCTGCATTGAGCGCCCAAGCCGCCTGCAAACCATGGCAAAGGGCTTGGCAGCGCGGGTCCCATAAGGATCGCGGCATGGGCACGGAAACGCCCACTTACATCCCTGCTTTGCGCTGCATCAAAACTGCGTGTTAGAGTGTGACCAGACTCTTTTGAGTCAGGCCCTTCTAAAGCCGCAATCCGCCAATCGGGCAGCCCGAGCCGCGGAAGGATGTCTTCCCACTGAGCGCCGGGGTGCCCGGCAGACTGTGAGCGCATATGTTGATGCAGAAATTCAAAGCCAATTCGTATCTCTTCGGCGGCAATGCACCGTATGTCGAGGAGATGTACGAGAGCTACCTCTCCAACCCCGGCTCGGTGCCGGATCATTGGCGCGACTACTTCGATGCGCTGCAGCATGTGCCCGCGCTCGACGGCAGCAATGCGCGCGACGTGCCGCATGCGCCTGTGGTTTCGGCTTTCGCCGAACGCGCCAAATCCGGCCCCATTCGCACGCTGCAGGCGGTGGCCGATGGCGAACTGGCGCGCAAACGGGTTGCGGCGCAGCAACTCATTGCCGCCTACCGCAACGTGGGGGTGCGCTGGGCAGACCTCGATCCGCTCAAGCGTACCGAGAGACCCCCGATTCCCGATCTCGATCCGGCGTTCTACGGTTTCACCGACGCCGACCTGGAGACGGTGTTCAACGTCAGCAATACGTTTTTCGATCGCGAAAATCTGTCGCTGCGCGAGCTGATCAACAACCTGCATGAAACCTATTGCGGCTCGCTGGGCGCCGAGTTCATGTATTTGAGCGATCAGGACCAGAAGCGCTGGTGGCAGCAGCGGCTGGAATCGACCCGCACCCGCCCGAATGTGGATGCGCAGGCGAAAAAACACCTGCTCGAACGCCTGACCGCCGCCGAGGGCCTGGAGCGTTACCTGGCGACCAAGTACGTCGGTCAGAAGCGGTTTTCGCTGGAGGGCGGCGAGAGCTTCATCGTCTCGATGGACACGCTGGTGCAGCGCGCGGGGCAGGTGGGCATCCAGGAGGTGGTGATCGGCATGGCGCACCGCGGCCGGCTGAACGTGCTGGTCAACACCCTGGGCAAGCGCCCGCAGGACTTGTTCGACGAGTTCGAGGGCAAGCATGCCGACGATCTGCCGTCGGGCGACGTCAAGTATCACCAGGGCTTTTCCAGCGACGTCTCCACCCCGGGTGGGCCGGTGCATCTGAGTCTGGCCTTCAATCCCTCGCATCTGGAAATCATCAACCCGGTGATCGAAGGTTCCACGCGCGCGCGGCTGGACCGTCGCGGCGATGCGCTAGGCGAGACGGTGCTGCCGGTGCTGGTGCACGGCGACGCCTCGTTCGCCGGGCAGGGCGTGGTGATGGAAACCCTGGCGCTGGCGCAGACCCGCGGCTACACCACCGGCGGGACGGTGCACATCGTCATCAACAACCAGATCGGCTTCACGACGTCCGATCCGCGCGACGCTCGTTCCACCCTGTATTGCACCGATGTGGTGAAGATGATCGAAGCGCCCGTCCTGCACGTCAACGGCGACGATCCGGAGACCGTGGCGTTCGCCACCAGCCTGGCGCTCGACTACCGCAAGCAGTTCCATCACGACGTGGTGGTCGACATCGTCTGCTTTCGCAAGCTGGGCCACAACGAGCAGGACACCCCGGCGGTCACCCAGCCGTTGATGTACAAGAAGATTGCCGCGCATCCGGGAACGCGCAAGGTCTACGCCGACCGGCTGGCGAGCCAGGGGGTGATCACCGCGGAGGACGCCGAGCAGATGGTGCACGAATTCCGCGCCGAGATGGAGTCTGGCGTGAGCCGGGAGCCAGTGCTCACCAACTACAAGAGCAAATACGCGGTCGACTGGACGCCCTTCCTCGGCCGGCGCTGGACCGACAGCGCCGATACGGCGATGCCGTTGACCGAACTCAAGCGGCTGGCCGAGCGCATCACCACCGTGCCGCAGAACTTCAAGCTGCATCCGCTGGTGGAAAAGGTGATCGCCGACCGCGCCAGGATGGGTCGGGGCGAGCTGCCGCTCGACTGGGGCATGGGCGAGCATCTGGCGTTCGCCTCGCTGGTGGCCAACGGCTTTCCGGTGCGGCTGTCGGGCGAGGACAGCGCACGCGGGACGTTCAGCCATCGCCACAGCGTGCTGCACGACCAGAACCGCGAGAAGTGGGACGTGGGCACCTACATCCCGCTGCAGAACGTCGCCGAGGATCAAGCGCCGTTCACCGTCATCGACTCCATCCTGTCCGAAGAGGCGGTGCTCGGTTTCGAGTACGGCTACGCCACCGCCGACCCGCGTACCCTGGTGATCTGGGAGGCGCAGTTCGGCGACTTCGCCAACGGCGCGCAGGTGCTGATCGACCAGTTCATTTCTGCCGGCGAGGTGAAGTGGGGGCGCGCCTGCGGCCTCACGCTGATGTTGCCGCACGGCTATGAAGGGCAGGGGCCGGAACACTCGTCGGCGCGGCTGGAGCGCTACCTGCAGCTTTGCGCCGAGACCAATATGCAGGTCTGCCAGCCGACCAATCCGGCGCAGATCTTCCACCTGCTGCGCCGGCAGATGATCCGGTCGCTGCGCAAGCCGCTGATCATCATGACGCCCAAGTCGCTGCTGCGGCACCCGCACGCCAAATCGCCGCTGACCGATCTGGCCAACGGGCGCTTCGAGTTGGTTCTTCCCGAGACCGCGGATCTCGACGCCGACAAGGTCAAACGCATCATCGCCTGCTCGGGGCGGGTGTACTACGACCTGCTGGCTGCGCGCGCCGAGCGCAAGATCGACGATGTGGCCATCATCCGGCTGGAGCAGCTCTATCCCTTCCCGCACAAGGCCTTCGCGGCCGAAGTCAAACGCTACCCCAACGCGCGCGACATCGTCTGGTGCCAGGACGAACCGCAGAACCAGGGCGCGTGGTTCTTCGTACAGCATCACATCCACGAGAACATGCTCGAAGGGCAGAAGCTCGGCTACGCCGGGCGGCCGGCATCCGCCTCGACCGCAGTGGGCTATTACGCCAAGCATGTCGAACAGCAAAAGGAGTTGCTGGCAGCGGCATTCGGCAAGCTCAAGGGTTATGTGCTGACGCGCTAAGGCAGGACGGGGGCGGCTCAACTCCGTTCCCTTCACCCTTTCACTCCATTTCCCACACACCGTTCACAGGCCGTCATTTCCTCGGCTTTCTAAAAAATACCGTAATCCATCATGGCGCTGATCGACATCAAAGTTCCTCAACTCTCCGAATCCGTGGCCGAAGCCACGCTGCTGACCTGGAAAAAAAAGCCCGGCGAACCCGTGGCGCAGGATGAAATCCTGATCGAAATCGAGACCGACAAAGTGGTGCTCGAAGTGCCCGCTCCCGCAGCCGGGGTCATGGCGCAGATCATCAAGAACGACGGCGAATCGGTGACCAGCGACGAGGTTATCGGCAGGATCGACACCGAAGCCAAACCCCAGACCAGCCCGCTGCCCGTGGCGCAGGTGCAGGCGCCCGCACCGGCCTCGTCCCCAGCCTCGCCCCCCGCTGCGCCTTCGGCTGCGGGCGCGGCGGTGGCCATGCCGGCTGCCGCCAAGATCATGGCCGAGCAGGGGGTGAATCCATCGGATGTGGCGGGCACCGGGCGCGGCGGGAGAATCACCAAGGGCGATGCCTTGCAGTCCGCAGCAACCCCCAAGGTGCAAACGACGCCGGCAGCGCGGCCCAGTGCTGCGGCGCCCAAGCCCGCAGCGGCGGTGCAGATGCCTTCACTCACCATCCCCGCGCTGCAGCCGGTCGAGGCCGATCTCGATCTGGCCACTTACACCGACCGCCCCGAGCAGCGCGTGCCGATGAGCCGGCTGCGCGCGCGCATTGCCGAGCGGCTGCTGCAGTCGCAGGCGACCAATGCCATCCTCACCACCTTCAATGAAGTCAACATGAAGCCGGTGATCGATCTGCGCAATCTCCACAAGGACAAGTTCGAGAAAACGCACGGCGTCAAGCTCGGTTTCATGAGCTTTTTCGTGCGCGCCGCGGTGCATGCGCTGCGCAAGTTCCCGCTGCTCAATGCGTCGATCGACGGCAACGACATCGTCTATCACGGCTATTTCGACATCGGCATCGCCGTGGGCAGCCCGCGCGGCCTGGTCGTGCCCATCCTGCGCAATGCCGACCAGATGAGCTTCGCCGACATCGAAAAGGCGATTGCCGATTTCGGCGCCAAGGCGCGCGACGGCAAGCTCACCATCGAGGAACTCACCGGCGGCACCTTCTCCATCAGCAACGGCGGGGTATTCGGCTCGATGCTGTCCACGCCCATCATCAACCCGCCGCAGTCGGCCATTCTGGGCATCCACGCCACCAAGGACCGGCCCGTGGTCGAAGACGGCCAGATCGTCATCCGCCCGATGAACTACCTGGCGCTGAGCTACGACCACCGCCTGATCGACGGCCGCGAGGCGGTATTGAGTCTGGTGGCGATGAAGGAGGCGCTGGAAGATCCGGCGCGTCTGCTGCTCGATCTTTGAAACGGGCCATAAGCAAGGCTTTATCGGCTTTTTCGCGCGCGGCGCAGGGCGCTGCGCGCCATCAGGAATCCATCATGTCTTCAGCATTCGATCTCATCGTCATCGGCGCCGGCCCTGGCGGCTATATCGCCGCGATCCGCGCCGCCCAACTCGGCCTGAGCGTGGCCTGCATCGACGCCTGGCGCAATGCCCAGGGCGGCCCGGCGCCTGGCGGCACGTGCACCAATATCGGCTGCATACCCTCCAAGGCACTGTTGCAGTCCAGCGAGTATTTCGAGCAGGCCGGGCACGACTTTGCCGCGCATGGCATCGGCGTGAGCGGCCTGAGCATCGACGTGGCCGCCATGCAGCGGCGCAAGGCCCAGGTGGTCAAGCAGAACAACGAGGGCATCCTCTACCTGTTCAAAAAGAACAAGGTCACTTTTTTCCACGGCGAGGCCGCGTTCAAGGGTGGCACTGCCGATGCGGGCTGGCAGATTGCATTGACCGGCAAGGACGCCGAGCAGACGCTGTCGGCCAAGCAGGTCATCGTGGCGACGGGTTCCGTGCCGCGCAGCCTGCCGGGGCTGGACTTCGACGAGCAGCGCGTGCTGTCCAACGACGGCGCGCTGTCCATCGACGCCGTGCCCAAGACGCTGGGCGTCATCGGCGCCGGGGTCATCGGCCTGGAGATGGGCAGCGTGTGGCGCAGGCTGGGCGCTGAGGTCACGCTGCTCGAAGCGCTGCCCGAGTTTCTCGCCGCCGCCGATGCGCAGGTCGCCAAGGAGGCGCTCAAGCAGTTCACCAGGCAGGGGCTGGCGATTCATCTGGGTGCCAGGATCACCGCGACCAAGGTGCTGAAAAACGGCGTGACCGTGGACTGGACCGACGCCAAGGGCGAGGCACAGACGCTGAAGGTGGAGCGGCTCATCGTCTCGGTGGGGCGCAAGCCCAATACCGAGCGCCTCGGCGCCGAAAGCGTCGGCCTGAAACTCGACGAGCGCGGTTTCATCGCGGTGGACGCCGACTGCCGCACCAATCTGCCGGGCATCTGGGCCATCGGCGACGTGGTGCGCGGGCCCATGCTGGCGCACAAGGCCGAAGAAGAGGGCGTGGCGGTGGCCGAGCGCATCGCCGGGCAGAAACCGCATGTCGATTTCAACACCATCCCCTGGGTGATCTATACCGCGCCCGAAATCGCCTGGGTCGGCCAGACCGAGCAGCAGCTCAAGGCCGCGGGCCGCGCATACAAGGCGGGCAGCTTTCCCTTCATGGCCAACGGCCGCGCCCGCGCCCTGGGCGATACCACCGGCTTCGTCAAGATGCTGGCCGATGCGCAGACCGATGAAATCCTCGGCGTGCACATCATCGGCCCGATGGCTTCGGAACTGATCGCCGAGGCCGCGGTGGCGATGGAATTCAAGGCGTCGAGCGAAGACATCGCCCGCATCTGCCACGCGCACCCGACCTTGTCGGAAAGCCTGAAGGAAGCCGCGCTCGGCGTCGATGGCCGCACGCTGAATCTCTGAACGGCTTGCATGAACGTCACCGAGTATTTCGAGCAATCCTTGCGCGAGCGGGGCTTTGCCGCCGACGCCGCGCAGCGCGCCGGTGTCGCCCGGCTGCAGCAGTGCTACGACGAATGGGTGGCGTACAAGTCGCGCCGGTCGAGCGCCATCCGCCGCGCCCTCGTCCACCCCGAACTGCCGCGCGGCGTTTACCTCTACGGCGGCGTGGGGCGGGGCAAGTCGATGCTGATGGATGCGTTTTTCGTCACCGTGCCGCTGTTGCGCAAGACGCGGCTGCACTTTCACGAATTCATGCGCGAAGTGCAGCGCGAAATGGCCGTGCTGCAGGGCACGGTCGACCCGCTCACCGAACTGTCCAGGCGCATCGCGCGGCGCTTCCGGCTGATCTGCTTCGACGAGTTTCACATCAGCGACGTGACCGACGCGATGATCCTGCACCGCCTGCTCCAAGGGCTGTTCGACAACGGGGTGCAATTGGTGGCCACGTCCAACTTCCACCCCGACGACCTCTATCCCGACGGACTGCACCGCGACCGCATCCTGCCCGCGATCGAGCTCATCAAACAGAAAATGGACGTGGTCAAAATCGATGCGGGCGTGGACTACCGCCACAAGGCCCTGCGCGAACTCGACCTCTACATCACCCCGCTGGGCGAAGCGGCCCAAGCCCGCATGGAACAGGCCTTCGAGCGCATGGCCTCCAGCACCGAAGAAGACCCGGTGCTGACCATCGATGGGCGCGAGGTGCAGGCGCTGCAACGCGCGGGCGGCGTGGTGTGGTTCAGCTTTCACGAACTGTGCGAAACCCCGCGTTCGCAAAACGACTACCTCGAAATCGCCAGCCGTTTCCACACCGTGCTGCTGTCGGACGTGCCGCAGATGACCGAAGACAGGGCCAGCGCCGCGCGCCGCTTCACCCTGCTGGTCGATGTGCTGTACGACCGCCGCATCAAGCTCATCGTCTCTGCCGCCGTGCCGCCCGAGCAGCTCTATGTGCATGGGCCGCTCGACTATGAATTCACCCGCACCGTGTCCAGGCTGCACGAAATGCAGAGCGCCGAATACCTGCGCGAGGGGCGGCGCCAGGGCGAGGCTGCTTTGGTATGAGGGCTGTTTGGAGTCTGTGCGCGGTCGTGCTCGCGCTGACGACGGGCCTGGCGGGGCATTTCGCCTTGGCCGAATCTGCGCAGCCGACCCCGGCGCAGGACGCGGCGCAACAAGCGGCGCTGCAACGACAGCGCGCTCAAGTGCTGGCGCAATACGCCCAGCAGCGCAATGCCTGTCTGCAGCGCTTTTTTGTCAACGACTGCCTCGATGCCGCGCGCGAAAATGAACGCGCAGCCTTGGCGCCGATCGATGCCCAACTGCAGGCCATTGCACTGCGCAGCCGCATGTGGGCTGCCGAAGACGAAATTCGCCGGGTGCAGGCGAATATCGCCGCGGCACAGCGCGCACAGCCCGACCGCGCCGAGGCCGAGCGTCAGCGCGCCGCACGCGAGGCCGAGCTTGCGCGGCGACAGCAACAGGCCGCCCAGCACGCAGAGCAGGCCGCCCATCCGACGAACCGGCAGAAAGTGCCCGCAGAATCTGCTGCGCGCGGCCCCCAGCCCGCGGATCGACCGTTTCCGACCCCTGCGCCGTCATCGCAGCTCAGCCCGGCGCAGCGCGCTGCGGATGCGCAGCGGGCGCAGGCCGACTTCGCCGCCAGGCAAAAAGCCTACGCCGAGAAGCAGGCCGAGCAGGCGCGCCAGAACGCCGCCAAGCCGGCGGCCGCACCGCTGCCGCTGCCGCCGCCGAGCGCGCCGCTGCGCTGAACCGGCCGCGGCGGGGACGATGGCCCCGACGGGCTACCATGCCCGTCTGTCCATTCCGGCTATTGCGCATGTTGATCGAATCTCCCCTGGTTGCGGCGTTCACCCATCAGACCCCGGAGCGGCTGCGGCTGCAGATCGGCATTCTGCTGGGCGTCGTGGTGCTCGGGGCGCTGCTGGGGACGGCACTCGAAAAGCAGGTGCGCAAGCTGCCCGGCTGGAAGGCCGCGTTTGACGCGAGCTGGCGCTACGGTCTGGGGTTTCCCGCGGTGGCCCTGCTGATGCTGGTTCTGGTGCGGCATGGCTCGCATCTGCTGCTCGAACTCCCACTGCTCAAACTGGCCCTGCCGGTGCTGGCGGTGCTGCTGCTGGTGCGGCTGGCGGGTTCCGTCGCCAGGCAGCGGTTTGCCCAGGATGGCGGCGTGCGCTACCTGGTGCGCGTGGTCAGCATCGGTCTGTGGACGGCACTGGCCCTGCATCTGGCCGGGGTGCTGCCGGAAATCCGCGAGGCGCTCGACGCGCTGTCGGTCACGCTGGGTAAACAGCGCCTGTCGGGTTGGACCTTGCTCAAGGGCGCGGCGTCCATCGCGGTCACGCTGCTGCTGGCGTTGTGGGTTTCCTCGCTGCTGGAAGCGCGTCTGATGCGCACGCCGCTGGATGCCAGCCTGCGTCTGGTGTTCACGCGGCTGCTGCGCTCGGCGGTGCTGCTGGTGGCCATCCTCACGGCCCTGCAGATGGTGGGCATCGATCTCACCGTGCTGAGCGTGTTCGGCGGCGCGCTGGGCGTGGGCCTCGGCCTGGGTCTGCAGAAAATCGCGGCCAACTATGTTTCGGGCTTTGTCATCCTGCTCGAACGCAGCCTGCGCGTGGGCGACAACGTCCGCGTCGATACCTTCCAGGGACAGATCATCGACATCAAGACCCGCTACACCCTAGTGCGCAGCGCGGGGGGGCACCGATTCCATCGTGCCCAATGAAATGCTGATCGCCAACCGCATCGAAAATCTCTCTTACAACGACCCCAACGTCTGGCTGTCCACCACGGTCGGGGTGTCGTACGACACCGACATCGAAACAGCGCTGGCCATCGTGCGGGAGGCGGCGCAGTCCGTGCCGCGCGTGCTGCACAGCCCCGGCCCGAGCGCGGTGCTCGATGCCTTTGGCGACAGCGCGATCAACATCACCGTCGGCTACTGGATCGCCGACCCGGAAAACGGTACCCTGGGTGTGCGTGGCCAGGTCAATCTCGCCATCTGGCACGCGCTCAAGCAACACGACATCGAGATACCGTTCCCGCAGCGGGTGCTGCAATGGGCGCCGGGCCAGGAGGGTGCGCCGTTTGCCGCGCCCTTGCCAAAGGCCACGCAACCGCAAAGCCCCCGCCGCGCGGAACCCGACGACGCGGGCGACTGACGCAAGGTCTGACCAAGGCGTCTGTCGCAGCATTTAGTTCAATAGAGGAGACCGATATGCAAGACGCTGACCTTACCCCCAACCGCGCCAACCACGCGCCACTCACGCCGCTGATCTTTCTCGACCGTGCGGCGGACGTTTATCCGCAACGCACGGCCATCCTCCACGGCAACCTGCAGCGCAACTGGGCGCAGACGCGCGAGCGCTGCCGCAGGCTGGCCTCCGCGCTGCTGCGCCGGGGCCTGCAGCGCGGGGACGTGGTCGCGGCCATGCTGCCCAACGTCCCGGCCATGGTGGAGGCGCACTTCGGCGTGCCGATGGCCGGGCTGGTGCTCAACACCCTGAACATCCGGCTCGATGCCGAGGCGCTCGCCTACATGCTGCTGCATGGCGGCGCCAGGGCCGTGCTGGTCGATCCCGAACTGGCCGCGGTGATGCAGCGTGCCATAGCTCTCGCCGTGGAGCAGGGCCTGCCGCCGCCGCTGGTGATCGACGTCCCCGATGCGCAATTCGTGCCCGAAGGGCGGGGCATCGGTGCGCTGGACTACGAGACCTTGCTCGCCGAAGGCGTGGCGGGCGGCGCCCTGCCCGACCAGGCCGACGAATGGGATGCGATTTCGCTGAACTACACCTCGGGCACGACGGGCAAACCCAAGGGCGTGGTCTATTCGCATCGCGGCGCCTATGTGAATGCAGTGTGCAATATTCTCGAATGGGACATGCCCAAGCACCCGGTCTATCTGTGGACCCTGCCGCTGTTTCATTGCAATGGCTGGTGCTTCGCCTGGACGGTGGCGGCGCGCGCCGGGGTCAACGTCTGTCTTCGCAAGGTCGAGGCGCAGGCGATTTTCGACCGCATACGCCAGGCCGGGGTGACGCACTACTGCGGCGCGCCCATCGTCCACAACCTGCTGGTCAACGCGCCGGCAGAAATGAAGGCCGGCATAGGCCACAAGGTGCGCGCGATGGTCGCTGGCGCCGCGCCACCGGGGACCATGATCGAAGGGCTGGAGGCCATGGGTTTCGAACTCACCCACACCTACGGCCTCACCGAAACCTATGGCCCGGCGACGGTCTGCGCCAAACAGCAGGACTGGGCCGGGTTGCCGCTGCCCGAGCGCGCCCGTTTGAACGCCCGGCAGGGCGTGCGCTATCACCTGCAGAATGCGGCGACGGTGCGCGACCCCGAAACCCTGGAAGAAGTGCCGCACGACGGCCAGACCATGGGCGAGATCATGTTCCGGGGCAACATCATGATGAAGGGCTATCTGGGAGATCCCGAGGGTACGGCGCAGGCGTTTCGCGGCGGCTGGTTCCACAGCGGTGATCTCGCCGTGGTCGACCCCGACGACTACATCAAGATCAAGGATCGCAGCAAGGACGTGATCATTTCGGGCGGGGAGAACATCTCCAGCCTCGAAGTGGAAGACGTGCTCTACCGGCATCCGGCCGTGATGGTTGCCGCCGTGGTGGCGATGCCCGATCCGAAGTGGGGTGAGATTCCCTGCGCGTTTGTCGAACTCAAGCCGGGCCAAACGGCGACCGAAGACGAGATCATCGCATTCTGCAAATCGCATCTGGCGGGCTTCAAAACACCGCGCAAAGTGGTGTTCGGGGAGGTGCCCAAGACCTCGACCGGCAAGATCCAGAAATACGCCTTGCGCGCGCAGGCGCATTCGCGCGAGGCGATCGATGTGTAGCACTGCGCGCCGCTTTCAGCTCCCAGCGGTTTGGGCAGAGGCGGCGAGCCCTTTCCCCAGGGCTTGATTCGCCGCCGCTTCCCTCGTTACACTGCAAAAAAAAAGCGAACGGTCGTTCTATTAAGGCCTGCGCTGCCTCAAGTGGGCAGCGCTTCCTATACTGTCACCGCATAACAAACCCTCATGGAGCAATGGCATGAAAGTGCTGGTCGCGGTCAAGCGCGTGGTCGATTACAACGTCAAGGTGCGGGTCAAGTCCGATGGCAGCGGGATTGATGCCGCCGGTGTGAAGATGAGCATGAACCCTTTCGACGAGATCGCAGTGGAAGAGGCGGTGCGACTCAAGGAAAAAGGCGTGGCTACCGAAATCGTCGCCGTGAGTTGCGGCCTGGCCGCCTGCGGCGAGACCCTGCGCACCGCCCTGGCGATGGGCGCAGATCGCGGCGTGCTGGTGGAAAGCGAGGCCGAATTGCAACCTTTGGCCGTGGCCAAGCTGCTCAAGGCGGTGGTCGAAAAAGAGGGCGCGCAGCTCGTCATTCTGGGCAAGCAGGCCATCGACGACGACTCCAACCAGACGGGGCAGATGCTCGCCGCGCTGCTGGGCTGGCCGCAGGCGACCTTCGCCTCCAAAGTCGAAATCGACGCCGCGCAGGCGCGCGTCACGCGCGAGGTGGATGGCGGACTGGAGACGATCGCGGTCAAGCTGCCCGCCGTCATCACCACCGACCTGCGGCTGAACGAGCCGCGCTATGTCACCCTGCCCAACATCATGAAGGCGAAGAAAAAGCCGCTCGACACGCTCAAGCCCGAAGAGCTGGGCGTGGATGTGAGCCCGCGCCTGAAAACGCTCAAGGTCGCCGAGCCGCCCAAGCGCGGCGCCGGCGTCAAGGTGCCCGATGTGGCCACGCTGGTGGCCCGCCTGAAAACCGAGGCCAAGGTGATCTGACCGGCTTTGCTTCAAGCAACCCATCCGAGGATTTTTCATGACCGCACTCGTCATCGCCGAACACGATAACCAGGTTCTCAAGCCCTCCACCCTCAACACCCTGGCCGCGGCGCTGCTCTGCGATCCGCAAGTGCATGTGCTGGTTGCCGGGCACGACTGCGCGGCCGTCGCCCAGGCGGCCGCGCAGGCGGCTGGCGTCGCCAAGGTGTTGTGCGCCGACGCGCCGCAACTGGCCGACGGCCTGGCCGAAGTCGTCGCCGCGCAGGTGCTGGCGCTGGCACAGGCGTATGGCCATATCCTGGCCCCGGCCACAGCCTTCGGCAAGAACCTGATGCCGCGCGTGGCCGCGCTGCTCGATGTGGCGCAGGTGTCGGACATCATTCATGTGCACGGCCCAGACACTTTCGACCGCCCCATTTACGCCGGCAACGCCATTGCCACCGTGCAAAGCGTCGACCCGATCAAGGTCATCACCGTGCGCACCACCGGCTTCGACCCGGCGGCGGCCACAGGGGGCGCAGCCGAGGTCGTCCGCGTCGATGCGGTGGCGGACAGCGGCCTGTCCAGCCTGAGCGGGCGCGAAACGACCCGAAGCGAACGGCCCGAACTCACCGCGGCGAAGGTCGTCGTCTCGGGAGGGCGCGGGCTGGGCAGCAAGGAGAATTTCGAGGCCTTGTTGGTACCCTTGGCCGACAAGCTGGGCGCCGCGCTGGGCGCCAGCCGCGCAGCGGTCGATGCGGGCTATGCGCCCAACGATTGGCAGGTTGGGCAGACCGGCAAGATCGTCGCGCCACAGCTCTATGTGGCCGTGGGCATTTCCGGCGCCATTCAGCACCTGGCCGGCATGAAAGACAGCAAGGTCATCGTCGCCATCAACAAGGACGAGGAGGCGCCGATCTTCGGCGTGGCCGACTACGGTTTGGTGGCCGATCTGTTCACCGCCGTGCCCGAGCTGGTCAAACAGCTCTGAAATCCGGGGCCCGTCCGTTCACATTCATCAGGTCGTTCGCACGGCCTGCCCGACAGCCGCACAGACGGCTGATCCCCAACATACCCAGAGGGAGACTCGCATGAGCTATACCGCCCCCATCCGCGACATGATGTTCGATCTCGAGCATCTCGCGGGCCTGGAGTCCATTTCCAGACTGCCGGGTTTCGAGGACGCCACACCCGATACCGCGGCGGCGGTGCTGGAGGAATGCGGCAAGTTCAACCGCGAGGTGGTGGCTCCGCTGAACCGCGAAGGCGATCTCCATCCCAGCTCCTGGGCCGACGGCAGGGTGACGACCCCGCCCGGGTTCAAGCAGGCTTTCCGTCAATTCGTCGAAGGCGGGTGGCAGGGCTTGCAACACCCCACCGAGTTCGGCGGACAGGGTCTGCCCAAGAGCATCTCGGCGGCGTGCACCGAAATGCTCAACAGCGCCAATCTGAGCTTTGCGCTTTGCCCGCTGCTGTCGGACGGTGCCATCGAAGCCCTGCTCACCGCAGGCAGCGAAGCGCAGAAGCAGCGCTACATCCCCAAGCTGATTTCCGGCGAGTGGACCGGCACCATGAATCTCACCGAGCCGCAGGCGGGTTCCGATCTGGCGCTGGTGCGAACCCGCGCCGAGCCGCAGAGCGACGGCACTTACCGCCTGTTCGGTCAAAAGATCTACATCACCTACGGCGAACACGACATGGCGGACAACATCGTCCATCTGGTGCTGGCCCGCCTGCTCGATGCGCCGCCGGGGGTGAAGGGCATTTCGCTGTTCATCGTGCCCAAGGTGCTCGAAGACGGCCGCCGCAACGATGTTTGGTGCGCCTCGATCGAGCACAAGCTGGGCATCAAGGCCAGCCCGACGGCGGTGCTGATCTACGGTGATGGCAAGGGCGAGGCGGGCGCAGGCGCGATCGGCGAACTGGTCGGCGAGCCCAATCGCGGTCTGGAAACCATGTTCATCATGATGAACGCGGCGCGCTACGCCGTCGGACTGCAGGGCATCGCCGTGGCCGAGCGGGCTTATCAGCAGGCGGCGGCCTATGCCAAGGAACGGATCCAATCGCGCCCGGTGGACGGCAGTGCGGCGCAGCCGGTGGCCATCGTGCATCACCCCGATGTGCGCCGCATGCTCATGACCATGCGTGCGCTCACCGAAGGCTGCCGCGCGCTGGCGCTGGTGGCCGCCAGCCTGCACGATGTGGGGCGCGCCCATCCCGACGCTGCCCAGCGCGCCGCGCACGAGGCGGCTTATGAATTTCTGGTGCCGCTGGTCAAGGGCTACTCCACCGAAATGAGCATCGAGGTGGCGAGCCTGGGCGTGCAGGTGCATGGCGGCATGGGTTTCATCGAAGAGACCGGGGCGGCGCAGCACTACCGCGACGCGCGCATCCTCACCATCTACGAAGGCACCACCGCCATCCAGGCGAACGATCTGGTGGGGCGCAAGACGCTGCGCGACGGCAGCGCCGTGGCGCTGCAATTCGCCGCGAGGGTGAGCAAGGTCGAAGAGGCGCTGACTGCGACCGGCGATGCGCAGGCCGTGGCGATGGCGGGCCAGTTGCGCCAGGCCCGCGAAGCCTATGCGCAGGTGGTGGCGTTTGTCGCCGCCCACGGCAAGCCCGACCCGAACGCGGTTTATGCCGGCAGCGTGCCGTATCTGATGCTTGCCGGCAATCTGATGGCCGGCTGGCAGATGGCCCAAAGCTGGCTGGCCACGCGCGACCTGCCAGCCGAGCAGGCCGCTTTCGCCCAGGCCAAACGCGCCACCGCTGCGTTTTACTGCGCGCACATCCTGCCGCGCTGCGGCGCCCTGCGCGAAGCCGTGCTCAGCGGTGCGGACAGCGTGATGGCGCTGCCGGTCGAGGCATTCTGAAGTGGAGCCGCTTCCACCGGTGCTTTCCGGGCTGCGGTTGCCCGTCATCGGCGCGCCGCTGTTCATCATCTCCAACCCCAGGCTGGTGATCGCGCAATGCACCGCGGGTATCGTCGGCAGCTTTCCGGCGCTCAATGCCCGACCGGCCTCGCAGCTCGACGAATGGCTGGCCGAAATCACCGAGGCGCTGGCCGCCTGGAACGCCGCGCATCCAGACCAGCCTGCCGCGCCCTTTGCGGTCAACCAGATCGTTCATCGCAGCAACGAGCGGTTGGAACACGACATGCTGCTCTGCGCCAAATACAAGGTGCCCATCGTCATCACTTCATTGGGCGCGCGGCCCGAGGTGAACCAGGGCGTGCATGGCTGGGGCGGCATCGTGCTGCACGACGTCATCAACCAGACCTTTGCGCACAAGGCGGTGGACAAGGGCGCCGACGGCCTGATTCTGGTCGCTGCGGGCGCGGGGGGCCACGCGGGCATGCAATCGCCCTTTGCACTGGTGCAGGAAACCCGGCGCTGGTTCGATGGCCCAGTGGTGCTCTCCGGCGCCATCGCCCGCGGAGACTCGGTGCTGGCGGCGCAGGCGATGGGCGTCGATCTGGCCTATATCGGCAGCGCCTTCATCGCCACCGACGAGGCGCGCGCGGTGGACGCCTACAAGCAGATGATCGTCGACAGCAGCGCGCGGGACATCGTGTATTCCAGCCTGTTCACCGGTGTGCACGGCAACTACCTGCGCGGCTCGATCGCGGCCGTCGGACTCGATCCCGACCATCTGCCCGAAGGCGACCCGAGCAAGATGGATTTCGCCGCCGCCACCGGCGACGCCAAGGCCTGGAAAGACATCTGGGGCTGCGGCCAAGGCATCGGCGCGGTGGACCAGGTGCAGCCCGCGGCAAGCCTGGTAGCGCAATTGCAGCGGGAGTACGAAGCCGCGAAAAGGCGGCTCTGCGGCGCTTGACCACCGGCGGTTTCGCCTATAGTTGGCCATGTCGCTGCGACAAAACGGGAGACTTGCCATGCATGCGCATCATCACGCTCCGCTGTCCCGGCCCGAGGCGCCTTCAGCCCCCGACCCCGAGCAACTGGCCAGGGCGCGGACTTTTGCCGAGTTCTATCCGCTGTATCTGGCCGAGCACCGGCAGCCGCTCACCCGCAAATTGCACTTCACCGGTTCGACGCTGGCGCTGATCTGCCTGTTTTTCCTCGTCTTCACCGCCAACCCCTGGTGGCTGCTGGCTGCCGTCATTTGCGGCTACGGCTTCGCCTGGGTGGCGCATTTTGTTGTCGAGCACAACCGCCCGGCCACGTTCAAACGCCCGCTGTTCAGCCTGATGGGCGACTGGGTGATGTGGTGGCAGATGCTGACGCATCGGCTGTAACGGGCGGCTCGGTCAACAACTGCGCCAGGCTCCAGTCGCGTTCCTCATCGCTGAGCATATGGCCGAGCAGGGCGGAGGTGTGTGCGGCGCGTTTTTTGTCGAGCAGCAGCACATCGATCAACGGACCAATGGGAGTGGTCTGCGGGTCGCAGAGCAGCGCCCAGCGCGACGGGCTGCGCGGTTTGGCCGCGACCTTGCCGATCCAGCCCAGGCGCTCCAGCACCGTGAGCAAGTCCTGCAATTGCAGCGGGTCGATGCGCAGGCGTCTGGAGATCTCTTCGGCGCTCAGGCCGCAATCGGGTGCCTGGCGGGCGTGGTGGAGCAACTTGAGGATTTGTACCGCGTTGAGAAACTCGGCGCCCGCATAGCCGTCGAACCGGATGGCGCGCACGCGCAGCGAGGGCAGATAAGCCGCAATCATGGCGCCGACCAGCACGGTGACCCAACTGAAATAGATCCACAGCAGCAGCAGGGGCAGGGTGGCGAAGGTGCCGTAAACCGCGGTGTAGGTGGTGACCGTGGAGAAATACCAGGCCAGCGCCCGCCCGCCCAGGCTGAAGGCCAACGCGGCGACGAATGCGCCGATGAGCGCATCGCGCCAGCGCACCTCGGTGTTGGGAATGAAGCGGAACAGCGACGCCAGCGCCACGGCCATGACGGCCCACGAAGCAAAGCTCAACAGGGCGCTGGCGCCACCCGGCAGGTGATGCAGCAAGCCGCGATGCGCGCCGGCGACATAGCTCATCAGGCCGAGGCTCGCGCCCAGCACCAGCGGAGCGAGGGTGAAGCCGGCCCAGTAGAGCAGCACGCGCTGCGCCAGCGAACGGGGCCGCGGGGTGCGCCAGATGGCGTTGAGCGCGCGATCGACGGTCAGCATCATCGACGTGGCGGTGACGATGAGAAAAACCACGCTGACCGCGCCGAGACCCTTGGCCTTGGCGGCAAAATCCCTGAGATAGCGATAAACCTTGTCGGAAATGGCGTCGGGCAGCATGGCTTGCGCCAGATGCGCCTGAATCTGCCCCTGCATCTTGTCGAATGCGGGAAAGGCGGTGAACACCGCCAGCACCACGGTGAGCAGGGGCACGAGCGAGATCAGCGTGGTGAAGGTCAGGCTGCCGGCCGTCTGCGCCAGATTGTCCTGCGCAAAGCGCCTGGCCAGGGTGCGCAGGCTGGCAATCAGGGTGTCGGAGGGGCGAAGGCGGGACATGGCAATACGATAGCGGCATGAAAGACATCCTGATTCTCTATTACAGCGTACACGGCGGCACCCGAGCACTGGCCGAAAGCCTGGCGCAGGGCGTGGCGCAGGTGCCGGGCGCCTTGCCACGGGTGCGCACCGTGCCGCGGGTGAGCACGGTGGCGGAGCAGACCGAACCGGCCATCCCCGATGACGGGCCGCCCTATGTGGAACTGAGCGATCTGCAGGAATGCGCCGCGCTGGCGCTGGGCTCGCCCACGCGCTTCGGCAATATGGCCGCGCCGCTCAAATACTTTCTCGATCAGACTTCGACGCTGTGGCTCTCCGGCGCGCTGGCGGGCAAACCTGCGGCGGTGTTCACCTCCACCGGCACGCCGCATGGCGGGCAGGAAAGCACGCTGCTGTCGATGATGCTGCCGCTGCTGCACCACGGCATGCTGATCGTCGGCCTGCCCTACACCGAGACCGGGCTGATGACCACCCGTGGAGGCGGCACGCCTTACGGCGCCAGTCATCATGCCGCCCCCGACGCCAGCCTGCCGGTGAGCGAAGAAGAAAAGCGTCTGGCGTTTGCGCTGGGACAGCGGCTGGCGCGGGCGGCGCTCAAGCTCACGGCGGATTGAACCTGAGCGCACGATGTCGGATTCGTCCCAACCGTTATCGACCGCCTTCTGGCAGCACGTCTGGCACCGGGGGGCGGTGGCCAGCCTGCTGGCGCTCATTCTGCTGTGCGTGGCATGGGAGTCGTGGTTGGCGCCGCTGCATCCCGGAGGGTCGCTGCTGGTGCTCAAGGTGCTGCCGCTCCTGCCCGCCGTGCCCGGCGTGCTGCGCGGCAGGGCGCAGACGTTTCGCTGGCTGAGCCTGCTGCTGTGGTTTTATGCGGCCGAAGGCGTCGCCCGCGCGCTGACCGACCCCGGCGCCGCGTCGCGCGGGCTGGGGTGGATCGAACTGCTGCTGTCGCTGCTGCTGTTCGTCTGCGTGGCGGGATTTTTGCGAACGGGAGCCGCGCGCCATGCTGCCCGCTGAACAGCACCGCTTTCTGGACGCCTTGCGCGCCTTGCTGGGCGCCTCGCATGTGCTGCACCAGCCGCAAGACTGCGCCCCCTATCTGACCGACTGGCGCAAACGCTATCAGGGCCGCGCGCTGGCCGTGGTGCTGCCGGGCGATACAGCACAAGTGGCCGGTGTGGTGCAGCTTTGCGCGCTGCATGGCGTCGGCGTGGTGCCGCAGGGCGGCAATACCGGACTGGTCGGCGGGGCCACGCCAGACGCCAGCGGCGGGCAGATCGTGCTGAGCACCCGGCGGCTCGATCGCATCCGGGCCGTCGATGCGGCAAGCGGCGTGCTGATCGCCGAAGCCGGCTGCGTGCTGGCGAGCGTGCAGCAAGCAGCAAGCGAGCACGGCCTGCTGTTCCCGCTGTCGCTGGCCGCCGAGGGCAGTTGCACCATCGGCGGCAATCTCTCGACCAATGCCGGGGGAACGGCGGTGCTGCGCTACGGCAATGCCCGCGACCTGTGCCTGGGCCTGGAAGTCGTCACCGCGCAGGGCGAGGTGCTCGACGCCCTGAACCTGCTGCGCAAGAACAATACCGGCTACAGCCTGCGCGATCTCTACATCGGCGCCGAGGGCACGCTGGGCATCATCACGGCGGCAGCGCTCAAGCTGTTTCCACGACCGGCGGCGCAGATCACGGCTCTGGTCGCGGTGCGGGATGTCGCTGCCGCGATTGCCTTGCTCAATCTGGCGCAGGCCCGGTTGGGGTGCAGCTTGACCGGATTCGAGTTGATGAGTGCCTACTGCCTGCAACTCGTGCAGCGCCATTTCCCTCGGATCGCCTTGCCTTTCGAATTGCCCAGCGCCTGGTGTGTGTTGCTGGAGTCGAGCGAAACCGAGGGCGAGGCGCAGGGCAGGGTGCGACTGGAAGCCTTGTTGCAAGCCGCACTGGATGCGGGCCAGATCGTCGATGCCGCAGTGGCGCAGAGTCTGGCGCAAAGCCGCTCGCTGTGGCATCTGCGCGAGTCGATTCCGCTGGCGCAGGCGCAGGAAGGGCTGAACATCAAGCACGATATCGGCGTGCCGCTGTCGCACATGGTCGCCTTTGTCGAGTCCACCGCCGAGCTGGTCACGCAGGCGCTGCCCGGCGCGCGTCTGGTGGTCTTCGGTCATTTGGGAGACGGCAATCTGCACTACAACGTGCAGGCGCCGGTGGGGGTGGATGCGGCGCGTTTTCTCGCCGAGCATCAGGGCGCATGCAACCGCATCGTGCATGATGCCGCGGTGTCCTGCGGCGGCACCTTCTCGGCGGAGCATGGCGTCGGCCAGCTCAAGCGCGACGAGCTCGCGCGCTATGGCAACCCCGTGGCGCTCGCCCAGATGCGCGCCCTCAAACAGGCGCTCGATCCGCAGAATCTGATGAATCCGGGGAAGATGTGGCCGCGTTGATGCCCGGCAGCGCCTGCCCGCAGCGGCGGCAATAGCGGGCATCCGCAGTGTGCCCAACCAAGCCGCAGCGTGGGCACTGCGTGGCCTGTTCCTCTTTGGCCTGGCGGTGCTTCTCGATGCGGCGCTGCTCTCGATACGAGTTGACCAATTCCGCCGAATAGATCCCCGTCGGCACGGCGATGATGCCGTAGCCCACGATGATGATGCCCGAGGTGATGATCTGACCCAGCGGCGTCTTGGGCGTGATGTCGCCGAAGCCCACCGTGGCCATGGTGACGATGGCCCAGTAAATGCCGCGCGGAATGCTGGTGAAGCCGTTTTTCGGCCCCTCGACCAGATACATGATCGAGCCGAAAATGGTGGTCAGCGTGAGCACGCTGAGCACGAACACGAAGATCTTGTTCTTGCTGCGCGACAGCGCATCAAGCATCTGATTGGATGCGCTGGTGTATTCCATCAGCTTGAGAATGCGGAAAATCCGCAGCACGCGCAGGGTGCGGATCACCGTGAGGTGGCCCGAACCGAGAAACAGCAGTTCGAGGTAGGCCGGCAGAAAAGAAGACAGATCGATGATGCCGAAGAAACTGCGGGCATAGCTCCAGGGATTACGCACGACCGACAGCCGCAGCAAGTACTCCATCGTGAAGGCGATGGTGAAAAACCATTCCAGAATGTAAAAAACACCATGCGCACGCGCATGCACCGCCTGCACCGAGTCGAGCACGGTGATCAGCACGCTGAGCAGAATGAAGCCGATCAGCACCAGATCGAAGAGCTTCTCGTCGCGCGCATCGTGGTAGTACATCACCCGATACCAGTACGCCCGCCAGCCCTCCTTGGAGCGCGGGGCAAGCTTGGTGCTGGACTGGCGGTTGTGCATGGGCAGAGCGGATGTTGACGAAAAGCCGTTCGGGGTATTCGAGATGGGGAAGTAGAACCCTGATGGGCGTCCCAGGGGGCTGGCATTGTCCGCTACAGGGGAACGCCGTGCGAACCGGTCGCAAGCTGGGTCGACGGCAGGATTCAGCCGCCGCGCGCGTGCAGGTAGGCCAGCGAGGCGGCGGTCTCGGGGCTCAGTCCCTGGGTGTTCTGCGACAGCAGGGCGTTTTCGATGCGGGTCGCCAGGGTCTTGCCGAGTTCCACACCCCATTGGTCGAAAGGATTGATGCCGTAGAGCCAGCCTTCCACCACCGTGCGGTGTTCGTAGAGAGCCAGCAGGGCGCCGAGGTGGTAGGCGCTCAGGCGCTCCATCCAGATGAAAGTGGAGGGACGCCCCCCGGGGCAGGCGCGGTGATGCGCGGCGCGCAGCGCGGCCTGCTCAGACATGCCCTGGGCCATGAGTTCGGTCTGCCAACTGGAGGCGTCCTTGCCGTTCCACAGCGCGTCGGCCTGGCCCAGCGCGTTGGCGAGCAGCGCCAGATGTTCGCGCAGGTGGCGGTGCCAGGGATGGGCCACGGCGACGATTTCGTGGAACACGGGCACTGCGGCCTGGTGCAGCAGTTGAAAGTAGGTGTGCTGCACCGGCGTGCCTACGCCGCTGATGACGGCGGGCCCGCTCACATGCACGGGCTGCATGCCGTCGGCGCTGGTGGACTTGCCCAGCGACTCCATCAGCAGTTGCTGCAGGTACAGGGGCATGTGCGAAAACGCATCGCCATACAGCCCGATGGACAGCAACGGCAGACCGAAGCGCACGCGGTAGGCGTGCGACAGGCCGGCCATCAGCCCGGGGGCGCTGCCCTCCAGCGGGGTGTTCAGGAAGTGCTCGTCCATGTCGTGCGCGCCGGCGTGGAGCTGGGTCACCGTTTCACGGCCGAATGCCAGCAGCAGCACCATGCCGTGGGCGCTCCAGAGCGAAAAGCGACCGCCGATTTCAGGCAGCGAACGGAAGATCTGGTCGGCGGGCAGGCCGAAGCGCTGCTGCGCCAGTTCGGCATTCGCGGTGAGCGCGACCAGACGTTGGCGCGCCGGGTCGGCGCCAATGGCATCGCTCAGCCAGCGCAGGGCGATATCGGCATTGCGCATGACTTCCTGGGTGCGGAAGGACTTGCTGTTGATGAGGATCCAGGTGCGCTCGGGCTTGGCTGCGGCTAGTGCAGCGTCGATCGTGGCGCCGTCGAGGTTGGCGACCCAGTGCACCCGGCAGCGCGCGCTCTGCAGCACCGAGAGCGCGGTGTGCAGCGCGAGCATCGGCGTTTCGGAGCCGCCCGCGCCGAGGTGAATGATGTCCAGCCCTTCCGTCCCGGCGTCGGCCACCTGTTGGTCCACCCAGTCGGCCATGCGGGCGAACTCGGCTTGGAGAAAGTCGGCGGCGGCCTGCGAGGGGGCGTCAAGCCCCTTGGCGCCCAGTCGCGACAGCACATGCCAGGCGGGGCGGTTTTCGCTGCCGTTGAGTACCGTTTGGCTCACCAGGTCTTGCGGCTTGTTGGGCAGGGCGGCGAGGGTCTTGAGCGCAGTGGCGAACGCCTGCTCGCCGTGGCGGGTGAACTCCAGTCGCAGGCCGGCGGTGTCGAGGGTCTTGGGTGCGGGCATGAGCTTGGTCGGGCAAAAAGCGGTCGATGGGCGGGTTGCGGGTAGACGGTATTCAGCTTAGCAAGGGTTTGGCGTGCCAGATCTGTTCGGCGTACTCGGCAATGGTGCGGTCGGAGGAGAACGGGCCCATGCCGGCCACGTTGGCGAGCGCCTTTTTCGCCCATTCTTCGGGCTGGCGGTAAAGCGCATCGACCCTGGCTTGGGCGGCGATATAGCTGGCATAGTCGGCCAGCAGCATGTAATGGTCGCCCCAGTTGACCAGCAGGTCGTAGAGGCTCAGGTAGCGGTGCGGCTCTTGCGGGCTGAAGCGGCCGTCGCGCAGGGTGTCGAGCACGCGCGACAACTCGGGGCTGGCGCTGACGATGGCATGGGGCTGGTAGCCAGTCATGCGCAGGTCGGTCACTTCGCCTGCGGTGAGGCCGAAAATGAACATATTGTCGGCGCCGACGTTTTCCTGAATTTCGACATTGGCGCCGTCGAGCGTGCCGATGGTGAGCGCGCCATTGAGCGCGAGTTTCATATTGCCCGTGCCCGAAGCCTCGGTGCCAGCGGTGGAAATCTGCTCGGACAGATCGGCTGCGGGAATGATGACTTCGGCCGCACTCACGCCGTAGTTGGGCACGAACACCACCTTGAGCAGATCGCCCACGCGGTCATCGTGGTTGACCGTCCTGGCGACGTCGTTGATGAGCTGGATGATGAGCTTGGCGATGTGGTAGGCCGAAGCCGCCTTGCCGGCAAATATCACCACGCGCGGCACCGTGACACTGCCCGGCTGCTCGATGATGCGCAGGTAGCGGGTGATGACGTGCAGCACATTGAGCAACTGCCGCTTGTATTCGTGAATGCGCTTGACCTGCACGTCGTACAGCGCATCGACCGGGATGGTCACGCCGTGATGCGTCTGCAGCCAGGCGGAGAAGCGCACCTTGTTGCTGCGCTTGGCGCTCTGAAATTCGGAGATGAGATCGGAGCTGTCCAGCAGCGGGCGCAGCCTGGACAGCTCGGACAGATCGCGGCGCCAGTGGGCGCCGATGGTCTTGTCGAGCAGCGCGGCCAGCGGCGGATTGGCCAGCGCGAGCCAGCGGCGCTGGGTGATGCCGTTGGTCTTGTTGTTGAAGCGCGTGGGCCAGAGGCGGGCGAAATCGGCGAAGATGGATTGCTGCATCAGTTCGGAATGCAGCGCCGACACGCCGTTGACCGAATGGCTGGCGAGCACGGCGAGGTAGGCCATGCGCACCGAGCGCGTGCCCGATTCGTTGACCAGCGAGACGTGTCGCATGAGATCGACGTCATGCCCATGCTTTTGCGTCAGTTTGTTGAGAAAGTTGGCGTTGATGTCGAGGATGATCTGCAGATGGCGAGGCAGCACGCGGCCCAGCATGTCGATCGGCCAGGTTTCCAGCGCCTCGGACATCAGGGTGTGGTTGGTGTAGGAAAACACGCCCTGGCAGATGCGCCAGGCATCGTTGAAGGGCAGGTGATGCACGTCGAGGAACAGGCGCATCAGCTCGGGGATGGCGAGCACCGGATGGGTGTCGTTGAGGTGGATGGCCACCTTGTCGGCGAACTGGTCGAAGGTGGTGTGCGTCTGCAGGTAGCGGCGCATCAAATCCTGCACGCTGGCGCTGCAGAAAAAGTATTCCTGGTGCAGCCGCAGCTCGCGCCCGGCGTCGGTCGAGTCGTCGGGGTAGAGCACGCGCGAGACGTTCTCGGAGTGGTTTTTCTCCTCCACCGCGCCGAAATAGTCGCCGCGGTTGAAGGCGGAAAGGTCGATCTCCTTGGTGGCCTTGGCCGACCACAGCCGCAGGGTGTTGGTCGTGGTGGTGTCGTAGCCGGGGATGATGGTGTCGTAGGCCATGGCCTCGACATCGTGGGTATCGACCCAGCGGGCGCGGTCGCCCTCCTTGATGACATGGCCGCCGAACTGCACCCGGTACACCACTTCGGGGCGCGCAAACTCCCAGGGGTTGCCTGCGGTGAGCCAGTAATCGGGCACTTCGACCTGTCGCCCATCGACGAGGGTCTGGCGGAACATGCCATATTCGTAGCGGATGCCGTAGCCGTAGCCGGGAATGCCCAGCGTGGCCATGCTGTCGAGAAAGCAGGCCGCCAGCCGGCCCAGGCCGCCGTTGCCCAAAGCGGCATCGGGCTCCAGATCGGCGATGGCGTCCATGTCGACGCCCAGTTCGTGCAGCGCCTGGCGCAGCGGCTCGGTGAGCTCCATGGCGATCAGGGCATTGGTGAAGGTGCGGCCGATGAGAAATTCCATCGACAGGTAATACACCTGCTTGGCGTCCTGCATGTTGCGGGCGTGGGTGGTGTCGAACCAGTGCTCCACCATGAGGTCGCGCACGGCATACGAGGCCGCATGCAGCCAGTCGATGGGCTGGGCCGAGAGCGGGTCTTTGCCGATCTGGAACATCAGCTTGTTGGAGATCGCACGCTTGAGCGACTCCACGTCGCGCGGCGGCGTGTCGTGGACGAAGGGGACCGAGGCGGCTTCGGGCAGAGGCGGTTTGGGTTCGGGGGTCATGGGTGAGCGCGAGCGAAATCTGTCAGGACGGACTGGTAGAGCGCGTGGTATTGCCGGGCAGACCGAGTCCAGCCGAAGTCTTGATGCATGCCGGTTTGCCGTACCCGCGACCAGGTGCGCGGCTGGCGATAGAGAGCCAGCGCTCGGCGCACCGCGTGACGATAATGAGCCTCGGAGAAGTTAGCAAAAACGATGCCAGTTGCCGTGCCGTCTTCGAGCGTGGCGAGGTCGGCATCGACCACGGTGTCGGCCAGGCCGCCCACGGCGCGCACCAGCGGCAGGCTGCCGTAGAGCAGGCCGTACATCTGCGTCAGGCCGCAGGGCTCGAAGCGCGAGGGTACGAGGGTGATGTCGCTGCCGGCAAAAATACGGTGGGCCAAAGGCTCGTCGTAGCCGACGCGCAGGGCGACGCTGCCCGCATGGCGCTGCGCCGCATGGGCGAAGGCGGATTCCAGCTCGTGGTCGCCGCTGCCCAGCACCAGCAACTGCCCGCCGCCTTCGACGACGGTGTCGATGCCGGCGAGCACCAGGTTGAGTCCTTTCTGCTCGGTCAGGCGGCTGACCACGGTGAACAGCGGCGCCTGCTTGCTCACGGCCAGGCCGGCTTCTTGTTGCAGCGCCGCCTTGCAATGCGATTTGCCCGCGAGATGCTCGGCACTGTAATGCCGCGGAATATGCACGTCGGTGGCGGGGTTCCAGATCGCGGTATCGACCGCATTCAGAATGCCGCAGAGATCGCCGCGCCGGGTGCGCAGCAGACCGTCGAGGCCGAAGCCCTGTTCGGGTGTCTGGATTTCGTGCGAATAGGTGACGCTGACCGTGGTGATCCTGTCGGCGTAATACAAACCGGCTTTCATGAACGAAAGCTGTCCGTAGAACTCCAGTCCTTCGACCTGAAACGCAGAAGCAGGCAGGCCGAGTTCGCCGAAGGTCTCGGCCGGGAAAACGCCCTGATAGGCGAGGTTGTGCACCGTATGGATGCAGGGCACGGGTTTGCCGGCGCTGAGCTTGAGGCAGGCGGGGGCCAGACCGGCATGCCAGTCGTGACCGTGCACCAGGTGCGGCGCCCAGGCGGGGTCCAGGCCGTGCGCGAGCCGTTCTGCGGCCCAGCCCAGCGCGGCAAAGCGCCGATGGTTGTCGGCGTAGGGGCGGCGCTGCGCGTCTTCGTAGGGATTGCCCGCGCGGTCGTACAGGCCGGGGGCGTCGAGCACGTAGGCGCGCACCGGCTGATCCGCGGCGCCGCCGACGGCGGGCAGGGTTCCTGCGAGCACGCCCACGGTCTCGCCCCAGGGCAGGGTGAACCGGCCCACGGCCTGCTCGCCCTGCAGACCCGAGCGGATGGCGGGAAAACCCGGCAGCAGCACGCGCACCTCGCAACCGGCGCTGGCCAGCGCCGCGGGCAGCGCGCCGGTGACGTCGGCCAGACCGCCGGTCTTGAGCAGGGGAAAGATTTCGGCGCTGACCTGCAGCACGCGCAAGGCCACCCCGCCGCCGGGCCGCCCCAAGGCGGGGTGCGCCCTCTCGGGGGGCAGCGCAGGCGAAGCCGCAGCTTGGGGGCTAGGTTCAGTCATCGTCTTCCTCGTTCAGTTCGGTCTCGCCGAGTGCGCGCAGCATCTTCTTGGTCACCAGCACGACGCCGCTGGCGGTGCGCTCGAAGCGCTGGGCGTCGAGCTCGGGGTCTTCGCCGATCACCATGCCCTCGGGCAGTACGCAGCCGCGGTCGACGATGACCTTGTTCAAGCGGCACGAGCGGTTGACGAGCACGTCGGGCAGCAGCACGCTTTCGTTGATGGTGCAGAAGGAGTGCACCCGCACATTGGAGAACAGCACCGAGTTGCTCACCGAGGAGCCCGAGAGAATGCATCCGCCCGAGACCATCATATTGATGGTCTTGCCGTGGCTGCCGTTGTGGTCTTGCACGAACTTGGCGGGGGGGAGCTGGCGCTGGCTGGTCCAGATCGGCCATTCGGTGTCGTAGAGGTTGAGTTCGGGGGTGACCGAGGCGAGGTCGAGGTTGGCGGCCCAGAAGGCGTCGAGCGTACCGACGTCGCGCCAGTAGGGCTGGCTTTGCTGCCCGCCCTGCACGCACGACATCGAGAAAGGGTGGGCGTGCGCCATGCCCTGGCGCACCGCTTCGGGGACGATGTCCTTGCCGAAGTCGTGCGAGGATGCCGCGTCGGCCATGTCTTCTTCGAGCATGCGGTAGAGGTAGGCGGCGTTGAAGATGTAGATGCCCATGCTGGCCAGCGACATCTGCTCGTTGCCGGGCATGGCGGGAGGATCGGCGGGCTTTTCGACGAATTCGACGATTCTGCGCTTGTCGTCGATGGCCATGACGCCGAAGGCGCTGGCCTCGGCGCGCGGCACTTCGATGCAGCCGACGGTGACCTGGGCGCCGCTTTGCACGTGGTCTTGCAGCATGATGGAATAGTCCATCTTGTAGACGTGGTCGCCGGCGAGGACGACCACGTATTCAGGCTTGCTCGACTGGATGATGTCGATGTTCTGATAGACCGCGTCTCCCGTGCCGCGATACCAGTGTTCTTCGTCCACGCGCTGTTGCGCGGGCAGCAGATCGACCATTTCGTTGAGTTCGGCGCGCAGAAAGCTCCAGCCGCGCTGCAGGTGGCGCAGCAGCGAGTGCGATTTGTACTGGGTGATGACACCGATGCGGCGGATGCCGGAATTGACGCAGTTGGACAGCGCGAAGTCGATGATGCGGAACTTGCCGCCAAAATACACCGCGGGCTTGGCGCGCTTGTCGGTGAGCTGCTTCAGGCGCGAACCCCGCCCGCCCGCCAGCACGAGGGCGATTGAGCGGCGCACCAGCATGTGCGGCTGCATCTGGCGATCTTGCAGGATCATCGGGCTCAAGGGGCTGTTCTGATTCATGGCAGGTCTCCTGGGTGTTTTGGGGGTGAAGCGCAAACTCGGATGGTGGATCAGGTCATGACGCTGGGGGCGCCCATGCCCGTCCAGTGACGCACCCGGGCCACTTGCTCGGCCAGGGCGATGAGCGGAGCGAGCGCCTGCTGCGCGGGCAGATCGTGGCGCGCCGGATCGGGCTCGTGGCGCTCCAGGTAGATGCGCAGCGTCGCGCCTTCGGTGCCCGTGCCCGAGAGCCGGAACACCACGCGCGAGCCGCCTTGCAGAACGATGCGCACACCCTGCCTGCTGCTCACGCTGCCGTCGACGGGGTCGGTGTAGGCAAAGTCGTCGGCGACGGCCACAGGTTCGCCCGCGAGCCTCTTGCCGGGCAGTTCGGGCAGGGCGGCGCGCAGCTCGCGCATCAGCGCGTCGGCCCGTTCAGTGGGGATGCCCTCGTAGTCGTGACGCGAATACACGCAGCGGCCATGCTCGGCCCAGAGCTCGCGCACCAGTTGCTCCACCGACTTGCCGGTGACGGCGATGAGATTGAGCCAGAACAGCACGGCCCACAGACCGTCTTTTTCGCGGATGTGGTTAGAGCCGGTGCCGTAGCTTTCCTCGCCGCACAGCGTGACCTTGCCCGCGTCGAGCAGGTTGCCGAAGAACTTCCAGCCAGTGGGTGTCTCGTAGCAGGCTATGCCCAGCGAGGCGGCAACACGATCGACGGCGGTGGACGTGGGCATGGAACGCGCCACGCCCGCCAGCCCTGCCGCGTAGCCCGGAATGCGCGTGGCGTGCGCCGCCAGCACGGCCAGGCTGTCGGAGGGCGAGACCACGAAGTTGCGGCCGACGATCATGTTGCGGTCGGCGTCGCCATCGGTGGCGGCGCCCATGTCGGGGGCGTCGGCGGCAGCCATGTGCTCGATCAGTTCGGTGGCGTTGACCGGATTGGGATCGGGGTGCAGGCCGCCGAAGTCTTCGCGCGGCTCGGCGTGGACCACCGTGCCCTTGGGGGCGCCGAGCTCGTCTTCGAGCAGCGCGCGGGCGTAGGGGCCGCCGACCGCCCACAGGGTGTCGAGCCGCAGGCGGAAGCCGCGGGCGAACAGGGCGCGGATGGCGTCGAAATCGAACAGTTCGCGCTGCACCGCGCAGTAGTCGGCCACGGGGTCGATGATGTCGATCTGCGTGCCCAGCAGGGTGTGGACGCCCAGGGCGTCGAGCGGCAGGTCGGGGCTGTCGACGGTGCGGATTTCATGCACTTCGCGCGAGCGCCGGTAGATGGCCTCGGTGACCGATTCGGGCGCCGGGCCGCCGTTGGCGATGTTGTACTTGATGCCGAAGTCGCCTTGCGGCCCGCCGGGATTGTGGCTGGCCGACAGCACAATGCCGCCGCTGGCCCCCCGGCGGCGGATGACCGCGCTCATCGCCGGCGTGGACAGAATGCCGCCTTGCCCCACCAGCACGCGGGCATAGCCGTGCGCCGCGGCCATGCGCAGGATGGTCTGGATGGCCACGCGGTTGTAGAAGCGCCCATCGCCGCCGACCACCAGCGTCTTGCCGCCGGCGTCGCCCAGCACGTCGAACAAGGCCTGCACGAAGTTGTCGAGATAGCCGGGTTGCTGGAACACGCTGACCTTTTTGCGCAGCCCGGAGGTGCCGGGGCGCTGGCCTTCGAACGGGGTGGTCGGTCGGGTGACGAGTTTCATGCTGAAGGTCATGCCAATGGGTCTCCTGTTGTGTGCGGCGCGGCGTCCTCCAGCATGGCGATCCACAGGCTGGTGGGCGGCAGGGTTTGCTGCCCGTGGAGTCGCCGCACCTTGTCACCGCGCGGGGCGACCAAGCCATCGTTGGTGGACAGTCTAAGCAGCCACGCCCCCGGCCTGAGGGTGAAGGGGACTTCCTGCCCCTCGGCATTGATCAGAATCAGAACCTGTTGCGAAGCGGTTTTCAGCAAAACCATGAGTGCGCCGTGGTCGTCGCGCGCCCAGTCGGCCTGCTCCATCGGGCGTCCGTCGGCCCGGTACCACGCTGCGCCGGGTTGGGTCGCGGTGGCGGCCGGGGCCCACCAGGCGTGGCTTTGCAGCAGGGGCAGTTCGCGTCGCAGCGCCAACGCGCCGCGCACGAAATCGCGCAGGCCAAGGTCGGCCTGTGCCCAGTTCATCCAGGAAACCGGGTTGTCCTGGCAGTAGGCGTTGTTGTTGCCCTGCTGGGTGCGACCGAGTTCGTCGCCCGCCAGCAGCATGGGAGTGCCCAGCGAGAACAGGGTGACGGCGAGCAGGGCGCGGCTTTGCCGGGCGCGCGCGGCGAGGATTTCCGGGATTTGCGTCGGCCCTTCGACGCCGTTGTTGGTGCTGAGGTTGTGGCCGTGGCCGTCGCGGTTGTCTTCACCGTTGGCCTGGTTGTGGCGATGCGCGTAGCTCACCAGATCGCGCAGGGTGAAGCCGTCGTGCGCGGTGACGAAGTTCACGCTGCTGTGCGCGCCGCGCAGCGCCGGGCGAAAGACATCGCTCGATCCGGCCAGCCGGGTGGCGAACTCGCTGGGCGCGTTCTGGTGCTGCAGCCAGAAGCTGCGCTGGGTGTCGCGGTAGCGGTCGTTCCACTCCAGCCAGCCAGGCGGAAAACCGCCCAGACGATAGCCGCCCGGCCCCAGATCCCAGGGCTCGGCGATCATCAAACGGTTGCACAGCACCGGGTCTTGCGCGATGGCGCTGAGAAAAGCGCCGTCGGGCTGGAATTCGTTCTGCACTCGCGCCGTGCCGCGCGCCAGAGTGCTGGCCAGATCGAAGCGAAAGCCGTCCACGCCGAATTCATTCACCCAGCGGCGCAGGCTGTCCATGACCACGCGCAGCACCAGCGGCTCGTTCAGATTGACGCTGTTGCCGCAGCCCGTCCAGTCGAGGTTGCGGCCGGGGTTCTGCGCATCGAGGTGGTAGTAGAGCGCGTTGTCGATGCCGCGCAGCGACAGCGTGGGGCCGGTGTGCGGGTCGAGTTCGGCGGTGTGGTTGTAGACCACGTCGAGGATCACCTCCAGCCCGGCGGCATGCAGGGCTTCGACCAGGGCGCGAAACTCGCTGCGCGGCGTAGTGCCTTCGCTGCCGCTCCACAGCCGGGTTTCGGGCGCGGCCCAGGCGATGGGGGAGTAACCCCAGTAATTGCTCAGGCCCATGCGCAGCAGCCGGGCTTCGTCGGCGCGAAAAGCGATGGGCAGCAGGTCGACGGTGGTGACGCCCAGCGCCTTGAGGTGGTCGATGGCGGCCGGATGCGCCAGCCCGGCGTAGCTGCCGCGCAGCTCGGGCGGCACGTCGGGGTGTTGTGCGGTGTAGCCCTTGACGTGCAGTTCGTAGATGACGCGCTGCGCCGGGTCGATCACGGGGCGCGGCTGCACCGGCGGGGGCAGGTCGGCGACGACGCGGGCCTTGAGCGCGGTGGCGGCGTTGTCGCGCGGGTCGGGGCGGTCGGGGTGGGCGGGATCGTGGCCGAGGTGGATATCGCTGCCGTCATAGCGGCCGACGACCTCGCGTGCGCAGGGGTCGAGCAGCAGCTTGGCCGGGTTGAATCGGTGGCCTTCGTCTGGCGACCACGGGCCATGCACCCGCCAGCCGTAGATCAGCCCTTCCACGCCGCCGACCTTGGCGGGCAGGGCGCCTTGCCAGATGCCATCGCGTCGCCCGTGCAGGGGCAGGCGGGCGACTTCGGTCTGCCCATCCGGGGCGAACAGGCAAAGCTCCACGGCCTGCGCATGCGGCGCGGCCAGGGCGAAGTGCACGCCGTCTGGATGCAGTTGCGCCCCCAGGGTGGTGACCCGTGCAGCCTGCAGCCCGATGGGGGCGGGCGCAGCGTGGTGCGGCGTTTTGCGGCCAGGGGTTTTCATGGTTCAGGACACCGGGCGCAGGATGACGCAGGCCAGCGGCGGCAGCGTGAGCTGCAGCGAGAACGCTCGGCCGTGCGCGGGCAGGGACTGGGCTTCGCGCAAGTCCAGCGGCAGCCCGGAACCGTCATACACCGGATCGTCGGTGTTGATCAGCACCTCCCAGCGCCCGCCTTGCGCCACGCCGACGCGGTAGCCCGGGCGCGGCGTGGGGGTGAAGTTGCACAGCACGACGAAACGGCTGCCGTCGCGCGCGGCGCGCTCGAAAGCGAGCACGGACGCTTCAGCGTCATCGAAAGTGATCCAGGAAAAGCCCTCCGGGTGATGGTCGAGCTGGTGCAGCGCCGGGTGGGCGCGGTAGGTGAGGTTGAGGTCGCGCACCAGGCGCTGCACGCCGCGGTGGGGGGCGTGCAGCAGGGCGTCCCAATCGAGGCTGTAGTCGGACTGCCACTCGGGCCATTGGGCGAATTCGTCGCCCATGAACAGCAGCTTCTTGCCGGGGTGGCTGAACAGATAGCCGAAATAGGCGCGCAGATTGGCGAACTGCTGCCAGTGATCGCCGGGCATCTTGGAGATCAGCGAGCCTTTGCCATGCACCACTTCGTCGTGCGAGAGCGGCAGCACGAAGTTTTCGTCATAGGCATACATCATGCTGAAGGTCAGCTCGTTGTGGTGGTACTTGCGGTGCACCGGGTCGCGGCGCATATAGCTCAGCGTGTCGTGCATCCAGCCCATGTTCCACTTGTAATGAAAGCCCAGGCCGCCGCCTTGCAGGTCGTCGCTGGGCGGGCGGCTCACGCCGGGGAAGGCGGTGGATTCCTCCGCGATGGTGATGGCGCCGGGGCGCTGCACGCCCACGGTGTGGTTCATGCGGCGCAGGAAGTCGATGGCTTCGAGGTTCTCGCGCCCGCCGAACTGGTTGGGCAGCCACTGCCCGGCCGGGCGGCTGTAGTCGCGGTAGAGCATGGAGGCCACGGCGTCCACGCGCAGGCCGTCCACATCGAAGCGTTCCAGCCAGTACAGCGCGTTGGCCACCAGATAGTTGCGCACCTCAACGCGACCGAAGTTGTAGATCAGGGTGTTCCAGTCGTGGTGAAAGCCTTCCCGCGGGTCGGCATGTTCGTACAGGTGGGTGCCGTCGAAATTGGCCAGTCCGTGCGGGTCGGATGGAAAGTGCGCGGGCACCCAGTCGAGGATGACGCCCAGCCCGGCTTCGTGCGCGGCATCGACGAAAAATTGAAAGTCTTCGGGCGAGCCGAAGCGCGCCGTCGGCGCGTACAGGCTGATGGGCTGGTAGCCCCAGGAGCCGTCGAACGGGTGTTCGCTGATGGGCAGCAGTTCCAGATGGGTGAAGCCCAGGTCGCGGGCGTAGGGCACCAGGGTATCGGCCAGTTCGCGCCAGTTCAGCCAGCGCCAGCCTTCCGCCTTGCGCCACGAGCCCACGTGCACCTCGTAAATGCTGATGGGGGCCGAAAAATCATTGATCTGCGCCATGTCGTGGCGGATGGGATGCAGCGGCGGCAGGCCCTGCACGATGCTGGCGGTACCCGGCCGCAATTCGGCGCGAAACGCCATCGGATCGGCTTTTTGCAGGATGTCGCCGTGCGGCGTGAGGAGCTCGAACTTGTACAGCGCCCCTTTGCCCACGCCGGGCAGGAAGATTTCCCATACGCCGCATTCGCGCCGCAGCCGCATGGGGTGGCGGCGTCCGTCCCAACCGTTGAAATCGCCGATCACCGAAACGCGCCTTGCATTGGGCGCCCACACGGCAAAGCGCGTGCCGGCCACGCCCAGCATCTCGCCCGGGTGCGCGCCCAGACATTCGTAGGGGCGCAGATGGGTGCCTTCGGCCAGCAGCCAGGCATCGGTCTCGCCCAGCACGAGCGGGAAGCGATAGGGGTCTTCGACATCGACCACCCAGTCAGGGTCTCCCGGTTGCAAGGGCGGCCAGGTCACGCGCAGCAGATAGTCGAACGGCTTGTGGCGGCGACCCATGCGGGCGCTGAAGACGAAGGTGTCTTCCTGCCTTCCCAGCTTGGCGGCCGTCTCGCCGCTGGCGCGATCGATGACTTCCACGCCCAGCGCGCCGGGCAGTACGGCATTCACCCACAGCGTGGCGCCGCGCAGATGCATGCCCAGCACGCTGAAAGGATCGGCGTGGCGTCCGGCGGTGAGATCGGCGATGTCGTGTTCGGTGAGCATGGCGCAGGTTCGTGTCAGGGAAGGCGGTTGTAGAGCTGGCCGAGCCGCAGCAGATCGGCCGCATGGCCCGGTTGTACCTGGTTCCAGGTGAAGCGCCAGGCCCAGTTGCCCTGCGCCGTGCCGGGCGTGTTCATGCGATGCGTGCCGTCCTGCCGCAGCACGTCCTGCATGGCGAACAGGGCGATGTCGGCCACGCTGGCGCTGGCGGTGCGTATCAGCGTCCAGGCGATGTCGCTGCCGTCGCAGGCGAGGTATTCGCGCAGATGGTGGCGCACGGCCTCGGGCGCGGCAGCCCACCAGCCCTCGGTGGTGTCGTTGTCGTGCGTGCCGGGATAGACCACGGTGTCGCGGGTGTAGTTGTGCGGCAGGTAGGCGTTGCGGCTGCCGTCGCTCTGCCCCCAGGCGAAGTGCAGGATGCGCATGCCGGGAAAGCCGAAGCGCTGGCGCAGCGCGCTGACTTCCGGGGTGATGACACCCAGGTCTTCGGCAATGATGGGCAGCGGGCCGAGCGCTTGGGAGACCGCCTCGAACAACGCCGCTCCCGGCGCCCGCACCCAGCGGCCGCCGATGGCCGTGGGCTCGTCCGCGGGAATTTCCCAGCAGCTCTCGAAGCCGCGGAAATGATCGACGCGCACCCAGTCGACCAGCGCGAAGGTGGCGCGCAGCCGCGCGATCCACCAGGCAAAGCCTTCGGCCTCATGCGCCGCCCAGCGGTAATGCGGATTGCCCCAGCGCTGGCCGGTGGCGGAAAAATAGTCCGGCGGCACACCAGTGACCACCGTGGGGTTGCCGCTGGCGTCGAGCTGGAACAGGTCGGCCCGGGCCCAGACGTCGGCGCTGTCCAGAGAAATGAAAATCGGCATGTCGCCCATCAGTCGCACGCCTTTGCCGTGGGCATAGGCGCGCAGCGCGGCCCACTGGCGGAAAAAGCGCCACTGGGCAAAGGTCCAGAAGGCGATGCGCTCGGCGTGCCGCGCGCGCGCCTGCTGCAGCGCCTCGGGCTGGCGCCGCACCAGCGCGGCGTCCCAGGTTTGCCAGGGCTGCCCGCCGTGGTGCTCGGACAGCGCCATGAACAGCGCGTAGTCGTCGAGCCAGGCGGATTGTTCGGCGCGGAAGGCGGACAGATCGGCGCGCTCTTCCGGCGTGGCCGTGGCCTCGAACCGCAGCGCGGCGCGGCGCAGGCGTTCCATGCGAAAGGGGATGACGCGGTCGAACTGCACGCGCTCGTCCGACAACTCCTCCTCCGCGGTCAGATCGTCGGCTTGCAGCCAGCCGCGATGCTGCAGCTCGGCCAGGTCGATCAGCAGCACATTGCCGGCGAAGGCCGAGGTGCTCATGTAAGGCGAGCCGCCCAGACCGATGCCGCCCAGCGGCAGGAATTGCCACACCGACTGCCCGGCAGCGTGCAGCCAGTCGATGAAGTGGTAGGCCGCAGGCCCGAGATCGCCGCTGCCATGCGGGCCGGGAAGACTGGTGAGGTGCAGCAGCACGCCGCTGCAGCGGGAAAATCCTGGGGTGGGCGTCATGGATGGGAGGGAGCAGGCATTCGCCGAGAAGGAGGTCGTCGAGCGGCGCGATTCGGGGGAAAGGCTGACAAGCAAAGAATAAACCGCAGACTGTCGGATGGGAGTCAAACTGGATCAAACAGGAGACCAATAGGCGTCGAACGGCGTTCGGGATTGCTGGATGAGGTAGCTGACGGGCAGTTGCGGGCTGGGCGGCGGCGCGCTGGCACGCGCGTAGACCGCGCGTTTGGCCTCGCCCGAAATCGACAACAGCAGCCGACCGGCGCCGAGCAGCGCCGCCAGGCTCAGGCTGATGCGCGCATGCGCGGCGCTTGGCGGGGTGACGGCCAGGTAGGGCAGGGGGTAGGCGGGATCGAGTCCGCTGGGCAACTCGGCCGCGCCGGGAAACAGCGAGGCGGTGTGGCCGTCATCGCCCATGCCCAGCAGCGCGACGGTGAGCGGTTGCGCGAGCGCGTGCAGCCGTGCATTGGCGCGGGCCACGCAGCCGGGCAGATCGAGGGGATCGTCGACCAGAGGCAGGAAGCGGGCCTGCGCGGCGGCACCGGTCAGCAGGTGGGCGCGCACCAGGGCGGCGTTGCTGTCGGCGTGGTCGGGCGGCACCAGGCGTTCATCGACCAGGGTGAGCGTGACGCGCGGCCAGGCGATCGGCGCGCGCGCCAGCGCCTGAAACAAGGCGATGGGCGAGCGCCCGCCCGAGACGGCCAGCACGGCATGCCCCCGCTGGGCGATGCCCTGCGCGAGCGCATCGGTGATGGCCTGCACCAGCCGGCAGGTCTGCTCCTGCGGGGTGGCGCACAGGTGCAGCGTCACTCACAGCTCCTCATGCCACAGGGCGCCATCGCGCGCGAGCAGGGCGCTCGATGCAGTCGGCCCCCAGGTGCCTGCGGTATAGGTCTTGGGCGCTTCGCCATGGCGCGCCCAGCACTCCAGGATGGGCGCCACCCAGCGCCAGGCGGCGGTGAGTTCGTCGCGGCGCATGAACAGCCCGAGCTGACCGCGGATCACGTCGAGCAGCAGCCGCTCATACGCATCGGCGCGACGTTTTTGTGCGGTGGATTCAAAGTCGAGGTCGAGCTTGGTGGGATGCAGCCGCATGCCGTCGCCCGGCTCCTTGGCGAGAAAGTGCAGGCTGATGCTCTCATCGGGCTGCAGCCGGATGACCAGGCGATTGGCGCCCTGCAGACCGACCGGGCCGCCGAACAACGACAGCGGCACGGCCCGGAAGTTGATGACGATCTCCGCCAGCCGCTCCTGCAGTCGTTTGCCGGTGCGCAGGAAGAAAGGCACTCCGGCCCAGCGCCAGTTGACGACCTCGGCCTTGATCGCCACGAAGGTTTCGGTGCGGCTGGCCGGGTCGATGTCGGCCTCCTGCAGGTAGCCGATCACTGGCTTGCCGTCGATCGCCCCGGCGCGGTATTGCCCGCGCACCGTGCGCGCGGCCACATCGGTCTCGGTGAAGGGCTTGAGCGCCTTGAGCACTTTGAGCTTTTCGTCGCGGATGGCATCGGCCTGCAGGCTCGCCGGCGGCTCCATCGCCACCATGCACAGCAGTTGCAGCAAGTGGTTCTGCACCATGTCGCGCAGCGCGCCGGTCTTGTCGTAGAACTCGCCGCGCCCCTCCACGCCGAGATCTTCGGCGATGGTGATCTGCACGTTGTCCACCCACTCGCGGCGCCACAGCGGTTCGAACAGCACGTTGCCGAAGCGTATGGCCATGAGGTTCTGCACCGACTCCTTGCCCAGATAATGGTCGATGCGATAGATCTGCCCCTCGGCAAACGACTGCGCCACTGCCGCATTGATGGCGTTGGACGATTCCAGGTCGTGGCCCAGGGGTTTTTCCAGCACCACGCGCACGGCGGGATGATTGAGGCCCACGCGGGCGAGTTGGGCGCAGATCCCGGCAAACAGCGAAGGCGCCGTGGCGAGGTAGCAGACGGTGACGCGGGTGGTGTCAGCGCCCAGCAGTGCGGCCAGGGCATCGAAATCCGCCGGGTGGGTGGCGTCGAGCTTGAGGTAGGTCATGCGGGCCGCGAAGGCCGCCCAGTCAGGGGAGCTGAAATCGGCCTTGAGGTGCGGGCCGGATTGGTTGCGCACCTGCGCCAGATAATCGTCGAGCGTCAACGCGCCTCGACCGAGTGCCACGATGCGCCCGTCGGGATGCAATGCCCCCGATTGGTGCGCCTGAAACAGCGCGGGCAGCAGCTTGCGCATGGCCAGATCGCCGGTGCCGCCAAACAGCACCATGTCGAAAGGGGGAGTGGCGCTCATGAGGTGTCCTGTCTGCGTGAACGTGCCTGGGAGCCTGTCGGACTTGAAGACAGGCTCCTGGGATGGTAGGCAATTCGTATGTCAGTCATCTATCGAGACTCGATGCGCACGCAATATCCTTGCCACCAATAGGCCGTATCAACAGGCCGCGCCAGCCAAAAACGACAAAACCGCCCGAAGGCGGCTTTGTCCATGCGCACAGGCGATGTGACCGTATGGCCTCAGACCCGGCTGCGGTATTCGCCGGTGCGGGTGTCGATCTCGATCCTGTCGCCGGTGGCCACGAAAATCGGTACGGGCACCTCGAAGCCGGTGGCCAGCCTGGCGGGCTTGAGCACCTTGCCGGAGGTGTCGCCCTTGATGGCGGGCTCGGTGTAGATGATCTCGCGCACCACGGTGGTGGGCAATTCGACGGAGATGGCCTTGCCGTCGTAGAACACCACTTCAACGGCCATGCCGTCTTCGAGGTAGTTCAGGCTGTCGCCCATATTGTCCTTTTCGACCTCGTACTGGTTGTAGTCGGCATCCATGAAAACATACATGGGGTCGGCGAAGTAGGAATAGGTGCATTCCTTGCGATCGAGCACGACCGGATCGAGCTTGTCGTCGGCCTTGTAGACCACTTCGGTGCCGCCGCTGGTGAGCAGGTTCTTGAGTTTCATTTTCACCGTGGCGGCATTGCGGCCGCCGCGGCTGTATTCGGTCTTTTGCACCACCATCGGGTTGTCGCCAACCATGATGACATTACCGGCGCGAATTTCTTGAGCGATCTTCATTGAACAGTTTGTGGGGTTTCAAATAAACTCCTATTCTAACGGGCGGGGAAAAGGCTGGGTCGATCACTGGCGAGTTGGTGGACTTCATCGACGAGTTGACTGGCCAGGTCGGTCCGGGTTTGCAGCTCACGCGACCACTTGAGCGCATGGCGCTGCAGCTCGGGCAGCTTGCTCACCCATTCGAGCCAGGCGGGCGCCAGGTCGAGGCCACGGTTCCACGCGGTCCAGAAATGCACCACGGTATCGCGCAGTTCGCTGTCGGCGTTTTCGAGGTAGCGATCGAGGAAGGCATCGAGCTTGCGGTCGTGGGCGCTGTCTTCCTGCGGGTAGATGTGCCACACGAAGGGCTTGGCCGCCCATTGCGCCCGGACGAAGGAATCTTCTCCCCGCACGATGCAGACATCGGCCGCCCAGAGCAGCTCGTCGAAGCGCTGCTGCGGGATATAGGGCAGGGCGTAGAGGCTCAGGCTGCCGCGGGTCGTGATCTGGCCGGTTTGCAGCGTCATGTCCAGCCAGCCGTTGAGCGCCGTCATCACCGGGCCGGGGCAGACCCACAGCGCCACCGGCTGCTCGGAAGCGGCCAGGGTGCGCAGCCAGCCGTCGAGCCGCTGACGCGCATAGCTGAACAGCAGCACGGTGAGCGCATGGTCGGGCGGAGGCGGCAGACCGAGGGCGCGCAGGGCGATGCGTTTGGCCGAGGGCTGCATCTGCCAGTTGTCGCGCTGCGCGACCAGGCTGGATTCGCGCAGCAGGCCGCCGGTCTTGTCGGTGAAGCCGGGGTAGTAAAAATATTTCATCACGCCCCCGCTTTGCGGCGAGGGTTTGAGGTGATGAAGGTCGACCCACTTTTCGGCGCTGAGGTGTTCGAGGTTGAGCCAGACGGGCTTGGGCGACGCCTTGCCGATTTGCGCGATGTAGGCGTCGCTCAGATGGCAGCCGAACATCTCGATGACGACATCCCCCGGCGTGGCCTGCGCCTGTCGCGCCCAGGGCACAATCTGCACCCCGGCGATGGTCTGCTCCGCAGCGCGAAGCTGCACCTGCGGTGCGATATGCGCGAAGGCCTTGAAATCGTCCAGGAATAATCGCACCTGCTGCTGATGCTCGGCGGCGAGTTGCCGCGCCAGCCGCCAGGTCACGCCGATGTCGCCGAGGTTGTCGACGACATGGCAAAACAGATCCCATCGATATTGGATTTTCATGAAAATGCAGGGTGGCGACGCACCGCCTTTGAATTCACCGTCTTTTTATGATGCGCATTGTCGTCTGTGCCCACGACTGGCGGCCTTTTTACGCCAGGTCAAACAAGATCATCCCGATTTTGCCTGTCTGCCGGTGCCGCCCTTCGGCCCGCTGGATGCGCCGCTGCTCATCGCGGGTCTGGCGCCGGGACTGAAGGGCGCCAATGCCTCGGGCCGTCCGTTCACGGGAGACGGCGCCGGGCCGCTGCTTTACGGCACGCTCACCGAACTGGGTCTGGCCTCGCGGCCCGCGCCCGTGCGCATCGGCGATTCACCCTCGACCCTGCGGGCCAACGACGGGCTGCAACTGCACGGCTGCCGCATCAGCAACGCGGTGAAATGCCTGCCGCCCGAAAACAAGCCCTTGCCGACGGAGATTCGCACCTGCAATCGGTTCATCGCGGCGGAGATCTCGGCCATGCCGAATCTGCGGGTGATCGTCGCCCTGGGCCGGGTGGCGCACGATGCGGTGCTGATGGCGCTGGGGCGCAAAGCCTCTGCCGCGCGCTTCGCCCATGGCGCCGAGCATGATATCGGGGGTCATGCCTTGATCGACAGCTACCACTGCAGCCGCTACAACCAGAACACTGGCCGCCTGACGGCGCCGATGTTTCGCGCGGTGTTCGAGCGGGCCTTGCAACTGACGAACTAAAAGCTCATGCCGTCCGATCCCTGCGACCCTTGCATTTCGCCGTACAGCGCGGATCTGCTCGCGCAAGTCGCGGCGCTGCCGCATCTGCCCGGGGTCTATCGCTACTTCGCCGCCGACGGCGCGCTGCTCTATGTGGGCAAGGCGCGCGATCTGCGCAAGCGGGTGTCGAGCTACTTCCAGAAAGACCACGGCGGCACGCGCATCGGGCTGATGGTGTCGCGCATCGCACGGCTGGACACCACGGTCACGCGCACCGAGGCCGAGGCGCTGCTGCTCGAAAACAACCTGATCAAGACGCAGCATCCGCGCTACAACATTCTGTTTCGCGACGACAAGTCTTATCCGTATTTGCAGATCACCACGGCGCATCCATTTCCGCGCGTGGCGTATTACCGCGGCGCGACCGACCGCAGGCAGCAGTACTTCGGCCCCTACCCCAACGCCTGGTCGGTGAAGGAAAGCATCGCCGTGCTGCAGAAGGTGTTCCAGTTGCGCACTTGCGAGGACACGGTGTTTTCCAACCGCAGCAGGCCGTGTTTATTGCACCAGATCCACCGCTGCACGGCGCCGTGCGTGGGCAAGATCAGCGCCGAGGATTACGGCCGCGACGTGCAGCACGCGGTGCGCTTTCTGCGCGGCGATCACGCGGTGGTGATGGACGAGCTGCAGCGTCAGATGCAGACACTCTCCGACGCGCTGCGTTTCGAGGAGGCCGCGGTGCTGCGCGACCAGATCGCCGCGCTCTCCAATGTGCTGCAGCAGCAAAGCATGGAGGTGGGCAGCACGGAAGACGTGGACATTCTCGCCGTGGCGCTCAAAGGCGGGCGGGCCTGTGTCAACCTGGCAATGGTGCGGGGTGGTCGGCACCTGGGCGACCGCGCCTATTTTCCCAGCCAGGTGCAGGCGGCATTGGAGCTCGAAGACGCTGCAACGGATGATGCCGCGCCCTCGCCAAACGCAGGCCGTGACGCGGCGCAAAGCGTGCTGCAGGCCTTCGTCGCGCAGCATTACCTGCAGATGGCGCCGCCGCCGGTTCTGGTGTGCGAGCTGCCCATCGACGCGGAATGGCTCGACGCCTTGGGCGAACATGCCGGGCATCGCCTGCAGCAAGTCACGCAGCCGCGCGGCCAGCGGCGTGATTGGCTGGAGATGGCACAAAAGGGAGCGCAGATCGCGTTGAGCCGGCTGCTTGCCGAAGAGGGCTCGCAGCGCGAGCGCAGCTTCGCGCTGGCGCAGGTCTTGGGCTTGGACACCGAACAGGCCAAAGGCCTGCGCGTGGAATGTTTCGACATCAGCCATACCGCGGGCGAGGCCACGCAGGCGTCTTGCGTGGTGTATGCCGAACACGCCATGCAGCCGGCGCAATACCGGCGGTTTCGCATCCACGACATCACGCCGGGCGACGACTATGCGGCGATGCGCCAGGTGCTGGCCCGGCGCTACAAGCGTGTTGCGGAGGCGCAGGGGCAGGGGGCGTCAGCCACTGAGGGCGAGGCTCCCAGCGAAGCGCGTCTGCCCGATCTGGTGCTGGTCGATGGCGGACGCGGGCAGGTGGCGATGGCGCGCGAGGTGTTCACCGAACTGGGGCTGGACCCGAGCGTGATCGTCGGCGTGGAAAAGGGCGAGGGCCGCAAGGTCGGCCTGGAGGAACTGGTGTTTGCCGACGGTCGCCCCAAACTCACCCTGCCAGCGGACAGCGCCGCCCTCATGCTGGTGGCGCAGATCCGCGACGAGGCGCACCGTTTCGCCATCACCGGCATGCGCGCCGCACGCGCCAAGGTGCGCACGGGCGGATCTCGGCTCGAAGACATACCCGGCATCGGTCCCAAACGCCGCGCCAGGCTGCTGGCGCGGTTTGGCGGCATTCGTGGCGTCGAGGCCGCCAGCGAAGACGATCTGATGACGGTGGACGGCATCTCGCGCGAACTCGCCCACCAGCTTTACAAGGCGCTGCACTGAGGCGAGTCGCCGGCTACAGGCGCCCTGCCGTTTTGCTGGGCCTGTTTGAGCCACGTTTACTTGGCCATGTGCTTTTTGTGCAATGAGGCCTTGTACAGCGCGACCGTTTCCTTGAACTGCTCGGCGTTCAGCAGGGCGCGCATGCTGTCCACACAGCCCGCGCGCATGGCGGCCAGCGCGGCTTCCTGTTTGCCGATGTCCTCGATCAGGGCTCGACGCTCGGGAGTGTCGCCCATGCCGTTCATCAGCGCTTCGCGCAGTTGCAGGCGGGTGTTGGCGAGCTTGTCTTCTGCTGCCTCGCGTTTGGCCGGCATCGTCTTGAGCCATTGGGCGAATTGTTCCTGCTGGGCGGCATCGAGCTTGAGGGCCGTTTCATGCTGTTTGATGATGGGAACCAGGGCGATGACCGGTTCGCCCAGGTTGTAAGCGGGGCGCTCGGCAAGGGCTGTGTGCAACGGCGCAGCGAACCCGAGCGCCAGCGTGGCGATCAGGGCGGTGCGTTTGAAGTGGCGTTGGGCGAAAGTCGGCATGGCAATCTCCGGTAAGTGGGTGCGTGCCAGGGCTTGGCACGAAGCATGAATGTAATCAGATGTATCTGATTGTCTATTGATTTGACTCAACGACTTGAGTTGTGCGGGCTTTCATCGCGGCCTGCGCTCAGCCGTTCGGCAAAATGCGGGATGTTTCAGTCATTCACGCTTGGAATTCCCGCGCATCCGAATTTTGAATTGATCTGGATCAAGCGCGTGCTTTGCCGCGACGACACGGTGTGCCGGAACCCTCCTAGGCTACGCCTGCTTGCATCGGGGTGGCGTGAAGCAGCGGCCGAACCCGCCAGGCGCAGGGTGGTCTTGCGCGGGGTGACGGCTGCACCTTGAATGCTCATTCAGGGTTTTCCCAGCGGCGATTTGTCATCTTGTTCTCTGATCCATATCAGCGAATACTGATGCACGGATATAGACCAGACGGATCGCGGCGCCAAGACCGCATTCCACCGTCGATACATTGCTTGAAGGAGTTCGTATGTCTGAGTTGCTCGGCATTTACCCCTCGTGGTATGTGCCTCAAATCGGCACCGCCTGGGTGATGGGGATCATCGGCACGATCCACGTGCTGGCCTCCAACACCTCGGTTGGCGCTGCCATTCTGTTTGCCATGCTGGAGAGCCGGGCGGTGCGCGACAACAAGCCCGAGATCATGCAGTACATCAAGAAGTACGGCATGTTCCTGCTGGTGTTCTCCTACATCTGGGGTTCGGTCACCGGCCCCGGCATCTGGTATTCGGTCACCGTGGCCAGCCCGCGCGGCATTTCGGCGCTGATTCACAACTTCGTCTGGGTGTGGGCGACGGAATGGGTCTTTTTCACCGTGGAGGTGATCGGCGTGTACGCGCTGGTCTACACCATCGGCAAGATCGACCCGAAAACCCACCTGAAGATCACCTGGACTTTCGTGGTGAGTTCTGTGGCCACGCTGGTGCTGATCGTGGGCATTCTGTCGTTCATGATGTGGCCGGGCACTGACCGCTGGTATCTCACCGGCAGCGTGTTCGATGCGTTCTACAACCTGAACTTCGCGGCGCAGTTGGCCGATCGCGGCTTTCTGATGCTGACTTCGGCGGCGGTGGTGGGCACGATCATCGTCGCGGCCATTCCCAAGGGTGATCCGCTGCGGCGCGACGTGGGGCAGACGGTGGCCAGGCTCGGCATCACCGGACTGGTCGGCGGCGCGCTGTCGTTCATGTGGTATGTGGCCACGCTGCCGCCCAATGCCTTGATCATGCTCAAGGATCGCCTGCCGCACTGGTTCGGCTACATCGACTTCCGCGTGACGACCTTCGTTCCCCTGGCCATCACGTCGCTGCTGATCGGCGCCTATCTGCTGTGGGTCTATCTCAAACCACAGGCGGTGCGGGTGCCCTTGGCGGCAGCCATGGTCGTGGTTCTACTGGTGGCTGGCATCTGGCCGGAGGAGCGCACCCGCGAAAGCCTGCGCAAACCCTGGGTGGCGGGGCAATACATGTATTCCAACCAGATCATCGGCCGCGACGTGCCGGGCCTGGGCATTCAGGATGAGGTGCCCGTCATCGCCAAGGAAGGGCTGCTGAAGGCGGCGGCCTTCGTGCCGGCCGACCTGCGGGTGATCACGCCGCAGAATCAGATCGAAGCCGGGCGGCTGCTGGCGGTCATGGCCTGTGCCAACTGCCATTCGATCAACAAGGACGGCCCGCTGCGCCCACTGCCGCAATTGCTGCACGGCACCACCGACGTGGCGATGATCCAGGGCTTCCTCTCCGGCCCGCTGGCGCATGGCACCGTGCCTTACATGCCCAAGATCGACCTGCCCGCCGATGAGCAGAGGGCGCTGGCGACTTTCCTGTCTGCAGTCAACGCCGGCACGGTGAACGCCGAGGGCCATCTCATCGCCCGCGCGCCCGTTGCGACGCCGCTGCATACCGCCGTGGCGCAAGCTGCGGATCGGCAACCCATCAAAGCCAAGGATTGACATCATGGATAACGCTTCCGTTTCCGCCATGCTGCATGCCTTGCAGGACCCTGCGGGCCTGCCTGCGCCTGCCTGGATTTTCCAGTATCTCAACGTGCTGACGTGGTCGTTCCACATCGCCTTCGTCAACCTGGCGCTGGGTTCGGGCCTGCTGGCCATCATCGCCTTCATGCGCCGCCAACAACCTGCGTGGGCGCGGCTGTCGGTGGCGATGACCGGGGTGGCCAAGGTGGCCGTGTCGATGGCCATCGTGCTGGGGGTGGCTCCCTTGCTGTTCACGCAGACGATCTACGACCCGTCCTGGTACACGAGCAATGTGCTGTCGGCGTTCTGGGTGATCTTCTTCATCTTCAGCCTGGGCATCGGCTACACGATGTGGTTCGTGTTCTATTTCAAGAACCACGATGTTTCGCACGCCGCCCAGGCGCCGGACACGACGGTGTGGTGGGCCACCGGCGCCTTGTCGCTGCTCATTTTCGACGGCTTCATCATGCACATGCTGTCGTATCAGGGGCTGTTTCCGCAGAAGTGGATGCAGTGGTACGCGCCGCATGGCGTGCCGGTGATGAACGGCATGGGCATTCACGCCTTCGATCTGTGGCGGTTCGGGTTTTTCATGGTCATGTCGCTGACCATGACCGGGGTGTTTCTGCTGGGTTATGCGCGCTACTTCCGTGCCCGCGACGATTTCCCGGCAGACTATCTCGAACTGGCGCACCGCATCGGCGTGAAGACCGCCTACTGGGGTGTGGCGCTGCAGCTCGTCACCGGCGTGTTCTGGGCCCTGGGCCTGCCGTCTTATATGCAAGTGTTCACCCAGCCGCTGTTCTGGCTGACCCTGGTGCTGATCGTGGGCGTGGCGCTGTATGCCCGTCAGGTGCCGGTGCGCGGCTCGGCGCTGCAGGCGTATTCGGCCATGGCGCTTTATGCCTTGATGGCGCTGATCGTCTCGGTCGATCGCGAGGCGCTGCGGATGGCCTATCTGGCGCCGTTCCATTACGACCTGAATTCCAAGCCGCATTATGAATGGGGCGCGGTGGTCTGGTTCTTCGCCACCCTGGTTCTCGTCGGCGGCGGGCTGGTCACGTTCTATTCCACCATGTTGTGGAAGGCGGGAAAGACCAAAGGACTCTACACGGCCGACGGCACCGTTTCGCGCTTGGGCGATACCGCCGTGTGGATCAACTTCGCCTGGCTTGCCGTGTTCTTCGCCATTGGCGTGTGGGCCTATGTGCGCAACATCGTCTGATGTGCGCCGCTGAATCTGGAACTCTCCATCATGACTCTTTTGAAATCCCTCTCACTGACTGCCGCGGGTGTCCTGTTCACGTTCGGCGTCGCCCAGGCCGCACCGTCGGCCGCGATCAGCGCCAAGTTCGGCGTGTGCTTTGCCTGCCACGGCGCGGACGGTCACGCCATTCTGCCGACCTATCCCAATCTGGCCGGGCAGAACAAGGACTATCTGGTGCTGACCCTCAGACAGTTCCGCGACGGCTCGCGCCCGAACCCCGTGATGGGGCCGATGGCCAAGCCGCTGAGCGATTCCGACATCGACCAGATCGCGATGTATTTCGCCGGCATCAAGCCGGGGGCGAAGTAAATCCCGCTGACGAAGCAGGCGGCGCGGGCCTGTCGCCCTGCGTCTGCTTCTGCAGACCGCCGCCCAGCGCCTGATAGAGCAGCGCGGTATCGCTCAGCCGCGCAGCCTGCGCGGCGATCAGGCCGATCCGCGCCTGCTGCGCCTGCTGCTGCGCGGTGAGCAATTGCAGATAGCCCGCGCTGCCCAGTGCATATTGCCGCTCGACCAGCCGCAGCGAGTCCTGCGCCGCGGCGTCGGCTGCCGCCTGCGCCTGCAGCGTCTGCGCATCGTGTTCGAGCGCGCGCAGCACGTCGGCCACTTGCCGCAAGCCCTGGAGCACGGTCTCGCGGTAGTTGGCGGCGGCGGCATCGAAACCGGCTTCGGCGGCGCGCGCCTAGGCCTTCAACCCGGGTTTGAAGACCGGTTGAACGAGTTGTCCGGCCAGTCCCCAGACCATCGATCCGCTGCCGAACAGGCTGGCCGCGGTGAGCGCCTGGCTGCACACTCCCAGGCTGCAAGACACGCGGCGCGATTCAATCGCCCGCAGGGGCGTCGCCCGTGTCGTCGGCAAGGGCGGCATGGGCATGAAACTCGACGTAAAAACGCACGCGCCCGAGAGGCGCCACTTCGTGAGGCACGGCGGGCTCGACGATGCCGGGCCTGTCGGGCGTGAGCAGGCGCCGCTCGGGTTCGGGCTTGAGGATGTGGTATTCGAGCAAGCCCTGAGTGACGTGGATCACCGCCCACACGCCGGGTTTGGTGGTGTGTTCATTGAGCAGGCCCTTCGGAATCGTCGCCTCGGTGAACTCGGGGGTGCGGCGATAGGCGCGCACGTCGGCAGGCAGGCTTTTCAACATGAGGCTTCTCCTCTCGCTGCGGTTCAGTCGAAGCCGCGGCCATCAAAGGCTTCCTCGTGGGTCACCCCGTCGCGGATGTGGTAGATGCGCTTGAAGGTGGGGATGATCTTTTCGTCGTGGGTGACGACGATGATCGCCGTCTGATAGCGCTTGGCCATGTCGCCCAGGATGCGGATCACCGCCAGCGCGCGCACGCTGTCCAGCGGCGCGGTGGGTTCGTCGGCGAGGATCACCGGCGGACGGTTGACCAGGCCGCGGGCGATGGCCACGCGCTGCTGCTCGCCGCCGGAGAGCTGCGAGGGCATGGCCCGCGCCCGGTGCTGCACGTCGAGCGCGGTGAGCAGTTCCATGGCACGGGCGCGCGCCTCGGCGTTGCTGCGGCCCGCCAGCATGGGCAGCAGCGCCACGTTGTCGGTGACGTCGAGAAAGGGGATGAGATAAGGCGCCTGGAACACGAAGCCGATCTTGTCGCGCCGCAATGCGCGCAGATCGCGGATCTTCCAGCCATCGTCGTAGATGACGTCATCGCCCAGCGTCATGCGGCCCGCGGTGGGCTCGATCACCGCGCCCAGACACTTGAGCAGGGTGCTCTTGCCCGAACCGGAGGGGCCGACCAGGCCGACGACTTCGCCCGGCTCGACCCGCATGTCCACGCCCTTGAGCGCGTCGACCGCGGTGTCGCCGCTGCCGTAGCGCTTTTTCAGGCCTTCGATGCGGATGCCTTCACTCATCTCAGCCTCCGATCGCTTCGGCCGGATCGACCCGCAGCGCCATGCGGATGGCCACCACACTGGCCAGCGCGCAGATCGCCAGCACCAGGAAGAATCCGGCGATGGAGTCTCCCGGCAGCAGCAGCACGAACTTGGGAAACGCCGGCGCGGCGAAGGTGGCGCTGATCTTGCCCACGGCGAAGCCGATCAGACCGAGTGCGAGCGCCTGCTGCATGATCATCGCGGCAATGGTGCGGTTGCGCGTGCCGATGAGCTTGAGCACGGCGATTTCGCGGATCTTGTCCATGGTGAGGGTGTAGATGATGAAGGCGACGATGGCCGCGCTGACGATGGCCAGGATCACCATGAACATGCCGATCTGCCTGGACGCGGTGGCGATGAGCTTGTTGACCAGGATGTCCTGCATCTGCGCGCGGGTGAACACGGTCAGGCGCTTCCAGCGGCGGATCGGTGCGGCCACTTCGTCGGCGGTGTAGCCCGGCTTGATGCGCACCAGCACGGCGTTGACATAGTTGTTGGTGGTTTGCGAGGCGATCACGGCGTCGAGCAGGCCGGGCACGCCGGGGCGGTTGAACGCCGGGTTCTCCGTGGTGCGGCGGCGCTGCTGCAGAATGGCTTCGTTGTCCTTGAGGAACTGCGCCTGCTGCGCGTCCTTGAGCGGAATGAACACCATGGGGTCGCCGCTCGACGACACCATGCGCCGCGTCAGCCCGACCACGGTGTAGCGGTTGCGGCGGATCTGCAGGGTGTCGCCCAGCTTGAAGCCGCTGGCGATGTCGGCCACCGCCTCGTAATGGCTGCGGGTGATCTGCCGACCGGCCACCAGATACGGCGGCCAGCCCGCGCTGCCGGGGCCGTCGGGGGCGATGCCGACCACCATGGCGCGCACGTCGCGCGGCGCGGCATGATTCGTGGCGCGCACCTGCATGGTGAGGTAGGTGACATTGGTGGCGCTGGCCACGCCGGGCATCGCGGCAACTCCGCGCCAGGTGTCGTCGTACAGGCTGGACGATTCGGCGTAAGGGCCTTGGGTGTCTTTCTGTACCACCCACAGGTCGGCGCCGCTGTTGTCGAGCAGCACCATGGCGTCGTCGATCATGCCGCGATACACCCCGGCCATGACCAGGGTGACGCCGATCAACAGCCCCAGGCCGACGCCGGTGAACACGAACTTGCCCCAGGCGTGCAGGATGTCGCGTCCGGCCAGGCTGATCATGGCGACACTCCGGGGATGTGGTCGACGATGCTGATATTGCTGCGCGCACCCAGGGTGCGTTGGCTGTAGACCACCACGCGCTCGCCCGCCTTCAGGCCTTGAACCTGCACATCGCCCTGTAGATCGCTGCCCAGCACCTTGACCGGAACGAACTCCAGCTTGCCCGAGGCCACGCGCCACACGCCGAGCTTGCCGTCCACGCGCTGCAGGCTGGCGTTGGGCACGGTCGGGCGAGCGGGCAGCGCGGGCAGGCTGACAGTGACATCGGCGAGCTCGCCGATCGGCGGCAGGGGCTGCGGCAAGGGGTCGAACACGACCTTGGCCAGCGTCTCCTCGGTCACCGCGTCGGCCACGGGATCGACCCGCAGCACTCGACCGGCCAGGGTCTGGTTCGAGCGCGAACGCAGCACGATGCGCGCCGGCAGGCCGGCGGCCAGGCCGGTGGCGGTGAGCTGGTCGAAGCGGGTGTCGATCCACAGGCTGTCGGGCGCGATCAGTTCGACCACCGCGGCGCCGGCGACGACCGTCGATCCGGGATCGGCGTCGCGCGCGCTGACCAGGCCGGCAGTGGGCGCGACCAGCTTGAGGTTGCTGCGCTGCGCCTGCAGCGCGGCAAGGTCGGCGCGGGCGCGCTCGACCGCATCGTGCGCCGCCTGCAGCGCGGCTTCGGCCGACTGCAGTTCCTGCTCGCGGGTGGCGAGCAGTTCCTCGGTGGTGCCATGCGCGGCGAACAACTGCGCGTAGCGTGTCGCCTGGGTCCGGGCAAAATCGCGCTGGGTCTGCGCCTGGCGCAATTGCGCCTGGGTGCTCAGCACCGTCGCCTGTTGCGAGCGGATGCGCGCGTCCAGATCCACCGGGTCCATTTCTCCGAGCACCTGGCCGGCGCGCACCGAGTCGCCGACATGCACGTCCAGACGCTTGACACGTCCGGCGACGGTCGGGCCGACCAGGGTGGTGTAGCGCGCCTGCACGGTGCCGATGCCGAACAGCGAAGGGGCGATGGCGCGGTCTTGCACCGTGGCGACGGTGACCGGCACCGGAGCGAGCGGCCCGGTGCGCAGCGCCACATACCCGAGCAGAATCAGCAGCGGAACCAGCACCGCCAGCAACAGCAGGGTGCGGCGATTGAGGGCGGAAAAATTCATTTTGTGCTCCTGATGCAGCGGCGAAAAAGCGCGAACGCACCGGGCGCCGCGCGGCGAACGTGCTGAGGGTCGCCGTGCAGCAGGGTCTGCATCACTAGACCCTGTATGGCGCCGATGAACATGGCGGCGGCTGCATCCGTGTCGATGTCCTGCGCCAGTTCGCCGCGCTGCTGCCCGGTGGCGATGAGCTGGCGCACGCGCTTGCCGTAAGCCGCCAGCATCGCACGGGCAGCGCGCTTTGCCGCCGTGTCTTCGGCGCGCTGGAGTTCACCGAACAACATGCGCGGCACGCCAGGATGTTCGGCGACGAAGGCGGTGTGGGTGAGGAACACCGCCTCCAGCGCATCGAGCGCGTTGTCGTGGTCGGCGATGGCGCGTTCGACCCGTCGCATCAGCCGCGTGGCGACCCAGTCCATCACCGCTTCCCAGATGGCGTCCTTGCTGGGGAAGTGGCGGAACAACGCGCCCTGCGTCAGTCCCATGTGCTGGGCGATGGCGGTGGTCGTGATATCGCTCGGATTGCGTCGCGCCGCGAGTTCGATCACGGACTCGACCGTGGCCTCGCGGCGTTCTTCGGCGGGGAGATGGGCGGGACGGATGTTCACGTTGAGGTTAGTGCAAAAGAAAGTAATCGAATACTAACATCGCCCGGCAAAAAACACCCCGGCTATCCGAGCGTTTGCTCCGGGGTGTGTTCTGCGGCAACCGCTTGCCGCTGCTCAAATGCTGCCGGTTTCGGTCGGGCTGCTGACGATGGCGTCAAACTCGGCCTGCGAAATGTATTGCGGCGTGTAGGTGACGCCGGCGGCGGTCAATTGCGAGATGAAGGCGCGCATGTGGTTGCGTGAGCCTTTCATCAACTCGCCGAAAACCAGAGCGATGTCGGCGTTGTCGGTGGCGGCGATGCGTTGCTCCAGGTCCATGATGTCCACGTCTTCGATGGTGGCGCCCACGGTGAGGGCGCCGATCAGCGATGTCTGCCCCTGCGCCATCAAGGTGTTGAACATCTGCTGCAGCGTCGGGTCGGTGAACACCCCGGTGGCCGCATTCGCTGCCGGGTCGGGCAGGTTGTAGCGCGCCAGCAGCAGGGCCACGGCGTCCATGTGCTGCTGCTCGCTGGCCGCAATATTGCTGAACACTCTTTGGCCCCATTGCGTATAGAGGAGCTGGTACACGTCGCGTGCAAGTTTTTCCTCTTCGCGCATGAAGACCAGGGCGGCGGCTTCGCTCTCGGATAGCGTCGCGGGAGGGATGGCGTCGAGCTGGGTGCTGAGCGCGGCGATGGTCGTCGCCGATGTCACGTCGGTGCTCGCCGGGGTTGCGGCGACGGTGGAATCACCACCGCCGCCGCAGCCGGCGAGAGCCAGCGCCGCAGCGCCGAGGGTGGTACTCAGAAAAGTTCGGCGTTGCATGTCCGGTCTCCGAGGGTCAGTTCGTCGTGGCGGCAGGCGCGGTTTGCAGGGACGGGTCCTGGATGCGCTGCTGGTTGCGTTGCTGCAGCTTCTGGCCCTGTCCAGCGCCCTGTGCCGTGCCGCCGTTCTGGTTCATGTTGCGATGCTGGTACTGGTGTTGCTGCATCTGGCCGGTTCCTGCGCCAGCAGCGGCTCCGCCGCCCATGCCGCCGCCCATGCCTGCGGCAAAGACGGAACCGGCGGCACCCATGGCCACTGCAGCTGCCAGAAGACGAAGTGAAGTGCGTTGTTTCATGATGAACTCCTTGAGGTTGAAAAATGTGAATCAGCGTCGACCACGCCCACTGCCTTGTCCGCCCGCATGGGACCCGCCTCCAGGCCCGGCGCCACCCGCGACGGCGCCGGCCGCTGCAGGTCTTGCGGGAGAGCCGACGGCCAATCCGGCCATGGCCGCAGCACGCTCCATGCGCCGCTCGTAGCCCGTGCCAAACGGAGCGTGCTGTCCAGGCGGCCCCTGCAGGGCAGGCAAGCCGGTTTGGGCTCCGACCGCCGGACTGTGGAGCGATTTGCCCACCTGGGCCGCAGCACCTGCTTCGGCTTGCCGGGCCTGGTCGGCTGCGACCTGGCGCGTGGAATCGAACAGGGCTCCCGCATTCAGAGGCGTCTGCTGTGCCGCAGCCGCGCCCACACCGGCGAGGCTCAGGCCGATGCAGGCAAACAGATTGCGGTAGTCTGGGACACAAGCGCGCATGGCGGTGAGGACAAGGCAGGGGTTGTGGTCGATGGATGTCATGTTTCAATGGCGAGATTGCGCGGGGATGTCCTTCAGGCGGCTTCGCGTTCCCCAGCGTATCAATTTGTTTCAGCAGGTATCGACTGGCGCCGTGGGATCGAGCGTTGCCCTAGACTTCCGAGCCATGGATTCACCCTCTTCCAATCAACGCATCCTGGTGGTCGATGACGATCCGGAACTGCGCATCATGCTGCGCGACTACCTTGCGGCCAATGGCTTCAGCGTCGACCTGGCCGCGCACGGTGAGGCCATGCGCGACTGTCTGGAGCGGCAAATGCCGCAGGCCGTGATCCTCGATCTGATGTTGCCCGGAGAAGACGGGCTGGCCTTGGCGCGCGAACTGCGTCGCAGCAGCGAAGTGCCCATCCTCATGCTGTCCGCGCGTGGCGAGGAAATCGATCGGGTGATTGGGCTGGAGGTCGGAGCCGATGACTATCTGCCCAAGCCGTTCAGCCCGCGCGAGCTGCTGGCCCGCTTGCGTGCCCTGCTGCGTCGCGCGCGGCCGGCTCCTGCGGGAAATGCCTCGCCGGCATCCAAAGCGGGGGGCGAGGCGGTGCGTTTCGGCCCGTTCATGCTCGACGCGGCGGCGTTTCGTCTGTTGCGCGACGGTCAGGACGTGGGGCTGAGCGTGGCCGAGTTCACCTTGTTGCAGGCCTTGTGCGCCCATCCCAACCGCGTGCTCAGCCGCGATCAGCTCATCGACTGGCTCAAGGGCTATGAGCGCGATGCCTTCGATCGCAGCATCGACGTTCGCGTCGCCCGCCTGCGCCGCAAGATCGAAGATGACCCGGCCCATCCCGTGTACATTCGCACCATCCGGGGGCAGGGCTATCTGTTCAATCCGGCAGGCGCGCTCACCTGACGCGATTTCTGGCCTTGCGCCGATTCATGCAGCCTTCTTCATCGCCGAGCGCCGCAGGGCAAACCGGGCGCACGCTGCGGCAGCAGACACTGCGGGCCATGCTGGTGCTGGTGTTGATCCTGGAACTGGCTTTTGCCGGAGTCGCGCTGCTGTTCGTGCTCAAACCCATGGCAGAGCGCTCGGCGCACGATCTCGCCGGCCTCATGGTGCTGTCGGCGCAAACCTGGGCGGAGCTGCCGCCGCAGACCCGCCCGGCGTTTGTGCAGGAACTGCACGACCGCTACCGCCTCGGTCTGCTTCCCGGCATGCAGCCTCCTGCCGACGAGGGCCTGACGCATGGGATCTACATCGCCTATGTCGAACAATCCTTGCAGCAGCGCCTCGGGCATCCGGTGTTTTTCCGCAGGCAGACCGACGCGCAAGGCCATGTGTGGCTGTGGACCAGCATTCCCGCAGGCGGGCGCGACATCGGCGTGGGGTTCGACAGCAGTCGCGTCCAGACGCAGCCCATCAGGGCCTTGTTGATCGGGCTGGCGCTGACCCTGCCGCTGTCGTTTCTGCTGGCCTTGTGGTGGGCACGGCGCATCACGCGGCCGTTGGTGTCGATGGAGCGGGCGGCGGCGGGAATCGCACGCGGCAATGCTCCGCAGCGGCTGTCGCAGTCCGGGCCGCGTGAAATCGCCAGCCTGGCGGCGCATTTCAATCAGATGGCGGGGCGCATCGACGCCCTGCTGCAGGCGCGCACCACCTTGCTCGTCGGCATTTCGCACGATCTGCGCTCGCCCCTGGCGCGCATCCGCCTGGCGCTGGAACTGCAACGCATGGCGCCGACGCCCGAGCGCCTGGACCAGATCGAACGCGACGTGCAGGCGATGGACAGGCTCATCGGCGAGGTGCTCGGGCTCGCCCGCGGGCTGCAGGTGCAGGCCGCAGAGGAACTCGCCCTGGCACCCTGGCTGCAAGAGCGGCGACAGACGCATGTCGAATGGGCGGCTTCTCGGGGCGCAACCCTCGACGTGCAATGTCCGGATGGGCTCAGAGCCTGGGTCGATGTCGCCGCATTGCAGCGTGTGGTCGACAATTTTCTGACCAATGCGGTGCATTACGCCGCGGGCCCCATCACCCTGCAGGCCGCGCCGGGCAGTTCAGGCGACACGGTGCGCATGGCGGTGCTCGACCGCGGCCCCGGCATTCCTGCCGATCAACTCGAAGCCGTGTTTGCGCCTTTCACCCGGCTCGATGCCGCCCGCACCCCCGGACAAGGCTCCGGCCTGGGACTGGCGATTGCCCGCCAACTGGCGCAGCAGCACGGTTGGGCCATCGGCTTGCAGCCGCGCGAGGGCGGCGGGCTGATCGCCTGGGTGGACGTGCCGACGTCGTCTATCCGCTCAGTCTGAAGGGGGATGGGCCGAGCGCTTGCGACGCCGCACCCGCCACAGCGTCCAGATGACCAGCGCGATGGCGATACCGCCGTAGATATAGAGCAGCAGATCGATGTGGGCGGCGAACCAGTTGGCGTTCATGGGGAAGGGTTCCTGTGGCGGCAAGGGCAAGCCAAAGTCTTCACCCTATCATGGCGGCTATGGCGACGCCGAATTGACGGCATGAATCGACGGACGGCCGTTTGGTTCTTCCAGTAAGTACGGGAACCGCCATTTTTCCAACTCCGCAATCTCGCTTTCATGTCATCGCGCGCGTTCAACCTGCCGACGCTGCTCACCTGGGCGCGGGTGGCGGCCATTCCGCTGGTCGTCGGGGTGTATTTTCTACCCACGGACTGGATGACCCTGCCCGAGCGCAACCTCGCCGCGACCATTCTGTTCATTCTCAGCGCCATCACCGACTGGCTCGACGGCTATCTGGCGCGCAAATGGAACCAGACTTCGGCTTTCGGCGCCTTTCTCGACCCGGTGGCCGACAAGCTGATGGTCTCTGCGGCCCTGCTCATTCTGCTGCAACTCGGGCGCATCGATGCCCTGGTGACCCTCATCATCATCGGCCGCGAAATCGCCATCTCCGCGCTGCGCGAATGGATGGCGCAGATCGGCCAGTCGCGCCGGGTGGCGGTGAGCTATGTCGGCAAGGTCAAGACGGCGGTGCAGATGGTGGCCATTCCCTTCCTGCTGTATGGCGGCGTCCTGTTCGGCGAGGTGGATACGGTGAGAATCGGTCAGTGGCTGATCTGGGTGGCGGCCGTGCTCACGCTCTATTCCATGCTGTACTACTTCCGCATCGCGCTGGCGGGGATGAAATTGACGTGAACGCAACGTCGGTCGGCACGCCCGCCATACTGCGTCGGGCTATGCCCTGGGTGTTCGTGCTGATCTGGAGCACCGGGTTCATCGTCGCCCGCTATGGCATGCCCTACGCCCCGCCGATGAAATTTCTCAGCCTGCGCTATGCCTTTTCACTTTTGGTGCTGCTGCCGCTGGCCGCTTGGTTGCGCACGGACTGGCCGCGCGGCGGCAGGCAATGGCTGCATCTCGCCGTGGTCGGGGCCTTGTTGCAGGCGGGCTATCTGGGCGGGGTCTGGGCGGCGGTCAAGCAAGGCATACCGGCGGGAACGGTGGCGTTGATCGTGGGTTTGCAGCCCCTGTTGACGGCAGTACTGGTCTCGGCCGGAGGTCAGCGCATTCACGCCCGCCAGTGGCTGGGTCTGCTGCTGGGTTTTGGCGGCTTGGCGCTGGTGGTGCTGCACAAGCTCGATGGCGGAGAACTCAGCGCCCACAACCTGCTGCTGTCGCTGCTGGCCCTGTGCAGCATCACCGCCGGAACGCTGTGGCAAAAGCGTTTTGTCCAGCCGACCTCGGTCTGGGGGGCGTTGACGATCCAACTCCTGGCAGCCCTGGTCATCACTGCACCCTTTGCGCTGTTGGAGATGGAGCCCGTGGTGTGGAACGGGCAGCTCATCGCCGCCTTGGCCTGGTCGGTACTGGCGCTGACGGTGGGGGCGGGGGCCTTGCTCTATCTGCTCATCCAGCGCGGCGCCGCGGTGCAGGTGACGAGTCTGATCTACTGGGTGCCGCCCGTCACCGCCTTGATGGGCTGGGCCTTGTTCCACGAAACGCTCGGCCCGACGACCTGGGCGGGCATGGCGCTGGTCGCAGCCGGCGTCATCGCCGTGACCCGGCAACCGACGACGGTGTTGATTCGGCGTTGAACCCGGATTGGGGAGACATCATGACAACCGTTTCATCGACCTCGCTTCTGCGCATCGCCGTCCTGCCCGGCGACGGCATCGGGCAGGAAGTCGTACCCGAGGGCCTGCGGGTGCTCGACGCGGCGGCCTGCCGTTTTGGCATTGCACTGCAACTCGATCATTTCGATTTCGCCTCGTGCGCCTACTACCAGCGCCACGGCCAGATGCTGCCTGACAACTGGAAGGAGCGGATCGGCGGGCATGATGCGATTTTCTTTGGCGCCGTCGGCTGGCCACAGACCGTGCCCGATCACATCTCGCTGTGGGGCTCGCTGCTGCAATTGCGGCGCGAGTTCGATCAGTACGTCAACCTGCGTCCCGCGCGGCTGATGCCCGGCGTGCGCTCGCCGCTGGTCAAGCGCGACGGCAGCGCCTACGCGCCGGGCGAGATCGACATGCTGATCGTGCGCGAAAACACCGAGGGCGAATATTCCAGCATCGGCGGGCGCATGTATCCCGGCACCGGCCGCGAGATCGTGATCCAGGAAACGGTGATGAGCCGGGTGGGTGTGGATCGCGTGCTGCGCTACGCCTTCGATCTGGCGCGCAGCCGCCGGCGCAAACACCTCACGTCGGCCACGAAATCCAACGGCATCTCCATCACCATGCCGTATTGGGACGAGCGGGTTCAGGTCATGTCCGCCGACTATCCCGATGTGACGCGCGACCAGTTCCACATCGACATTCTCACCGCGCATTTCGTGCAGCGTCCGCAGGCGTTCGACGTGGTGGTGGCGAGCAATCTGTTCGGCGACATACTCTCCGATCTCGGCCCCGCGTGCTGCGGCACCATCGGCATCGCGCCTTCGGCCAATCTCAACCCGGAGCGGCGTTTTCCTTCCTTGTTCGAGCCGGTGCATGGTTCGGCCCCCGACATCGCGGGCAAGGGTATTGCCAATCCCATCGCCCAAATCTGGAGCGCGGCGCTCATGCTCGATTTCCTGGGACATCGCGACGCGCACGACGCCATATTGCGTGCGATTGAAACCGTACTCGCGCCCGAGAGCGGCGCACCGCGCACCCCCGATCTTGGCGGAACCGCAACCACGGTCGATCTGGGCCGGGCGGTGGCCGATTGCATCTGACTCATGGCTAGAATACGCGGTCTTGCGCGCAGGCAGCGCAGCCGCTGACACGCCGCATTGACACGGGCAAATGCTCCCGGCTCTAATCGCCAGACTACCGCTTCGCGCCCGCGCAAATCGCGGTTTTTGAGCAGGGCGGGCGTTGCGCTTTATCCAGACCGATCCAGACTGAAGAGGGACACAAGTGAACAAGGCCGAACTGATCGAACACATCGCCAACAACGCCGATCTCAACAAAGCCCAGGCAGGTCGCGCACTCGACGCACTGGTCGATGCCGTGCGCCGCACCCTGAAAAAGGGCGACAGCGTGTCGCTGATCGGTTTTGGCACCTTTGCCGTGACCAAGCGCGCTGCGCGCACCGGCCGCAACCCCCGTACCGGGGCGGCCATCAAGATCAAGGCCGCCAAGATTCCGAAGTTCCGTCCAGGCAAGGGACTCAAAGACGCCATCAAGTAATTCGCCCAGAGGGTAGGCGCGCACCCAAACGCGGCCGTCCTCAGGCAACAAACCGGGTGCTTAGCTCAGTTGGTAGAGCGGCGCCCTTACAAGGCGTAGGTCGGGGGTTCGAACCCCTCAGCACCCACCATCGGTTGTTGCCCTGCTTGTCGATATCACACTTGTCATTCCTCTCAGAGCCTCTCTGATTGCCTTCATGCCGTCTTCCCGCACTTGCCGGCGGGCCTGAACGACGGCAAACCATGCGGGCAAGCCACCGCATTGCACTCTTCTCCAAAACAGCGCCATCATGCTCGAATCCATACGCAAACACAGCAAGCTGATGCAAATCGTGCTGTTCGTGTTGATCTTTCCGTCTTTCGTGCTGTTTGGCATTCAGGGCTACTCCAGCTTCGAGGGCAGTGCGGATGCGGTGGCCAAGGTGGGTGGCCAGACCATCACCATGCAGCAGCTCGACGCGGCCAACCGCGACGAGATCGCGCGCCTGCAAAGCATGCTCGGCAGCGCCGTGGACATCAAGCAGCTCGACACCCCCGAGCAGAAAATGCGCACCCTCGACGGCATGATTCGCCAGACCCTGCTGCAACTCGAAGCACGGCGCGAACATCTCGAAGTCACCGACGCCCAAGTGCAACAGGCCATTCTGCAGATCCCGCAGATCGCCGCGCTGCGCAAACCAGACGGCAGTTTCGATGTGCAGGCCTATCGCAGCCTGATCGCCGCGCAGGGCATGAATACCGCGCAGTTCGAGGCGCAGGTGCGCGAGCAGCTCATCCTGCAGCAAGTACTCAGTGGCCTGGCCGGATCGGTGATCGACAGCCAAGCCTTGGCCGAAGCTGCTGCCAAGGCGGCGGTCCAACAGCGTGAAATACGCTTGGCCCTGTTCAAGCCCTCTGACTATGCTGCGCAAGTGCAAGTGACGCCGCAGCAAGTCGAGGCCTTCTACAAGAACAACACCTCCCGTTTTCAAAAGCCCGAGTCGGCCGATATTCAATATGTGGTTTTGGATGCCGCGGAAGTCGCTGCAGGCATCAAAGTCAGCACCGAGCAAGCCAAGGCTTATTACGACGCCAACCTCGCCAAGTTCTCCACCCCTGCCGAGCGCCGCGCCAGTCATATCCTGATTGCCGTTCCCGCCGATGCCACTCCGGCGCAGCAGGAAGAGGCCAAGGCCCGCGCCGAGGCCATCGCCAAACAGGTGAAGGCCGATCCCGCCGAATTTGCCGCGCTGGCGCGCAAGGATTCACAAGACCCTGGCTCCGCCGATAAAGGCGGCGATTTGGGCTATTTCACGGCCAGTGCGATGGTCAAGCCCTTTGCCGAAGCCGTGTTCGGCATGCACAAAATCGGCGACATCGTCGGGCCGATCAAAACTCAATTCGGCTATCACATCATCGAACTCACCGGCATCAAGCCCGGCGCCCAGCAACCCTTCGACGCCGTGAAGTCCGATATCGAAAAACAGTTGCAGCAGCAAGCCGCGCAGAAGCAGATGGCCGCCGACGTGGAGACCTTCACCAACGCGGTATTCGAGCACCCCGAGAGCTTTCAGCCCGTCGAAGACAAGCTGCATCTGAAGGTGCAAACGGCCAGCAACGTCACCCGCACGCCTCAGCCTGCCGCTCCAGGGACAGTCAATCCGTTGTCGAGCAAGACCTTCCTCGAAGCCTTGTTTTCCGAAAACAGTCTGCGCCATAAACACAATCTGCAGGCGATCCAGATTGCCCCCAACGTCTGGGCCTCCGCCCGCGTGCTGTCGTATAGCGCGGCGCAGACGCTGCCCTTTGCCCAGGTGCAGGCACAGGCGCGGGAAATTCTGGTCGATCAGGAAGCGGCCAAGCTCGCCCGCAAGGCCGGAGAGCAGGCGCTGAAGTCGCCCGCGACAGCACCCTTTGGCGCGCCGCTGATACTCAGCCAGACCCAGCCAACCCCCGATGTATCGCCGATTGTCGTTTCCCGGGCATTTGGTTTGAACCCCACCAAGTTGCCGGTAACGGCGGGTGTCGATCTTGGCGCACAGGGCTATGCCGTGCTGCAGCTCGACAAGGTGATCGAAGGCCAGCCATCCGCCCAACTCATCGGCGCGGCCGCCAACGCCGAACAACAGGCGCTGACCCAGGGCGTGATGAACGCTTATATCGAAGCCTTGAGGAAGCGTTTCGGCGTGGAAGTTCTCTACAAACCCAAGTCCGAGCCAGCCGCCGCTTGACCGACGCGCCTGCTGGCAATCGAAAGGCACCAGACTTTCGTATAAAATGTTTTTTTCTGCGGTGGCTGTAGCTCAGTTGGTAGAGTCCAGGATTGTGATTCCTGTCGTCGTGGGTTCGAGTCCCATCAGCCACCCCAAAGAAACAGCTTAAAAACGCGCACTTGGATGCGCGTTTGTTTTTTTCGGGGAACTCTTCAGTGCCCCCAGGGTCGGCGAGCCGACCCGCCCCCGTGGGGGTCAAGAAAACTTGGGGCGGTCCGGCGTTTCCTTGAGAGCCTTTCCACCTCTTCGTCGTTGCGTTGGTTGTCGTGACCTGCCAGCGCGCCGTTGACCAGGATCGATATCAGCCCCCAATGTTCAGTGTTCATCGTAGAACTGACTTCGGTTTGAAACCCCGCCCTTCAGGGCGGTGGGAGCCGCAGACCTCGGCCTGAAGGCCGAGGTTTCGGTGACCGTTTTGGCAGGGGATGTAAACCCCTTTCAAAACACATTGGACCGACAGGCCTGAAGGCCTGTCGCTAATTTCTTGCTGCGGCTGCGATGAAACTGCCGAGCAGCCCATAGGCGAAAATCACTGCCAGCACAGGCGGTTGCGTCAGGCACGCTCATTTTTCATTGCTCGCGGCCACGACCACGAAGGCGCATTGCCCGCGCCCCGGCCGCAGGGCCTCGATCTCCCGCGTCTTGGGCAGCGGATGCGCGAGCGTCTGCCCCCAGGCTTGGATCGAAAATCCCGCTTCCAAGAGCAAGCGCTCCAATTCGGTAGCGGAATAGAAGGTCGCCTCGCGGTAGAACACATCCTCGGACTGATGCGCCAGATACTCCTGCCCCAGGGCGCTGTCGCGGTCGATGAAGCCCATTGTGAGGCGCCCGCCCGGCTTGAGCACGCGACGCGCCTCGGCCAGCATTCTTTCGGGGGAATCGACAAAACAGATGGCGGTCACAACCAGCGCATGGTCGAAGGTATCGTGTTCGAAAGGCAGGTTTTCCGCCGTGCCCAGCACGACCTCGATGCCGCGCGCGGTGGCATAGGCCAGCATCTCCGGCGAGGGGTCGATGCCGACCCGAATGCCCAGCGGGGCGGCAAAACGCCCGCTGCCCACCCCGATCTCCAGGCCATATCCTTCCCAAGGCACAAAAGGCCGCAGCGCGAGCAGCTCCGAGATGTAAGCGGCCTCATGCTCGCCGAACCAGGCCTCGTAGCGCAGATGATGTTTCTCGAAGGGGGCGGCCTTAGGCATGGGAAAGCACCTCCCGCAGCGTGTCGACGAAGCGTCGATTGTCCTGCGGCAGCGCGGTGGTGATGCGCATATAGCCGGGACCGAGCGCTGCGTCGTTCAGCGGTTTGATCAGGATGTCGCGGCTGCGCAGTTGCTCGGCGACCGCGGCCGCATCGTGCGGCGCGAAATCGGCCAGGAAGAAATAGGTCTGCGTCGGGAAGGTGCGCACGCCCAGCGCGCGCAGCTCCGCAGCGAGTTCCTCGGTCCAGGCCTGCAACCGGGCGGCGCGGGCGCGAATCTGGTCCTCGTGCTGCAGTGTCGCGATGGCCGCCGCCTGGCTGGGACGGGCGAGCGGATACGCATCATTGTGGCGGTTGAAGTCGTCGGCAACGGCTTCGGGAAAGATGCCGTAGCCGACACGAAAACCAGCCAGGCTGTGGGCCTTGGACAGGGTGCGGGTGACCAGCAGGTTGGGGAATTCGGGGACGAGGTGTGCGACCGACTGTCCGGCCAGGCCGATGAAGGCTTCGTCGACCAGGAAGCGCGTCTGCGGATGGCGGCGCAACAGCTCCGGCAGCGGCGCCATGTCGAAGATGCCGCCGTTGGGGTTGTTGGGATTGACGATCACCACGAGGGTGGTGTCGTTCGGAATCACCAGCTCGCGCAGGTCGAAGGCGAAGTCCTGCTCCGGCAGCAGGCGCTGTTCGGTATGTTGCTGGGCGATTTCGGGAAACAGCACGTAGGTCGGCGTCAGCAGGTGGACCCGCTGCCCGAAGCGGTCGAAGATCTGCCGCAGGATGAGTTCGGAGCCGGCGTTGATGTGGATGAGGCGTTCGGGCACGCCGATCTGCTCGCTGATGAGCCGGCGCAGCGGAGCGGAATATGGTTCGGTATAGTAGTTGCTGCGTGCGACCTCGGTCTGCGCGGCGGTGATGGCCTCGTCGATCGGCGGCAGCGGGTTTTCGCACAGCAGCAGCTTGATGCCGCCGAAAGAGCCTCCGCCTTTCTCGCTCAGGGATGTCAGGGCTGCTCCTTTTCCCGGACCTGCTGTTCGCGCTGCATCTGTCGGGGCACTGTGCCCGCTTCCGGCTCGCCCTGGGGCAAACTGCCGACCAAGTACAGCGCCACGGCCCGGTCGGGATCGGTTTCCGTGGTGATCAGCCCCTCGATGTGCTTGCTCGCAAGGCGCGTCACCATCCCCTGGCCCATGCCGCCGGTGATCAGCACCTGCACCCCATCCAGGGGATGAGGCGCATCGGGCGGGCTTGCGTGGAAGGACTGCTCCAAGGGCAATTCCAGCAAGGTCTTGTCGACGACCCGGCCCTCGATGATCTCGTAGATCCAGAACTTCCGACAACGCCCGGCATTCGCGGTGACCTGCTTGCGATTCTGGCTGGTAATGGCGATTTTCAATGAAGGCCTCCGAGGGATGTCGTGTTCGCAGCGAGGCGCAAACTCAAACGCGCCTGAACGTGAGCCGTGTCCCCATCTGACGATACCCCGTCGGCTTTGGGAAGCAACGATTCAATTTGACGATCGATCTTAACCGAGCGGACGCATCGGATCGAAAGAAGCCATCGACAGGCTTGCTCTTGTCCCGGCCCCGATTTTTCTGGACACGAATTTGGGGTTCAATCGTGTCTGAAGAAGGAGTCGTGAAATGCTGAATGAGTCGAAGGTGGGAGGGGTTGCGCCGGGCTCGCTGGAAGGAGCGCGTAGC